>Ga0335074_10007626_pt1 | contig 15007 bp, 20 predicted proteins | sample Lox_Sample_23_FD_206715 | JGI IMG/M metagenome (GOLD analysis project Ga0335074, IMG submission 206715) | Soil microbial communities from Loxahatchee National Wildlife Refuge, Florida, United States - Lox_Sample_2.3 | ecosystem: Environmental > Terrestrial > Soil > Wetlands | place: USA...
CGCCAGCGCCCGCTCATCCGGAACCAGCGTCATGGTGACAGACGCCATGCCCAGAGCCTTCCGGTCGCGTGTCCCGGCGAAAATCACGTCCTCCATCCGGGAGCCCCTCAGGGATTTGGCGGACTGCTCCCCTAGAACCCAACTGATGGCGTCGCTCAGGTTCGATTTGCCACAGCCATTCGGGCCGACAACGGCAGCAATACCGCTGCCGTTGAACTTCATTTCCGTGCGGTCGTAAAAAGACTTAAAGCCTTGGATCTCGACGCGTTTCAGCTTTAGCAACGAGAGAGTACCCTTCCTATCCTAGAAGATATTCTCGGGGGCTGAGTCCATCGTACTAGGGGCGGAAGGAGAAGTAAAGCACCACGAGGCGAGATGTCGCCCCGTGCCCGTCGTGGAACCCTACATATAGTATTAACTTGCCGCTGCAGCAGAGCTGAGGGCAGAGGAGATTTTACTCCAGAGCGTGTTCATGCTCGATTTCACGCCCGTCAGAATACTGATTGTAGAAATGGCGATAAATCCAAGCAGGAGAGAATATTCGACCAGGTCCTGGCCATCGGTCTCCGACCAAAGCGCGGCCAGCGAAGTTGCTAAAAATTGGATAGCGTCCATAGGTTTATCCCTTGTGTTTGACGAAATACGTACCTGCTTAAATATCGGCCAGGATGCCAGCAAGGTTTAGGGCCAGCCAAGAAAAAGGTGCTTCTCAATGGCGTACGTGGTGAATGAGGGCGCAAAGGTCTATTGGCATCAGCACGGAAGCGGGCCGCCCGTGTTGCTGATCATGGGCCTGAGCTTTACGCACGAGATGTGGTTTCGGGTACGGCCTGCGCTCGACGGCGAATATCGGACTATCGTATTCGACAACCGGGGCATGGGCCGCAGCGATGTGCCGCGTGGGCCATATTCGATGCGGCAAATGGCGAGCGACGCGCGGGCGGTGTTGGATGCGGCCGGCGTGGAATCGGCCCACGTCATCGGAGCTTCGATGGGCGGTATGATCGCCCAGGAACTCGCGTTGCGGCATCCGCGGCGGGTCCGAAGCCTGTTGCTAGGGTGCACCTCTTCGCGCGGGCTCTTGGGAAAATGGCCGGAGTTTCAGTATGGACCGCGCCAGTGGAAGGGAAGATCGCGGGAAGAGCGCGAGCGTTCCCTAAGGCCGCTGTTATACGCCGAGACCACCTCGCCCGCCCGCGTCGAAGAGGATATTCGCGTCCGATGTAGCTGCACCTGGTGCTACAAAGGGTTCCTGAACCAGTTCGCGGGCATCCTGATGTGGAGCGCGTACCGGCGCCTACCCAACGTCAAGGTGCCGACTCTGGTGGTGCATGGCGATCAGGATCGATTGGTGCCGCCGGAGAACGGGAGGATCGTTGCCTCGAGAATACCCAGTGCACGGTTCAAGCTGATTCAGAATGCAGGGCATATCTTGATCACGGATCAGCCGGAGGTCTGCGTGGACACCATCCATGAATTTTTGAGGGAGCAGAGCGGGTAGGATTGTGTTCTGTGGACTGGTCGCGTATCCCCGTGCCATGGCGGAGAAGCGGCCCGTTTTTAAGATGTGGCTCCCCTCTCGACGCCGAGACGGCTGAGGCGGCCTCGTCGCACGCGATACTTCTCGATCCTCTCGCATAGGAAAGGAGGATTCGATTAAGCGGCATCATCGCATTGAGGCTACGATGAGCGCCGCCAAACCTGAGGTATCGCCGGTTAGAAAATTCTCGCGAGACGCCGCGGTCATTTGATCGCGAGTTATGTAGCTCCAGTCAATCACGAAACCGGCATGGAGCCCAAGCTCGCGAATAAACTCTCTTTGGGCACGACCGTTGCCTTCGCGGAATGGGTGTGCGGCATTGATTTCGCCCAGGAAGAATCCGGCCTCGCTCGCGAATAAGCCGCGATCTGTCGTCCGGAGATAATTCTCGGTGGCCAATCGCTGAAATAAATCTTTCAGTGCGGCTGGGACAAAGTCAGAGCTCGCAAAAAGATGGCCCTCCTTCGAAATATTTACGGTCCGAAACTCGCCGGCCCAACTAAAAAAACTCCTGAAAAATATGCCCGTGGATCGCTTTCAGGTGCACCAGGTCGAAGTTGCCGATAAGCGGCGGATCAACGAGCTCAATGATCCGACGCGAGGTTGCCTCGGCTTCAAAACGGGACAAGAGATCGTGCTCGCGGATGTCGCGAAGGTTCTTAAGAACGTCCGTTCCGGGATACAGGTACGGGTCCGTACTCTGTGTCATGCAGCGCGTCGATCTCCGCTCCCATCTGTTCGAGTGTCAACTCGCCGTCAATGTAGCGGCGATAAATGGAATGTGCTTCAGGACCAGGCTCAAGTCCCTCCAGACGAACCGAAGATAAAGCCTGCCGCACGGTGTCAAGACGTCTCGTACGTTCTTGCTCAGTGATGTTCGTCGTTAGCGGCACAGACATCTATCCACAATTTTAACAACGAAAAAAGGGGCACGTTTGTTCGCTTTGGGGCGATATAGAGCGAGTAAGTTTGCCTCTCCGACATGGATTCGAACCACGATTAAGACGCGACTTTAGAATCTGTAAGTTGCAGATTTTAAAAGGCCACAAAAAGCCAAAAAGCCTCAAAATCCCTACATCGGTACAGTCTGGGACGTCTCATGGCCTCTCATGCTCAATCGGAACTCTCGTCTATCGACCAAGCTTGAAAATCGTTCGGATGTTTTCGCATCCATTCCTGACGGAAGCGTTTTGCGTTCGCTAACGCTTCGTCTTCAGTACGTCCCGTGGCTTCGAAGCACTGTGAGCCCAGAGTCGCGTCATTGGCAATGAAACGGGGGTACTGAGCATTCTCTTCGGGTTCAACGAAGACACGGTGTCCATTTCGCGCCAAATGGCAGACGCGAAGAGGCATCCCAAGCCCGCGACTCATGCTAATCATTATGGCCTGCTGACTGTCGCCAGATCACGCGCGGAACGGGATTCGGGGCGAGATCGCGCCTGCTTCGGTTATGCTACGCTGTCACGATGGCAAAACTCATGGTCTACAGCTTCAAGAGTTGGGACGGCCCGAGCGGAACCTTCATAACGTCTAGCCGTATGGGTACGAAAGCCTTCATCGAAAGAATTCGCGCAACGCTCATTGAGAGCAGCGCAGTCGAAATTGACGAATCTGAACTAGAGCCCGGTGAAGAGTTCACCCGCATCGACTACACCGCGACGAACGTACGTGATCTATGACGAGACGGCAAGTAATACTCACGGCGTCAGGCATCGCTTCACCCGCGTTTCTAAACCCGCAGATAATTCCCGGCGACTTCACACAAGGAATGTTGAATGGCCGTGGATGGAACCGCTTACCCCTTGGGCAGAAGACCTGCTTCCTGCTTGGAATGACTGAGGCACTCATCTTCGTCCGGGCGGCGGAAATGGCATTGAATTCTGAAGCTCGTAAAATACACGAGGCGATAATAGACCCCTTCGACTTGCCCACCGTTAACAATGATGAACTGGCTGGGAAAGTTGATAATCTGTACACCGATGCCGCCAACGCAAACATTCCTGTAATAGAAATTGTGACTGTGGCTTCGATGGTATTTCGAGGGAAGAAGCAGAGCGACATAGATGACTATATTACGACATTGCGTGCGTCCAGGAGCGCCATAAAATGAACTTGATTTTCATTTTGACTAGGCATGGAAGCCCTCCGCTGTCTTTCCATTGTCCGTCCGGTCCAAGTTTCACCTTCCCAAATCTTCCAGACTCAACAACGGCCATGCGCGACCTATCAGCCGAACCCTGACACTTGATACTCTGACAAAATGCCCCTGCAACCCAAATCTTTTTCGACGATTCGACCATAGAGATTTACACTCCGCCGCTACCCAGGGTCGCAGCGCGCCTCCGCCTCGTGCGCAAAATCACGAAGGCACTCAATGAGGCGTTTCCTGCCTTCGAATCCGAGGCTAAGCGATAGTTACCAAGCGGCTGCCATATCGATATTGCACGCTCCCGCGGCTCAGGCGTTTTAGAGCGCCGAATCAGACGCGAGCGAGTCGATGCAATCGGTGAGTAAGAAGCGCTGAAAGAGCGTTCGTTCTTTGACCCGTAGCGAAAGCAACGCTTCCCCTGCTCATGCAGCCCGCACAATATCAACGGACGCGAGCACCTCAAAGCCCGGAGGGAGCATAGGCATCTCAGCTCCGATCCATTCTTTTGTGATGGTATGAACCCCAAAATAGCTCTTCAACCAAACGCCGAAGTCCTCACTTACCCTAGCAACAACGATTCCACAGGGGACGGGCTTGTCTTGGGCTCCCTGATAAACAGGGTCGCACCGCCACGTCCGCCCTTCCCGACTCCATGAAATGGGTGCCTGAGGCCAGTAAGTTGAGCGGTGTCTCGTACAGAGTATGATATTGTCGCCGGGTCGAGGGTGTACACGGTACACGCCGCTTACAGATATAGGATTCGATCTGATGATTTCACCCTTGACAGGGGACAAAATAGTGATGCCGAGCCCGAGCATGTAATCAATGAATATTGCATTCTGGTCTTTGATTTGCGCAACTAAGTCCGGCTCAAACTTTCCGATTGAAACTCCGACACTTTCGAGCAGCCATTCACCTTGGCCTCGAATGTCGGGATTGGGGTCAAGCATTCCAATGACCACTCGTTTCACACGGCGAGTTATCAGCAATTGCGTACACGGCATCTTCTTGCGGGTTGTGCATGGTTCCAATGTTGTATATACAGTGGCGCCAGCCGCATCGCCCGGCCTCAGTTTCGACATTGCCGACTCTTCTGCATGAGCATTCGGAACTTCTTCGCGGAATCCGGTACTAAGCACAAATCCCTCGCGCGCAACGACTGCGCCCACTAGAGGATGACAGCGACCATCTTCCTCGGATTTGCTTTGTTTGCTGATCTCTACAGCGAGATTCATCAGTTCCCGTTCAGAACAAGGATGGGGAGAATGCAACATATATAACGTAATATGTTATCGCACATCCTTATTATGTCTTCGTTTCCATTCCGAAAACGCCTCAATCAGCAGCGCAGATTGAGTAATCCCGTGCATCACGGCGGTGACTTTGAAATCTCGCTTGACCTCTGCCGGTACGCGAAAATTGAGCGCTACGGCTCCGCTACCCGATGAGGCTTTCTCTGATGTACGTGGTTCTGATTGCTTGCGCATGTCTGCAAACCCGAGTCTAGCACGCAAGCACAAAAGCACGCAAGAACGGCGTTCGTATTGTCGATATGGTTCTCAGGAGGCAATCACGATGATCCAATACACGATAGTTCAAGAGACATGCGAAGATGCGCTCTTCATGGGCCGGTATGAGGCGAAACATTAGAATAGTTACAGCCGGGCGCCACTGTCGCGGTCTATCCTCTAGAGACGTGGGAACGGGAGCGTTCTGTAGCCGATTTCAAGATTTTGGTATGTGAGACCGGCGAAGGATTCTTTTATGCGTCGGCGGATGAGGTTGAGGGCTTCTCTGAAGACATTGTGGTCGCTCAGCCGCTCAAATAAAAATAGCGCCGACGTGGCCACATACTAAAACGGATGAGCCCGTTATCATCATCACGGTGAATGACATCTGTCGTCGTTCGCGGTATCGGATCAGGCCGAGTGGTTCCACTGCGGGCGATGATAAACTCAACCTGCTTTCGATTTGGCCCCATAATGAACCGCTCAGAGTTTACCGCCACGTTCTGATTGATAGTGCGGATTTCCTGCTTACTGGCGGTCTGATACGAGAACTGAAACTCCGGAGCCGTCATTCTTAAACATAGTTGTCTCGTCAAAGGGAAATATTTCGTAGCCCCTATCGCAGCTATTCCGATAGCACCGGGATTGCTACGCGGTGGAACTACGGTAAAAGGATAATCACAAATGATGAAACCAGTGTTCCGGGGCGAAACCAAAACCTCCCAGTTGAATCTTTCAATCCATCGCGCGAGGAAAGCGACTCCCTTCATCATGTATTCCAAGAATGGTCTTTCGGTAACAGTGACATATACCTCATCCTTTGCCTCGACTAGCGATTGGGCTGTAATCTTCTCTGGTAATGTTTTTCCGGTGTGTTTATGGTATCGTTCCAACAGTTCGCTCGCTCGCTCGACATCACTGAAGCCCAGCCGTAAAATCTCCTCACCCATCGCTCTAAAATTCGCAATGGTCATGTCGCGAAATGATGGGCTTCGAGTGATCTGCTGAGCTATGAAAATCGAGAATGATTCTCGCCATTCTCGGTCGAACGGAAAGCGCTTTTGGAACAGACGAATTGCCGTCGCAGCTTCTCCATCGAGCTTGCTCAACCATTCCGATTCGATGAAGGAATTTCTCGTGTCTTCAGGATCGATAGTGTACAGATCATTCTCAACACATATGTGCTTCGGGTGAACCTTTCGATATTGCTGGAGATGCCGGTCATATAACCAAAGCTTCTCGTCTACATCAGCAAAGCCCTTCTGATATGTCTCAGCCACGTAGTGATGACGTTTTGGCGGATTTTGCCTGTTCGCTCCCAAGTTTCTAACCATCGTATCGGTTCTTGCTTTTCTCTGATCTACTTGGTTGGACGCGCGTCAACTTTGCGTACACGTGCCGCGCGGCGCTCTCCGATATTCTCATCGAGCAGTGGCCGCGCTTGAAGCGCGTCTCAGGCTTCTCGTCTCTGATTACGTCCGGCTCGTAAGCGAATAGCGCACGGACCTTGTTGGCGCACAGGTGCCATAATTCCGCGATCTCTGAGGGGGGGTATAGTGACGTTCATCAAACATTTGACCACGCCGTCTGACAGCCGCGCTGGAGCCTCCAACAGCGCGAGAAAGGGCTGGCCAATGTGGCCGTGGCTCAGCGGGCGATTCTAACCGCATTCCTGCCCCTCGGGAACGGCATTTAAACACCCTACAACGAGCCCCAAACTCCGACGAAGACCGCCTAAACAAGACGGAACCGAGCAGGAACATAGCGGCCACGGGGTTTGCCAGTCAGTTCTTGTACGCAGTTGCGTTCGAACCGGCGCTACCAATTTCCCGACTTATTCAGACTGTACGATAACCCAGGTAAGAGCCCAAGCGTCTTTGCGCCGGTCGTTCGCGCCTGCGTGTCGAGGAACTTCCTAGCGCATTCCGCAATGGTGCGGCCGTTAAACTCTCCCCTTTCGACTGTCGGATGAGTGTGGCGCGAAGTGCCTCAGCTTTTCGCACGTCGCTTGCTCTCGTACTCTGGCGCGGCACGGGATCGCCGGATGGAATCCGCCCAACAATCCAGATTGGGAAAGGGCATCAAAGAAGTAGCGTCGGGTCTCGGCATTCAGCTTCATTTTCTGGACGGAACACGAAGCCGCGTGACGCTTGTACGACGCAAGCGATTCGTTAGATCTCACACCTTAAATGTACCGATCACCGGCCAAATCCTGTACAAACTACAGATTCTAAACGTTTGACTCCCCAGTCTGGACACGTTTCGAACTTATGCAGGCCAACTTGCGTTGTAATCGAACGGTGAGGGCCTAACGTTATCAGATTGATGCCAGGAAACGCCGGAAGGGATCTCCGCTGCGCCCCCAGCCTGGACACGTTTCGAACTCAGCTAGCCAGCCTAATTTCGAAGTGAAAGCGATCACTCCGAGTCGCGTAACGCGACGTCTAACCTAACCCAACAGTCAGCCCGCACTCCGAATCTCATCCAACTGCCCCGCGCCCTCGGGCAGTTCTTTTTCCCAAAGGACATTCTATGACTCCACTCAACGCGGCAATCGCGTGGATTGGCAGGGGCTTTTGCCCGGTGCCTATTCCCCACCGATCCAAGAAACCGGTCTTGCATGGCTGGGAAAGGCTGGAAATAACGCACGATGTCGCGTCGCGATACTTTTCAGACCGCCCTCAAAACGTCGGCGTGTTGATGGGTGACAAGTTCGGAAGCACTGATGTGGACTGCGACTGTGTGGAGGCCGTTGCAGCAGCCCGCGAACTGCTGCCCGAAACAGGCCTGATTTTCGGAAGGCAATCCAAACCGTTCTCGCATTTCTTCTATCGCACAGATCCGCCAGTCCGTACGAAGAAATGCATAGACCCGGTTGATCGCAAAACGCTAGTCGAGTTGCGCGGATTGTCTTCCGACGGATCAATCGGCTTGCAAACTGTCGTTCCGCCGAGCGTTCACGAATCGGGGGAGACTATCAGGTTCGAGACCAGGTTCGACGGCTTACCGGCAAACGTTGATGCGGACGTTCTTGTCTCAGCAGTTCACAAAACTGCAGCTGCGGCACTTCTTGTTCGTCATTGGCCCGCCGAAGGATCGCGGCATGTTGCGTTCCTGGCCCTCGCTGGCGTACTCGCACGCGCAGAGTGGCCGGTCGAGAATGCGAAAGCGTTCCATCCAGCGCTGTACAGGTGTATTTGGGCCGCACACGCCGATCTTAGAGCCGCCGACTCGGAAGTCCAGTCCACATTCGAGAAGCATTCGGTTTCCAGCGAAATAACCGGCATACCAACACTGAACGGGCTGTTCGACAAGAAGATAGTGGATAGCGCCCTTCGATGGTTGGGGATTGAGCTACGGCGCGAATACCTTTGGAATGACACCGGTAACGCGGATCGCTTGGCCGACTTGCACCGGGACGAACTGATCTATTGCACTGAAAGACAAGGCTATTACGTTTGGACGGGCTGCCGCTGGCAATTCGATTACTTTCTTGAGGTCGAGAAACGTGATGAACAGGCGATGCTCGCCGCCTTCCCAGAAGCCAAACACATCACGGATGCTGACAGACGCAAGACCTTCTTGAAATTCATCAATAACTCGCTGTCCCGAACCTCGCTGGCGAACATGATCCATCTCGCCAAGAAGAAGGTTCGAGCGGTCAGCGCGATCGATTTTGATCGTGACCCGTGGCTGCTAAATACCCAAAACTGTACCGTGGATCTTCGAACAGGAGCTTCACGGCCTCACAACCCCGATGATCTGTTGACCCGGTTAATCCCACTCCGCTACGATCCGCGTGCTGGGTGCCCACAATTCATGAACTTCCTATATCGAATCATGGGAGCCCACCCGAATGCTTCTGAAAGCGAGAATCGCAGCGCCGCACAACTTGTCTCCTATCTCCAGAAGGTGTTCGGTTGCGCCGCGACGGGAAAGCCCGAAAAGCTCCTCTTCGTCTTCCACGGTGGAGGTTCCAACGGCAAAACGACGCTGCTCGAAGTGATCCGAGACGGGCTGGGTGACAGAGAATACGCTGGCCAGATCCAAGTCGACAGCTTGATGCTTCGCGCGAACGAGGCGCTGTCAAGCAATGCCGTAAACACAGATGTAGCAGACCTGCAAGGCTGCAGATTCGTGTCCTCGAGTGAGGTGGAGCAGGGTCATCGGCTATCGCTAAGCCGGGTGAAGTATTTGACCGGCATCGGACAAATTAAAGCTCGTCGGTTGCGGGAGAACATGATTGCTTTCCAACCAACACACAAGCTGTTCCTCGACTGCAATCACAGACCCGTGATTACGGACCCGAACGACGCAATTTGGAAGCGTCACGCATGGATGTAAGAAGGTCGCCGACAAGCCACTCTCCGTTGACCCGAATGCGACGGTGCCCGAGGATCTTCTCAATTCATACTTGGCCGGCAACCTGCGCTTCAAGAAGACTTGGCTGCGCCAGCGCGAGGACCTCAAGGATCAGTCCCAATCCGGGCACGACCTGGCGATCGCCAACTTTGGCGTAGAAGCAGGGCTGTCCGAACAGCAGGTCATTGACCTGATAATCCAAAACCGGCGAATTCATGGCCAGGCACAACGAACGCGCCTCGACTACTTCGAGAGAACCATTTCAAAAGCATCCAAGCAAAACGAGAACCCCGCCCCCGCTAAATGCTTTGAGGTTTCGTTTGAGGAACCTGGCCATCCGTTGCCACGAACGAAGCCAGCCTCTCCAATTGCACGGGCCCTACTGTGTGAGCAGATATCAAACGCTATAGGCGTGCGGGTGCTCCGAATTGTGAAGATTGACGGTCAGGAACCAACCTACCGGCTGGAACTCGAAACCACGAAGATCTTGTTCCCCAGCATCGACAAACTCGTCGGCCAGCAGAGTTTCCGCATGAAGATCGCGAGTGCGGTTGATCATCTGGTCCCGAGGATTCAGCCGAAGGTCTGGGATGGTCTCGCTCAGCTGATCCTGAATGCCTTGACAGTCGAGGATGGCGGCGACGAAGCAAATCTCGTGGGCGCCGCGAAGCTCTACGTAGAACGTTATCTGGCCGAAACGCCGTTCATTGACGCCGAGAAAGATCATCCTTATCAGACCCGCTTTAAGCCCGCAGTCTACGAAGGACAGATCGGGATTTGCTCGCACGACCTGCAACAACACATCAACAAAGCGTGGGGCGAGAATCGCCCAATCAAAGAGGTGACTGCGATGCTTTCGGCCCTTGGAGCATCGAGCACCAGGCTCAAGCGGACGCGGTTCCGGGACCAAAGCCGGTGGCTTCTGCCCTCAACTGAGTTCGCTGCTGACGCCTACGTCGGAGCCAGCGAGGAGATGTGCGATGGCAGACCATCCAGATATTGAAGAAGCTCTCAGTGCAATTGGCCAACGGGACCACTCGATTACTGCTGAGTACCGCATCTTCGGACCACCCGGCACCGGGAAGACCACAAACGTAACCCGGCAGATACGCCGCGCCGTCCAGCGGTTCGGCAAGGACTCCGTGCTGGTGACGAGTTTCTCGCGCGCGGCAGCGGCGGAACTTGCTGGGCAGGATCTCCCAGTCAGTTCCGACCGCGTTGGAACCCTGCACTCGCACTGCTGGCACGCACTGGGCCGTCCGGAAATAGCTGAAGTCCGCGTGGAGGAATGGAACCGGGAGAACCCCCATCTGCGGATCACGCCTTTAAGAAAGGAACGAAAACTGGATGGGGAGGAATCCGACGAGGATCTCGGTGAGGATGTGCGAAGCGGCGACTACTGGCTGGGTGAGTTGAATCGGTCTCGAGGAAATTATGCGGTCCATGGAACTTTGGCCGGCAGCACTTCGGGAATTCGCCACCAAGTGGAGCCGGTACAAGACTTCGCGTCGAGTAATGGACTTCTGTGACCTGATCGAGACCGCAGCGCGCGAAATCCGCATCGCGCCGAAGAGGCCCGACGTGGTATTCGCCGACCAAGCGCAGGACCTCAACCCGATGCAGTTAGGCTTGGTCCGAAGGTGGGGAGAGAACGCGCAATACTTCATCGTCGCGGCCGACGATGACCAGACCATTTACTGCTGGTGCGGCGCGACGCCGGATGCGGTGTTGGACCCCGAAATTCCTGAGGACCACAAGATCGTCCTCAAGCAGAGTCACCGGGTTCCGCGTCACGTTCACGCGCGAGCGAACCGGTTAATCCATCAACTTACCCGCAGGCAGGAGAAAGTCTACGATCCGAGGCCCGAAGACGGGAGGTGCGTGGACATCTCGCACGGCGGCTACAAATCGCCTGAGTACTGGATTCTCAAGACGATTATGCAGCACCTCGAGAGCGGACAGAAGGTGATGCTGCTCGCGTCGTGCTCCTATATGCTGTATCCGGTGATCGCGGTGCTGCGGCAATGGGGCATCCCTTTTCACAACCCGTACAGGAAAGCCGTCGGCTTCTGGAATCCACTGCGCCGTGGACGAAAAGGGTCCTCGACGAACCGGATCCTGTCGCTGCTTCGGGGTCGCCCGTGGACACACCGCGACCTCAAGCAGTGGGCAGAGTGGCTTGCACCGAAAGGCAGTCTGCGGGAGGGAGCCAAAGAACTTATCGATGGATTCCACGATTCCTTCCCGGTGACCACAGAGCGGCTCGGCGAATTGTTTGAGGCCACCGCATTTGAGTCTCTTCTGGCAGCGTCGGGTGATCCCAATCAATTGCTCCAATGGTAGATCCGGCGCGTCGCTCCGGAATTCCGTGCGCGTGTGCAGTTTCCGGCGGCTGCGGCGCTGGCCGGCGGGCGAGAGGCGCTAGAGGAATCGCCTCGCGTCATCGTCGGGACCATCCACTCGGTAAAAGGTGGAGAGGCGGATGTCGTCTTCCTTTTTCCGGATATAAGCCCAGCCGGCGACGCCGCTTACCAGAAGCACGGACCGCCAAGAGACTCTGTGATCCGGCTCTTCTATGTCGGCATGACGCGCGCTCGGCACACGTTATACATCTGCCAGAGGGAGACCTCGATGGCGGTGGTGATTTGACCCCAAGTAAGTCCAACAATGGGCCTTGCTAGATGCTTTTGAAGGACGCTAACATTCAGTCGCTAACCGGAGGGTTACGGCTCAGAGTGCGCGTTCAACACCCTGGTATCCACGAGCGAACCGATCGCGCCGGTACCTACTGGTTCTTTCGCTACTGGGACGACGTGCCGCAGCCCGGCAGCAAAGTGAAGCCCGTCCGAAGGTTTCACATCATCGGCCCGAGCAAAGGCGAGAACCGGCTGTCGAAGAAGCAAGCCGAGGTAGAGCGGGACAAGTTCCTCGCGAAGATCAACAAGCCAACCGTTCAAGAGAAGATTGGCGACGGCCTGGTCCTCTTCAGCAAGATGGTGGAGAAGTATAAGGCGACGCATGTCGAGGCTCAGGTCGCCGGACGTTTCCTGCTAGCAAAGCCTACCCGTCTGAAGTATGCGGTCCATCTTGAACAACGCATTCTTCCGCAATGGGGTAACCGGCGCTTGTGCGAGATCAATCCCGACGAGGTGCAGCAATGGCTTTTTGATAGCTGCGAATCCTGGCATATGATGAACGATCTACGCGGGATCATGTCGGGCATCTACACCAAGGCGGAGGAATGGGGCTATTGGCCGGAGGGGCGACGCAACCCGATGTCGCGCGTGAAGATCGGGGAAAAGTGGAGTGTGCGGCCCGAACGAATTCTGACGGAAGAGGAGACTGTCAAGGTGCTGGCGCGGCTCCGCGATCCCAACCTCCTGATAGTCGAAACCGCAATCGCTACCGGCGCGCGCATCTCCGAAATGCTCGGGCTGAAGTGGCGGCATATTGATCTCAAGGCTGCCGTCATCCAAATCGTACAGCGCAATTGGCGCGGCGACATCGACGATCCAAAGTCGAAGACAAGCAAGCGCCCGTTGACCTTGGGATACCTGGGTGACCGCTACCGCGCGAAGGCCGCGGCTGATAACGCTAAGGCCGACAAGTGGGTCTTCGTCCGAACGGACAGCAGCGGCCTCCCGCTATGGGATTCGGGCGTGCGGCAAGCACTGAAGCGGGCTGCGGCGGCCGAGGGCTGCGATTTTCCAGGTCTAGGTCCGCATTCCTTCCGCCGCGCCAACATCACGTGGCGGCAGGAGGTGGGTGGGTCGAGCATTGAGGCGTCGAAAATCGCCGGCCACAGCACCGTCCGCATGACCGAGGAGTACACCAAAATCCAACTTGCTCGCCAGGAAGAACTCACGTGGCTGATCCAGGAGCGGCTGGCCAGCGTCGGCGAGAAGCAGACAGCGGTTGTGCAGTAAAAGAAACCGAACCGCGCCACAACAACTGCTTCGTCCTTGCCGCATCCATTCGAGCGCCCGCCTTTGCATCTTACACGGGCATCATCCTTATAAGGAAACCGATTGTCGTCTCCTTCGGCAGACAACATAGAGGTGCCTGCAACCGCGCGCGAGAGCACGCGAGGTGCCAGTTAGCCCTGGAGTCCGCATGGAGTCCAAAAGCCCAAGAACCGCCCCGTGGCGTCCACTGGCGTCCATCTCGCCTCTCGCTAAGTCTTTTGTTTCGCGTCAAGATGTCGGTAAACGATTGATATTTCTTAAATGGCATGGAAGAGGTCGACGGTTCGAACCCGTCCAGGTCCACCAAACCATTTGCTCTCGAACGCCTTTGGGCAGTTCGTCAGGCAATCATGTATTCCTCGTTAGCTCCGTTGAAGCCCACCTCGTGGAGCAGCGCCAACGCCGGAAGTACAACCCCTTAATGCAAAAGCTCGCTATCTTTACGGATCAAGCGCGGATATCCAGTTGCAACGAAAGCGTACCCGACTCCATTTTCAAGAAACCGGGTATTGAGATCCTTTATGGCTTGCTCGGCCGAGGTCCGCACACGGTAAAGGCTTACCCAAGCACGGTTTGAATGCTTGGAAAGCATGTAGCGAAAGGACACGTCTATCGTGCCGAGAGCCTGCTCGACGGTCGCATTCTGAAGGAAGAAACGGGTCAACGAGTGATACTCACTCGTAGTCTCTTCATTCAGAGTTAGCAAGCCAAACTCCGTAGCCAACGGGTCATGCACCTCTTTATATGCGTCATTAGACATATTAAGCGTCGTGCCCGGATACCTATCACCGAACCCTTCATCCCAAATGCGAACTATCTGTACTCGCAATTTGAACGGATCGTGTCGTACGAGAAAACATCCCCGACCGTCCCCTTTTCCAGCTTCTGACGTTTCGAGAACGTATCAATAACAGGCACGGGACAACCTCATCGACGATTAGAGCACGCATTGCCGCGCCGATATTGAGTAACGTGGATTATCTGCGCGCGCATTCCACCCTTCGAACGCTTCCCGGCGTCGCTACCTCTACAGCTTGAATAACCAGCTCCGGGCGAAGCCTGAGAATTTTCCAGTTATTCGTATCAAGGACAACGATTGCGATGCGTCGGCCTATCAAGTTTTGCTGGAAGGTGAGGTTCTGGTCTCCCGTCACCATCACGTCGAAGCCCTCCGCCTCGGCTCTGTTCAACAGTTCGCCGTTCCTCACGCCCACCCAACCCATCTCAACCACCGTTCGAACGGCATGCTTCGCCAGATTTCGCCGCAGCTTGTGCGGTACGTTCTCATCAAACAGCACCTTCAAAGTTGCGGCTGTTCCCGGTGCGCCTCTGCGTAAGCAAGGATTGCCCTAATCTTGGCAATCGAAACCGAGGGGAAGTTTTCATTAATCTCCTCCACGTCCGATCCGCCTTCGTAGTTTTCGACGATCGCATCGGCCTGAACTCGCGTCCCCTTTACAACAGACGCGCCGCTCACTTTCTG
>Ga0335074_10007627_pt1 | contig 15006 bp, 11 predicted proteins | sample Lox_Sample_23_FD_206715 | JGI IMG/M metagenome (GOLD analysis project Ga0335074, IMG submission 206715) | Soil microbial communities from Loxahatchee National Wildlife Refuge, Florida, United States - Lox_Sample_2.3 | ecosystem: Environmental > Terrestrial > Soil > Wetlands | place: USA...
CTGGTAGGCCCGTCGAAGATCCCGCCGGTCTGCACGCACTTGTACTCGGTGCCTGAGCGGTCCGCCCCGTGCAGTAGCACCTGCTGGCCGTTGGCATCGAGGAGTTCGTTACCCGATACATGCAGCTGCGGAGCCGCACCCGGGTTGGTGGCTGACGTCAGCCCAGCGCTCGACTGTGCCGAATGGACGACATATTGCGCTGGGCTCTGCGCGGTGCCGACAGAGGAGAACACAGTGACGCCTGTCGCGATGCCGGCCGCCAGGACGGCGGCTCCGGCCACGCGGCGGTGCTTGGGAGTCCGCAGCCATCGGGCAGCGGGCAGCAACCCGGCAGCCGGTCCGCGTCCTGCCGTCGCGGCATGTTCACCGTGACGAAAGAGGCTGGCCAATGTTGTCGGGAACTTCACTTCGACGCCTCCAGGGCATGTCTAGGTGCATGGTCCTGGAGAGCCTAGAAAGGAAGCACGGCAGAAAGCTTCGTACCGGTGATTGAGTTCCGTGTACCCCAACGGGTCGGCCGCCGCCTACCTCAGTTGACGGAGAAGACGGGCAAAGGTAAAGGTCAGAGCCGCACTCCGGCCAGCCGGAACGTCACGCTCCTAGTGTCATGTGAGTTAAGTAACTTGACCTTGGCCGCCGATTTCGCCGACGCATGCCGTTAAATATGCGGATGCATCTTCCGCCACGTGATCGCCAGGTGCTCCAGGCATGGGCGCGCGCAACGTCTGGCCCCCCGGGGCTGGCGCAGCGGGCACTCATCGTGTTGCTGGCTGCTGACGGCGCAGGGACGAGTGAGATTGTCGCCCGGACCGGGGTCTCCAAGCCGACGGTGAACGCGTGGAAGAAGCGGTATGCCGTCGAAGGGCTCGGCGGTCTGCAGGATCGGCGCAAGCCGGGCCGGCCGCGGCGCACCGATGATGCGGCGATCGTGCTGGCGACGCTTGAGCCACCGCCGGAACGCCTCCGAGTGAAGCACTGGTCGTCCAGGCTGCTTGCCAGCGAGCTGGGCGTGTCGAACGTGAAAGTCGCGGAGACCTGGCGGCAGTACGGACTGGAGCCGTGGCGGCGCGAGCCGTTCACGCTTTCCACCGACCCGCGGCTGACCGTGGCGGCGCGAGCGGTAACCGGGCTCTATCTGAATCCGCCTGACCAGGCCATCGCGCTGTGCGCTGCCGATGGACGCGGTCGGCACGGCACACGGGCGCTGCTCGCGGCGCTTCATGCCAGCACCAGCACTGGTGCCACGCCCGTCGGCTACCCGCTCCGGCGACACCAGGAGTTCCTGCGCTTCCTGCAGCTGGCCGCTGCCGCCTGCCCGCGGGCCCGTGCGCACGTCGTCGCGGTCGATAACTATGCCACTCGCAGGCACCCGGAAGTACGAGCCTGGCTCGCCAGGCATCCCGAGATCACGCCGCACTTCACCCCGACCCAGCGCTCATGGCTGACTCTGACCGAGGTCTTCGCTGGCTTGAGCGCCGGCGCGGGCAGCACCGGCGCCCGCGCCCCAATCACTGACGACACGGTCGCTGAGAACACAGTGACCGGCGGCACAGTCGCCAGCGCCGCTGTCACAACGGACACGGTCACCAGCGACACAGGCCTCGGCGCCGCGATCACGACTGTCATCGGCAGCTGGACAGAACGCGGTCAGCCCTTCGCCTGGGCCAGACCCGCCGGCGGACTCTGCGACTGCCCGACCGCAGGCGGCGAGGCTAGCCCCGCAAACCCAGTTGAACGGCCTTAGCCACCGCGTCGAGCTGCGATCGCGCGTCAAGCTTGGCCAGGATCGAGCGGACGTGCGTCCGTACCGTCGCGTAGCTGATCTGCAGGCGCTCGGCCACAGCCCTGTTGTCGGCGCCGTGGATCATAAGCCCCAGGATCTCCTTCTCGCGTGGCGTCAGCCTCGCCAGCAGCTGAGCCTGGGTTGCCTGTTCACGATCTAGCTCGCGGCGCCGCGCGAGCGCACTCGCGATGGTGGCTGCCGGAATAAGAGTCTCGCCCGCGGCCGCCGCGCGGATCGACTGCACGATCTCCTCGCCGGTCGATGACTTGAGCAGGTAGCTGCTGGCGCCTGCTTCGATAGCGGCCAGTAGCGGCTCATCGGTGTCGTCCGCGCTCAGGAAAACGATGGCGGTGGAACCAGAGCGAGCACGAATAACGTCCGCTGCGTCGGCGCCAGTGCCGTCGGGGAGATGAAAATCGACCACCGCCACGTCCGGTGACCCCGCGGCCAGCGCCGTGCTCACCTCCGCGACCGACATGGCGCCTGCCACAACTTCCAGGTCGGGGTAGTCCGCCAGCAGCGAAGACAGGCCTTCCGCAACTACCGGGTGGTCTTCAATGATCATCACCCTGATCGGGGTGGCGTGTTCACGCTGCCCGGCCACGGCCAGCCTCGGGCGATCCGCCGAAGGGAACCCAGAACTCCACCGTCGTCCCGTCACCCGGCGTGCTTTCAATGCGGCACCAGCCGCCTGCGACCTGGGCGCGTTCGCGCATGAGCGTGAGACCGAGGTGACCAGGGCGGTTCTCGACCTCCGCGGGGTTGTAACCGACGCCGTCGTCCACGATCCGGATCAGGCAGCCACCATTGACGTCAGCGAACTGGACCCGCACCGTCGTTGCACTCGCGTGCTCACGGACGTTCGCCAGCGCCTCCTGGATGATCCGATAGATCAGTACCGTGGCCGTCCCAGGAGTTCGGGCCCTGGCAGCGTCATCAAGCTGGTAGGCGATCCCGTTCTCCGTGCGCAGCTGCTCCAGCAAGGCGTGCAAGGCCGTGTCGAGACTGCCGCGCTGCAGGCTGGGTGGCCGCAAGTCGAAGATGAGCTGACGCAGGCGGCTCAGTGACAGTGCCAGCGTCTCCTGGAGCTTGCCGAGAATCCGCAGTTCGTCCGGGTCCTGTAGCCGATGCCGGAGCTGCTGGAGCCGCATGTTGGCGGCAGCGAGTATCTGAATGGTGTCATCATGAATGTCGGCTGCGATACGGCTGCGCTCTTCCTCCTGGGCCCGGATGAGGTGACCCAGCAACGCCTGCTGGTCCCGGTCCGCCGATTCCAGTGTGTCCAGACCGAGTTCAAGAACGAACTGAGCGCGCTGTGCCTCAGTGATGTCCTTGATACTCACGACGGTCACCGTGCCTTCCCTACCCTCTATAGGGATAACGTTGACCTCAGCCGGGAACTGGCTGAGGTCGCGACGGCTGCCGACCAGATTCAGGCGGCGCCCGTTCTCGCCCGTGCCGGGGGCGCCGGACTGGAACGCTACTGACTGTCCGGGGAAGAGCCGCTCGACATCCTGGCCTCGCAGCCCTCCCGGCTGGTAGCCATACAAAGACTCTGCTCGCGCATTGGCCTGGCGGATATGCCCGGCCCGGTCCACTATTACCATTGCGTCCGGAGATGATTCGAAGAGCTGACGGAACCGGCTCTTCACGGTGCGCGTGCCTCCCTGCGGTCTGGAGCTGACGGCTGAGCCGGCACCGCATGCTCAAGACCGGGTTGCCCGTTCCGGCCTTGGGCCAGGCGGGGCATTACCGCCGCCAGCGGCGCTGTCAGTACGTCGTAGTATTTGCCGATCCGTTCGCCAGCGGCGATCGCCGCAGCTGCGTCCCACACGGCTGTCCAGAACGCCCAGTCGGGCCGCCCGCGGCTGTGGGCGATGCTCATGGCCTCTGCGCGAGCGCTGGACGCCGCGGCCCGGATCCGGTACCGCTGGTCGTCCGACGAAGCGCGATACAGCTCCGCCCAGGCCCGGACGCGATCGGTGTTGCTGGCCTGCTTCCAGGCACTGGCAACACGGCTGACCTCCTCAGCCGACAGGTTCTGCAGGTCGGTGAGGAAGGCTGCTACTCGCCCCGTGTGGGGGCCGAAGATCGACTTCATGCGGGCTCTCTCTGTGAATCTAGTCGCTTACTGGTGAAGTCGGGACACCCGAGGAGCGATCACGCCTATCAGTGCGCGCCGCCCGGCTTGGCCGACGAGTGGGTTGGCGCAGGGCTCGGCTTGCCGCCCAGGCTGGGTGGCAGTACATAAGGTGGCTGTGGCGCGACCGAAGGCGCAGCCCCGCCCGGGTTTTGCACCGCGAACTTCACGTTCGCCGTGCCGCCGCTCTTCTGGCCGATCAGGGTGAAGATGAGCTGAGGCCCGACGCCGCTCGGTATGACGTACGAGCCTGCGCCGGCGGCGGAGCCCTGCTGGTTCACCCGGAAGGCGGTGACCAGCTGCCTGCCGTGGACGGTGTTGGCGTAGACCAGCACGACCTCATTGGCCGCGAAGCCCTTGCCGTAGAAGCTCACGGTAGTGCCAGGCAGCGCACCGTAGGTGCTGGCCTGGGCGCTGGGCATGTACGGCTCGACCGTGAAGCCAGTGGTCGCAGTGGCCCGGCTCTCGTCGCCGATGGCGGTCAGCTGCTGCTTGCCCTTGAGTCCGAACGGCACCACGAAGCTGACCGAGAAGCTGCCCTGGCCACTGGCGGTTGGGGTCAGAGCCGGCACGCCCCTGTTTGCGTTGAGGTAGACGAGCACCTTCTCGTTGGGCGCGAACCCGGTGCCGGTGAAGGTCATCGCATGGCCGGCCCGCTCGGCGTAGGGGTGCGGCACGGTCTCCGGGTACAGGCCCAGCATCAGATAGGGCGCCGTTGCCGTCGTCTTCGTCCGCTGGCCGACCAGTACCAGGGTGGTCGGTCCGACCGGGGCTATGCCGACCTTTATGGGGGCGCGGATATCCCCGGCGGCATCGGCAGTCAGCGTTGCTGCCGGCGTGCCGGAAGTGCGGCCCCAGTAGACGTTCACTTGCTCGCCGGGTCCGAACCCGGTGGCGTTCACGGTCACGACCGAGCCCGGCTTTCCGGCCGCCTTGCCGATGATGCTCGCGGTGCCGACGCCGCCGGGTGCCGCAAGCGATGCCGTGGCCGTCTTCTTGCCGCCAGCTTCCTGCGCCACCACCGTCGCCTGCGATGTGTTCACCGTGGCCGGCATGTGGAAGCCCAAGCTGAGTACGCCCCATTTGGCCGCTTTGCCATGAGCTACTGCTGTCGACTTAGTCGCTGTTTTAGTCGACTTAGTCGATTTGCCGCCCTGTTCTAGATATACCGTGACCATGGCGCCGGGATCAAAGCCGCTGCCTTCCACCTCTACGTAGCCGCCAGGTGCCACCAGGCCAGGGTTGAGTACGATCGCCGGGCCTGCGCCTGCCGCTACCGGGTGGCCGCCCAGCGTGACGGTTGGCGTTGGCGTCGGCGGTACCGAGGGCGAGGCCGGGCCCGACGCGGCACTATGGGTGGAACTGGCAGGCTTCGACGGCTCGGTCAGCACGTGGAAAAGCTGCCAGACGATCACTATCGCGACAGCGACGCCGATGACGGCCTTCCAGTTGAACTTCTTCTTGCCTCCTGGCTGGCGGCCGCCGCCGCCAGAGCGCGTCTCGCCTTCCAGGGCAGTAAAGCCGAAGCCGCGGTCAGCCGCGTCAGTCGCTCCGCCGTTAGGCTTGCTGTCCATCATATGGCCTTCCTCATCCTGATAAGTTCTGAACCTTATAGATTGCGAGGCTCACCGATCCTCTGGTGATGGACCACACTGGCGTCGAGTGATAGTCGAGGGCGTTCAGCATCCATTGCTCCTGACCGCCGGTGTTATTGAGCTGCATCGCGGCCTTCATCTGGTTAGAGAGCACGATGTAGTCGATGTCTTGCCATTGACCGCCGCCGAATATCTTGCGGACTTGAGGGTCAGTTGCCGCATTCCAGTGCGACTCGTCGTACGGGAAGACAGGTTTTACATCGTGCAGCGCTACCCAGATGTCGTCATCCGAGATAATTCTTGAATTCGGCGGCACGTGCTGGCGAATCCAGGCGATCTGCTCATTCTGCATAAAGGTCAGCGGCACGTGGTACGGGTCGGCCGCTTGCAACTGCCCGCTTGAGCCATGTTTGATCAGATATCCGCCCGGCGGCAGGAGCAGGAACGCGGCCACGACCCCGCAGACCACCGGCGCCAGGAAACGGGATGTCGTGTCGGGAAGGCTTTTGAAGGCTCTATCCGCGACCAAACCTATGCACAAGGCGTACGTCGGGATCAGCGGGATCACGTAGAAGTCGAGTATGACGCTGCCCCTGGCCAGGTAGAAAGCGATCCCGAAAGCCAGCAAGCCCGCCACCAGAAGGGCCGGGTCCACCTTGCGCTGACGCCAGCCCGCAAGGATGCAGATCACCATTGCCACAGTACCCGCCGCCAGCAGGAAGGGGTCTTTGGGCAGCCACGCAGTATAGAGGAACGGGGTGGAACTGTGGCGGTTGAACAATGTCGCCTGATTACGATGAAGCTGGTACCACATCTCGTACAACAGAGAGATGTGGGTGTGAGTGAGATTAAACGACATGTCCGGCGGGAACAGTTCACCGTTCAACGTCGCGTACAAACAGTACGCAAATACCGGTGAACTGGCGGCGAACAGCCAGAAGAACAGCGTGAAGTCCCGGCTGGAATCACCGCTGTCGTTCTTAGCCCGCCGGCTCAGCAGATAGAATATCGCGGGCCCAAAGAATATCGCATTCTCCTTGGTGATCACAGAGATTCCGAATGCCAGGCCCGACCACAGGCCGGTGAAGAGCCGGACCTCTTCGCGCAGCAGCAGATAAATGCTCAGCAGCACCCAGAAGACCATGACGTTGTCCAGCAGCGCCATCCGCTGGTAGTAGACAGCGAGCCAGGAGAAATTGAAGAAAAAGCACGCGATCGTCGGTGCCAGCAGACCGCCCCGAGAGAACTTGCGCGCGATCTCGAACAGGAAGAAGGTGCTTCCAGCGTGCAGGATCACCATCAGCACCCGGGCGCTGTTTACCGGATTGCCGAAGGCCTCGAAATGACCGGGAAGCAAAAACACCCAGGCGGCAATGAACATCCAGCCGGCGGGCGCGTGGTCATAGACATATGTCTGCGGGCTCAGCCGGCCCTCACGAATGATCGCCCAGGCACGCTCGAGGTAGATGCCCTCGTCAGTCTCGTACAGCGGGTAATCGAACAGGTGGTAGCTGTGCGTCACCACTCCGCTGATGACAGCGAACGCCAGCGCGAACGTGCCGAGCTTGCCGCGCTGGTAGTACCACTGGCGCGCCGAGTCCATGGTGGAGCCGCGGGTCATCCGGGCCGTGCTGCGAGGCTCGAGCGAGGTAAATCCCGTGTTGCCGGCTGGGCTATGCGACATTCTCACGCACCTCGTCTAGCCCGAGCGCCCCGTCGGCTGCCGAGTCGCGATGCGCGCCCACATGGGCGGTCTTCTCCCAGTCGAGGCGACCGCCCCACTGCCGGCGCACTGCCCGCAGGGAGGCGTAGGCCAGGACTAGCTGGTAGGGAAACCAGGCGATGGCCAGGCCGGCAACCGCCGATGGAGTCGCTTTGAGCCCGTGGGCCCGGGTGAAGTCATAGAGGCCGATAGCGGTGGTGAGGAAGTTAGCCAGCACGATCAGCACCGGGATGTATGAGAGCTCTGCCACGAGCACCGGAGTCTTGAGGTCGAACATCGTGAAGAGCGAGAAGGCAAAGTAGACGCCGAGCACAGCCTGTCCCTGGGGGAAAATAAGGGTCATGAAGGCGAGCCGTCGCTGCTTGGCGGTCTTCAGCTTCCGCCAGGTTCCCTTGTGCAGAACCTGAATAAATCCCTGATTCCACCGGGTGCGCTGCTTGACGAACTGCTTGAGAGTCGGCGGGACTTCCTCCTTGGTCACGTAGCGGTGGTCGTACACGACGCGGATGCGCTCGCCCTCGGCCGACAACCGCAGCCCGATCTCTGCGTCCTCGGTCAGGATCTTCTCGTCCCAGCCGCCGATGCGAGCAATGAGGGCCCGGTCGAAGAAGATGGTATTGCCGCCCAGCGGGATAGCCCCGACTTTGGCGTAATAGTGCATGCGGCTCCTGAACCAGAAGAAGTATTCGAGGACGTTGAGGGCTGAGTACCAGGTGGATTCGAAGTTCATGAGTTGCACGCCGGCCTGGACGACTTTCACTTGCTCTTCTTCCATGACCGTGTTCACGACGTCAAAAATGTCCGGATGCATGTCATCTTCAGCGTCGAAGATGACGACGACGTCATTAGTAGCGCGCGCGAGCGCGGCGTTGAGGCCATGCGGCTTGTTCACTGGCCCGTCGCTGAAGATGACAGTCTCGAAGTTTTCGCGTCCTTGCTGCCGGAGCGACTCGATCTCCGCCTCGGCCTCGGCAATGGTTCCGTGGTCATCCGCGGAGCAGACAACAAGAACCTGAACCATGTCGGGAGGGTAGTTCACTCGTGCCAGGCGCCTTATGGTGCCCCGGATGACGTCTTCCTCGTGACGCGCCGGGAGCAACGCCGTGAAAGACAGGCGCGGCTCCCTGAAATGGTCGGGCGCGTTGCCCTCGGAAGGCGGCCGGTCCCAGGCGTACAGCGTCATGTACAAGGTCCAGACAGACTGGGCCGACACGATGAACGAAACCAGCAAGATGCCGGCGTAGAGGACATCTTTCATCGGACTACCCGGCTCCACACCCAAAGGACACTGAATACGTAGCTCACTGCGAGGCCGACAGCGGCTCCGATAAGGTCCGCGGCGAGTAGGAGGAGGCCCAGCCGGGTCAGCAGCAAGACTGCCGTGACATTCACCACCAGGCCTGCCAGGGAGGCGACATTGAACTTCGCGAAGCCTGGCAGGGACGGCTGGCAGGCGAATGTCCAGCAGCTGTTCAGCAAGAAGTTGCTAATTACGGCTAGCTCTACCGCGAGGCCGGAGGCCACCACGAGCGGCAGGCCCAGACCGCGGGCAAGCAGAAAGAGCAGACCGGTACTGATGAGAAGTCCACCAAAACCGATAATGCTGAATTTTGCGACCCGGCCGACTCTGGCCCACGGCAGCCTGACTATTGTTGCATCGTTCGTCAACTGGGTCTCCGAATCTGCTGGCCACGCAAGCTCTACTTACGCTTGCGTCTTTTGACTCGGTCTGTTAGCTGGCCACCTTGACGTACGGGGGCACCCAGGGGTTTGATCCGTCATACAGAGTTCTATCGGGCACAGAACGCGATGCCATCCCGGCGATCAACCATCTTTGGCCCCAGGACGGCTGCTTATGCAGGCGGCTGGACAGGCACTTCGCCACCACCCGCTGGTGACCCCGGAGACCCATGCACGCCCCCACGCGCACAAGCCCCAAGAATCACGAAACACATCCCGTAATTACCATGAGCCCGTTTGGCATCAGAACCTTTGTATCAGCAGCCCGCTGCCGGGGACATCCCGCAAATCCACCATCATCGCGCCGCTTAGGCACTATGCAGATGACTGTGTAGGCGCAAACCGGGCGGCTATGCGAACACCAGCTAAACCGGGGAGAACCGGCGGCGACTGACCCTGGAATGACCGCAACTGCGGATTAACACCTTGGTCCGGGTTATGTAGGCAGCGGCATCGGCCCGGTTCCGCACGCCAACCTTCCGGTAGGCGTTCTGCAGGTGCCGTTCCACTGTGTGAACGCTGACAACAAGCTTGACGGCGATCTCGTTGTTCGTGTCACCCGCGGCCAGGAGCTCGAGGACCTGGGCCTCGCGAGCCGTCAGGCCATCTGGCCGGCGGGCCGGAGCGCCGGGTCGCGGCCTGGGGATCGCTACTGGCCGGCCTGCGAGGCGCTCAGTCTCCGCCAGGAGCCCGGTGAGGATGCCAGAGTCGGCACACGTACCGATGATGTCCCTTGCTTCGCAGGCATACGCTTGCGCCTCGTCTCTGCGCCCGGCGCGCGCCTTGATCCTGGCCAGGGAGAGCAGCGTGGATGCGATCTCAAGCCGCGCCTGACTGCGCCTGCTGATCTGCAGCGCGCCCAGCGCCGCGCTCTCGGCCTCGGCCAGTTCGCCGCGGCTGGCGAGCAGCTCGGCTGTTGCCAGCGAGACCATGCCAGTGCTCAAGTACTGGCCCGGACCATGATGAGCGGCTAGCTTCTGGGCTTTAGCGAGATAGCGCTCGCAGGACGCGGCATCGCCAGACTTGATCGCGATCGCCGCCAGGCAGCCTAGCGCCCAGAGCGTGGCGAGGTTGCTGACCGCAGCCCTGGTTGGCACGACGACTTGCTGAAGGACCGTGCGCGCCTCAGCGTCCTTCCCGCGCCAGCACAGCACGGCGCCGAGTGTTCCCATCGCCACGGCTTGCCAGCGGGCAGTCCCGGCCGCTTCGAGCTCCACCGCCCGCCGGCTCGCCGACTCACTCCCGGAAAGGTCACCTGTCATGAAGAGCTGGCCCGCCCGGACCATGACGGCAGCCGACTCCACTGAGCTCGGTCCGTCGCTGAAAGGGCCCTGCGGCGGAGCTGCTGCGGCGGCGTCAAGCCACGGGTCGACCTCGTCGAGCCGGCCGAGGTGGCGAGCCAGGAAGGCTCTGATGACGCACATCCGGGCGTCTTCCACGATCATTTCAGGCGGGAGCCGGTCCAGCCATGATTCGACCGTCCCGATCAGCCCCTGGTGCACCAGCGGGTTCCAATTTGCGACGATCAGCTCCCTGGCATCGGCCAGCTCCGACGCGGCAATCGCGTGGCCGATGGCGTCGGCGATCGAGCCGTGCTCGCGATGCCACAGCGAGGCGCGCCGGTGCAGCACCGGGGCGAGGCCGGGCTCGGATACCTCCAGCTCGTGGCGGAGCAGTTCAGCAAAAAGGGTGTGATAGCGATACCAGTGGCGAGCGGAGTCGAGGGGAACGAGGAAGAGCTGGGATCGCTCGATTTCCTCAAGCAGGCGCTGCGATCCGCTGCCGCCAGTCACCGCGTCGCACAGCGGCCCGGACAACCGCTCCAGCACCGATGTCCGCAATAGCAGCGAGCGAACTTCGGGCGGCAGCCCTTCGAGCACCTCGGCAGCAAGATAGTCGACGATCTGCCGGTCGTCGCCGTGGAAAGTATGAACCTGCCGGTCGGGGTCCGCACGTCCGCGGAGCGACAGCCCCGCCAGGTAAAGCCCCGCGGCCCAGCCCTCGGTCCGGTGGTGCAGCGCCTGGACGGCGTCGGGCGGGAGCGTGATGCCCACCGTGCCGTTGAGCAACTGCGTCGTCTCGGCTTCGGAGAAACGCAGCTCGTCAGCCCGGATCTCGGCCATCTGGCCACGTGCCCGCAGCCGGGCCAACGGCAGCGCCGGATCAGACCGGCTCGCCAGAACAACCCCGAGAGCAGGTGGCAGATGCTCCACGAGGAACGCCATGCAGTCCTGGATCTCCTCATTGGTGATCAGGTGATAGTCATCGAGAACCAGGGTCACGGGAGTAGCAATGGCGGCGAAATCGTTAATTACCGGAGAGAGCACAGCATCTGCTGTCTTCACGCCCGGTGCAGTGAGCACCTCCAAGGCGGCAGCGCCTACGCCAGGGTGCACAGTGTTGACCGCCGCGATGACGTGAGCCCAGAAACTCACCGGGTCATTGTCGCCCTCGTCAACCGAGAGCCAGGCTGTGCGCTCGGCTTCCCTGGCTGAATACCAGTCGCAGAGCAGCGAGGTCTTGCCCCAGCCGGCCGGTGCGACGAGCAGCACGAACCTCGCCGAGATACCCTCGTCCAGGCGATCGAGCAGCGCCTGGCGCAACACCATGGCTGGCCGTGCCATCGGGGGATGCAGCTTGCTTGCGAAGATCAGCGTGCTACCGGGCCCGCCTGAGCCAGACGCGCTTGAGGCAGTCCTCGCGCCACCCGTCGGCCGGGCAGCCGGGATCCGCTTAAGGGTATGAAGACCCCGGTAGCTCACCCGAATATCGCCAAGGTCTCGTTACGCCTGTGGCAGGCGACGGCCATAGTGGCAGGATAACCCAGCCGTGATCGGCGGGGAACCCGCCGGCGCGGGGGGTTCCCCGGCTTCTCGCCCCGTCCGCCAGAGCGCTCTGGTGCCGCCCGTGCTCAGCACTGCGGAACTGCCCGGTGGCGCGTCTGCTGGCGTTTCCGCTGGTCCAGGGCCGTGCCGGCGAAGCCAGCCAGTAGCACCGGCGGCCCGCGTGGAGGCAGGCCCGAGGACCCCTTCTCTGGCAGCGAACGACACCGCCGGTCTGTGGTCAGCCGCATCATGAGACTCCCCTGCCGGACAAACCGTGGTCCGGGCCGTCGATGACCACCAACGCTTCGTAACCCTGATGCAAAAGGCGTTACAAGCTTTTCTATCGGCGCTCCCAGAAGATGCCATCCCGGCAATCGACCATCTACTGCGCTGTTCCCGAGTCACTGGCAGGTAACTGCCCCGGCAAGCCGCAGCGGCGGGGATGGTCGATATCCGCGATGACGTCAGTGGGCGTTCCCGGTAGAAATTTAGGAAGCGCCGCAGTGCCGCGCCGGCACGTCGGCGGCGTCCCCCATCACCTGGCGATCTTTATTTCCAGCGCCCGCCGCAGAGGGGGCTTTGCGTGATCCGATCAGATAACCGCTGCAGGCCGGCCGCGCCGCTGCGGACAACGGCGAAAAGACATCCTGTTAGCGCCGCGTTTCGCGTGCTGGTGATTATTGCGTCCGCCGGGCTCGCAGTAGTAATCGCCGGCTGCGGCAGCAGCGGTCAGCAGCAAGAAGCGACCAGGTTTCTGGAGACCTACGCGCGGCCCGATGGCCGTGTGGTGCGACTGGACCAGGGCAAAGACACCGTGAGCGAAGGGCAGGCCTACGGCATGCTGCTCGCGGAGGTTACCGGCGATACCAGTGCGTTCGCGCGGATCTGGACATGGACGCAGCGGCACTTGCAGCTCCCCAATTACCTTTTCGCGTTCCACGCAAATGCGGCGGGCCAGGTCGTCAGCACCGAGCCTGCCAGCGACGCGGACTTGCTGATCGCCTGGGCCCTGCTGCGCTATAGCGGACCCGATGCTGCTGCACGGCACCGCGACGGCCGGCAGGTAGCGGACGCGATCCTGGCTCATGAAGTGACCACGGCCCAGGACGGGATGCCGGTTCTGACCGCAGGGCCGTGGGCCACCACGCAGCCGGTGACTATCGATCCCAGCTACTGGTCCCTCACGGCCTTCCAGGGGCTCGCGAAGCTAACCGGCAACCAGGAGTGGCTACGCCTCGAGTCCGGCGCCGTCACCCTCGCGCGCGAGATCACCAAGAACGGCCAGCAGCTACCGCCGGACTGGGCCAGGCTGCATACTGGCGACGCCCCGGTGCCGGAACCTTCGCCCAATGGCAGCGCGCCAGTGGCGCAGTACGGGCTAGACGCCCAGCGGACGGTTGTCTGGTTCGCGGCATCCTGCAATCCGCAGGCCAGGGCGCTAGCAGCGCGCTGGTGGCGGCTGTTGGGACGGGGTCGCGCCGCACGTGCGCTCGCGCTGCACCTCAATGGCGACATACTGACCGCGACACACGCGCCACTGCCGCTGGTGGCCGCGGCTGCCGCGGCGAGTGCGGCCGACCAGGGCGAGGCTGCTCAGCAATTGCTGAGCGACGCCGCAGCGCAGCAGCGGCACTACCCGACCTACTACGGCGGCGCGTGGTCCGCCCTCGGCCAGGCGCTACTGACCACTGACGCGCTAGACCCGTGCTCAGCAGGTCTTGATTATCCCAGCTGGGGCGGTGGCGGCTGGACCCCGGCTCGGTAGCAAACTCGATCGCCGTACCTCAGAAGATGCTTGATAGCAGGGATGAGGCCTGCCCGGACGGCAAGGTAGGACTGTAGGCCTGCCGCTGTTCGCCTGGCGGCCGCCGCACAACCGTGGCAGACGACTGAGAGCTGAGGTACCGATAAGACCGATAAGGAAACACGGAGCGAGCCATGAGCTTGAAAGCTAGCGAGCAGATTGTCCTGGATGCAATCGAGCACTATCTGCGGACCGCGGATCCGGAACTCACTATCGCGTTCGAGTCCTTTGCAACCGTGACGGCAAACATGGCGTTGCCTGAGTCCGAGCAGCTAGGCGCATCCCAGATGCCAGCGGTCAAGCCCGATAATCAGATGGCAGAGCGGACCAAAGTCACTTTCACGATGTGGCTCGCCATCCTCTTCCTGGTCGGCATGGTGCTAGCAGGCACGGTACTGGCACTGTTCTCCGGCGGGCGCCAGAGCGGCTGCCCTGGAGCGACAGGGCCAGGGCTATCCCAGGCCAGAGCTGCAAACGGGTTGGTGCACGGCCGGTACGGGCAGTCCTGCGCCGGAATCTCGCGTGGGCGGTGAGGGCGGGCCAGGCAAGGTCGGGCCGGGCGGGCGCGGGCCAGCAGGGTGTCACTGATGGGACTGAGGCAGCGGGTCAGGTGGCTCGGGCGTACTGCGTCGCCAGCGCTTGCGGGAAGCCGAGGTCTGCAGCCATCACCCCGGCTGACAGTGCGGTGGTGAGTTCTCTCAGCCGGGCGCAGCCGTCCTCGCCGATTGCCTCGTACGGGCGCACGGCCAGCTGATCGGTGCGGTCTTCGATGGACTGACGCCGGCGTTGTCCTGCCTCGCTGAGCGCGAGTTCCGGTCCGTCGGTAAGCCAGCCCTCATCCCGGAGGCGCTCCACGCCCTCCGCCCACTCCTGCTCGTTCCAGGCCCGGCTGGTCCGCAATGTCTCGGCGGCGATGGCGCCTGTGGCGGCATGCGTGATCAACGCGCCGAGCCCGTCGAGTCCCTCAGTGAGCAGCAGCGCGACATGCCCGTCACCGCGGTACTCGCGAAGTAGCGTCAGGGCGTGCCACAGGACCAGGTGCGGCGCGTCAGGCCAGGACAGGCTCGCGTGCGCGGCGAACAGCGGCCGGCCCTGCGGCTGTGTGGCTGCCCGTTCGGCCGCCCGGCGCGCGAGGCCGGCAGCTTCGCAGATCTGCGGACTCGCGATGTCGGCTGGCCATGCCTCGCGCAGCGATCGGTCCACCGCATCCAGCCGCGCCGCCAGCACCTGAGGAGGGCTGGCAACGTCCCACGCTGCCGGGATTGCCCGGCGGATGATCGCGGGGCTGAAGTTGAAAAAGGTCGCGATGACCGTCTCGGCCGACACCGGGCCCAGGGCGGCCGAGCGCGAGGCGAAATAGGACATGCGCTGATGAGTAATGCCGACCTGGGCATAC
>Ga0335074_10007628_pt1 | contig 15005 bp, 16 predicted proteins | sample Lox_Sample_23_FD_206715 | JGI IMG/M metagenome (GOLD analysis project Ga0335074, IMG submission 206715) | Soil microbial communities from Loxahatchee National Wildlife Refuge, Florida, United States - Lox_Sample_2.3 | ecosystem: Environmental > Terrestrial > Soil > Wetlands | place: USA...
CTCGACATTGAGCGCGCCGGCATAGAGCGACAGCGAGATGATCGCCCAGCCGACCCCGCCGATCAGCGGCGTCACCTGGCCGCTGGAATTGACCGCGCCGGGAAAGAGCGGCGACACCGCGAAAAAAAAGAACAAGAGCTGGATCAGCGGCGGGGTGTTGCGGAACGCCTCGACAAAACCGGTCGTCGCCCCCTTCAAAAGGCGCGAGCGGCCGCCGAGAAACCAGGCGCCGATCACCCCGATCACCACCGACAGCGCCATCGAGATCAGCGACAGCACGATCGTCATCAAGAGGCCGTTGACAAACCGCTCGCGATCGAACGGGTCGTAGACGATGCTCAGATTGATCCCGTAGGCGTCGTTGAGATGCTGAAACGCCTCGGCGATCGTCATGCCGGCATCGGGCGCACGCTATTTGGCGGCGTATTTATCGTGCATCTGCACCAGGAAGGGCGACGGGGTGATGCCCCATTTCTTTTCGAGCCCGATCAGATAGCCGGTGCGGTGCCATTCTTCCGATGTCTTCGAGAGAAACTGGCCGAATGGGCCGCTGACGTCGTCGAGGCGGACGCCGATTGCCCAAGGCTGCGGGTCTTCGGACTTGAGCGGCATCTCGTAATCGGCCCATTGCGGGTCCTTGGCCGAAAGCGTCGACTGAATGAAGGTGTCGTCATAGACAAAGGCGACGCACGTTCCCGATTGCAGCGCCTTCAACGCATCCGGCACGCCGGCGAACGAAACGATCTCGGCCTTGTATTTCTGCTCGACGCCGCGATTGTAGAAGGCACCCTGTACGCCGCAGACCTTCTTGCCGCTGAGGTCCGTCCACTCGTGCAGATGGGCCGATTTGGGTGCCAGCACGTTGGTGGCGCTGGCGTAGTACTGCGGCTCGATCATCCCGACAACTTTGCGCCGCTCCGGCGTGTCGCTCATCGTCGCGATGATCGCATCGATATTGCCCTGCTGCAGGAACTCCATGCGGTTGGCGGCGACGACCGGCACCAGCTTGGCCTTCACGCCGAGCCGCTTGGCAATGTCCTGGCCGAGATCGACCTCCATGCCGACGATCTGTCCTGATGGGTCGAGAAAGCCCCAGGGGCGATAGTCGTTCTTGACACCAATTGCGATCGTTCCCGCCGCCTTGACCTTGGCCAGCGTGTCGTCCGCCATCGCCTGGCCGCCGGCCAGCGCGAGCAGCACTAGGGCTACCGCCCATCTCCGCAAGTTCGGCATAGGTCCCTTCCCCTCAACCGGCAGTATCAATACCGCAGTGACACCCGGCACCTTACGATGCGCGGGGCTGCCGAAACCAGCCTGAAAAGGGGGCTGGCGCCCCGGGGGAGTGCGGGGTCGCACCTGACATCTGGAGGTTTTGGCGGTCAGGCGCCGAGAAAATCGCGTGCCAGCCGGGCGAGGCTTTGGGGTGCTTGCAGGTGCGGGAAATGGCCGGCATCTTCAGCGGCGCGCCGCTTAATTCAGGCCGTAAAAGCCGAGCGCGCCGCCGGCCATCACCTGATGCTTCGCCTCGGTCGACAGCGGCCCGAGCCGATCGCGCATCATTTGCGGCGCGCCGGGGAAGAAGCCGTCCTGATGCGGGTAGTCTGTCGCCCACATGATCTTGTGCGGGCCGATATAGTCGGCCAGCACGGCGATGCTGCTTTCGACCGGCTCAAAGGAAATCCAGCAATTGCGCCGGAAAAGCTCGGTCGGGCGCAGGCTCGGCGCAGTGTCGTTAAATCCCTGGTCGTCGAAATGGCGGTCCATCCGGTCGAGCCACGGCGCGATCCAGCCGCCGCCGCTTTCGAGGAACGCCACCCGCAATTTCGGATGCCGGTCGACCACGCCGCCCCAGATCACCGCCATCGCCACCAGCATCATCTCCATCGTGTGCGAGATCATGTGCCGGGCCGCGCGGTCATCGGCGAAGCGGTCGACGCCGACCGTCGGCATCGCGTTGGTCGAGCCTTCATGGAAGCCGATCGAGAAGTCGAGCCCCTCCGCCACCGTCCAAAACGGCTCGTAGATCGGGTCGCTGATCATCTTCATGCCGTGATAGGGGTTCGGACGCAGGAAGCCGCCGCGCATCCCCAGCTTTTCGCGCGCGTATTTCACCTCGTCGATCGCGAGCTCTACCGATTGCATCGGCAGCATCGCGACACCGAACAGACGGTCGGGATAGGGCTTGCAGTAATCGGCGAGCCAGCGGTTGTAGGCGCGGCACATCGCGGCGGCGAGCGGCGGATCTTCGACTGCGCCGGCGAAGAGGCCGAGGCTTGGGTAGAGGAACGCGGCGTCGATGCCGTCGGCATCCATGTCGACGATGCGCGCGTGGGGATCGAATCCGCCCTTCTTGCCGTCGGCGTATTTCTGGCTGTCGAGCATGACCGTGCCTTGCCGGACGCCGACCGAGCCAAGGCTGCCGATGCCGCGCGGATTGCCCAGCAGCTTGCCTTCGACGGTGAGGCGCTCCTTGCCGTTGTCGTCAATCACGAAACGCGGCCGGCGCTCGCGGAAAGCAGGATCGATGTATTCGTCCCACAGGGTCAGCGGTTCGAGGATGTGGCCGTCAGCGTCAACAATGTTGTAAGCGCGTGCCATCGTCGTTCCTCCCTCAGCCGGGCCAACCACGACCGCATGTTAGCGTAGCCGCCCGAGCACCGCGAGCCGCCGCAGATCTCCTCGGCAACGCCTTCACGTTCCGGTGACGTGATATGCTCGTTGCCCGATGCGAAACGGAAGGCGACGGCGATGTTTATCGCGATGAACCGATTCAAAGTGCGCAAGGGGGAGGAATCGATATTCGAGGCGCGCTGGCGCGAACGCGACACTCATCTGCCCACCGTGCCCGGCTTTGTCGAGTTCCATCTGCTCAAGGGCCCCGAGCGGGACGATCACGTGCTCTACGCCTCGCACACGATCTGGCGCTCATATGCCGATTTCGAGGCGTGGACCCGCTCGGAAGCCTTCCGCGCGGCGCATCGCGACGCCGGGCAGGGTCGCTCGCTGACGATCTCGCATCCCGAGTTCGAAGGGTTCGACATCGTCCAGACCGTGACGGCCCCTTAAGCGGCGAATCAATCAGGAGGAACGATCGTATGTCGAATGCATGGCGTGCCGACCCCCTTGTCTGGGGCCACGGGCCGCGCGTCTTCGAGGTGTTCCTCGAACCGACCTGCCCGCATTCGTGCCGGGCATTTGGCAAGCTCGACGATCTGCTCGACCAGGCGGGCGAGGACCGTATCACCATCAAGCTGCGGCTCCAGTCACAACCCTGGCACATGTACTCGGGCGTGATCGTGCGCTGCATCCTTGCCGCCTCGACCCTCGAAGGCGGCAAAGCGGCGGCGAAATCGGTGATGGCGGCGGTGGCGGCGCATCGCGAGGAGTTCGAGTTCGACCACCACGCTGGCGGGCCGAACATGGATGCGACGCCCAACGACATCATCGGCCGGATCGAGAGTTACAGCGGCGTCAAAATCGCCGAGCCCTTCGCCATCCCCGATCTCGACCGGGAGGTGAAGTGGCACTCCCGGTATGCCCGCCAGAACGGCATCCACGTCTCGCCGACTTTCATGATCGACGGCATGGTTCTGCCCGACATGAGCAGCGTCGACCCCGTGGCTGATTGGCTGTCCCGCCTGCTCAACCGTTGATACGGTCGAGACGCGGAACCCCTTTGACGGCCAAAGCGCTGGCGATCCGCCGGGAGTTCACTGCCAGAGGGGATGACAGCGCGCGGTCCAATATTACAAACTGTCGAGGCTGAGGATAGCCCGTGCTGCACTTGCCCGATGCCCGAACGCGACCCTCTCGCCACGCACAGCCAGGTCTCCGACGCCGACGACCTGCGCGCGCTTGTCTACGCCAAGGATTGGTCCGAAACGCGGATCGGCGCGGCCGAGCACTGGTCGCCGACCCTCAAGATCCTCGTCGACTTTCTGCTGGCCGACCGTTTCCCGCCGTTGTTGTGGTGGGGGCCGGATTACGTCTCGATCTATAACGACGCCTATCGCCCGATCCTCGGCACCAAGCACCCACGCGCGCTCGGCCAGCCGTTTCGCGAGGTGTGGCCGGAAATCGCCCATACCTTGACGCCGCTCCGGCTTTGCCGAGAACGCGGTGGTCGGCCATGGCGATCTCGAGCCAGGAACGGAGGTCCCGAGCAAGCCCTTCGAAATCATCAACCTGGCCGCTCGTGTCCGTGGGCTGATCGATCATTGACCGCTCGCGGCAATCTTTAGGTCTTCGCGGTGGAGAGAGCGGCGTCCCCGACAAAGCGGCGGAAGTCTGACCGAGGGCGGGCGCGACCCGACGGCTGAAGCCGCCATGTTTGATGTCCTTGTCGCCCTCTTCGTTGCTCGTTGTCGTCGATCCGATGGCAGCGAGAAGTACCTTTGTAAATCTCTCCGAGAAAACAATGAGTCTTAATATAGGTACTCGGCGTGAGTGCAATTAACTTAAGTTAAATCAATCTTTTCGTCGGGGATTAATTGCTTTGTCGAGCGTTATTCGCGCGGGCGTAGACCTCGCTCATCTCGACAGGAGAGGAAATATGAAATATCTGCAGGGCGCGGCCCTCGCCGCGGGGATTCTCGGGAGCGCCACGGCGTTTGGCCAGACCGCGGGCAACGGGGCGGCAGCGCCCTCGACGCAGCCGCCCACATCCTCCGCGGCCGGGATCAGCCGGCTCAGCGGAAGCGATCAGGATTTCGTCAATAACGCGGCGGTCGGCGGGCTGTTCGAGGTCGAAGCCGGCAAGGTCGCGGAAAAGAAGGCGTCAAACCCGCAGGTGCGGAAATTCGCCGCGCGGATGGTCCATGATCACAGCGAAGCCGACAACAAGCTGAAGCAGGTTGTCTCCGCCGAGGGCGGCACCGTGCCGAACGAGCTCGATCAGGACCATCAGCAAGAGCTCAAGCAAATCACGTCGCAGCAAGGCCCGGATTTCGACCGCAACTACATGCAGATGATGGTCAAGGACCATGACACCGATGCGCAGGCGTTCGGCAAGGCCGAGCAAACCTTGCAGGACCCGCATCTGAAGCAATTTGCCGCGCAGACGTTGAAGGTCATCGAACAGCACGACAAACTGGCGCACCAGATCACCGATAAGATGGCGGCGAAATAATCAGCGAGCGGCGATGCCGCCGGGCGGGCGGTCCGCTCGGGCTCGCCCTGGGGGCGCGCCACCGTTCCTCCGCGTCGAGCGGAAGGCCGAACGCGGCCATCGCCGCAAGGTCGGCAGAATGGCGTCCCCGACAGGACTCGAACCTGTGACCCCCGGTTTAGGAAACCGATGCTCTATCCGGCTGAGCTACGGGGACGCGGGCCGCGCTAGGATAACGACGCGCGTGGCGACGGTAAACCGGCGTGGTCGCATCTAGTCGGAAGCAGTCGACGCCGCTTGATCGATCGGCCGCAGCATCGCGCGATAGCAGACATCGCGGTCGTGTTCGGAGAACCGGGAGAAATTGCTGTCCAGCTGGCCACAGTGATGGAGCGCGTCGCTCTTGGCCTGGTCGGACGGATAGGCTGCGCGGATCGAGCCGATCAGATTGCCGTGAATGAGGGGTCCGGCCAGCGCCCCGAACGCCAGCAGAATCAGCATCCCCCACATGGTGAAATAGCTCTGCGGCATGGCGACCTCCGCGGTGACCGGTCGATCCGCCGACACTATCACAGTACGGTTAACAAGCGGTATATGCCGCAGCCTGTGTACCATTTCAGGTTGCCATCCGCCGCTGCTCGAAGGCCTGCGGACAGTCGGCTTGACCGCGAGGATAAGCGCATAGTAGGTGCTCATGCGCTATTGGATCGGCGCAAGTCGCTCGCGGTCCGGCGGGCGGGAAAATGCGCCGGGGTTGGGGGAGAAACGCATGTCGGATATGGCGGCCGCGCGACTTAACGGCTGGCGGGCCATTACCCCTTATCAATGGCTGGTTTTTGCGGTTGTTTGGGCGGGGTGGACGCTCGACGCGGCCGATTTCGGACTGTTCTCGCTGGTGCTGAAGCCGGCGTTGACGGAACTGCTCGGCTTTCCCGCGAGCGGAGCACTCGACAAGGCGCAGCTGTCCCAGATCGGCAAATACGGCGGTCTCCTGGCGATGACCGGGCTGCTCGGCTGGGCGGCTGGCGGGTTCATCTTCGGCATCATCGCCGACTATATCGGCCGCGTGCGCGCGCTGTTCTTCAGCATCATCATCTTCAGCGTGTTCACCGCGCTGCAGGGTATGGCGCAGCATTTATGGGACTTCGCCATCTATCGCTTTATCGCCGGCATCGGCACCGGGGCCGAGCTGATGATCGGCATTCCGCTCCTCGCCGAAACCCTCGGCGAGACGCATCGCGCGAAAATCTCGGGCATCATGATGACCGGCGGCGCGATCGGAACGTTTCTCGGCGCCTGGGCTTACGGTCTGGTCGGCGGGTTCGGCTGGCGCGTTGTGTTTTTCGTCGGCGTGATCCCGGCGGTCCTCCTGGCATTGATCCGCGGCCGGATGAACGAGCCGCCGCGTTTCGCCGCCGTGCAGGAGCGGCGCGACAAGGTCGGCGCCGGGCAGCAAGTCGGCCAAGACGACCTGGCGTTCATGCGCTTTGTACCGCTGCAGCTGTTCACCCGGCAGAACCGCTTCAACACGTTCGTTGGCCTGCTGTTCGGCCTCGGCTCGCTGCTGGCGATCTGGACGACCAACATCTGGCTGCCGACGATCCTGTCGCTGATGGTGCAGAAGGGCGGCATCACCGGCGCCGACGCGGTGCCGTTCGTCAGCAACGGCATCATGATCTGGAGCTTTGGCGGAATTTTCGGCTATTCCGCCTTCGGCTTTATCGCCGACTGGCTGGGGCGCCGCTTGACCATCGCGTTCTACAGCGTCGGATCGATCGCGTTCGGGCTTATCCTTTATCTCGCGCTGCCGGCCTACGAGCCGTGGTATCCGGTGGTGCTGCCGATCTTCGGCTTCTTCGTGTTCGGCGTGTTCTCGGGCCACGCGGTGTACTTCCCCGAACTCTTCCCCACCCACATCCGCTCGACCGGGGTTGCCTTCTGCAACGGCACCGGGCGGATCATCACCAGTTTCGGGCCGCTCGTCGCGGGTCTGCTAGTGGGAGCCTTCGGCGGCAACTTCAACAACGTCACCGCGTTCATGAGCTGCTTCGCGATCCTCAGCGTCATCGCCATGCTGCTCGGCCGCGAGACCAAGGACGACGCGCTGCCGCATTAACGGCCGCTGTCCTTGCGAGCGCAGCAAAGCAATCTCGTCCCGAGCACGCATTTGAGCGGGATTGCTTCGTCGCCTCGCGGCGACAACATCAGCTATGGGTTTATCAGCGTCTCGTGGCGGCTGATGATGAACGCCTCGTGGCGTTCGAGGAAATCGGTGACCACTTCGCAGAACGCCTCCGGCCGATCGGTGCCGATCGCGTGCGCCGCGTCGTACACGAGCACCAGATTGCAGTTCGGCAGCCCGGCCTTGTAGTGGCGGCCCAGCTCGGGTGGCGTCACCCGGTCGAGCGTGCCGAACAGCACCAGGGTCGGCATCGCGATCTGCGGGAAGCGCGCTTCGAGGTCGGGGTCGCGGTCGGGGCCGCGCAGCTTCGCCACAAGCCGTCCGGTCTGAGCAACGATTGCAGGCTCCGCCGGCGGCAGCGGCGGCACCCGCTCAGGATGGGCGAACAGCGCCCGCGCGATCTCTTCTGGCGTGCCCGAGGGCGCGCGGCCGCCCGGCGCGCGGATCGCCGCCGGCGACTCCAGCACCAGCGCGTTGAGCCGCTCGGGCGCCTGTGCCGCCAGCCACAGCGCCGTCTTGCCGCCGAACGAGGTGCCCCACAGATTGAACCGGTCGAGCCTCAGCGCGCCCGCCGCGGCGGCCATGGTCCGCGCTAGCTCGGCCTGGTTCTGGGTGCGCGTGTTCTCGGCCGAGCCCCCAAACCCGGGCATCTCGAAGGCGATCACCCGGTATTTCTGCGCCAATAGCTCGTGCGCCGGGCTGATCCGCATGCCGCCGGCGCCGTGCAGATGGACGAGAGGCGGGCCATCGCCGGCTTCCGCATAACGGATGCGGAAGCCATCGGTCTCGACAAAGGCTTCGCGAAACTCGGCCACGGTGCCTCCTGCAATTGGTTGCGCCCGTTCTACACGGATGCGCCGGTCCTCGCCAGACATGCAACCCGCACATACTGCTGGACGGGCAGCGTGGCTTTACGCATAGGGGAAAGCGGGACTACGCTTTTTTCGGATGCCGCGCAGGGAGGATGACGATGCTGCTGAACCGGACCGAGATCAGCGCCGACAAGAGCTTTAATCTGCTGACCGAGTCGATCCTCGAACGCGACCAGGCAAAGACCACCGATACCTTCTTCAAGATGGTGCAGAGCGGCCAATCGATCGGCGATGCGCTGGCGATCGTCGCGGCGGCCGAGGCTCCCTTTGTCAACGTGCCGTGCCATATCAACATCAAGGACGGCAACATCGCCCTGACCAACAACGACCACACGCTGCTGGGTCTTCGGGCGTCGACCTATCTGATGCCCTACCTACCTGATAAATATACGCTTTTGCCGCTGCTGCAGAGCGTCTGGTACATCGGCGCCGGCCTCGATATCTGGAACCAGCTGCTCTACAAATACCCTGGCCGCTACGCGACGATGAAGGGCGTGCAAGTACCGCCGCCGTCATACGGCCCAACGGTCTGGCTCGAAGACGCGCAGCCGATCGTCGAGGAGGGCACGCTCGAGGAGCGCATCCACTCCTACATGATCGCGACGATGACCGGCGATTCGAAGCGCGCCCACGGCCTGTTCCTCGGCATCGCCCAGGACCCGGAAGCGCGCCGCGAGCTGCAGGAAACCATCGAGTTCCTCGGCATCATCGACATCCAGGACACGGTGATCGGCCGCAAGGCGCGCAACACCGGGCACAAGGCGATCCGCGCCCGCGCGGTGACCGACCTCGCCAATTACATCGGCTGGGAGAAGTCGCACGGCGTCTTCTACATGGGCGTGCCCGACATGGCGGTCGGCCCGCTCTACTACTCGGTCTATGACGAAGCATCGGTGCGCATGGCCGCCGAGTTCGAGGACGCCGGCAAGAGCCTCGAAGAAAAGAACCAGACGCCCCTCACGCGCAGCGAGGTCGAGAACCTGGTCCAGCATCTGATGCTGGCGAGCCGCGAAGACGTCTGGGACCTCATCACCACGCATCTCAAGAACGGCAAGTCGATCCAGTCGATCGGCGACACGATCCAGCTCGGCGCCGCCGAACTGATCCTGCGCACCACCGTGGCGCGCCAATTCACCAACGGCCAGCACCCGTTCGACTACTGCAACGTCTGCAACAACTGGCTGCGCAACGCGAAGAGCCCCTACAAAGCGCGCGTGCTCTACCTGATGGCCAATTTCATCAATGACGTGGCGCACGAGAACAAGTTGGTCAACTCGATCATCGAGGACGAGATCGGTGCTTATGACGGCGCCGGGCGCACGCCGCAGGCGCTACTCACCGAGCTTGACGACGCGATCATGGCACTCGATGCGCCGCGTGCGACGGCGGTAGCGCACGCCTATCTCAAATCCGGCGCCGACCGCCGGCCCTACATGGAGACCGTGTCGCTCTGCGCCTCGCGTTTCCAGGACGACCCGCACAACCAGAAGATCACCGTCTCGACCTTTGAGGAATACGGGCTCAACACCACGCACCTCAAGGACCGGGTGCTTCTCGCGACCCCACGCCTTCTCGCCGGCTGGGTCAAGATGCCCGGCGAACGCGAGTGCTACGCGCGCTTCGAGAAGGAGTGGATTTACAACTGATCTTTGCCACCCAGGCGGCAAAGATCATCCCGTGGGCCTTCAGCCCACGGACTTGATCCGTTGGGAAGGCCGGGATCTGCTCTAGGTCTCCCGGCGGCCGAGGATCAGCGCCGTCAGCCATTCACGGAAGCGGCGGTCGGTCTCGGCGGTTTCGGGAAGCCCGGCGCTGCGCCGCAGCGCCTTGCCATAGAGCGCGTCGCCGATGGCGGCGGTGGTGATCAGGTAGGTCATCCACTCGACATCCTCCCGCCGGACCGTCACGCCGGACGGCGCGTTGACGGCGCGGCGCGCGTGGAGCGTGTCGACAATCTCGCGCAGAATCGCCGTCGAGCCGCTTTCGTCGCCGTCCGCGCCCTGTGCCGCGAGCCACACGAGAAGCTGCGCCAGCCCGTTGCGGAACGTGTCGAATACCCGGTCGATCTGAACCCCGATCGCGTAATCGGGCGCATTCGCGGCGGCGATCAGCCGGTCGCGCAGCTCGCTCGTCGCGCGCCGCGCCAGTGCCCGCACCAGCCCGGCGCGGTTGCCGAAATGATGCAGGATCAGCGGATGCGAAATCGCCGCCGCGGCGGCGATGTCCTGCAGCCGCAACCCTTCCGGGCCGGTGCGGGCGACCAGCACCTGCGCCGTATCGAGGATCAGCCGCCGCGCCTCCTCAGGCGAGCGCCGCACCCGTTTCGTGGCGCCGCCGGCAGCCCGTTGCATCTTTGCCGGAATCTCCTATTGACAATTTTGTCAGTTACTTTATCTTCAATGCGGCATCATTGATCGGAGGTTCCTGCAATGTCACGGACTGACGACACCCGGCTCCATCCGATCGCGGCACTGCGCGCCATCCGCGCCCTGATCCGCGACCGTGAGGACACGCGGCAAGCGTTTCTGCTCATGGACGCGTTGCGCGGCAAGACCACGTTGCGCCAGTTCGCGCGCTTCCGGGCCACCGAGGTCGGGCGCTCGGTGCTGGCTGAGCGCCGCCGGCTGTTCGACCGGCTCGCCGATCGCGCCTCGCTGGCGACGCTGCCGGCGGGCACGCTCGGCCGCGCCTACTACGATTTTATGGAGACCGAGAACCTGTCGGCCGAGGGCCTCGCGGCCGTCTCCAACCTGAACGAACTGCCGCCCGGCGACGACATGACGCTGTTTCGCGAACGCACCCGCGAAATGCACGATCTGCTGCATATCGTTGCTGGTTACGGCCGCGATCCGCTCGGCGAAGCCTGCGTCGGGGCGTTCACCTATGCCCAGACCGGGCTCAAGGGGTTCGCGGTGATCGCCATGTTCGGAGCGCGGCGCATCGCCCGCAATTTCCCCGGCCATCCGGTGAGGCGGACGGTATTCGAGGCCTATCGCCGCGGCCGTCGCGCCAAATGGCTGATCGGCGCCGATTGGGAAAATCTGTTCGACCAACCGCTCGATTCCGTCCGCACCCAGTTCGGCGTCACGCCGGCCGCCTATTACGGGCCGACGCTGGCGGCGATCCGCGCTCAGCGCGCGGCTGCTCCGCCTATGGAGGCCGCCGCCTGATCAGCGGGCGCCCCATCACCCGCGGTTCCAGCCCCACCAGGCGCACAGCGCCTCGCCCATGACGAGCTGCTTGTCCGCCTCATCGAGCCACGGCAGCTCCTCGGTGAACATCGTCACGCATTGCCGCCACGAGCAGGGCATCTTCGAGATGTCGGTGCCCCAGAACATGCGGTGCGGCCCGAACGCGTCGTAAATACGGCGCAGATAGTCCCGCATCACCGGATAGGGATACGCTTCGGCCGAATACCCGGGCGCGCCCGTCGCCTTCACCGCGATGTTGGGGTGTTTCGCCAGCGCGACGAGATCGGGGATATGCATCATCGCCGCGTGGTCTTTCAGCGTCGTCAACCCGCCGCGGCCACCGAGATGGTCGATCGTCAGGCGCAGCCTTGGATGGCGCTCGGCGACCCCGCCGAGATACTTCAAGGAATCCGTCGCCAGACAGGCGATCGGCACTCCCGCCTTTTCGGCGGCGGCGAACAGCCATTCGTATTCGCCGTCATGCAGCCGCTGTCGCGCCGGATCGTGCAGAAAGGTGTAGCGCAGTCCGAGCATGCCCGGCTGACCGCGCCATGTCGCGATCCGGTCGCGCGATTCCGGTCTGTCGAGCGGCAGCGAACCCATGATCGCGAAGCGGCCGGGATAATCCTTGACCGCCTTGAAGGCCATTTCGGTCGAGTTCGGGTCCCAGCCCGGCGGATGAATCACCGCGGCGTCGACGCCGCCCTCATCCATCAGCGCGATCGCCTCCTCGGGGGTGAAATGGCTCACCTGCCAGTGCGAGGCGTTGCTCGGCAGCCCGGCGCCCCAGGTGTGGATTTGCGCGTCGACGATCTGCATGTGGGCTAGAGGTCCTTGATGCGGGGGAGCACGGTCTTGCCGAACAGCTCGATCGCATCCATCAGCGCATCGAGATCGCCGGACCCGGGGCTGGTCAGCGACAGATCGAGCACGCCCGCGCCGACGATTTCGCGGCATTGCTTGATCTGCTCGACCACGGTGTCGGGGCCGCCAACAAAGGTCACCGGCAGCACGCCGTTGACATTGGCCTGCCGCGCCTCCCCGGCGATATTGCGCTTGTCGACCGCGAGCATCGCCTCGCGCAGCGCCGGGCGCATCGGGAAAGGCGCCTGGCCTTGCTGTTTTTTCAGCCGCTCGTCGGCTTCGTCGTCGGTTTTGGCGAGCAGCATGTTGGCGCGGTAGATGATATCGTCCCGCCCCGGCTCCCAGCCATATTCCTTGCACTGCTGGCGGTAGTAATTGGTCGATTTCGCCATCGCCGCGAACGGCCCGTAGGAGACGCCGAGGCCGAGATGGTTCCGCGCGGCGAAATCGCAGCTTTCCTTGCTGGTGCCGAGCGCATAGGTCGGCGGATGCGGCTGCTGTAAGGGGCGCGGCCACACCGAGACCGTGCGGTACTGGTAATAGCGGCCCTGCCAACCGAAAGGCTGCGGCTCGGTCCACGCCTTGAGGATCAGCTCCATGCCCTCGTCGGTGCGCTCGCGACCTTCGGCGGGGTTGAGGTCAAAGCTCAGATATTCGTTGGTCGTGCCGCGTAGCAGGCCGACGACCAGGCGGCCCTGCGACATGGTATCGACCATCGCCAGTTCCTCGGCGATGCGGATCGGGTTCGCCTGCGGCACGATCGGGCCGAGAAGCGCGATCTTGAGGTTCTTGACCTTGGCCGCGACATAGGCGGCCGAGACGATCGGCGACGGGGTCAGGATGCGCGGCGAATAATGGTGCTCGGAGAGGCTCGCCCAGTCGAAGCCGATCGATTCGACATATTCCAGCCGCTCGATCATCGTCTGGTAGGCTTTGTCGCCGGCTTCCGGCGAATAGTTCGCCGGCGCCGCCGGCCATTCCGCCGGCAGCGGCGCCGGCGTCTGATAACGCCCGGTTTCGAAAAACGAGACTTTCATCGCGCGCCTCCGCCGGCTGCTCTACCGCGTCCGATTATACGTGTAATCCTCGCGCTCGCCGCCACCGAGCCGCAGCCCGTCGGGCAGCGCCGGCCGCTGCGCCTGCAGCTTGGCATGCGCCGCCAGCGCCTCCGGCGATTCCCACAATTCGAGCAGCGCCAGACGGTCGGGGTCGTCGGCGCTCTGAAAGACCTCGAATTGCAGACAGCCGGCATCCTTTCGCGACAGCTCGCAGCGCGCCTGCATCGCCTTGAGGAGTTCGTTGCCTTTGCCCGAGGCGGCATTGATGGAGATGACGAGACGAACGGACATGGTTTCCTCCTCGGCGCAAGCCTGGTTTGCGCAGAGCATGGCGAGCGCCGATGGGAGAGGTCAAATGCAAAAGAAACTGGGTAAGATCAAATCCAACCACGGGGAGCCTCGAAGATGCTGTTCACCTGCCTGCCGCCGGGCGCCCGCATTCCCGGCCGCTTTCCCGGCCCGCCGCATCCGCGCGGCAAATGGCACACGATCGACATCCACTGTCATGTGCGCAGCGACAAGGCGGCCGAGATGGTCGAGGGCAACGAGGCCGTCTCTCGCTGGTATCTCGAAACCCAGGCGAGCCCGCAATCGCAGGCGCAGAACCGCGCCAACGGCGCGCGCACCGTTGAGCAAGGCCGTTCGCCCGAACAGCGCATTGCCGACATGGATCTGATGGGGATCGACGTCCAGGCGATCTCGCCGGCGCCGCGCCAGACCTATTACGGCGCCGACCCCGATCTCGGCCTCGCGGTGTCGCGCGAGATCAACGATTTCATCGCCGAGATTTGCGGCAAGTACCCTGACCGCTTCACCGGGCTCGGCACCGTGCCGTTCCAGGCGCCCGAGCTCGCGCTGCGGGAGCTCGATCGCATCCACAAGGATCACGGCTTTCGCGGCATCGAGATCATGACCCATGTCGCCGGTGAGGATTTGTCGGGCGAGCGCTTCCGGCCGATCTTCCGCCGCTGCGAGGAGCTGGGGATGCTGATTTTCATGCATTCCGACGGCTTCACCGAGGCGCGCCGCTTTCACGACCACTATTTCGCCAACGTGATCGGCAACCCGCTCGATACCACCGTGGCGCTGCATCATTTGATCTTTGGCGGCGTGCTGCAGGATTTCCCTAATCTGAAGCTCGTCGCGTCGCATGGCGGCGGGTATCTTCCGGCCTATCCGGGGCGCATCGACCACGCCGCCTCGGCGCGCCCCGATACCTGCACCTGTTTGAAGCACATGCCGTCCGTCTATCTGAAGCGGCTCTATTTCGATGCGCTGGTCTACACCCATCACCAGCTGCAATTCCTCGTCGAGGAATACGGCGTCGACCACATCCTGGTCGGCACCGACTATCCGGCCGACATGGGCGAGATCGACCCGGTGGGGTTTATCGAAACCGCGCCCTTTCTCGACGACACCGAACGCCGCGCGATACTCGGCGGCAATGCCGCGCGGCTGCTCAACCTGCCGATGCCGCCCAAGCCCTAGGCTCGATGCAGCGTTATTCGTTCGCCGCGCTCGCGCGGCAGGCGCTGGCCGGCCATCGCGGCTGGCGGCCGCTGTGGCGCAAGGCCAGCCCGAAGCAGCGCTACCAGGTCGTGATCATCGGCGGCGGCGGGCATGGTCTCGCCACCGCCTATTACCTCGCCAAGGAACACGGCATCCGCGATGTCGCGGTGTTGGAGAAGGGACCGATCGGCCTCGGCAACACCGGGCGCAATACGACGATCA
>Ga0335074_10007629_pt1 | contig 15005 bp, 11 predicted proteins | sample Lox_Sample_23_FD_206715 | JGI IMG/M metagenome (GOLD analysis project Ga0335074, IMG submission 206715) | Soil microbial communities from Loxahatchee National Wildlife Refuge, Florida, United States - Lox_Sample_2.3 | ecosystem: Environmental > Terrestrial > Soil > Wetlands | place: USA...
CGCCGGGTGCCCGCGAGGCCGCCCCTCCGGCTCCCGGATCGCCATCGCGGCATCTCGTGCTCCGGGCCTCGCAGGCCCGCTTCCTCGGCCCTCCCGCCTGGGCGCCCGCAGCCATCGGTGCGCGACGATGGTCGGCCATCGATGACCAGATCGGGGCGGCTGTCGGGGCGGTGCACACCGGGTTCGGCATCTGCGAGCTCGAGCCGGGCGGGAGCCTGCCCGGGCACGTGCACTCGTTCGAGCAGTCCTTCTTCGTCCTCTCCGGCGAGGTCGCGCTGACCACGCCGGAGGGCTCGTTCCTGCTCGGCCCCGACGACTACGGGCTCGTCCCGGTCGGCGTGCCGCACGCCTGGCGCAACGAGGGCGGCGCGACCGCACGGTGGGCCGACATGCTCGCGCCGCAGCCGCGCCGGCTCTACCACGGCGACACGACGCGGGTGGACCTGGAGCACGGGGCACGGCCCGTTCGGCCCGATCTGAAAGATCCGCGGACGCGGTCGTTCGGCCATATCGCGGCGGCCAGCATGAGCGGTCCGTCGCCCGATGAGGTCAGCATGCGGACCGCACGGCTGGTGTACAGCGGGATCACGGTGAAGATGATGGTCGACACCGACCTCGGGGCGCAGCTGCAGACGATGTTCATGGTGCAGTACGAGGCCGACGGAACGGCCGGGCCGCATGATCATCCGTTCGAGGAGACGTACCTGATCCTGGCCGGCGCGACCGACGCAACCTTCGACGGCCAGCCCTACCGGCTGGAGCGGGGCGACATCGCCTGGGCCGGGGCCGGGTGCGTGCACTCGTTCCGGAACGCCGGCCGCGAGCCGGTGCGCTGGCTGGAGACCCAGGCGCCGCAGCCGCCGGCCCGGTATTCCTACCGTTTCGCGGGGGACTGGGACTACCTGCGCGAGATCGCAGCGAAGGAGACAACGCAGCCATGAGCAGCTTCGTGATCGTCGGCGGCACCTCGGGCCTGGGCCTGGAGGTGGCCCGGTATTACGCCAGCGGCGGTCACCGCGTCACGCTGACCGGCCGCGACGCCGACCGCGCGGCGGCCGCGGCCAAGGAGGTCGGCGGCGACACCACGGGCCTCGCGCTCGACCTGGCCGCGCCGCAGGACATCGCTCCCGCCCTGGCCGGGATCGACGCCGTCGACGGCCTGGTCCTGGCCGCGATCGAGCGCGACGTCAACACCGTGACCGACTACGACATCGGCCGGGCCCTGCGGCTGGTGACGCTCAAGCTGGTCGGGTACACCGAGGTGGTGCACGCACTGCGGACCCGGATCGCTCCCGACGGCGCGATCGTGCTGTTCGGCGGCCTGGCCAAGGAGCGGCCGTACCCGGGGTCGACCACGGTCTCGACGGTGAACGGCGGCGTCGCCGGGCTGCTGAACACGCTGGTCGTGGAGCTCGCGCCGATCCGGGTCAACGCGATCCATCCCGGCATCGTCGGCGACAGCCCGTACTGGCGGGACCGCGACCTCAGTCACGTGATCGCGCGGACCCCGTGCGGTCAGCTGGCCCGGATGGCCGACATCGTGGACGCGGTGGCGTTCCTGCTCGGCAACCGGGCGGTCAACGGCGTCAGCCTCAACGTCGACGGCGGCTGGCTGCTCGGCTGAGGCGCTGCTCGGCTGAGGCGCTACTCGGCTGAGGCGCGTCACTGCCCGGCGGCGGAGGGCATCGACTGTAGCCAGACCAGGCCCGGACCGGACAGAACAGCGCAGGGATACTCGCCGTTCCGGCTCGAGCCGCCCTGGAGCTGCGTGACCTGGATGGCGACCGTGCTGTCGAACATGCCGACGTGCCTGGGATCGGCGCGCAGCGACTGGCCCGCGGTCAGCTCCCGCCGCACCACGTCGCCGGCCAGCTCGACCCAGGCCCGTCCGGAACCGCCGATCCGCCACAGCGCCAGGCCGTGCTCGGCCGGGACGGCCCGCATCTGCACGGCGGGCGTCCGGGCCATGAAGCCGGACCTGCGGAACAGGTAACCCTCATCCTGGGGACCGACGTCCACGCCGAGGATGCGGCCAGGTCGCTGCGACGCGAACGCGACCACACCCGGTTCACCGGTGGCCGTGTAGGCGCACACCCCGGTCTCGTCGGCGACGGCCATCTCGATCGAGTCGGTCATCCAGGCGAATCGGCCGGCCTCGCCGATGACGCATTCGCCCGGATCGAGAAAGATCGACAGCATGGGCTGGGTCACGCCAAGGAGCTGATCCCGCATCCCCCCGCCCTCCCTGGCGGATGCTTCCGCCGCACCCTACCGCCCCCCTTGACCCAATCAGGTGCGGCGGAAGCACCCTGCGGGTCCTTTTCTATTCGCGGGAGCACGAGGGGCGAATCCCGCAATCCATACATACTGCCGGTCTCCCTAGCAACACTGATCCCAGATGTCACACAGGCCTGGCGGACCGGGGCGATCGCCGCGGCGAGCCGCCGCGGCGCTATAACATCTCGCGGTCTGGCTGCTGAGCCAGCCCGTGTTCCACGGCGTAGCGGGCGGCGTCGACCCGGCCGCCGAGCCGGAGCTTGCGGTAGATGGTGGCCAGGTGCCGCTCCACCGTCCCCGGGCTCAGGTAAAGCCGCGCGGCGATCTCCTTGTTGGTCAGGCCGTCGGCGAGAAGCCGCAGCACTTCGGCCTGGCGGGCGGTCAGGTTACCCGGCAGCGGGGTGACCGCGACCTCCACCGTCTCCGCGAGCGCCTCGGTCACCTGAGCCAGCAGCTGCGGGTTCGCGATCTCGTGCGCCATCGCCTCCGCCTTGCGCAGGTGCCGGGCCGCCTCCTCGGCCTGGCCCAGCTCGTGGCAGGCGCGGCCCAGGCCGATCATGGCCTCGATCACGTCGTGGGTATGGCCGCCGGTTCCGGAGGCTGCGACCGCGTCGGCGTAGAGCTCGGCCGCCTGCTTCCAGTTCCGCTGCCTGGCCTCGAGGTTGCCCTGGCTGCACAGGATCAGGCTCATGATCTGGGGCTGGCCGACGGCTAGTTCCGCGGCCTCGGCGAGCGAGATGTGCGCCGCCTGCCACCGGCCGTCCCTGATCAGCACGTCGGCCAGGTTGAGCAGGCCGATCGCGATCGAGCGCGGCTCGCCGAGCTGGCGCTTGATGATCAGGTTCTGTTCGAGCAGTTCCCTGGCCCGGCCGAAATTCCCGTCGTCGATCTCGACCAGGGCCAGGTTGTTCGTGGCCATGGCCAGTTTCGCGCGGTCGCCGGCCGCGGCGCGCAGGTCCAGCGCGGCCTGGAAGCTGCGCCGGGCCTCGGCCCGCTCGCCCAGGTAGCGCTGGGCCGAGCCGAGCACGGTAGCCGCGAAGGCCAGGTCCTCGCCCGGCTCGAATGGCTCGAAGATGTGCATCCCCTGCCGGGCCAGGCGAACCGCCTCGGCGTAGTCGTCGTTCTCCACGGCCAGCACGGCGGCCGCGCACAGGGCTCGCCCGATTCCTCGGCTTTCCTCCGCGGTCCGTACGGGATGTTCGCTGGCCGCGGTGAGGAACCTCGCCAGCCAAGTCCGGCCCGCGGAGAGCCGGCCGCTGATCAGCCACCAGCGCCACAGGGCGGCGCAGACCTCCAGGCCGAGGTCGATCTCGCCGCTGTCGAGGGCCCACTGCAGCATCGCGCGCAGGTCGTCGACGGCTGAGGCCAGCCGGGCGGACCAGCGGCGCGCATCCGGCCCGACGAGGGAGCTCGCGCTCTGGATGGCCAGGTCGGCGAAATGCATGGCGTGCCGACGCCGAGCCTGCGGTGCTTCGCCTGCCTCCTGCAGCCGTGCGGTCGCGAACTCACGGATGGTCTCGACCATGCTGAACCGGTTCTGTTCCAGGCCGCGGGTGACCACCAGCCAGGACGCGTCCACCAGGCCGCGGACGACACCTGCCACCTCCTGCTCGCCGACGCCGGTCACCGCCTGAGCATCCGCCAGGCTGAACGGCGTGTTGAACACGCTGAGCAGCCGCAGGGCCCGCCGCTGGCCGGGCGGGAGCAGGTCGTAACTGGCCCGCAGCACGTCGGCGAGCTTGCGGCTGCCCGGGGCGCCGGGCGGGTCGTACTCCAGCAGCGTGACCCGCTGCTGCAAGATCTCGCGGACCGACAGCGTCCCGACCCAGCCCGCGATCAGCTCGATGGCCAGCGGCAGCCCGCCCAGCCTGCGGCACAGCTCGCCGACCGCGTGCGGCGCCACGTCGGCGGCGGAGAAGCCCGGCAGCCGGTCGCCGGCCCGGGCGATGAACAGCTGGACCGCGTCGCAGGCCGCGATTTCGCGGCCACCCGCGGCGACCGGGGGACAGTCGAGCGGGGGGATGGCCCAGCACACCTCGCCCGGCACCCCCAGCACCACCCGGCTGGTGACCATGATGCACAGGTCCGGGGCCGAAGCGAGGAACTCCGCGGCCAGCCCGGCCACCTCTTCGCGGAAGTGTTCGGCGCCGTCGAGCAGCAGCAGCCCGGACCGTCCCCGCAACGCGGCCAGCGCCGAATCACGCCAGGACACGCCGGGCCGCTCGCGCAGGCCGAGGCGAGAGGCGAGGACCGAGACCACCGGCCTGGGCGGCTGGATCGCTTCGAGCGACACGAACACCACGTCGCCGCCCCTGGCGGCCCAGCGCCGCGCGGTCTCGATGGCCAGCCGGGTCTTGCCGACCCCGCCGGGCCCGGTCAGGGTGATCAGCCGCGACCGGGTCAGCAGCCCGGCCAGCTCAGCCAGCTCACGCTCCCGCCCGACGAAGCTGGACTGCGCGATGGGCAGCCGGGGCGTTCGCTCCTCGGCTGGCTCCTGCGTTCCGGCCGGTTGCTCTCCGGCTCGCTCCTGCCCCTGCGCGGGCTCCTGCTCGAGGCTGGCCGAAGCTTCCAGCTCCGCGATGGCCGCCCTGGCCCGTGCCGACGGCCGCGATCGCCCGGTTTCCCACCGGTTCACGGTCGCGAACGACACGCCGAGCCGTCGTGCCAGCTGCTCCTGGCTGAGTCCGAGCCGGGCGCGCAGCAGCCGGAGTCGTGCCGCGAACGACGCCTCCGGCGGCTCGCTGTCCACCTACGTAGCGTACGGCTTAGCCGCCCGGATCGGCCCGGACCTCGTGGCCGAGTTCCTGGCGGAGCTGCTCCTCGACCAGCCGCCAGCCGGTGCCGAGCGCCGTGGTCATGGCCGCTCGCAGGTTGTCGGCCGCATCGGCCACCTGGTCGGCGAGCTGCCGTACCTCGGCCAGCGTCCGCGCCGTGACCATCACATCGTGCGAACGCCGCTTGTCGTGCAGCGTCACCATCACGCTGCCCGGCCGGGTGGCCCAGGTCTCGTGGATCACTCGGTTGCGTTCCTTGTTGGCCAGGCGGCAGGCCCGCAGCGCGGCCAGCAGCGCCTCCTTGGCCGGCTCCGTGATGCCGGTGTGATACCTGGTGATCCGCTCGCAGTCCTCGATCAGCGCCGCGGCCATCAGCCGTCCGTCGACCACCGCCGCGTACTTGCTGCCGACCAGCGCGCTGAACGCCGCCCGCAGGATGCGTTCCAGGTAGGCCGCCTCGAGCACCACGCCGCCCAGCGCGTGCCGCAACTCATCGACATCCACGCTAGTGAGCATGGCGCAACCGGAGCCATGATTGAAGGCCGCCGTCGCAGGACGAACCGCTACACTCGCCTTCAGGACGGGCTGTAGCGCAGTTTGGCTAGCGCGCCGCGTTTGGGTCGCGGAGGCCGCCGGTTCGAATCCGGCCAGCCCGACGACAGCCAGCCCGACGACGGCCAGCCCGACGACGGCCAGCCCGGTCACGAAGCCGGGGTGCTCAGCCGCTCACCGCTGGCCAGTACCCCGAGCAGCGCCCTGACCGCCTCGGTGACCGGCTTCAGCGTCTCGTCGTCGGGCAGTTCGAGCGCGGCCGGCGGCGGCGTCCCGGTCGAAGCCGCCTCGCTCACCGCCCGCAGCGCCGTGCATAGCTGTCGCACGGCAGCGGGATCCGGCGCGCTGGCGCCCCGGCTGACCTCCAGCGACACCGCCGTGACCGCGTCCAGCACCTGTTCCAGGCCGACCACGGCGGGCCACCAGGCGGCCGCGCTGCGGCTGACCGAGGGCGGTTCGGACATCGTGCGCTGGAACTCCGCCCGCAGGTCGCCCAGGGCCCGGTACGTCGACCGCAGCCGCCGCGCCCGTACCGCCGACGAAGGCGAAGCCACGGCCGCCCCCAGGACCTCGTTCATGTACGAGCACACATCGAGCGCCGCCTGCCCGAACTTCCCCGGCAGATGCGCGTACCAGCTCATCGGCCACGGGGCGAATCCGATCACCAGCACGATCGCGCAGCCGATGAGCGTGTCGATCAGCCGGTCTCCGGCCAGTCGCCAGCCGATCGGCTTGAGCAGGTCGACCAGCACCACCACCAGCGGGGTGAGGAACGTGGCCAGCAGCCCGTAGTTCCGGATGCGCCCGTACGGCAGCAGCGCCGCCAGCACACCGAACGGGACCAGCAGCCACGCGCCATGGAACAGCACGAGCAGCACCGCGCCGGCCACCGCGCCGACGATCGTTCCGATGCCCCGCTGCACGGCCCGGGCGAACACCGAGCCGTAGTCCGGCTTGAGCACGATCGCGACCGTCAGCGGCACCCAGTAGGACCGCTGCAGCGGCAGCACCTCGCTCACCAGGCCCGCCACCCCCATGCATGCCATCAGCCGGACCACGAACGTCCGGCTGATCTGCCCGCCGCCGACCACCTTGAGGATCCGGTCGGCCAGGCCGTCCCGCGACGGGGCCTCCTCGCGCAGCGTGTCCCGGGTCCGGTCCGCGGGTGACCAGTCCCGGGCCAGGACCCGGGCCACCCCGGCCATGGCGTCACGCAGCGCCAGCGTGCCCGGGCTGGCGTCCCAGGCGGGCGGGATCATCGGCGGCTGAGCGCCGCTCCGGACCGCATCGGCCAGCCGCGTCACCGTCTCGATGACCAGCGGCGGCGGCCGGGCGCCGGCCACGCCGAGCGTGGTGGCCGCCTGCGACATCAGGTTGCTCGCGTTCAGCGCCGCGACCAGCCGCATCCTGGCCCGGTTCCGGCCCGCCGCGATGGCCCGGGCGGTGAGCAGCTCGTCGTACGCGGTACTGGTCGCGGTGGTCACGGCCTGCCGCCTGGCGGTGAACGCGTCGGTCCCGATCGACGCGAGCTGGTCGGCCAGGGCCTGATACACCGCCGCCACCGCGCGCTGCTCCTGGCCGTACGGGGACAGCAGCCAGCTGGGCAGGATCAAGACCAGCGCCCACAGCACGCCGATGAGGAAGCCGACCGCGGTATGCCACACCGGCCGCAGCGCGCCGATCGGCCCGATGCCAAGCGCGGCGTAGACCAGCAGCTGCAGCCCGATCTGCGAGCCGGTGTCGCCCGCCGAGCTCAGCACCCCGGACACGCCCGCCAGCACGACCAGCGCGACCACGGCGATCCAGCCCCGGCCGTGGATGGCGGACCCGATGGCCAGCCCCACCGCCCCGCCGAACACCCCGACCACGCTGATCCGCTTGACCCGGCTCAGGTACGAACCGCCGCGGTCGGCCATCGTGCCGAGCAGCCCGCCCATGGCGGGTAGCAGGCCGATCGTGGGCTTGCCCACCGCGAACCCCACCGCGAGCGGCACGCAGATGGCCAGCGCGGCCCGGATCATGTCCGGCCACGGCGGCGGCGCCGGCTTGGGCCGCATCAGCTCGGCCAGCCAGTCCGGCACGACCGCGGCCCGCACGGCCGCCGCCCGCGTCCGCAGCACGCCCGGGCTCCGCTCGCCGCTGATCGGCCGCATATAGCTCGCGCACCTCCTCTCTGCAGATTTTTCTACCGAACGGAGCCTGGTGACACCCTCCAGCCCCGAACTCGCGGCCCGTGGCAGTAAAGCCCTAGTCGGCTGATATCCTGCCAAGGTCCTGTCCGGCCTCCCCGACCGGAGGTGGCCGTGCTGCGGAACATCGCCGTGGTGGTCGTCAACGGCTTCCTGCCGTTCGAATTCGGCACCGTGTGCGAGGTGTTCGGGGTGGACCGCTCCGACGACGGGCTGCCCCGCTACGACTTCGCCGTGGTGGCCGGCGAACCGCCCCCGCTGCGCGCGCTCGACTTCACCATCCAGCCCTCCCACGGCCTGGAGCGGCTTGAGTACGCCGACCTGATCGCCCTGCCCGCCGTCAGCGACGAGCGGCTGAGGCTGGACGCCGATCCCGGCTCCTGCGCTCCGGCCGTGGCCCGCCGCTTCCCCGAGGACCTGCTCGAGGCGCTGCGCCGGGCGGTCGGCCGCGGCGCGCGCGTGCTGAGCGTCTGCAGCGGCGCCTTCATCCTGGGCGACGCCGGCCTGCTCGACGACCGGCGCTGCACCACGCACTGGCGCAACGCCGCCGAACTGGCCCGCCGCTACCCCAACGCCAAGGTCGATCCCGACGTCCTCTACGTCGACGACGATCCGGTGATCACCAGCGCCGGCACCGCGGCCGGCATCGACGCCTGCCTCTACCTGGTCAGGAAGGAGCAGGGCTCCAGGGTCGCCAACGGCATCGCGCGCCGCATGGTGGTCCCGCCGCACCGCGACGGCGGTCAGGCCCAGTACGTGGTGCAGCCCATCGCCCCCTCCTGCGACGGATCACTGCGCGACCTGCTGGAATGGCTGCGCGCCCACCTGGACCAGCCGCTCACCGTCCGCCAGCTGGCCGCGCGCGCGAACATGTCTGAGCGGACCTTCGCCCGCCGCTTCGTGGCCGACACCGGGACCACCCCGCAGCGGTGGCTCATCGGCCAGCGCATCCTGCTGGCTCAGCAGCTGCTCGAGGAGACCGACGAGACCGTGGACGCCATCGCCGACCGCGCCGGCTTCGGCAACGCGACCGCCCTGCGTCACCACTTCCGCATCTGGCGCGGCACCACCCCCAACGCCTACCGCCGCCTCTTCCGCGGCGACCCCGCACCCCTCTCCTGACCTCCCCAGCACCCCCCACCCCCCTCCTAACCTCCCCAGCACCCCGCTCCCCACTAGCCCCGCCCAGGTCGCCCGCCGCGCCCAAGCGTTTGGGGCTTGTGGCACACAACCCCCGCTCTATGGGGCTTGTGGCACACATGCCCCATTCCTCCGGCGCAATGCCAGCCCGCCATTCCCCGGACTTCACCCTCCAGCCCCCGAAACCCCACCTCGACTCCCTGTGTTCTCCATCCCCGCACGGTCCGGATTCGAGTAATATCTGGACTATGAGATTCCTGCTTCGGGTGCTGGTCTCAGCCGCCGCCCTGGGCGTCGCGACCTGGGCGGTTTCCGGGATCGAGCTGCTCGCCGGGAGCGGCTGGACCAGGGTCGGCACGCTGCTCGCCGTGGCCCTGATCTTCGGCCTCATCAACGCCACGCTCAAGCCGCTGATCAAGGTCGTCGGCTGCGCGTTCTACGTGCTGACGCTCGGCCTGGCCGCGCTGGTCGTCAACGGCCTGCTGCTGTGGCTGACCAGCGTGATCGCGGGCGATCTGAACCTGCCGTTCCACATCACCGGATTCTGGCCGGCCTTTTGGGGTGCCATCATCGTCGGGCTGGTGAGCTGGATGCTGAACCTGCTGATCGGCGATGGGCGCAGGCGTATCGACGAGCCTCCGCCAGTGCGCGTAATCGATGTTCGCTAGCGCCTAGACTGACGGCTTAGACTTCTCAGCGATCCAGCGCTGAGTTACCTTTCCTAATCCCGGAGTGACGCGGACGTGAAGACTGACGTCGAAGAGCTGAGCCCGACTCGTGTCCGGCTCAGTGTCGAGGTGCCGTTCGATGAGCTGAGGCCCAGCCTCGACAAGGCCTACCGCGAGGTCGGCCGTCAGGTCCGCATCCCGGGTTTCCGCCCGGGCCGGGTTCCGCCGCCGGTGATCGACCGCCGGGTCGGCCGGGACGTCGTGTTCACCCAGGCCGTCAATGACGCGATGCCCGACCTGTACGCCAAGGCGGTCGAGGAGGGCGACATCGTTGCCCTGGGCCAGCCCGACGTCGAGATCACAAGCATCGACTACGGCAAGGATCTGACCTTTACCGTCGAGGTCGACATCCGGCCCAAGTTCGAGCTGCCCGACCTGGCCAGCCTGGCCGTGACCGTCGACGGCACCCTGGTCACCCCCGACGAGGTGGCCGAGTACCTCGGCAACCTGCAGGAGCGGTTCGCCTCGCTGAAGGCTGTGCAGCGGCCCGTGGCGACCGACGACTACGTCTCGATCGACCTGTCCGCCTCGGTGGACGGCAAGTCGGTCGAGGACGCGCAGGCCAGCGGCCTGTCCTATCAGGTCGGCAGCCAGTCCCTGCTGGACGGGCTGGACGATGCCCTGGTCGGCATGTCGGCCGGAGCGTCCAACACGTTCGCCACCGAACTGGCCGGCGGCGAGTTCGCCGGCCGTGAGGCCGACGTGACGGTGACCGTGCACAGCGTCAAGGTCAAGGAAGTTCCCGGCCTGGACGACGACTTCGCCCAGCTGGCCAGCGAGTTCGACACGCTCGGCGAGCTGCGCGCCGACACCCGGGCCCAGCTGGAGCGGATGAAGGCCACCCAGCAGGTGATCCAGGCCCGGGACCGCGCCCTCGACGCGCTGATCAGCAAGATCGACATCCCGCTGCCCGAAGGCGTGGTCGCCGAGGAGGTCGAGCAGAACCGCGATTCGGTCCTGCAGCAGCTCCAGCGGGCGGGCGCCACGCTCGAGGGCTACCTGGAGATGCTGAATCAGACCGAGGAGCAGTTCGACGCCGACCTCGAGCAGCGGGCCCGCCGCGCGGTCAAGGTCAGCCTGGTCCTGGACCAGCTCGCCCGCGAGGAAGAACTCAGCGTGGACCAGTCCGAGCTGTCCGCCTACATCACCCGGCAGGCCGAGCAGATGGGCGTCGCGCCCGAGCGCCTGGCCAAGCAGCTCGCCGACGACGGACGCCTCTCCTTTGCCGCCGCCGAGGTGCTGCGCGGCAAGGCCATGAACCTGATCGCCGAGCGCGTCAAGGTCACCGATACCGCGGGCCACGAGGTCGACGTCCAGGCCGCCCTCAACGCCCCCGTCGGGGCCGCGGCCAGCGCCGGCGAGGAGGCGGGCAGCGCCGGTGAGGAAGCGGAGGACACCGGTGAGGAAGCGGAGGACACCGGCGTGGACGCGGACGACGAAGGCGGCGACGCGTAAACCCCAGCGCCGCTTACCCACCTCGCCGCGCAAGCGGGCTGCCTCATGGTCGCGGTGCGATCGTGCGCCGGTAGCGAACAGCGTCCCCCGCGGGACGATCGGGTTCTGTATCGGCGTTATGGTCCAGACAACGACACCAGACATTCACTCATCACCGGAGCAGGTGAGTAAGCGTGACTCAGCCCCTGTGGACCCCCACGCCGCCATCGATCGTGGCCGCGGCGGAACCGCCGGTCCTGCCGTTCGGCGACCAGTTGTTCCAGCGGCTGCTGCGGCACCGCATCATCTTCCTCGGCCAGCAGGTCGACGACGACATCGCCAACCGCGTCTGCGCCGAGATGGTGCTGCTCGCCTCCGAGGACGACAAGCGCGACATCAGCCTGTACATCAACTCCCCGGGCGGCTCGGTCTACGCCGGCATGGCCATCTACGACATCATGCAGTACGTGCCGAACGACATCGCGACCTACGCGATGGGCATGGCCGCGTCGATGGGCCAGTTCCTGCTGACCGCGGGCGCGGCGGGGAAGCGGTACGCGCTGCCGCACGCGCAGATCCTGATGCACCAGCCATCGGGAGGGATCGGCGGCACCGCGTCCGACATCAGGATCCAGGCCGAGCAGATGCTCTACATCAAGCGCACGCTGTTCGAGCGCACGGCCTACCACACCGGTCAGCCCATTGAGCAGATCGAGAAGGACGCCGACCGCGACCGCTGGTTCACCGCCGAGGAGGCCAAGGACTACGGCTTCGTCGACCAGGTGATCCGCAGCGCCATCGAGGTGCCCACCGCAGGCGTTCTGTCATGACCCATCAGAGCCAAAGGAGCCGACCCGTGAGCGAATACCGGCCCCCGCAGTCCAGGTACGTGCTGCCGTCCTTCGTGGAGCGCACGTCGTACGGGATCAAGGAGATGAACCCGTACAACAAGCTCTTCGAAGAGCGGATCATCTTCCTCGGCGTCCAGATCGACGACGCCTCGGCCAACGACGTCATGGCCCAGCTGCTGACGCTGGAGGCCATCGACCCCGATCGCGACATCACCATGTACATCAACTCGCCCGGCGGGTCGATGACCTCGATGATGGCGATCTACGACACCATGCAGTTCATCCAGCCGGACATCACCACGTGCTGCATCGGCCAGGCTGCCTCGGCGGCCGCCGTGCTGCTGGCCGCCGGGACCAAGGGCAAGCGGATGGCCCTGCCGAACTCCCGGATCCTCATCCACCAGCCGGCCACCGAGGGCGGCTACGGCCAGTCCACCGACATGGAGATCCAGGCTCGCGAGATCCTGCGCATGCGGGCCGCGATGGAGGTCATCCTGGCCCGGCACACCGGCAAGGACGAGGAGACGGTCCGCCGCGACATCGAGCGCGACAAGTTCCTCACCTCCGACGAGGCCAAGGAATACGGCATCGTCGATGAGGTCCTGACCATGATCAAGCGGGGCAGTGAGCGCGCGGTGGAGGTAGTGTCGTCCTAACCGGGAGGAATCAGCTCTTCCTCTCGGGCCGCCGAGGGGGTTTGATGGTGTCCATCGAACCCAGGAGGCGGTACCGTCAATATGCAACACATGACGGCCTCGCGGGACATGCCCGCTGGAGGCGGTCGGCCGTGAAAGGCCGGCCGTCGCGGCGGCCCCATGTAAAGGAGTATCTGGGTGGCACGCATCGGTGACGGTGGGGACCTGCTGAAGTGCTCGTTCTGCGGAAAGAGTCAAAAGCAAGTCAAGAAGCTCATCGCCGGCCCAGGCGTGTACATATGCGACGAGTGCATCGATCTCTGTAACGAGATCATCGAGGAGGAGCTCGCCGAGCCCTCTGAGTTCAAGTGGGACAGCCTGCCCAAGCCGCGGGAGATCTACGAGTTCCTCGACGCGTACGTGATCGGTCAGGACAAGGCCAAGAAGGCTCTGTCTGTCGCCGTCTACAACCACTACAAGCGCGTCCAGTCCGGCGACGACCGCCCCGGCGACGAGGGCGTCGAGCTGGCCAAGTCCAACATCTTGCTGCTGGGCCCCACGGGCTCGGGCAAGACGCTGCTCGCCCAGACCCTGGCCCGGTTGCTCAACGTGCCGTTCGCGATCGCCGACGCGACCGCCCTGACCGAAGCCGGCTACGTCGGCGAGGACGTCGAGAACATCCTGCTCAAGCTGATCCAGGCGGCGGACTACGACGTCAAGAAGGCCGAAACCGGCATCATCTACATCGACGAGATCGACAAGATCGCGCGCAAGAGCGAGAACCCCTCTATCACGCGCGATGTCTCCGGCGAGGGCGTCCAGCAGGCGCTGCTGAAGATCCTGGAGGGCACCACCGCCAGCGTGCCGCCCCAGGGCGGCCGCAAGCACCCGCACCAGGAGTTCATCCAGATCGACACGACCAACGTCCTGTTCATCTGCGGCGGGGCGTTCGCCGGGCTGGAGAAGATCATCGAGCAGCGCTCCGGCCACAACGGGATGGGCTTCAACGCCAAGCTCCGGGTCAGGAACGCCAAGGGCACGACCGACCAGTTCGCCGACGTGATGCCGGAAGACCTGCTGAAGTTCGGCATGATCCCCGAGTTCGTCGGCCGCCTGCCGGTGATCACCAGCGTGCACAACCTGGACCGGGACGCGCTCATCCAGATCCTGACCGAGCCCCGCAACGCGCTGGTGAAGCAGTACCGGCGCCTGTTCGAGCTGGACGGCGTGGACCTGGAGTTCACCCCCGACTCGCTGGAGGCCATCGCCGATCAGGCCAACCTGCGCGGCACCGGCGCCCGCGGCCTGCGCGCGATCATGGAAGAGGTCCTGCTCTCGGTCATGTACGAAGTGCCGAGCCGCAAGGACGTGGAGCGGGTCGTGATCACGCGCGAGGCCGTGCTCGAGAACGTCAACCCGACCATCGTGCCCAGGGACGTCAGCCGGCGCGCCCCGCGCGAGAAGTCCGCCTGATCCGCCGCCCGCGACGGCCGGAGCGGGTGCGGTCCGTCGGTAGCACGCCCGTTCGGTAGGAGCGGTTTAACCTGGGAATCCATCCCTAGCCGACAGGTATCATCGCTTGTCGACTTTGGGGGTATTGGCCATGATCAGCGCCATTCATGTGTAGCCTCCAGACTATTGCGTTAGTCTGGCGCGGTTCCCGCCACGCCAGGATCTCGGACGCTGACCAGCAGCCGTCTTCCACAGCGACGGGGAATTGAGCACAGATGAGTGGTTGGGACTCCCCGACAGGGAGCTGGGACTCGGGCCCCGAACCCGAAGGTCCCGGATCGGACGATCAGAGCTATCAGCAAGGCCAGCCGGCCGGCGGCTACCGCACCGTCCGCACCGGGCGAAGAGGCCTGCCCGGTTACGACCAGGCGCAAGGCTACGATCAGCCCCCCGGCTACGACCAGGGTTCTGGCTACGGGCAACGACCCGGCTACCCGCAAGGGTCCGGCTACGGCCCGGAGCCGGGCTACGGCCAGCAGCCCGGCTACGGTCAGGACGCTGGCCACGGCCAGCAGCCCGGCTACGGTCAGGACGCTGGCCACGGCCAGCAGCCCGGCTACGATCCCGGCACCGCCCCCGCGCCCGTCATGCGCTACGGCCAGGGCCAAGGCGACGAAGTGCCCTATCGCGCCGACCCCAGGAACCCGCTCGGCACGAGCCCGCAGAACCCGCTCGGCACCGGGCCGCAGACTCCGTCGCCGCAGGCCGGCCTGACCGTGCCCCGGCGGGCGATCAGTTCCGGGCCGCAGAACAGCGCCGGGTCCGGGCCGCAGGCCTCGTCCGGCTACGACCAGGGCACCACCGGGGCTTACTCCGCATACGACCCGGCCGAGGGGAGCCGCGGGACCTGGCCGGGTGTTGACGACCAGCCCGGTTTCGGCGGCCAGCAGACCTCCGGCCGCGACTACGGCCC
>Ga0335074_10007630_pt1 | contig 15005 bp, 11 predicted proteins | sample Lox_Sample_23_FD_206715 | JGI IMG/M metagenome (GOLD analysis project Ga0335074, IMG submission 206715) | Soil microbial communities from Loxahatchee National Wildlife Refuge, Florida, United States - Lox_Sample_2.3 | ecosystem: Environmental > Terrestrial > Soil > Wetlands | place: USA...
CCGGTCGTGCACGCGGCCGGCCTCACCAAGTCCTACAAACGCGCAGTCGCGCTGCGCGGCGTCGACATCGACGTCGCAGCCGGCGAGGTGGTTGGGCTGCTCGGCCCGAACGGCGCCGGGAAGTCGACACTGACCAAGGTGCTGTGCGGACTCGTCCGCGCGGACGGCGGTGTCGCGACGATCAGCGGCGCACCGGCGGGATCCAGCGCCGCTCGCTCGAAGATCGGCTACCTCGCCGAGCTGTTTCGCTTCCCTGGCTGGGCGAACGCGCGGGAGGTGCTCACCACGCACCAGCAGCTGGCCGGACACGCACCGGCCGACGGCTGGTCAGCCGAGCGCTCCCGGCTGCTCTCCGAGGTCGGGTTGACCCATACCGCGGACACCCGGGTCGAGGCGATGAGCAAGGGCATGCAGCAACGGCTGGGGCTGGCCCAGGCGATGGTCGGCGACCCCGCCGTACTCCTGCTCGACGAACCGACGTCGGCACTCGACCCGGCCGGTCGGCACACCGTTCGCGAAGTGCTCGCGCGGGCCCGAGACCGAGGCACGGCGGTACTGCTCAACACGCACCTGCTCGGAGAGGTCGAGCTGCTTGCCGACCGCGTCGTCCTGATCGATGCGGGAAAGGTCGTCGCTGCGGGCACCATCGCCGAGCTGACCGGGCAGCACGGTGTCACCGTCGAGACCGACCGTGGCCGGGTCGAGCAACCGAACGTCGCGCACGAACAGATCCCCGATCTGGTGGCGCGCCTGGTTGCCGAGGGACGCAAGGTCTACGCCGTGATCCCTCACCAGTCGAGCCTTGAGCAGCTCTACCTCGACCTGGTCGGCGACCGGGAGAGCCAGCGATGAGGCGCGATGTCTGGGTCATCGCGCGGCTGGCCCTGCAGGAGGCGGTACGCCGGCGGGTGCTCGCCGTCGTCGCGGTGCTGACCGTTGGATGCGGCGCGCTCTACCTGGTCGGCTGCATCACGTTGCGACACCATCTCGAGCACCTGCCGCAGTTCCAGAAGGGCGGCCAGCTCGAGCCGTTGGTGCCGGCCACGCTGCTCGGGCTCGCGTCCTTCGCGACGCTGTTCCTCGGCAGCGTGCTCGCGGTCTTCCTCGCGGCCAGTGCGGTGAAGGGCGACGCGGATCGTGGCCTGGTCCAGCCACTCGTGGTCCGCCCGGTCGGCCGCCCGACCTACCTCGCCGGCCGCGCCGTCGCCGCGATGGCAGTGTCCGGCGGCTTCGTCCTGGTGGTCTCGGTGGTCGCGACGGTCGTGACCAGGCTGTTGTTCAGCAGCCTTCCGCCCCACGCGTGGGCAGTCATCCCGCCGCTCGTGGTCGCCGTACTGGTCGTGACGATGCTCACCCTGCTGGTCTCGTCCCTGCTCTCGACCGTCGCAACCGGGATCAGCGTGCTGATGGCCTACGGCGCCGGCCTGATCGCCGGCCTGCTCGGAGAGCTCGCGCGGGCGTTCTCGGCGCACACGCTCGCGGTGATCGCGAACACCGTGTCGTACCTGTTGCCTTTCGAAGCGCTCTACCGCGACGCGCTCGCGCGAGTGTCGCCGTCGGGCGCCATCGGCCAGCTGGTCCAGCTCGGGCCGCTCGGCGGTGCGCACTCCGGCGGCGTGCGGCTCTGGCTGTTCACGGTCGGGTACCTGTGCGTGTGCTCCGGGCTGACGGTATGGGTGTTCTCCCGCAGCGATCTCTGAGCTCAGGCCTGCTGCTCGAGCGCGGCTTCGATCGCGTTCGTCACCATCGGGTCGTCGGGGGTGACCTTCGACCGGAACCGCTCGATCGGTTCACCATGGCGGTCGATGAGGAACTTCTCGAAGTTCCACTTGACCGCGCCGGCGTTGCCGTTCGGGTCGGCGGCCTTCGTGAGCTCGGTGAACAGCGGGTGCTGCCCGCGGCCCTTCACCTTCAGCTTGGAGAACATCGGGAACGTGACGCCGTACGTCGCACTGCAGAACGCCGCGATGTTCTCGTCGGAGCCGGGTTCCTGGAACAGGAACTGATTGCACGGAAAACCGAGGACGGAGAAACCGCGATCGGCGTACTCCTCGTGCAGCTTCTCCAGCGCGGTGTACTGCGGGGTGAACCCGCAGCGCGACGCGACGTTGACCGCGAGCAGCACCTCGCCGGTGTGCTCGGCCAGTGTGGTCGACCGGCCGTCGATCGTGGTCACCGGAATGTCGTAGACGGACACGAGGCACGCTCCTGGCTGACGGATCGGGGCTCCATCGTGACATTCGCGTTCCCCAGCCCATGCCGGCGGATCCGCAACGCGCCACGATCGAGACCCTGTACGTTTCAGCACACAACGCTGGGTGCGCGCGGGCAGTTCGCGCCCTCGGCGACGCGATTGCCCGAATCGCGGCGAGCGTTGTGTGCCGAAACAGCGGACGCGGAGGTCGAGCAGCTCGATGCCACCACGTCCGACGTTCATCCGCGGCGCCGATCTCGCCGCTCCGTTACGCGCCCTGCGCGCCGAGCTCAAGGTCCCGGACGGCTTCGCGCCCGAGGTGCTCGCCGCGGCCGACGCCGCCCGTGACGCGTGGTCTCATGCCGATCGCCTGGACGCAACCGACCTCCCGCTGGTGACGCTCGACCCGGCCGGTTCGCAGGACCTCGACCAGGCGTTCGCGATCGCGCCGCTCGGCGCCGGCTACCGGTTCCACTACGCGATCGCCAACGTCGCCGCGTTCGTGCCGCCGGACGGCCCGCTCGCAGCAACCGCGCGTGACCGTGGCGAAACGCTGTACCTGCCCGACGGCCGGGCACCGGTCTACCCGCTGTCGCTTTCGGAAGGCGCGGCCAGCCTGCTCCCCGACGGCGAGCGTCCGGCCGTGCTCTGGCGGCTCGATCTCGACGCGACCGGCGAGCCGACCGAGATCGACGTAAGGCGGGCGGTCGTGCGCAGCCGAGCGCAGCTGAACTACGACACGTTCGGAGACGCCGACCCGTCGCTGGTCGAGGGGCTACGCCGGGTCGGCGAACTGCGGCTGGAGCGGGAACGCGAGCGCGGCGGCGTGTCCTTGAACGTCCCTGAGCAACTGGTCGTCCGCGACGGTGACGGCTGGTCGCTGGAGTACCGCGAGACGGCTCCGGCCGAGGGCTGGAACGCCCAGCTGTCCTTGCTGGTCGGGATGGCGGCGGCGCGCCTCATGGTGCACGCGAAGGTCGGTCTGCTGCGCACGATGCCGGCGCCGTGGCACCGGAGGGTCGAGGCACTGCATCGAAGCGCGGTCGCGCTCGGTGTCGCGCGGCCGCCGGGCACGGCGTACGCAGAGATCATCCGCAGCCTCGACCCCGCCCGTCCGAACGAGGCGGCGATGCTTCGCCTGGCCGCGTCGCTGTTCCGAGGAGCTGGATACGTCGCGTTCGACGGCACCTTGCCCGGCCAGATCCGGCACGCTGCGGTGGCGGCGCCGTACGCCCACGCCACCGCGCCGCTTCGCCGGCTCGGTGACCGGTTCGTCTCCGAGCTCTGCCTCGCGATCTCAGCAAAGCGGCCGGTGCCGGAGTGGGCGCGGCAGGGCCTGCCGGCGTTGCCCCACCTGATGGCAGTGGCCGACCAGCGCGCGCACGCCGTCGACCACGCGGTGATCGACCTCGCGGAGACCGTCCTCCTGCAGGACCGCGTCGGCGAGGTGTTCGATGCAGTCGTCGTCGAGGCCGAGGACGATCACGGCGAGATTCAGGTCATCAACCCGCCGGTCAAGACGAAGATCGCCGGCACCGACCTCCCGCTCGGTCACGAGATCCGCGCCCGACTCGAGCACGCCGACGTGACGACGAGGAAGCTGACCTTCTCTATCGAGGTGGGGAGTCACCCGGACGGCCGAGTTTTTAGATTGTGATCAAGAGCGGCGCCGTTTGTGCGTAGTCTTCATCGATCTGCGTCCAGGTTTTAAAGGGGAAGGGCTCTTCATGCGCACTCCTTGGAGACGGTGGCTGGTCGTTCTCGCCGCAGCGGTCACTCTGACCTCAGGAATCACAGCGCCCTTCGTCGTTCGGGCTGCCGCCGCGGCACCGAACCAGTCGCTGAGCGGAACGGCGTCATCGATGTACCAGACGAACGGCACCGTAGACTCACTCGCGGTCTCCAACGGGGTCCTCTATGCCGGTGGGACGTTCTCCGCTGTGCGGCCGCCGGGTGCAGCAAACGGCACCAGCCAGACCACGCGTACCGACCTCGCCGCGTTCTCGACCGCGACCGGAACGCCGACGTCTTTCGACCCGACCCTCAACGGCACGGTCTACAGCGTGGCCATCTCCCCGGACGGCTCCAAGCTCTACGTCGGCGGATCGTTCACCACGGTCAACGGGCAAACCCGCAACCGGTTCGCGGCGTTTGACCTCGCGACCGGCGCGCTCGACCCGACGTGGGTGCCTTCCGCCAACGGCATTGGCCACTCAATTGCGGTATACGGCTCTACCGTCTACCTCGGGGGCACCTTCGGCAAGATCAACAACATCGCGCATAAGGACCTGGCTGCGGTGGACGCAACCACCGGAGTATTACTCAGCGGGTTCACCGCGACGGCAGACGGCGAGGTGGCGTCGATGGCGCTGCCCGCGGACGGCAGCCGGCTGCTTGTCGCCGGGGATTTCAACACCCTTGCCGGGCAGTCTGAGCACGCTATCGGCTCGCTAGACCCGACAACCGGGGCGCCCGAGACCTGGCTGTCGAACACGATTCTTCCGAACACCCCGACCTGCAACTCCGACGGCACCGATGTGTACATCAACGGCACAGTCGCATACGTCGCCGGTGAAGGCGCACAACCCGGCTGCTATGACGGCGACTTCGCAGCCAACGTGTCGGACGGCTCGCTGGTCTGGAACAGCCCGTGCGAGGGCGCGACCCAAGCCCTGATGATGGTTGACGGAGTGCTCTACAAGGGCTCGCACATGCACGACTGCTCGTACAACGAGGGCGGTGCGGGCGGCGGGTTCACAGGCGCGCTGGCGCGGTCGTTCTTCGTCGTCTACCGGCTGATCGCCCAGAACCCTGCCGACGGAACCTTCGAGCACTGGAGCCCAAATACCAACGGCTCGAACGGAACCAACCTCGGCCCGCTCGCAATGGCCACCGACGGCACCCAGCTCTTCGTGGGCGGAGACTTCACGTCGGTGAACAACAAGGCACAGGAGGGACTAGCGAGATTCGCTCCGGGTACGTCCGCACCGCCGACCAAGCCGGCCGTGGCTCCCCTCGTCTACCCCTCCGGCCCAGACCAGCTCGCCATCTCCGTTCCCGCGGTGACCGACTCCGACAACGGCGTCCTGACCTACACCCTCTACCGCGGTAGCACGGTTGTCGGCACGGCCACTGCCGAGTCGTGGCCGTGGGCCCAGCCGACGGTGAGATTTCTCGACTCCGGCCTCAAAAGCGGTACGTCGTACACATATACATACAAGGCATCAGACGGCACGACCACCACCGCGGCCTCACCAAAGTCGACCGCCGTCACCGCGCTGGCCACAGTGCCGACTTACCAGTCCGAGGTCAGCTCGCTCGCGCCATCGCTCAACTGGCACCTCGACGACACTGGGACACAGGCGACGGACTCATCGGGCAACGGTGAGGTGGGAGACTTCGAGGGCGGCGTTACCACCGGCGTTCCCGGCGCACTCTCCGGGGATGCAGCGATCGGCCTCGATGGCATTACTGGGTACGTGGTATCGGACCAGCCGCAGCCGGCGAGCACCGACTTCACTGAGTCGGCCTGGTTCAACTCGACGACGTTGACGGGCGGCGCGATCCTCGGTACCTCGTCGACGCCGACCGGCAACGGCGGCACAAACGACGACACCGTCTGGATGGATAACGACGGCCAGATCGTGTTTGCGATGGATACGCCTCCGGTGACCTTCGGCGGGTTCCCTGGGTTCACCAACACCACTATCCGGTCGCCACACACCTACAACGACGGCCACTGGCACCAGGTGGTCGCGACCTACGACGGCTCGACGATGTCGCTGTACGTCGACGGGGCACTGGTGGCGAGCTCGGCGGCCACCGCGACCAACCCATTCGAGGGCTACCTGCTCGGCGGATACAACAACATCGGTAGTTTCGCCCATGTCTTCGGCTTTGGCGCCTCGCCGGGCGGCCCGACCTCGCCGAACAGCTACCACTTCCAGGGCTCACTCGACGAGGTATCGACGTACCCGACCGCGCTCACTGCGGCCCAGGTCGCATCGCTGTGGGGAAGCGGCGCGGAAGCGCCGTAAACTTCGAAAGGACGAACTCCAACTCGGTCGCGGCGAAACTACGACCGGACGCTGGCAAGTAGATCCGCCGCATCCGGTTGGCGGACCGCACTCAATTCGGCGCGAGCGCCTCGCAATGGGTCATGATTCCCAACGAGAAGCTACGAATCTTAGGTTCGGCGGCTGGGCCCATCGCAAACCCATACCGGACGCGTGCCCGCGCGGCATGACAGGCCCCAAGAGGAGACTGGACGACCGACCCGTTCGCAAGGTTCTCGCACGAATGTAGGCGGGCGGCGCCCGCCTGTCGCCGCCGATATCAGCTCAGTGCCGTTCAAACATGCTATGCACAAACCGACTACGGCGACCAGAATTAACGCCCGCGTGGCGACATGCATCATTGATTCTGCAGGGATGGTTCGGCGTTATATCAGCGACACTGCCGTCACACCCACGTCCGTCGCCCACCCCGGGTGTCACCGAGCCGTTACTCCCACTCGATGGTGCCTGGGGGTTTGCTGGTCACGTCCAACACGACGCGGTTGATCTCGCGGACCTCGTTGGTGATGCGGGTGGAGATCCGTGCGAGGACGTCGTACGGCAGCCGGGTCCAGTCCGCGGTCATCGCGTCCTCGCTCGAAACGGGTCGCAACACGGCCGGATGTCCGTAGGTGCGTTCGTCACCCTGTACGCCGACCGAGCGCACGTCGGCGAGGAGCACGACCGGGCACTGCCAGATCTCGCGGTCGAGACCGGCCGCGGAGAGTTCCTCGCGCGCGATCGCATCGGCCTCGCGCAGCACCTCGAGCCGGTCGCGGCTGACCGCGCCGACGATCCGGATCCCGAGCCCGGGACCGGGAAACGGCTGGCGCCAAACGATTTCCGGCGGCAGGCCGAGCTCCTCACCGACCCGGCGTACCTCGTCCTTGAACAGCGTGCGCAACGGCTCGACGAGGTCGAACTGGAGGTCGTCCGGCAGCCCGCCGACGTTGTGATGGCTCTTGATGTTGGCAGTGCCCGTGCCACCGCCGGACTCGACGACATCGGGATAGAGCGTGCCCTGCACGAGGAAGTCCACGGTCTCCCCCGCCGCCTCGGACTCCGCAACGACTTCGCGTGCAGCCTGCTCGAAGACCCGGATGAACTCGCGGCCGATGATCTTGCGCTTCTGCTCGGGATCGCTCACACCGTCGAGTGCGTCGAGGAAGCGATCAGCGGCGTCGACGACCTTCAGGCGTACGCCGGTCGATGCGACGAAGTCGCGCTCCACCTGTTCCGGCTCGCCCTTCCGAAGCAGGCCATGGTCGACGAACACACAGGTGAGTCGCTCGCCGATGGCCCGCTGCACGAGCGCTGCTGCAACCGCCGAGTCGACGCCGCCGGACAGCCCGCAGATCGCGCGCTTGTCGCCGACCTGCGCGCGGATCCGCTCGATCTGCTCCTCGACGATGTTGACCATCGTCCAAGTCGGCCGGCAGCCGGCGACGTCGTACAGGAAGCGTTCGAGCACCTGCTGGCCGTGCGCGGTGTGCAGGACCTCCGGGTGGAACTGCACACCGGCGAGGCCACGGGCGAGATCCTCGAAGCCCGCGACCGGGGAACCCGCTGACGACGCGATGGTCGTGAACCCCGGCGGCGCGGCGAACACCGCATCACCATGCGACATCCAGACCTGCTGGGCGGCCGGCAAGCCGCCGAGGACCGTGCCCCCGTCGCCGGAGACGGTCAGCTCCGTGGCGCCGAACTCGGACAGGCCGGTACGCCGGACCTCGCCGCCGAGCGCGAGCGCCATGGCCTGGAAGCCGTAGCAGATCCCGAAGGTGGGCACACCGGCCTGGAAGATTGCGGCGTCGACCTGCGGTGCGCCCTCGGCGTACACCGAGGACGGGCCACCGGACAGGATGATCGCCTTCGGACGGCGGGCGAGCAGGTCCGCGACCGGCATGGACGAGGGGACGATCTCGCTGAAGACCCGGCACTCGCGGACCCGGCGGGCGATCAGCTGCGCGTACTGCGCCCCGAAGTCGACCACGAGAACAGAGTCGAAGCCTTCGGCGGCGCTCATCGACTCAGCCTAATGTGGCCTTCGGCGACCGCGCCGGGAACACGTCGAGCGAACAGCCGGAGGACGAGATGGCGAGCGGGCCGATCATCGTCGTCGGCGCCAACGGCACCGGGAGCACTCTGCTGCGCCTCATGCTCGACAGCCACGAGCGGATCGCGATTCCCGGCGAGACCGGGTTCCTGCGCCTCGCCGCGATGCACCGGTGGGTGCCGTACTGGTCGCTCGGGGGTAGCTGGAGTGCGAGCCTCGGCCTTACTGACGAGGCGCGCGACGCCGCCCTCGCCGGCTTCTACGGCGGCCTGTTGTCGGCGTACGCGCAGTCGCGCGGCAAGCCGCGGTGGGGAGAGAAGACACCGTTCCACGTCTGGCACCTGCAGCTGGCCCGACGGATGTTTCCCGACTGCCAGGTGGTCGGGATCGTGCGGCACCCGGGTGCGGTCGTCTCGTCGCAGCGGCGGCGGTTCCGGCGTACCTACTCGCACGCAACCCGCGGCTGGCTGCGCTCGACTGCACGGCTGGTGCACGAGGCGATGGCGCTCGGCGACCAATGCGTGTTGCTGCGCTACGAGGATCTGGTGTCGACGCCGGAGCCGGCGGCGCGCGCTCTTCTCGAGTGGCTCGGTGAGGACTGGTCCGAGGCGGTTCTCGACCACCACGAGATCCAGGCGTCGAACGTCGCGGAGGGCTTCACCGACGCGGGCCGCGCGATCGATGCGGCTGCGGTCACCGAGTGGGAGGCGCACCTGCGGGGTGACGAGCGGCGGCAGGTCCTGGCGCCGACATCGACGCTGGCGTCGTTCCTCGGCTACGACGTCGACCGCACGCTTCCGCTCGGCGAGTTCGGCGACGGGCTGCTCGTCACCGGCACCGCGCTCCGAGCCCGCTACGACGCGAGAGCTGTCACGATCAAGCGGCCACGAGCCGGGTACGCCGACCGGCCGCTGCGACCGCCGGTGCCGCGGGCCCGGCGTACCGCGGTCGACCTCGACGACGTGACGATCCGGGCGCTCCTGCAGCACCGCATGGCCCGGCTGGCGCACCGGTTGCCCAGCGGCCCGAGGGCGCGGCTCAACGCCTGGCGCCGCCGCTCCGCGCTGCTCGACCGACTGGCCGGCCCCCGCCGCTAGGCGTCCTCTCCTGCACGTTTCAGCACACAACCGCCCCGAAACGCGCCCGACAACTGCCCTCGTGCGCCGGCTGCCCGATTTACGCCGAGCGTTGTGTGCTGAAACGTTCATGACCGACGGTGATCCACCGCCACGGCTTCGCACCGCGCCGTCCACACCCTTCGTCGTCGCCGCGCCGATCGCGCAAACGAACGCCACCGTGGCTCGATGTTCGCGAGCGAGGTTTTCACGCGTCGAGATGCGCTGTGCCAGGGAGTGAGCAGTCGCACGCTCACCGAGCTGGTTCGATCCGGCACGATCACGCGGATCGGTCACGGGGTCTACCGAGCTGGAAGCGGTGATCCGCTCCCCGACCCGAGAGGGATCAGCCGGTCGATGCGTGCCGCAGTCAGCCACGCGTCGGCCGCCACGTGGCTCGGCGCGAGCGTGTGCACGCCTCCGACCAGCCTTCATGTCACCGCCCCTCGAGATCGCGGGCGCCGCGCCGACTGCGCTCCCGGCGTGCGCCTGCATCGGGCTTCGCTGCCTGCGGCAGACGTGCTGGTGGTCCGAGGGGCGTTTGTCACCACGCCATTGCGGACGGTGCTCGACGTCGCCCGCTCGCTTCCGCTAGCCGAAGCCGTAGCGATCGGCGACAGCATGTGCCGGCTGGGTTTGCTGACGCCTGACGACTTCAAGCGCGCGGCCTGGGCGCTGGCGGTCGGACCCGGCCGGCCGGCTGCGATCCGGGTCGCCGACCTCATCTGTCCACTCGCCGAGTCGATCCTGGAGTCGCTCGCCCGCGTTGGCGTCGTCCTCGCCGGGCTGCCGCTGCCTACGCCGCAATACAACGTCTTCGGCGCCGACGGCCAGTGGATCGGCCGGGTCGATTTTGCCTGGGAGGCCGCACGGATCGCCCTTGAATGTGACGGCTTCGAGTTCCACGGCGACCGCGGCGCCTTCGAGCGTGATCGCCGCCGTTGGAACGCCCTCACTCGAGCCGGCTGGCGGGTGGTCGTGGTCACCTGGCGGGACGTGTGCTCGACGACCCGGCGTACATCGCCGACCACATCGCGGCCCTGCTCGCGGCCTAGCGCGTTCGTTTCAGCACACAACCGCCCCGAAACGCGCCCGACAGTTGACCGCGTGCGCCGGCTGCCCGATTTACGCCGAGCGTTGTGTGCTGAAACGTGCGGGGTCAGCCGACGCTGTGCGGGAGGCGGAGAGCCGCGGGCGCGTCCTGCGGTACGGCGGGATGCGCCGGCGTCACCGGCGCCACCGCGGCGTACGCCGATCCCAGCGCCGGTCGCGGATCGGCCTCGCCCTTGTTCGGCCAGAACGCCATCGCCCGCTCCGCCTGCGCGGTGATCGTGAGCGACGGGTTCACGCCGAGGTTCGCCGTCACTGCGGCGCCGTCCATGACGGACAGCCCGTCGTACCCGAACAGCCGCTGCCAGGGATCCACGACCCCGTCGTCGATGCCGGTGCCGATCGGGGCGCCACCGATGATGTGCGCGGTCATCGGGATGTTCGCGAGGTCGCCGGCCGCGCCACCCGGGATCCCGTTGATCCGCTCCGCCAACCGCCGAGCGACCTCGTTGCCGGCCGGGATCCAGCGCGGGTTCGGCTCGCCCTCGCCGTGGGTCGACACGAGCCGGTCACCCCAACGCCCGCGCCGTCGCGACACCGTCAGTGAGTTGTCCAGCGACTGCATGACGAGCACGATGATCGTCTGCTCGGACCAGTGCCGCAGCCACATCAGCTTGGCGAAGTCGCGCGGGCTGCGGGCGATCTCCCGCAGCGCCTTGCGCCAGCGCGGCGCGTCATCGCCCCCGTCGGTGAGCACCGACTGCAGCAGGCCCATGGCGTTCGAGCCCTTGCCGTAGCGCACCGGCTCGACATGCGTCCGCGAGTCCGGGTGGAACGACGACGTAATGGCGACACCGGTCGAGTAGTCGGCATCCGGATCGCGGCTGCGCGCGCCGAGGATGGACTCGGAGTTCGTGCGGGTCAGTTCGCCGAGCCGTGCCGACAGCTTCGGCAGCACCCCCTGGTCGCGCATGCGGTGCAACAGCAGCTGGGTCCCGAGCGCACCGGCCGCGAACACCACCTGGTCGGCGGTGAAGGTCTGGCGTTCCCGCTTGCGCACCGTGTGACGGGCGTCCACGGCGTAGCCACCGGCCGGCAGCGGCCGCACGGCGTACGCCGTGGTCTCGGGCACGATCCGCGCGCCGAGACCCTCGGCCAAGTAGAGGTAGTTGAGATCGAGCCGGTTCTTCGCGTTGAACCGGCAGCCGATCATGCAGTTGCCGCACTCGATGCACCCCGTGCGCTGCGGCCCCGCACCGCCGAAGAACGGGTCCTCCACGGTCTTGCCCGGCTCACCGAAGAAGACGCCGACCGGGGTACGCCGGAACGTGTCGCCGACCCCCATCTCCTCGGCCACCGCGCGCATCTCGACATCGGCCGGAGTGTCGGTCGGGTTGTCGACCACACCCAGCATCCGCGCGGCCTGGTCGTAGTACGGGGCGAGCTCCGCCTTCCAGTCGGTGATGTGGGCCCACTGCCGATCGGCGAAGAAGTCGTCCAGCGGCGTGTAGAGCGTGTTGGCGTACACCAGCGATCCGCCACCGACACCGGCGCCGGACAGGCAGACGACGTCGGTCAGCGGCGTGATCTTCTGGATCCCCATCCAGCCGAAGGCCGGCGCCCAGAAGAAGTCCTTCACGTGCCAGCTCGTCTTGGGCAGCGTGTCGTTGCTGAACCGCCGTCCGGCCTCGAGCACGCCGACCCGGTAGCCCTTCTCGGCGGCGCGCAGCGCGGCGACGCTGCCACCGAAGCCACTGCCGATGACGACGACGTCGAAGTCCTTGTCCGCCATGAGCGCAGGCTACCCAGCCAAGATCGAATCCGGGCCGCGGCCGCTTCGGCCTTCCCCAACCTCGCTACCGGCTGCAAAGATCGACGCCATGAGTACGGCGGCGGTGCCGTGGCAGCGCTCCGCATCGGCGACGCTCCGGGTCGCAGATCCTCGCCGTGCCCTGCAGCTCGCGCTGGCCGCGCTGTGGCTGGTCGACGGCATCCTGCAGTTCCAGCCGTACATGTTCACGCCGGCGTTCGGCCGTGACGTCCTCGCACCCTCCGCGGCGGGAAACCCATCATTCGTCGCGGCTCCGATCACGCGGGTCGCCGACTTCGTCACCCGCCATCCGGCTCCGACCAACGCGGCCTTCGCGGCAACCCAGATCCTGCTGGCACTCGGTATCGCCTGGCGACCCCTACTGCGCCCGGCTCTGGCCGCATCGATCGTGTGGGCGCTCGGCGTGTGGTGGCTGGGAGAAGGACTCGGCGGGATCCTGACCGGCGGAGCCGGGCCGTTGCTCGGAGGCCCGGGCGCCGCCCTGCTCTACGCCGTACTTGCCGTACTGGTGTGGCCCACCGGACCCGAGGAAGTACGTCGCTCGGTCGCCGTCGACCGCCTCGGCTCTCGCGGAGCCGCCGGGCTCTGGCTCGCCCTGTGGCTCGCCCTCGCCGGGTTCGCCGTCGACGCCACGAGCCGGTCCGCCGCCGGGCTGCGCAACGCCATCTCCGGAATGTCCGGTGGCCGACCGGCCTGGCTGGCTGCGATCGGCAACGATGCGGCGAGCGTCTGCGGGCATCACAGCACCACGGTCTGCGTGTTCGTCGGTGCACTGCTCGCACTGATCGCCCTCGCCGTTGTCGGCCCGCCGCCCGCGCTCCGGCTGGCGGTCGCCTGCGCGCTCATCACCGCCGCGGCGATCTGGCTGTTCGCCGAGGCGCTGGGCGGGTTGGCGGGCGGTCAGAGCACAGATCCCAACAGCGGGCCGTTGCTCGCGCTCATCGCGCTCGCGTACTGGCCGGGAACCACGGCCGCCCGGCGAACCGCGGCAGGTCCGACATGATTCCGAGCTGGATCAGCGATCCCCTCGCCGCCGTCATGATCGCGGTCGCGGCGTACTGCGCCGGCCGGATCCTCGTGGCGCGCGCGCGACACCGCCGAACCGACTACGCAGCCGACGCGGTGCACGCCGCAATGGGCGTCGCGATGGCCGGGATGCTGACCGCACGGCTCACCACCACGACCCCGTGGATCATCGTCTTCGTCGTGGCGACCGGGTGGTTCGGGGTCCGTGCCGTCGAAGGCCGGATGGGTATGCGACCGGCGCCCTTGCGGTCCGGTGCCCACGCTCGTCATATCGCGACCGCCGGCGCGATGGTCTACATGCTCGCGGCTCCGGCCCCTGCCTCGGCCAGCCCGACTCACACGTCCGCCTCGATGTCGATGACCAGCTCGGCGGCTTCCGGCGTGCGACTCCCGACAATCGGTCTGGCGCTGATCGCCTTCCTCGTCATCTCGACGATCGTCCTGGTCGACCGGCTCTCGTCACAAACGAAGCCCGACGACCCGGACCTGCTTGCCCCGCACACCGTCATGTGCTGTCAGATCGCAATGAACATCACGATGGGCTACCTGCTTCTCACGATGCTCTGAGCACCTCTATCCGCGGCGGTGGATCGGCCCTTCGGTCGCGCCAAGCGGCCGGACGTCGTTCATCCCGTTGCGCAGCGCGATGATCTCCGCGCACACCGACACCGCGGTCTCCTCAGGGGTCCGGGCCCCGATGTCCAGACCGATCGGCGCGTGCAGCCGCCGAAGGCTCGCGTCGTCGACGCCGGCCTCCTTCAGCCGGAGCAGGCGCTCGGCATGGGTACGCCGGCTGCCCATCGCGCCGATATAGCCGGCCGCGGTCTCGAGTCCCGCAACGATCGCGGGTACGTCGAACTTGATGTCGTGCGTGAGCACGCAGATCGCATCCCGCCGGGTGAGGTTGGGGCCGATCCGCTCGAGCAGACGGTTGGGCCAGTCGACCACGATCTCGTCGGCGGTCGGGAACCTCGCTCGCGTCGCGAACACCGGCCGCGCATCGCAGACAATCACGCGGAAGCCGAGGATCTTCGCCACCCGGACCAACGCAGCGGTGAAGTCGACCGCGCCGAAGATCACCATCTGGGGTGGCGGGACGAAGGACTCGATGAAGACCGCGACCTCGTCCTGTCGAGCCTCGCCGTGCGGACCGTACCGGCGTACCCGGCTCAGGCCGGCGGCGAGCTCGCCGCTCGCATCGCGGGCAACGACCCGGTCGAGGTCGGGATCGCCGAGCGAGCCTTCCGGTGGAACGTCGGGTGACACCAGCAACTTCGCGCCGGCGTTCGGTCCTTCGATCACGGTCGCGAGCGCAACCGGTCGTTCCGACCGCGTCGCCGAGGCGAGGTCTTCGTAGAGCGACACGGACTACCAGTCGAGCGGCTCGACGAAGATGTGAATCGTGCCGCCGCACGTGAGGCCTACCGCGAACGCGTCGTCGTCGGAGTAGCCGAAGGTGTGCATCCGACGCTCTCCGGTCGAAAGTGACTCCAGTGCAGCCTCGACCACCGCACCCTCCACGCATCCACCGGAGACCGAGCCGGCGATCACGCCGTCCTCGGTGACCGCCATCGCGGCACCCGGCTCGCGCGGGCCTGATCCCTCGATGTCGACCACCCGCGCGATCGCGACCCGCTTGCCCTGGCTGCGCCAGCGGTCCAGGTCGTCCAGCAACTCA
>Ga0335074_10007631_pt1 | contig 15003 bp, 11 predicted proteins | sample Lox_Sample_23_FD_206715 | JGI IMG/M metagenome (GOLD analysis project Ga0335074, IMG submission 206715) | Soil microbial communities from Loxahatchee National Wildlife Refuge, Florida, United States - Lox_Sample_2.3 | ecosystem: Environmental > Terrestrial > Soil > Wetlands | place: USA...
GGCATGACTGTCGAGGGCTCGCTGCCCGCCACGCTGGACGGGTCCGTCCAGGGGCGCCACGCACGGCGTGCGCTGACCGACGTCAAGCGTCATCTGCAGAAGTCAGCTCTGAAGCTGGTTGGATATCTCGTCGCCGCCTACGTGGTGCTGAAGCTGATCCCCACGCTGAAGCAGGCGTTGCACAGCCTCGAGCACGTGTCCTGGGAATGGGCGCTCGGGGCGATCGCTCTCGAGGTGCTGTCGGAGCTCGGGTTCGTCCTCGCCTGGGGCGCGATCGTCGACCCGGAGAAACTGCTCGATCATGAGGGAAGCGGACAGCGGACCGACGACGATGTCGCCTGGGCACAGCTCGCAGGCGGACTCCTGCTCCCTGGCGGGGCGTGGGGAGGTGTGGGAATCGGAGCTTTGATCCTGCACCGGTTAGGAGTGCCGACCAAGGAGATCGCCGAGCGCGAGTTCAACCTCAGCTTTCTCAATACGGCCGTCGACGCACTGGCGCTGATTGTCTTCGGTGTCGGGCTCGCGAGCGGCATCTTGGCCGGCGAGCCGCATCTCCTCCTGACGGTGGTGCCGGCAGCCGTGGCAGCGACCGGGATCGCGGTCGCGCTGCTGCTCGCCCATCGCGCCGGGAGCTATGCCGCGGGCCTACAGGCCAAGCACCCCAAGATCGCGAACACCCTCACCACGCTCGCGAACGCCGTGGACGACACCAAGCGGCTTCTGGTGCACCGTGGCAGCTGGAAGAGCGTGGTCGGGGTGCTGGCCTATCTCGGATTCGACGTGTTCGTCCTGTGGACTGCCTTCCTCGCCATCCATGCCCACCCAGTCCCTGGGTTCGCGATCGTGATCATGGCGTACATCATCGGTGCCCTCGGCGGATCGATTCCCCTGCCGGCCAGCATCGGGACGGTCGGCGGCATGGCAGGGATGCTGATCCTCTACGGCGTGACCCACAACACCGCGATCGCCGCTGTCGTGCTTCACCAGGCGATCGGCCTGCTTGTGCCGCTGACCGGCGGCGGCATCGCCTACGCGGTTCTTCGCCGCCGCGTTGGCCCGCTCATCAGGACAGCCCACACCCCACGGTCAGGGAAGAACTCGTGAAGAAGATCGGATTCCTCTCTTTCGGTCACTGGAGCCCCAGCCCGCAGTCGCGGACGCGATCGGCCTCGGATGCGCTGCTTCAGTCGATCGAGCTCGCGGTCGCGGCGGAGGAGTTGGGCGCCGACGGCGCGTACTTCCGAGTTCACCATTTCGCCAGTCAGCTCTCCTCGCCGTTCCCGCTGCTGGCGGCGATCGGCACGAGGACTTCGCGGATCGAGATCGGTACCGCGGTGATCGATATGCGCTATGAGAACCCGCTGTACTTCGCGGAGGACGCCGGGGCGGCCGATCTGATCTCGGGTGGCCGGCTTCAGCTGGGGATCAGCCGGGGGTCGCCCGAGCAGGTGATCGATGGCTGGCGGTACTTCGGCTACGAGCCCGCCGACGGCGACAGCGACGCCGACATGGCTCGCAAGCACACCGAGGTCGCGCTGGAGATTCTGGAAGGCCACGGATTCGCAGAGCCGAACCCGCGGCCCATGTTCGCCAATCCGCCAGGCCTGTTGAGGATCGAGCCGCACTCGACTGGCTTGCGAGATCGGATCTGGTGGGGGTCGGGATCGAACGCAACGGGTGTCTGGGCGGCCCGGCTGGGACTCAACCTGCAGAGCTCGACGCTGAAGGACGACGAAACCGGCGAGCCGCTACACGTCCAGCAGCGCAAGCAGATCGAGGCCTACCGCGAGGCCTGGAACGACGCCGGGCATGACCGTCAGCCGCGGGTATCGGTCAGCCGCAGCATCTTCGCGCTGACCACCGACACCGACCGCGCCTACTTCGCCCGCGACCGCGACTCCCAAGACCAGATCGGGATGATCGACGCGGACACGCGCGCAATCTTCGGACGCTCGTACGCAGCCGAACCCGATGTGCTCGTTGAGCAGCTCCGCGGCGACGAGGCGATCCAGGCCGCGGACACGCTGCTGCTGACCGTCCCCAACCAGCTCGGCGTTGAATACAACGCCCACGTCATCGAGAACATCCTCACCCAGGTCGCGCCGGCGCTCGGCTGGCGCTAACCCGGGCGAGTGACGCCGTCTGACTCCTCGCGCTTGCGGCGGCGGGTTTCCGCGCCCTTTCTCGCGCTCTCTTGGCGGTGCGCTTGCGGGTGAACACCTAGTTGGTGCCAATCGGTCTCGGACAGGTGGACGCCGTAATAGCCCGCCGCCTTCTCGAGGTTCGCGAACGCCAGGGCGCGATCGGCGTCAGAAACGTCGATCACCTGATCGAAGCGTGCCACCGCATCTCGCACGTGCGCCGCGTCGGTCAGCGGCTCTTTGCGCTGCTGGGGAAAGGCAAAGACCGTGTCCGGCAAATCGCTCTTCGTCGTCAGCCGGCCGTGTTTCTCGTGTGGCTGCCAAGTGGGCTCTGCCGTATCCATTGCGGTGCCTCCTAGGACTGGAAAGCTGAGGCGGACGAGCGCTGCGACCGCGATGAACGCGGGTCGCGCTGTTCGGAAAGCTCGCGGAGCGTCCCCCTCATGAGGATGAGTTGTCATCACCCTATGAGGGTGATCCGCTTCCGTGGGCAAAAACGCCGCGGCGTGCGAACATCGCTGAGTCGGCATTTGGTCGCGGCCCGGCGCGTCTCGGGCCTGACAGCCTGCAGCCGATCCGGCCATCGAAACCACGGGGGACCCATGGATCTCGAACAGACATTGGAGAAGATCGTCGAGCTGGCCCGCGAGGAGCTCCACATCGTCCGAAAGCGCGCAGAAGAAAAAACGCCTGCTCGCGACCACGGCAAGGACTATCACGAGGCGCAGAGTGCCGCGGACCGGCTCAGACCACTACGCCCACCAGCTCCATCGGCTACACGACGCCGAGTATCAAGACGGCTGGAGGCACGTGAGCGCCAGCGACCGCGAATAGCTACTCGTGTCTGCGGTCCCCGCCCGCGCTACGGCAAGTCGAGCAGCACCAGCGCTTGCCCGTTGAGCCGAGGCAGATCCACAACGGCGCCGAGAAAGTCGCCCGTCGAGAAGTCAAAGGCCACGACGTGGCCCTCACCTACGCAGTACAGCCGACCGTCAGGCCCGAATCGCAGTCCCCGAGGCCTACGGAACCCGAGTGAGGGGTCGGGCACGAAGACGCGCACAAGCTCCCCACTCGCCGCGTCGTACTCGCGCACGCTCGTGACAGCATCTGAAGCCTCGAAGGGGTGCTCGCTCGAGACCACGATCTGCCCGTTCGGAGCAAGCGTCAGATCGAGTGGGCTCAACTCCGGGTCGGCGACTAGGCGACGCCCGCGCGCCGCTTCGCCACGATCGAACACGACGATCGTGTTATCTCCCTCTCCGGAGGGACCGACGCCCGACGCGAGGTACAACCGGCGATCGGGGGCAAAGCCAAACCCGCGCGGGAACGGGACGACGCCATCGGCCAGAAGCGTTTCCGCATTGCCGTCGAGAGCGGCGGGCATGGCCAGGATCGTCCGCCGGCTGCGCAGGCCGACGTAGTAGCGCCCATCGGGTCCGAACGTGCCGCCGCCCGGGTCCAGGCCGGTTATCTGCCCGGAGTCGCGCACGACCTGACCCTGATGATCGAGCGCCAACACGCGGTCCTCGCCGCTGTTGAGGTAGATGAGTACGCCCGACGGATCTAGGGACAGACCGCGCGGATCGACGATCCGCGGATCGCTGCTGAACTGCCCCCTCAGTTGACCTTCGGCGTCGAACCTGAGAATGGCGTCGTAGCCGCCGCCGTTGGCACTCCCCGCGCTGGTGACGAGGATGGCCGGCCGCTGTGAACGGCCTTCAGCCGCCGAGCTCAGCGAGGCGCTCCAAAGCCAGCGCGAAGCGCACTTCTTGCTGGTACTGGGGACGTGTCCGCCGATACCTCCCGGGCGCCGGCTCTTGGATGAGCGTCTCGAGCGGCGCGAGATCTTCCAGCGCTTGGTTAGCCGCTGAACAGGCAAGCCTGAGGCTAGGTCCGGAGAAGACCTGCTCAATCTGCCCGTTGGCCGCCTTCGTGGCGACGAACTCGCCCGACGTCGGCTCGAAGCTGACGGCCACGGTCAGCTCGTCGCCCTGCTCCGAGACGGCAGGAGCCGAGGTGGCGAGGACCGTCCCGTCGTTCATGTCGCTGCTCGTCATGAGCGTGTGTCTGAGCATAGGGTGAGCGGCAGTCCGCAGCTGGATAGCCTCTGGTTATGCCCGAGTCCACCGCTCGCCTTCCGCCGCCCCCCAGTGCGGTGTTGTCGGCTTCGCAGTTGGCGATGCTCGCAGAGCTCGGTGACGAGCACACGGCGGACGTCGGCGAGGTGCTGTATCGCGTCGGCGATAAGCGCTATCCATTCATCGTCATCCTCGAGGGCGAGGCTGCGATTCTGGACGCCGCCGGCGGCGAGATACTCCGCCACGGCGCATCCGGTTTCCTCGGCGAGCTGACCGTGCTGTCCGGGCAGACGGTGCTTGTCACGGCGGTGGTGACCAAGCCTTTGCGCTACATCGCGGTCGACCGCGAGCGACTCCGATCGCTGCTTTACGAGGATGCACCGCTCAGCGATCTGGTGCTCTCGGCTTTCATCGCGCGGCGTGAGGCGCTGCAGCGCGTGCAGGGCCTTGGTCTGGAGATCGTTGGACCCCGCTCCTCCGAAGCGACCATGCACATGCTTGACTTCGCCCGGCGCAATCGCCTCCCGTTCAGCTGGCACGACTCAGACCGAGCCGACGATCCATCGACGGCCGCACTGGTGGAGGGGCTCGATGAGGCCAGCCTGCCGCTGGTCAGGCTTCCGGGTGGCCTAGAGCTGCAAGGCCCGACCCCTGGTCGGGTCTCCCGGGCCCTCGGGATCGGCCTTGAGCTCGCACCGCGCGAGGAGGTCGACCTGCTCGTGGTCGGCGCCGGCCCTGCCGGGCTGGGAGCCGCGGTCTACGGAGCGTCGGAAGGACTCGACACGCTCGTGATCGATGGCAGCGGGCTCGGAGGACAGGCCGGCACGTCGCGGAGGATCGAGAATTACCTCGGCTTCCCCGCGGGGATCAGCGGCTCTGAGCTGACCAGCCGCGCCGTCACCCAGGCGCGCAAATTCGACGCACGTCTGGCGACGCCTTATCGTGCGGTCGCGCTCGAACCCGGGAATGGAAGACACATCGTTCGGCTGGAAGAGGATCACGAAGTCGCTGCGCGCGCGGTTCTGATTGCCACCGGAGCGGAGTACCGGCGGCTCCCCGTCGACCACCTCGGCGAATATGAAGGGATCAGCGTCTTCTACGCCGCGGGTCCGCCCGAGGCGCAACTCTGTGGGGCGGAGCGCGTCGCCGTTGTCGGCGGCGGTAATTCGGCCGGACAGGCGGCCGTGTGGCTCTCACGCGGCGGCGCGCTCGTGACCTTGCTGCATCGGCGGGCGGATCTGCGGGAGACGATGTCGGATTACCTCATCCGCGAACTCGAACGCTACGGCGTACCGGTGCGAGACCGGAGCGAGATCGCAGCGCTGCACGGCGCTGACGGACAGCTGGAGGCAGTCACCTTCAAGGACGGCGAACGCGTGCCGTTCTCCTACCTCTTCCTCTTCCTTGGCGCCCTGCCATGCACTGACTGGCTCGGCGAAACGGTCGCGCGCGACGCCAATGGCTTCATCCTCACCGGCGCCGGTATCGAGGGAAATCCCCTGCTCGCGACCAGCGTCCCGGGCGTCTTCGCGGCAGGTGACGTGCGCTCGGGCTCGACCAAGCGGTGTGCCACCGCCGTGGGCGAGGGCGCGATGGCGGTGCAGCTCGCCCACGCCCACCTCGCAGCGCAGCCGCCATCGGACAGCGCCGCCTCGCCCTAGTGTCGCTCAACCGGCGTGGATCACGCGGTCGCAGCCGGGCAGCGTGATGGTGATCGGGCCGTCGGTGGTGATCTTCAAGGCCACGTCGCAGTTCACGTGCGCCCGCGTGACGTTGATCGCCGCGGTCGCCAGGTTCGTCGCGGTGATGTCGATCTCGTCTTTGACCGGCTCGCTGGGCGCGGGCCCCCAGGTCTTCGCCAAGCTGGCGTACTGGATCGGGCCCATGTAGCCGCCGATCAGCTGGCCGACCCCGGTCTTCAGCGGCGATACCGGAGGATCGCCGACCCCGAACCCGTCGGAGACCGCGTCGATCTTCCCCTCGCCCGTCTTGCCCGACGAGCTCTTGGCTGCCGGGTTGCGGATCGTCAGGTCGCTGATCCAGTAAGCGTGGTTGCCGACCAGCCCGTACTTGGGGACGTTGCGGGTGGCGTCGACCACGTAGGTGACGTGCGGTGGGTTCCAATCGACCGTGGCCGAGCCGAGGAACGCGGCAGCCGGCGCGTACCAATCGTTGACCGCGAGCTCGAGGTGGTCCGGGAACAGCGGCGAGCAGAGCGGGCTCGCGCACGGGCGGTAGACATCGAGCTCGTAGCGGTAGTCGTCGTTGGCCAGCGCATCGGCGGTCTGGGAGTACAGGGCCGGGTCGACGAGCTCGTCCCCCGCGTTGTTCCACATCAACACCGGGACGTTGCGCAGCGAGGCGACGAGGTCGTTGTCGGACTCGTAGCCGACCGTCGGCTGCGCCCGCGCGAACAGGTCGGGGAACTGCTCGGCGAGGGCGAACGTCCCGATCCCGCCCATCGAGTAGCCGGCGATGTCCGTGTAGGCCGGATCGAGGTGATACAGCCGCGCGACGGCCGCCCATACCTCGAACACGTCGGCGCCGCCGAGCCCCTGGTAGTACTGGTCCGGTCCGCGGGCCTCGGGGGTGATCACGATCGAGGGGTGGGGGCGCAGCGCGAACTGCGACTGGTTGCGCGAGCCGGCGAACTGGTTGTAGTTGGCCGACAGCGAGTGCAGCAGCAGCGTCAGGCCGAAGCCGCCCGGCGGGGTTGGGCCGGACGGGACGTAGATCGCATAGGGCTCCAGCTGGCCGAGGAACGACGGCGAGCAGCTCCCGGCGTCCGGTGATCCGGTCAGCCCGCACGGGTGCGAGTAGTTGGCGCCCTGGGCCGGCTCGAAGTGACTGGCGAGGATCCGATCAATCATCCCGCTCTTTGGGACCATGGCGTTGTCGGTGACCTTCCGCGCGAGCCACCCGTAGTTGACCATCGCGTAGAGCGAGGAGATGTTGCCGGCCGCGAGCGCCGCGGCTTGGTCCTTGTCACGCCACCAGGCGGTGTCCAGCACGGCGTTGGTACTGCTCGTCACCGACGGGAGCGGCTCATGGGTACGGAACGCGACGTCAAAGAACGCCGCCGGGTGGGCGTCGGTTCCGGCGCCGCCAGGAGTCGTCGCCGTGGCGCTCTGGCCCGGGAGCAGGTAGCTGTCGGTGGTCGCGTTCCAGAGGCCGACGCCGAACGCGAGCCGGACCGTCGAGTGGCCTGGGTTCCAGTCGCGGTGTGGGATCTCGACCTGGATCTGGCGCCGGAACATGTCAACCTCGACCGACGGGGCCGGCCCGGCGACCGGGGCATCGGTGCCGGCATGGACGAGTTGGGCGGTGAGCTTGCCGAGCACCGGCCGCACGGTTAGGAACAGCTGGGCGGGAGCGACCACGTTGGCTCCGTCGGGGAACGGATATGTGGTTCCCGGTGTACCGCCGATCGCCATCGAGAACGCGATCAGCGTCGGGTTGAGCAGCGTGTTCATCGTGACCCGGAAGGCGGTTGCGGTCTTCAGCGGCTTGGTCCGGAACTCGACCAGGTCGGCCGCGTCGTTGTTGTAGCCCGGACCCGTCGGGTAGGTATAGGTTCCGTTCGGCATCGAAAAGAGGTCGCTCGCGTCGTTGAGCCGGGGATCGGTTGGATCGATGACCTCATGCGCGCCGTAGTCGGAATACAGATAGTTCTGGTACAGGAACTCCCCATCGCGGTAGGCCTCGGTACCGGAGACGAGAATCGGTGCGGCATGCCAGATCCCTGTGTTTGTCAGCTGCGGCGCCACCGCTGGCTTCTCATACAGGATCGCCGGACCCGGACGCGGTGCCGGACCGGTGTACAGCGAAGACGCGAAGCTGCTGGCCGCCGTCGAGTATTTAGCGCTCTTGGCTTGCGTCCTGTGCGCCTGCGTCGCGGCACTGGCGGCCCCGGTAACTGCCAGCACACAAACGCCCGCGAGCACGCCCACGACTCCGGTCAGATACCGGACGCGTCGCCTCATCTGTGGTGTCCCCTTTTGTGCTTTTGTGACTTGACTGCCTTGGTCGAGGGGTACAGCGGCGCGCACGCCTTGGTCGAGTTGCCGTCATCCTGCACTGCAGCTGGCCAGCGTCCCCGCCCGAGCTGGACACGCCGGTCGATGTCCACCGCGTCGAACGGCAGCACCACCCCCTGCTTGATGTCAGCCAGGGAGGCCCGGCACATCTCGGTGCGGTAGACGGCGAAGGTCGGATACACCTTGAGTAGTTCGGCGTTGCTGAACGGACGCGTCGTACCGATCAGACCTTGTCCGTCCTGGCTCGTGCAGGTTCCCTGGTACTCCGCCACCGGCACCTGGATCTGAGGCAGCCGAAGCCCACCCAGCGGGTTGCCGTATTTGTCGGCAGCGACGCCGCCGCCGGCGCCGTCGGGCGAGTCGGGACCGTGGGGGACGAAATCCAGGGGCGGCGTCACGGCCGGCGCTCGGCCGGTGGTCATCCAGGTCTGCAGCGCGGCGAACGCTGCGTCGTGGGCGTACTGTTGCGGAAGCTCGTCGGCGCGAACCGGACCGGAGACGGTGAACAGGTTGCAAACGCCACCTTCCCCGCCTTCGAGGCCCCAGTTGCCGGCCGTCTCCTGGCTGTAGCTCTGCGGGATCCCGGTGTCGTCCCAGTTGTGCTCAGCCTCGCCGTACGCTCCGATCCAGGCGTCGACGTGGCTGGCTCCGGCGATCTCCCAAACGCGGAGATGCGGACCGTTGTGCATACCGGGCCGCGACTCGTACATCCCATCCAGGAACATGGTTGGGACCTTCGGCGCGTAAGGGAACGGGGCGTTGGCCGTAACGGTTGGCCCGGCGCATTCGCCGTGGTCGATGAGAAACCCGTTGAATACCGGGTCGATCGGCTTGGCGTATTGCAGGTAACAGGACAGGCGTTCGGCCGACTGGGACTCACCGACCGCAATGATCCGTTGCGCAGACCTGCCACCAAGCACCTTGGCGCCGGCCGCTGATTTCAGCGCGTGCGCGATCTGATCGAAGATGCTCTCCCCATAGGAGGGACCTCCCTGGGAGGGAGCCACGGTGTCGGCATTCGGCACGTACGGCGGAATCTGGATCTGTCCGTAGCGCACAGGATCCTGGGCAGCCAAGGGCACGCCGGTCGGCTGGACGGAGACCCCGACGTATGTGAACCCGGCGTGCAGGAGCTCGCGGTAACCCTCGATCCAATCGACATCGGTGTCCTGCTGCAGGCTCACGTTCATCCACTCCAGCACGATCGTCCCGTTCGACCGCTTCGGGTTCAGCGGGCGCCGTACGATGATCCGGGTGGTGAATGGCAGCGATGGGTAGGTGGCGCTCTGCGGGAAGCCGGCCATGTTGCCGGTCGCCGTCCCCGACACCAGGAACTCCTGCTCGGTGTACCCGTACGGCGCCAGCGCGAACTGGCTCGTCTCCGCCGGAGCATGCAACTTCGATCCCTTCGTGCCCAGCGGGCCCGAGAACGTCACCGGCGTGCCTGAGGCCGCTTGCGCAGTCGCACCGGCCGCTCCGAGCGAGACCCAACCCGCCGCGACGAGCAGGCATATCGCCACCACCAGCGCCGCGATCACTGTCCTGGGTCTCGTCTCAGCACCCAACGTAGTCCCGCCGCCGCTCCTCCCGCGACCTGCAGCCATGCCGTTACCCTCCCGCGCCCTCGCCTGCCGGTCAGACGCCAATCGAGTCTCCCTCGGTTTCAACTTTACCGGCTGGTAAAGTTGAAGTCAACATGGAAGCGTCCGCCTCTCCCGGTAGCGAGCCGCGCTATCGCGTCGCTGAGACGAGCATGCTCGATGCCGCCGTCGCAGTGTTCGCGACCGAGGGCTTCGACCGCGCGAAGATGGAGACGATCGCTGCTCGCGCCGGCACCACCAAGCCGACTCTCTACGCCCGCTTTGACTCCAAGGAGAACCTCTTCGCGGCGGCGGTCAAGCGCGAATACGACGTGCGGAAGGAGCGGCTGTTTGAGGCCTACAGCAGCGAGGACGTTGAGACGTTCCGAGCCCGTCTCGCTCGCTGGATCAATGCGTACTTCGACCTCGTCCGCGAGCGACCCGACGGTTTCAAGCTGATTGCCGACGGCGAACGACACCCCGCGGCGGCGGCAATCACCGAACGTGCGGGCAGCGAGATTGTGGACCGCATCGAGCAGCTTGTAATCCAGATCTCAGGCCGACAAGGACGTGACGGCGCACGACTCGTCGCCTCGATGATCACCGGCATGCTCACTTCCTGCGCGCGCCAGGCAGTCGCGCGACGGAACGACCTCGACCAAGCCGCAGCGCTCTGCGAATCGTTCCTCTACGCCGCACTCCGCGGACTCGACCCCAACCTCTTCGACGCCGTAAGACCCGAGATCACCGCGTCACGTGGTCGACCACTGCGGAGGGTTGGCTGAGCGCGGACTCCTACCTGGAAGCTCGACCGTGGCGGCCAGATGACCGCGTCGAGCCAGCTCGTTCACCACCCGGTGCCGCGATGAGTTTCGGTTCCCCGTCAAGTCTTCAATCCTGATTACCCGATCGAGAAGCCGAGAGGAGTCATCCATGGCATCACACCAGCTTGGGACGCGTGAGCAGTGGGCGGTCGCGTACGCCGAACTGCGCGCCGAGGAGAAGGACCTTACCCGCCGCAATGACGCGCTCGCGCACAAGCGCCAGGCGTTGCCCTGGGTGCCGGTTGAGAAGGATTACCGCTTCGAAACCAACGCGGGCACGAAGACACTGGCGGAGCTGTTCGACGGGCGCTCACAACTGATCGTGCGCCACTTCATGCACGGCCCCAAGACGCCTGAGGGTTGTCCAGGTTGCACGTTCGAGACCGACAACCTGGTTGGCTCGGTCGCCCATCTCGCACAACGCGACGTGACCTTCATCCTCGCCTCGCGCTCACCACTGGAGGTGCTCAACGGGTACAAAGCGCGCATGGGCTGGGAGATCGAATGGGTGTCCTCCGACGACGCCTTCGACAGCGACTCCTACGAGATCATGCATGTGCCGACGCCGCGCCGGCCGGGCAACATGCTTGACGTGATGGAGCTGATGGCGGTGAGCGCCTTCGCGCTCGACGGCGGCGTCGTCTACCACACCTACTCGACCTACGACCGCGGCACCGAGGCTCTCAACGCGACCTGGCAACTGCTCGACCGCGCGCCGAGGGGCCGCGGGGAGAACTTCGACGGCTGGCCGGGCAAGCGCGACGAGTACGTGACCGCCTGATGACAAAAGTGTGTCTCGATCAGGAGGCTCAGCTCAACGATCGCGGATTCGTCTGGATTCGCAACCCGTTTCCGACTTTGGATGAGGCGTTTGATACTGCGTGCGCGCTGATCGACGCGTGCTGCGCCGCGGATGGCTTGGCGGATCTTGCCGTGATCGGCGATTTTGTCCTGCCGCCGATCGACGGAGAAGCGACTCGTGGATTTCAGACCCTCCATTTCGATTTCGGGCTGCCGCTGGAGCCGAAGCTCGAGCAGGATGTTGCCCGGTTCACCGCTCTGCATATTCCGCGGGGCATCGGGAGCGTTTCGGCGGTCACGCGGCTCGTGCCGCTGGCCGCGCTGCTGAGCCAGCGCAGCTGGCCGCCGCTCCCGGAGCTGCTTGGTGCACTGATCGCCTACGGCCGGACGCACGGCGCCTGGGATGATGCTCGCGGTTACGTGGAGGGAAGTTTCGCCCGCGTCGTTGAAGGCGCAGCGGCAAACTCGCCACGGCTTCCGAGCGTGAAGGCCGATCCCGGCTTTCTCTGTGGCACAGAGTTCGACAGTCTCCGCTCCGAAGTCACGTTCTTTGACCAGCATGGCCTCCGCGTCAGCGAGGTCGAGGTCGAGGTGGACTTGCAGCCCGGCGAACTGCTCGTCTTCAACAACCTTGCTCTCGCGCACGGCCGTCGCGGTGCCCGTCAACCCGGCGAGCTGCGCCAAAGGGTCTACGGACACCGACGTCTTAGCCCGGCCGCTCAATGCGAGCTACGAGACCGGGTTCTCACGGCATTTGACACCGTTGGCCCGAGAGCTGCCGAGGCGGCAGGTCCGCAGGTCGGAATGATCGCGGTCCAACCCGCAGCGCGATCGAGCTGATGCTTCGCCATCTCGCTGCCTCCGAGATTTCTGCAGATCCCGGTTCGCGGGCAACCGATGCCGGCTGACTATCTGTCGGGCTTCCGCGCCTCGTAGTTGATCAACGCGTAGCTGTAGAGGCCCACGCCTCCGAGGCGTCATCATGTGGGTGCGCGACCAAGAAACCATGACGAGAAGGAGTACGGAGATGGCGATCGAGAAGGCGATCCTCGCGGGCGGATGCTTCTGGGGTGTTCAGGATCTGATCCGCAAGCTCGATGGGGTGACGGGGACGCGCGTTGGCTACACGGGGGGCGACACGCCCAACGCCACATACCGCAGCCACGGCTCGCATGCCGAGGCGATCGAGATCCTGTTCGACCCGGAGCGCATCTCCTATCGCGACCTGTTGGAGTTCTTTTTCCAGATTCACGATCCCACGACGAAGGATCGCCAGGGCAACGACGTCGGGGCGAGCTATCGCTCGGCGATCTACTACGTCGACGACGAGCAGCGTCGCGTCGCGGAAGACACGATCGCCGATGTCGAGGCTTCCGGGCTGTGGCCCGGCAAGGTCGTCACCGAGGTGGCTCCCGCCGGAGCGTTCTGGGAGGCCGAGCCTGAGCACCAGGACTACCTTGAGCGCTACCCGAACGGCTATACGTGTCACTTCGTCCGTCCCGGCTGGAAGCTGCCGCGACGCGCGCAAGAAGCGGCGCGCTGAGCTGACTCGAGGCAGCTGCCGGACGGATGGCGCGGACTTGGTTCATTACCGGCACCTCGCGCGGCTTTGACACGAATGGGCCGGCGGTCTTCGAGACCGTAGCCCGCGCTTACGACCGCTTCGGCGAGCTCGCGCCCCTCGGCGACGCTTCACGGAGCTACAGGATGTCGATCAGCTCCAGGTTCCAGCGGTCGGTGGTCGGTGCCGTGTCGCTGATCGTAACCAGAGTTCTGGCCGACGCAGTCGGAGCTGTCGTGGACTGCACCCAGTACGTGTCACCCGCCGCCTCGGTGGCCTCGGAGACTAACGTCTGGTTCGGTCCTAGCGTCCGGTCGACCGCTCGGTCCCAGTCGTTGCCGACCGCGAACACCCAGGACCCGGCCGCGGTGGTGGTCAGCGACGCTTTCGGGGCGCCCGTGCGCGCGCTGGCGCCAGTGTGAGACCCGATTCCCGAAGCGCCGGAGTAGGCGATCACCGTCAGCGAGACGGTGTACCCGCCGGCCTTGCTGAGCGAGGCCTTGATCGCCGCGCTGCTCAACGTCCCGGTCGCTCGCGCCGACCAGATCTCCGAGGTGCCCAGTTCGGTGTTGGTACGACCGACCAGCGTCCAGGTCAGACCGCCACCGGAAACCGTCGCGGTCTCACCGCCGCTCGACGGGCCGTCGCCGGCGACGAACGCGACGACCAGGTCCCCTGCCGTCGCTGTCGACAGCGACGCGGTCGCTGTGGTGGTCCCGGTGGCCGTCACCTCCGCGGCGATCTTCGGACCGGTGCTGGGGTTGACCGTCAGCGCGGCTGGGCTGGTGGTCGTGGAGCCGAAGGCGTTCGTGAACGTCGCGTGGTACCGGGTGCCGTTCTCGGAGGTAGTCGTAGCCGGCGTGGTGTAGGAGGCTGACGTCGCGCCAGGGATCGCTGAGAACGAGGTTGCGCCGGGCGCCTCAGAGGACCACTTCACGCTCGGCGCCGCACAGTTAGCGGGCGTCGAACCGGCCGCGGTGAACGTCGCAGCGGCCGGGGCAGTCACGATTTGGTTGGACGGGTTGGTCGTGATCGACGGAGCCGCAACACACGCCGGTGCAGTGACGGTCTCGACCTCGCTGCCACACGAGGACGAGGACGCCTGGTTCAGCCCGTCACCCGAATAGCTCGCCACCCAGTAGTACGTCCCCGGCGCGCCGGCCACCCACCCCGCCGAGGGCGCGGCCGAACCCGCCGTCACCGGCTCGGTATCGGCAAATACCGAATCCGAGCACAACGCGTCCGAGAACGCCGTGTACGTCACCGTCCCCGACGCCGCCGCGGCGTTCGTCCCTGACAGCGACGCCGCATCCGAGACCGCCGTCCCGGCCGCAACCGTGATCTCAGCGCCGGACTGCCCGCCACCCGACAACGACGTCGACACGCTCGTCGGCGTCGCCGTCACCGTCTCCACCACCGAACCGCAGAGATTCGTCGACCCAGCGTTGAATGGATCACCGCCGTACACCGCCTGCCAGTAATACGTTCCGGGCGTGCTGAACGTCTGCGACGGCGAGGCCGGCAACGAGCCCGCCGGCGTGATCGTCTGTGCTGAGCCGGCGCTGACTAGGTCCGTGCATGCGTCGTCGGAGTAGACGTTGTACGTGACGGTCCCGGTCGCCGTGGCTGCGTTCACGCCAGAAAGCGATGCCTGATCGCTCACTGCTATCCCCGGCGGGACCGATATATCAGCGCCCAACTGCCCGCCGCCCGAGAACGAACCAGACAACGACGTCGGCTCGGCCACCGGCGACAGCTCAACCACATCACCGGAGTACTCGTCGCTGTCGGTGACGAACACGTCCCCCGACGCGTCGACCGCCACGCCGAGCGGGACGCTCAGCCCGGACGAGCCGCTCAGCCCGGTGAACGGCAGCGTCCGCTGCGGCCCGCCACCCGCGGGCAGCTCAACCACAGCAGCACCGACGGTGACGAACACGTCGCCCGCCGCATCGACTGCCACCCCGATCGGGGAGCCTCC
>Ga0335074_10007632_pt1 | contig 15001 bp, 4 predicted proteins | sample Lox_Sample_23_FD_206715 | JGI IMG/M metagenome (GOLD analysis project Ga0335074, IMG submission 206715) | Soil microbial communities from Loxahatchee National Wildlife Refuge, Florida, United States - Lox_Sample_2.3 | ecosystem: Environmental > Terrestrial > Soil > Wetlands | place: USA: Florida...
CTTCGATGATGCCTCCACAATGTCCTCCAGACCAGCTATATACATCAAGGTGCCCCGGCATGGGAACAACAATTGCCCAGATCAGCTGACCCAACCCAACTCAACCTCGCCTAAATCATGTGATTTTGTAGGGGACCACGGAACCCCACCACAGTAGGGGCTATAGGTATCACACTCGTTGTAGGAGTTAATGAGGCCCAAGCAGATGAGATATGGAGCACTAAGATTACAACGCATAGGGGAGTGTCAGGATGTGCTTACGTAATCTGGGGATAGTATGGGGTAATTACCTAATAATTGAGGTGGCTGGGATACCTCTACATATAGGGGAGCATCCGGAGCACTTTGGATGTAACATGTGTCAATTAAAATATATAATCAATCGAGTGTCAGGCATAACCGCCTGAAGACAAGCCATCCGCTGCTAATATTGTATGTACGTGACTTACCTAATCGCGTTAAATTCTGTCAGTTCTTGTACCAAGAATATTAGTGTATTTAGCTAGCTCGTAGACTACCTTCGAGCATCACCTTTCCAGTTTTCTGTTAGCAGGTTAGGCGGATTACGTAAGCCGTAACGACCATTAAGAAGACCTATTCGTGGGTCCCACTCGTTCCTCGTGGTGGGTGCAGGCGCATTTTACCAAATTTGCCACTCAGCCACCCCAATTAATCCTCTGCATTTCCATGCTTCATGCACGTCTGTAGATAGCTTTTACATTGCAATACTATATCTGATGTCTGACGCCACAAAAAACTTCGAGAAAAGCCTGGAGGACGCCTAGGAGTATTATTGCACCCACAATGTCTCTATCCGGGAAGTTGCTCGACTTCATGGGCTCTAGAACCATATAACACTTTTAAATCGACTTTATAGCAAACACAACTCTCAATCCACTATAGGTAGTCAGAATAAGCTTCTTTCCCCTGCCTAGGAAGCTGTTATTCTTGCGTATGGCTGGAGCTAAGCCTACGCTAGCTGGCTGTGTGATTGACGCTTAGTTTCAGCTGCTGTTAAGCATGTTATAAATCAAGGCCGTAATCTAGAAGACGAACTACTACTACTACTATTAAAGATGTAGGTAAAAAACTTTATAAGAGCTCATAAAGATTTTCATATGATTAAATGGAAGCTGATGGACAAAGAGAAGAGCTACGTAAGACACTAGCTCTGTTATGTGACGGTTCGGCTCGGCTCTTGCCTCCTATCACCTGACTTGAGACACACCCACAACACTTGGTGTTTCACACTAGAGAAGCAGAAGCCCTTAAGGCTACAACTCTCCCTTCTCCCCTTCTTCTTTCTGTAGCTTAGTATCTTTGATAGTGCAATCTACAGAGCTCCCTTCTATTTGAATAGCATTCTATACGTGCTGTTACAGTTATTAAATAGTTCAAAGAGTTTGAGGCTTTGCAAAAGAAATATAACATTCAAGCTTAAGATATCTAGAATTTTAGTGAAACTAGCTTCCGTTTAGCCTGTCTAAGTGGCTTAGAAGTATAAGTTCCTATAGAAATTAAAGAGGTTAGTTTATACCTGCTACAGCTAGTGCTTGAAATGTGTATATAATGTATTAGTAAGTAAGGATGATGATTAAAGCTAATCTACAATGCGCAGAGCAGTATATATATAAGGGAAAACGGGTTATATAACAGGCCCAAACAGGCGTAGTCTGTTGTTAAGTCTTAATAGACTGCAAGAGGCCCAGGTTGGTCCGGTAAGATACAACGCTAGCCCGTAAAGGACGACGCTAGTCTGTAACAACCTGCCCGGTCTAGAAGAAGCTTGACGCCTACATCAAGCTAGTAACTTGTAGTCTGCCCAGTCTAATCCATTTAGTGTTCGTATTCCTCAATTAGCTCCTAACAGTCTTTAAGGTCTTTCAGTTAATACTACTAATTATATTCTAAGCCCCATCCTTTCTACTAAATCTAGTATTATATTAAGTACTTGCAACTCTTACGTATTACCTGTTTATCTAGTATTCGCTCTACTTTGTATGCGTCTATATCTAGCTTGACAGGGCCAGGTTCGTTGGGGATAAGACGACTGTACAAGTTAAATCCTAGCTCTAGTGCTAGTTTAAGCTAGGTAATAGTAAATACGTTGTAGATTTTCTAGTAATCTAAGATTTTAAGCTTGTAAGCTAGCCTACTAATCCGTTTTAAGACCTTAAACGGACTAGCATACTGTTAGTCTAGTTTACAGTTAGTTGCAAACGGGATATTATATTTATAATGCAACTATAATAGGGCTTAGTTATTAGGGGCAAGGAATATAGGGGTATAATAATAGTCGTAGTAGAACTTTATATTTATAGCAGCAAAGTTTAAAGTATTAGCAGCATCTATTTGGGCTAATAGGAAGTTGATATCTAAGTTTGTTGTATAATCCACAGCAAAGTTAGGGGTAAATCTATAAGCAATCTTATTAGGGGTATAATCCGTAGAAGAGGCCTAAGAATTATTAAGGACTAATTAGATCTTTAAGAGGTAGTAGGTCTATTTAGTAGGGTCCTTTATTATAGCTAGGAAAAAGCGTAGCATAATCTTTACTGTCTAATTGGTCTGTTCGCTTTGCTTGTCTGTTTGCAGGTAGTAGGCTGTAAAATACAATAAGTCTACTTTAAAGCGCTTAAATAAGCTTAACTAAAGCTAGGAGAGGAATTTATAGTCTTAGTCTAAGAGAATTACTTTTAGTAGACCCTAATTTGCAATTTAAAGGCGCTCTAATAGGGCCTTAGCCTACTAGTTTGCAGTCTAAGTGCTTTTCTTAGGGATTAAAGTAATTTGTTTAAAGTATTTGCAAGTAACAAATAAAGCACAATTAAAGCCCCCTTTTAATTTTAGTAAGGTAAGAATGAAGTTAATAGTAATTGTATGAAAGGGCACTTTTAAGCTCTAAATAGGCTGTAACAACCTATAAGGTAAGTGCTAATAAGTTTAAAAAACTAAGCATTTTAGGTAGTAGTATAAGAAGTCTTATACGTATTAAGTGAAATAGCAGATATACTAAGAGCTAGCAGCCCGTTTAAAAGTGCAAGCTGCTCTTAGGTGCTTAACGTCTATATAGGCAATTTTTAGGACTTCTCCAATTAGGCTTTATAAGATATAAAGTTATAAGATATTACTTCTAATATGCTAAATCAAGCTGTCTTCGTCCTTTAAGAATAAGATAGTAGCCCTATTTTTGTCTATAAGGTTACTGTTAGCCTTAAAAACACTAATAATCTAATTGTAGTTAAAGTCCTATTAGTACCCTTTAAGTAGCTGCTGCTTGAAACTGTCTAACATTTCTACTAGGAAGGCTGTGTAGTTGTATGCTATAAGAAGGTCGTTTAAGTTAGTAAAAGTTAAGTTTATAAAAGCTATATTTTTAGCAGCAAAATCTAATTCTACACCTTTTATAGTAGGATTAAAGCTTAAGAGCTAAGATAAAGCATTTAGAATTATATTAGATTTACCTTTTTTATAATACAACTTAATATTAAAACGCTAAATATACTTAAAGGTACAAATTAGTTAGAGATTTAAGCGTTTAGTACTTATAGTTTTTAATAAGGACTACTTAGTAATACTTAAAGAAGCCTTATAGTCTGTAAAGATTTATATAGGCAGCTTAAAGGATTTTATTATATACTAAATCTTCTATAAAACTCAAACTAAACTAGCTATTTCTAATTTAGTAGGCTAGTAGTAGTATTTAGCTGATAAGAGCTTACAACTTAAAAACATAATAGGTTTAATACTAGATTTCTTTAAGTAAGTAGGCTTTATAGTAGTAGCAGTTAGAGCCTTAAAATTGTTGCTATAGTCTGCTATAGCATATAAGTCGTTGTCTTTAATATAGTAGACTATAACCCTAATTCTAAATGCCTTAAAAGCATTAATATTAGTATAAAACTAGCAGGTAGGGTTGAAATAGACTAAGTACTAAGGGTTAGCAAGTAGTTCTTAAAGTGCTTTAAAAGACTCTATTTCTATTAGAGTAAGAGTATCTAATAAGGTTTTTAGTAAAAAGGACCTCCTTTATAGACTAGCAGACAAGCTGCCTTGTAGTAGGAGAGTCTTATAGTCTTATAACAAGCTAGTAATAGCAGTATAAAATAGAACATACTATTATAAATAGCTTGTAAGGCTTAAATAGGTTTTAAGCTGTTAGAGGGTTTTAAGGAATTTAAGATTAGCAATAGCTTCTAGCTTTTTAGTTGTAGTAGATAGGCCGAGTAAGTTAACGTGCTATCCTAACAGCTAGATAGATAGGAAACTAATAAAGGCTTTTAACAGGTTAATAGAGATCTTAACAGACAAGAATAATTGAAATATAGTTTGTAAGTGTTAAATATAGTTTGTAAGTGTATAAGAGGTAATAACAACATTATTAATATAAGTGTAAGCTTACAAGTAGTCCTTTAAGAAAATGTTTATATGCTATTAAATGTATGCTAGACTGTTCTTAAAGCTTATAACATAAACATTAAAGTGTTCTTAATTGTAGTAGGATATAACAGTTAGTTTGTAACAGTTAGACAGGTAGACTTGCTATTAGTAGAAGAAGGAAGCACAATTAACAACTATAATGTATTTACAGCCTTATATAGCTATAATTATATCTGTTTAAAAGGGTAACAAGTAAGAATCAGTCTAGGAGATTTAATTGAGTCTGTAAATGTTAACAACTACTTAGCCCTTCTATTCCCTTAAAAGTAAGGTCTTTCAAACTACAAATATAAGGTAGGAGAATAAGGTACTAGTAGTAGTCTAAGACATTTAGTCCTATTCATAAAGCTTGTTAAAAGTCTTATCTACTACTTTCTTATCCTTAATGCCTAGCAGATAGACCTTAAGGGCTTTTACTGCCATCTTATTCTCCTAGTTATTTTGTAGTAGGATCTTCATCTACTTGTCTTATAAGATATTAATAAAAGTCCTAGTATTAGTTTATATTTTTAGGTATTTATTAACAACTTAAGCAAGCTTAGCAACATCTAAGCTGTCTAACAGTTTGTAAATAGTAACTTTATTAGGCAGGACCGTTTTAGGCTTAAAAGTAACTGTTTTAAGTTTAAAAGCAATTGTAGTAGTTGCTGTAAGAGTGCTAGGAGCAGCTATAAATATAAGAGCTATTGTATATATAGCTGCAAGCATAGCAATTGCCTTAATAAACCATCTAGTATGATGCTAGCATAATAGCTGCTTTGCTATTACAATAAGATCCTAGTTAGTAGTCTTAAAGAATGCTAATGCTATTAGGGTTTGCTTAGTCTCAAACTCTTATAAGTAGCCTAATTGTATATTTCGTAGTATTTTAATAGGTCTACTAGTACTATTCTTTATTAAGATACCTTTTATACTAACATTTATAATATATAAAAATAGTAATAGGTAGTTAAGCTTAACAGGCTCAAATAAGAAGTCCTAGTTGGTAACAACTAATAGTAAGTGAATTAGGACTATACTAGTTGATTATAATAGAATAAAGGTTGTTGCTTTAGCATGTACTAGGAAAAAGTGCTGCTAGTAGCTAGCACGGACTTGTAGTTGGACTAAGACATTAATATTGTAAGTGCTAATTTGTAAAATTTTATCTAAAAGTAAAATGTCTATTTTTTTAAGTAGTATAACGTCTATTCCAACTAGTATGTTAGCATCTAAATAGTTAACAACATATAGCTTACAAGTAATAACAGCTTCTACTAGGCTGTCCTTATCTTTTCTTAAGACTTATAAAGTAGCAATTATATATTTAGCTGTTATATACTAATTTCTAGCAATTCTACTAATTTTTAATAGGTTAGCTATAAGCTAGATCTTAGCAGATAAGTCTTAAGCCTTTAAGAATTGCTAATTAATAAGGGAGGTAGAGCAGCTTGTATTAAAACAATAAGGCTTTACTTTTAAATCTTTAAATAGGCAGATAGGTGTTATAGTATAAGTAAAACTATAATATCTTATACTAGTCCTAATACTAAGTAGTAGAGCACTAAAATGTTTTTTACAAGTAAGTTCGTCTACTACAAACACCTTTTAGGTTGTAAGTAGTAGTTCTTTATTTGTATTATTATACAAGTAACACTTTAAATGTTTAAATAGCTTTATTTGTAATATAAATGATGCCTAGCACTTGTTGCAGTTAAAAATTAGTGCTAGTAAGATTGCATAATAGTTCCTTATTGTTTTATAAGTGTAATTAGTTAGGATTTCCTATGTATATAGCTATAAATAGAGCTAAAAGGTCCTTAAATTAAGCTGTAAACCCTATTTAGTAGGCTGGAAACTCCTTAAGCTAGGCTAGCTACTTTGTAGTATAATTTCTACTTTTATAAAATATGCTATAATATCTAATAGGTTTATTTTATTATAGGAATTATAGTATGCGTCTGTTTTGTTATAAACTTTAAGCTGTAAAGCGTCTTTAATGTTTAAGGGTTCTACCTAGTAGCTAGATGGTTTTATAGTACTAGCTTTAAGCCTAAAAGTAAGATCTTTAAGTGCTAAGTCCGCCTAATAGGTCTTATTGTTATAAGAGATAGCTGTAAAAGCTTATTAGCTAAATAGTTTGAAGTTGCCTAATAGCTTAAGGTTTAGCTAAAAGGAAGTATAGTTGTTTTAACTGTAAAGCGTACTTTAAGTACTAGTAGGACTAGAAGGTTGTTTTTAAGGCTGGTTGGGGTCCTAGTTTTAGTTTGAGACTTAAGTTGCAGTTTAATGTTAAGCTTAATATTAGGCTGGCTAGCTAGTAGTATTTAAGCTTAGCCAATTAGATTGGAACTTATATTAGTAAGTTGTATTTAGGCGATAAGGAGGTTTAAGCCTTTAGTTATTTTAAGTGTTTAAGTGGCTTAACAGGCTAAAACGGTTTAAGTATAAGACTAAAGCTAGTCTTATACTAGTAGGTTGCCAGTTAGATCTTAGCGTGTGCTAAGATCCTTAGTATTAAGCAGGTTAAAGTTCAAATTGGTAGCATGCCTGCTAATAATACGGTTCTTAGTAGTAGGTCGGCTAGTATGGCTTTAAGCTGTATAGTAGATACTAGTCGAACTAGTTATTTTGTTTTTATAAGAGGACTTTAGTAAATTCATTTAAGGATAAGTCCTTAAACGGCTCATCTACAATCTCTTAAAGTGCTAGGTTAAAGTGCATTTAGACTTAAATGACTAAATAGCGCTTTTACAGATTAATTGAAACTAGTTTGAGACTGCAAGCCTTAGCAGCAGCTTTTAATGTGGCTACAAACTTAGTAATTAACTGTTAGGAGCAGTAGTCCTTAACTGAATATTAAGTAGTGTTATATTTAGCTAGAGCTTTAAATAGTAGTAGCTGAAAACGAATCTTTAAGGCTGTATAGAAGCGTTTAACGCTTAAAGTAGCTAGATATCTAGCTTGTAAAACATTGTCAAGCTAGTTATTCTATTAGAGCTCAGCTTCTTTGTAGAAGCATATGTTAAGCACTTACTTAACCTTAATAGGATTTTAGGTTTTAATAGCCACTTAGATCCAATTAGTAAAGCTATACACGTTTTAATAGTACAGTTTGCCCTCCTTTTCAACAATATCCTTGTCCTCTTAGTCTAATAGCATATTAGGGAAGAAATATCTAATTTCTAATGCTTTTAGTATGGCTTAAGCGGTAGTTTTAGAGCTAGTAGTAGATCCCATACGGCCTGTAAGGTTTATAGGATCAGCTAGTAGCTGTAATTAGCGTTAGTGTTAATTAAGGAGGTCTATTATTATAGTAGGGTTTTATAGTCCCCTATAAAATCACATGGTTTAAGCGAGGTTGAGTTGGGTTGAGTTAGCTAATCTAAGCAATTATTGTTCTTATACTAAGGCACCTTAATGTATATAGCTAGTTTAAAGGACATTGTAGAGGCATTATAAAAGGTTATTATTTAAGAAGGGTTATTACTAGATAGGAATTAGCAAGGGACACGTGATAGACGTACAAAGCTGCTTACAGCAAGTTCGAGCAGTTTTACAGACAGTTTTACAGATATAGACTAAGCTTTACAGACACCCACATAGCATTTGCAGGTTTTATAGGACTTTATGGACATAGAGTGCAGTTGTTTTTTGTGTTAGCTACTTATTATGTGGTTTTAGGTCCTATTCCTTCTACTAAGCACCTTATTAAGCGCATGCTAACCCACCTATCGCCCTAACAATCGTGTACTGCGACAGCACACCCACCTTAGCCCTTTATATTAGTAACTAAAGAGAGGCATTCGAAATAGTTGCTTAAAGCATTATAGGAAGGGAAACTACAGCTTAAAGCAAGAGGTTTGCTAGTAGGGGAATAGACTGCATTAAGGACTAGAAGACTAGAGAGGTAGGCGGTACCTACCTATTTGAAAAATTAAGGGGCAAAGTAGAAAAGGAAGTGGGGGGACGGAGATTATAGCAGGTTGCCACTAACAACAACAGTAAAGGACTAAGATTGAAGCTGAAATTGGAGCTGAGATTACACCTTATTAAAGGAGTTAGACCAAACTCGTCCTAGAAAAGGAGCAAATTGGACGCTGGTAGTGTTAGGACGCTACGGGGCTGTCTGGAAGGCATTGGACTAGTTAGAGGGCTTAAGGATAACTTCCAAGAAATAGGAAGTCTTAGATATACCCTTATTTTTAAGACATTAAGGACGACGCTATTAATTTTGCTAGTAATAGTGCGAGTAGGCGCTATAGGAGCAGGTTATATTAAGAGATAGCTAGATAATAAAGCAATAAGGAGACAAGATAGGGACTATAATAGGGAGAGCTGTAGCAAAGGAACAAAGTTACAGACAAATAGGACGGACGAGACAGGCAATACAAGCAGGACAGACTAAGACAGCATTACAGACGACATTACAGGTTTTACAGACCGGAAAGAACCCGTACGGACCTATAAAGGACACTACAAACAACCAAACGCACTTGATGGACTACAACGCAGACCTACTATACACTATATTCCTACATCTAAGTGTGAGCGTATTGCTAGTAACGTTATCTACTACTACAACCCCTTCTTCTTCTTCTTCTAGTAACAGTTAGGAGAGTCTTTAGACTTTTCCTTTATAGCAAGCAACAATGTCGATAATGTTTTATATGCTAATGCCTCCACCTAGCACCTCAAGGAGCCTAATGTTTAAGGGAGCTAATGTGACTGAGTTTTTTAAGTGCTATAAAGACTTTTACTTAGATTATTATGTAACAGACGAGGACAGACTTATAAGACTCTTATGCTACTACATCCAACTTATTGCAAAGACAATTAAGTCTTTAAAGGAGTAAAAGAATTAAGACTATACTGCACTAAAGAAGGTTCTCCTTGCTAAGTATAAAAATAACAATACTCACCAGCTTCTCTATTCCGTTTTATTCCTTAAGAAGTATAAGAATATTGCTTGTACAAAGAAGGATGATGTCTTAGACTATTATTGCAAATTTGACTAGATTGCCTAATACTGCATGGAAAAGAAGGTTCTAACTGAGTATACTGTTAGGGTCTAGTTTATCTATAGACTGCTACTCCCTACTACCAGCAAACTCATTTGGAAGCTGGAAATTGACACTAAGGACCTTAAGATAGTTGACTACAAGAAGCTGCTTAAGCAAGTTGTAAAGCAGACTGCGTCCGACAAGGCCATCTAGCAAATAAATGCTACACAAAGCCTATCTTAACAGCAAATGGAAGTAGTAAATCAAGTGGTATAGCAGCTACAGCCTACTATCTTTATAACAAAAGAGTAGCAACTTATAGAGCTAGTAGTTAAATCAGCTAAATTGGAGATTGTAGTAGTAGATCAACTTACTAAAGCCTTTAAGAAATTAAGTGTCAATCTATTACAGCAAGTGCAATCTTAAAGGCAGCCCTATCTGCTAGCTAGAGGTTCTTACAAACGATATTCTTAATTTACAGATTAGCAACTACTTGTAAACCGTCTAGAAGACCCAAATAGACCTTAAAATAAGAAACTGCTGTCTGTAAATGTAGGAGCTTACGTAGTAAGAAGCTGAGGAATGTTGAAAATGCTAATAGATGTATACTAGTACTATTTCAACTAGAACCCTTTCTACTAAGACCCTCCGTATAGGTTTAAGGATTAATGCTTATAGTACAAGTAGCACCTAGCAATTAGGACAGTATATGTTAATAAGAATAGGCGACTTGCACGTAGACCACCTCGCCTAAGAGCCTTAGAATTCTTTATCCAGCCCGGCCGCCTTAAGGGAACCCAAGTAGTTTTAGCAACTGCAAGGACCCTTAAGGATGAAAACATTAAGAACCATCTTAAAAGCGGCCCGCAGCAGATATTGGAAGTAGAAGTAGCTAGTATCACTCTCCTTAATAAGGTAGACAGTAAGGACAAGGAAGAATTAGAAGGGAAGGAGCTGGAGGTTTACTAGATATTAGTAGTGCAAGTAGATAGGACTTGTACTAAAGACAGGAAGTGGAAGAACCCGACTAAGATTATAAAGAGGATAGAACTTAAAGAGTAGAAGTTAGCAGTTCTAAAGATTGTGCGACCTAGCAAGTGGAAACCTGCAACTGTTATAGATGTTACAGATAAAGGCATAAAAGTAGACTTAGAGCTAGTTGAGGAAGTAGTCCTTGTACGAGTTGAAGACAACCCTAAAAAAAGGAAGAGACAACTAAGGACCTTAAAGAAGAAGTATCTAGATGTAATTAAGGAGACTACGGACCTAGAAGCAGTCTTTAACAAAGTTATAAAGCAGCTAGTAACTATTAAGCTATAAGACCTCCTTGCATGCTCTCTTACATTTGCTAAGTTGCTATTTAAGGGAGTTTCTATAAGGGAAGCAGTAGATGTTCTAGCTGTAAGTGTAAGATCTGTTAGGGTCTAATACAAGAAGGAAAAGACTTATACAGCTAAGACACTCAAGCTATTAGTAAAAGTTGATGGAGCACCCATTCAAGCGATACTAGACATTAAAGTAGAAGTTAATGTTATAATAAGGGTAGTAGCAGACAAGCTAGGACTTCTAGTCCGAACAGATCTCCTTTTAGCATTAAAGGCAGTTTTTAAGGACATATAGGTCTTTAATAGGGCTTGTAAAGATATAGAGATTGATATTAAAGGAGTAGTTAATTACTAGATGCTACTTGTTCTTAATAAGAGCAAGCACACCCTTATACTTAAAGCCTTATTCTTTTATAATGCTTAAGTCACATTTGAGTATAATGATTTTAGGAACTAGTATGCAAAGCTACTAAGTAAGAACTAAGAAAAGGTAGCTATAGTACGAGTGTGTGCTTTATAGAGCAAGTAGGATTAAAAGAGAAGGATGGAGTTAGAGGGAAACAAGTAGCTAGTGCGCTTATAAGGCAGCATACTAGCTAGGCATTAAAGTCTTTAAGGAAGCACGTGCGATTCGCTAAACCATTTCACCTGCCTAGCAGAAGAAATCAATTTATAGGTGACTATAAGGACTTTATAAGAGGTTTACAAGTAGATAGAGGGTTTACAGACAGTTTACAGATAGGAAGAGGTTTTATAGGTTTTATAGGTTTTATAGGCTTAAGGAGACCTATAAGGACTTATAAAGAGCTTTTAGGACCTATAAAGCGTGTGGGAGGCATCTAGGTGTTTTACTTAAAGGCTATTAGAGTAAAAGAGCTTAGTGCGGGTGGGTATAGACTGTTAAGGATCATAGACGACTTTTCTTTCTGCTAGGACCCCTATTTCAAACAGCAATTTTTAAGGTTCTAAATGGCAACTGCATATAAGACGAAGGCTAATAAGGTCCGTCTGGTAGACCCTAAGAAGACAGATAGTTCTAAGCCTAAAAGGTGTTTGAACTAGTTTGAAAAATTGAAGGTAGAAGATGTTTCCTATTAGGATTTAAAGCAGTTTCCAAACTAGATTACCTTTAAGTTTTCTAGTGTACAAAAGGGTTCTCGCCTTACAAAGAAGCACATTAAGGACCTTGTTGTAGGAGACAATCTCTAGCTAAAGGAAAGGGAGCTATTCCTAGAAATGCTCTATAATTAGGAAAAGGCTATTGCATTTAATTTCTTACATATTAAGAAGGTCAGACTAGAAGTAGTACCACCTCAAGTTATTAAGACAATTAAGCATAAAGCATAGTAGGTCCCCAGCTTCCCTATTCTTAGAGCTTTACAGCCTATAGCTATTAAGATGCTACAAGAGAGACTTAAGAATAGAATCCTTAAATATTATGATAGTCCGTATAGAAACTTATAGTTCCTAGTAGAAAAGAAGAGCAAGGCGTACCACTTAATAAATGCTGCTGTAAAGATGAATAGACGCACTATATAGGATGCCAACCTTCCTCTATTTATAGACAAGTTCTCTAAAAAGTTTGCAGGTTGTTAGATAGCTTTAATAATTAATCTCTTCTTTGAATACAACTAAATTGAACTAGATGTTAAGAGTAGGAACTTAACAGCTTTCTAGACACCTATTAGACTTTTACGGATGACTATGCTTCCTTAAGGTGCTACAAACTTAGTTGCTTAGTTCGTACGAATTGTAACTAAGATTCTTAAAGATTTAATCCTTAAAGATTGTCTCCCTTTTTTAGACGATATAGGAGTAAAAGGACTACTATCTACATACAATAATAAGGAAGCGCTTTTAAGTATTAGACAGTTTGTAATAAAGCATATTTAGGCTCTAAATAGGACCCTCATACAATTAGAAAGAGCTAGCTGCACTATTAGCTTGAAATTATAGTTCTATATAGATAAGATTAAGATTGTAGGATTTGTTTGTAAAGTAGAAGGTAAGACTCTAAATAGTGTGAAAGTCATTAAGATCCTTAAATAGAAACCTTATATAGACATTAAGGAAGCACGGGCTTTTATAAGGGTTTATGTTTATTATTAGATTTAAATTAAGGACTTTTCTACTATTACAAAGCTTATATATCGTCTTTTTAAGAAGGGAGTGCCCTAGCAATAAGGAGCAAAGTAGGATAATATAATAGATACTCTTAAGGTAGCCCTAACAAGCGTACTAGCTCTAACTAAGATTGTTTATACAGATAGAGCTAGGGAGATCATCTTAGCTGTTAATGCAAGTCTTAAGGGTTAAAGAGCTATATTGATACAATTAGACGATTCCAAGTAGAAGCACCCAACCTAGTATGAGAGTAGGCTTTAAAACTAGGCTGAGTAGAATTATAATGCTATAAAGAGGGAGTGTTATAGTATCCTAAAAGCTATATAGAAGGTCTGCTACTAGCTTTATAAAGTACATTTTGTGCTTAAAATAGATGTGAGTGTCCTAGTAGCTCAATTAAATCGATCTGCTACAAACCTACTTGGAGCTCTTATTACAAAGTAGATTGCTTACATTTAGCTCTTTAACTTTAAGGTGCGTTATATACTTAGGACCAAGCATACTATAGCAAACAGGTTGTCTTAAAGACCCTAAACGGAATCGGACGATATTGATAAAGCAAATAAGGTTGACATTAAAGATTTTATTAATGCTAAGCTTAATGCTTTTAGTTTAGCACCTATTACAGCCTAAGAAGATCTACTTACAAACAGCTATTTAGAAGACTCTTAGCAGATCGCGTGATATCTAACCTTTTTAAAGAAGCTAGAAGGTATAAGCAAGTCCGAATTCTAGAATTTTAGGAGAAAGGCTCTTTTATACGCAGTTGCAAATAGGAACTTATACTAAAAAGCAAGTAAAACCCTACCTTAACGCTTAGTTATTAACGCAAACGTCTATAAAGCAGAAATCTTAAAGGAATTGTATAAGGAGTTTGACTATAAGAGCAAGGAAAGCACTTACAAACAAGTAGCAGACTAGTATTATTAGGACAATTGCTACAAGGACGTCTAAGAATTTGTTGCAAGCTGTAATAAATGTTAACTCTATAACCTTTATCGCTTAAAGGAAGCTTTGTGCCCAACTTAGTCAAGCACCCTATTTAAGAAGATAAGTTTAAACGTAATCTACATGCCACCTTGTAAAAGGAAGAACTACCTTGTTGTAGCTAGAGACAACCTTAACGGATAAGTAGAAGCGCGGGCTCTATTAAGTGCTAATTTAACTGCAATTGCCAATTTTCTATAAGAAGACGTAGTTTGCTGTTATAGATGCTTTAAGAGACTAGTTGTTAATAGGGGACTTAAGAATAAGGGATAGGTTAAGGCTTTTACTAAGAAGTACGGGATAAAGCGGGTCTAAGTGTTTGCGTACCACCTACCAGCAAATAGGATGATAGAGTAGGGCTATAAGCCTATTACGGACGCTCTAGCCAAGCTTATAGATAGGGGACTTAGAAGCTAAGTAAGGAACCTTTCTACTATGCTCTTTGCAGACCAGACTTCTATTTATCAACCTACTAGGCGGATACCGTTTTAGGTAGTTTACAGATAGGAGGCAGTGCTCCCAATCAAGTTGAAATTCTAGACTTAGCGCGTGTTAGAATAGGAGAAGGTTATAGGCTAAGTAGAGCTTCTAGCACTCCGTACAAGACAGTTGATGGGCTAGGACGAGGACCTCAAAGAAGTACGTTTGTAGAAATAAAGGAAGCAGATGGAAGGCAAGGAGTCTTTTAACTAGACCTATTAGATCTGTCAGATAGAAATTAAGGAAGGAGACCTTGTCTTAAAGCATAGCTCTATCGCTAAGGTTGACATGTCACAAAATCGGAAGCTTTCTTATAAGTAGCTAGGTCCGTATAGAGTCTGTAAAGCTATTCCTAAGAAAGGGACATACATTCTAGAGGAATTTGATGGGACGCAGCTAGCTGGCACCTATTCAGGTAATCGTTTAAAGAAGTTTGTCGTTCGAAATCGCTTTTACAGACCAGTTACAAATAAGGAAGTAGAAAGTGAGAACAGCAACAACCTAGAAGAGTCTGAAAGCAGCAAGAATGAAGAGCTACTAACAGAAGCTCTTATTTGTAGAAGTGCCCGTACCCAGCAAAATGCCTAGTAGTAGGAGATTGAGGTGGACACTCTAATGCCAGACGCACTTAGACTAGGAAGGTTGGTGATTGTGCCTCTAATG
>Ga0335074_10007634_pt1 | contig 15001 bp, 9 predicted proteins | sample Lox_Sample_23_FD_206715 | JGI IMG/M metagenome (GOLD analysis project Ga0335074, IMG submission 206715) | Soil microbial communities from Loxahatchee National Wildlife Refuge, Florida, United States - Lox_Sample_2.3 | ecosystem: Environmental > Terrestrial > Soil > Wetlands | place: USA: Florida...
AGCCGTCCGCGATCGCGATGTCGTAACGGAGCGTGAGTGCCGCGTCCGGGACGAACGGGAACTCCGTGTCGAAGAACGGCGCGGGGCATACGGCCGCGAACGGCGTACTGCGCACGAACCACTGGCTCGGGTAGCTGAAGTTCAGGGGCGAGTCGCAGAACACCAGCGTGGAACTCCGTCCGTGCCCGTCGTGCCGCCCGGTGAACGCCAGCCACGGCGCGCGCGAGCCCATCAGCTCGTCGCCACCCGTGTGACCGGGGATCACTACCGTCCCGCCAGTGAACGAGCGCGGGCCGCGCCAGAACAGCCCGCCGTAGCCGGCGTTCGGCCTCCCCTCCGTCGTGGGGCTGCCGATCATGATCTCCGCGCCGCTGACGTTGACCAGCGTGGTCTCGAACGCGAGCAGCCACGCCGAGTCCGCGTCCGGCAGGGTCGTCGCGGCGATCCGGCGACGCTCCGTAACCGGCTTCTGGCCAGACTCGGTCACCCAGATCAGTCGCTCCTCGAGCCGCACGACGTCGTCCTTGGCGACCGCCACGTCGAAGCCCTCGTGCCGCATCGCGCCGTCGTTGGGCTCCTGGACGTACGCGCCGTTCCGGAACGTGGGGCCGCCCCAGAAGTTCTCCGTGCCGAGGTGCGGCAGCGACAGGGCAACACCCTTGTGCCAGATGTGGTCATGCGGGCGGTAGATGGTGACGAGGTCCCCGCGCAAAGTGCGCACCGGGTGAAAGAACGGCCGTGGCGACTCCAGCTGCGCCTCGCCAGGCCGGTACACGTAGCGAAACAGCTCGCGGTCATCCGCCAGCGCCGTGACCTCGGTGTCGTCGTGCCGCAGGGACATCACCACGCGTCGTACCCTCCGTTCATCGCGGTGTAGAACGCCGTGCCCGGCGCCAGGTCGGCCGGCGTGACCGGGCGGCGCGTGAACGCCGAGGCATAGATACCCGCGATCAGCGCCATCGTGCGACGCGCCTCCGGCGGCGTCACCGGCGGGGGCTGGCCGTCGCGGAGCGCGGCGATCACGCGGGCGAACTGGGCGGCGTGCCCGCTGCGTCCTTCGCCGCTTGTTGTGCCGACCGCGTTCTTCCAGGCCGCCGCCACCTCGTCCTCGCAGCCCTCGGCGGGCGTGACCCGCCAGTCGTCGTCGGCGTACCCGTACAGGTGGGTCACTTCCACGGTCGCGCGCTCGAAGTCGAACCGCAGGTAGGACTCCTCCCGCGGGGACAGCACGCTGTTCACGACGCTGGCCACCGCGCCGTTCGCGAACGTGACGTGCGCCAGCGACAGGTCCTCGGTGGGCATGTCCCTCGCCTGGGTGCGGGCGATCGCGGACACCTCGGTCCAGTCGCCGAGCACGTCGAGCAGCATGTCCATCTGGTGGATGCCGTGCCCCATGGTCGGGCCGCCGCCCTCGGTGTCCCACCGGCCCCGCCATGGCACGTCGAAATACGCCTGGTCACGGAACCACGTGGTATGGCAGACGGCGAGCAGCGGGCGGCCGAGGGCGCCGTCTTTCGTGAGCTTTTTCAGGCGGAGCTGTCCCGCGCCGAAGCGGTGCTGGAAGACGGTCGCGAACGACGGCGGGCCCTGCTCCGCGGCCGCGAGCTCGTCGAACTCCCGCAGGCTGATGGTTGGGGGTTTCTCGACCAGCACGCTCGCCCCGCCGCGCAGGCATTCGAGCGCGACCGGATGATGTGTGCTCGGCGGGGTGCAGATGTGCACGAGATCAGGTCGCGCCTGGCTGAGCAGGGTGGTCAGGTCGCCGTAGCCATTCGGGATCTTGAATTCGGCACGAAACGTCTCCACCTGACTCTGGTCCACATCCATCGCCGCGACGATCGTGGCGGGCGGGGGGCCGGCTGCTTCGGCTTGACTGAGGCCTGACTGGCTGAGGATGGCCCGGGCGTGCGAACGCGCGATGTTGCCGGTGCCCACGACCGCGACCCGGACTGGTTCGGCTGTCACGTCGCCACCCTATCATCGAAACATTTCGTATCATTTACTGAAATGATTGGCGATCAGTTCTCGGTAGGTGTCCTTCAGGCGGGCGAGCACGTCGTCGGGGTCGGCGGCCCAGACGTCGGCGTTGAAGATCTCGACCTCGATGTCGCCTTCATAGCCCGTCTGGCTGACCGCCTGGCACAGCGGCTCGAAGTCGATGACCCCGTCCCCCATCATCGCCCGGCCGAGCAGCACGTCGGCGGGCAGGGGCATGAGGAAGTCGCTGACCTGGTATCCCGCGATCCGGTCCTCCCGGCCGGCCCGCGCGATCTGGTCGGCGACTTCGGGATCCCACCACAGGTGGAACGTGTCGACCATGACGCCGACCGTGTTCGGCCGGTATCCGGCGGCGAGGTCCAGCGCTTGCTTGAGGGTGGACAGCACGCCCCGGTCGGCGCAGTACATCGGGTGCATCGGTTCCAGGGCGAGCCGGACCTGGCGCTCTTCGGCGTACGGGGCGAGCTGCGCGATCGCGTCCGCCATGCGGGCTCGGGCTGCGCCCAGCTTCTTGCTGTTATCAGGCAGCCCGCCGACGACGAGGCAGAGGCACGCGGCCCCGAGTTCGGCCGCCTCGTCGATGGCGCCCCGGTTGTCGTCGAGCCAGCCGGGGCGGCCGAAGAACCCGCTCCGGCACAGCGAAGACACCCGCAGCCCGGCATCCCGCACGACCTTTGCGCTGCGCGCTAGCCCGAACTCCCCGACTGGCTCCCGCCACAGCCCGACGGCACCGATGCCATGCCGGCCGCACCCATCGACCAGCTCGGGCACGCCCCACGACCGCACAGTCCACTGATTCACCGACAGCCGCTCCAACGCGGGCCGCGCCGCCTCCCCGCCGCCGGCCGCGCCGCTCGCGGACGCCATCACCGCAGCCCCCGCCCGCTTGGGTATCCGCTTCTTGCTGTTATCACCAGCATCGCGCGGGATTCGGATGATGATGGGCCATCAGGCACACCAGAGGGTGCACAACGGCCCATCATCTTTGCGGCCCGCCCGCCTCTTGCTGTTATCAGCGGAGTGCCGCCAGGGTGAACGCGGTCGATGGACCACCGACCGCCAAAGAAGAGGGACGATGGTCCATCGACCCCCTTGGGGGCGGCGGCAAGCGAGCCGCTTCTTGCTGTTGTCACTGGGTGATCCCGTACTGAGCGAGGAGCGCGCTCATCCGGCGGACAGAAAGCTCAGGGTCCGGCAGCAGACCGGCGTTGTCCGCGAGGCGGAACACCTCGACCAGGTGCGGCAGCGACCGGGCCGCCTGGGCGCCGCGGATCATGACGAACGCGTCCTGGTGCCCGGCCAGCCAGGACAGGAACGCGAGCCCGGTCTTGTAGTTGTATGTCGGCGCCTCGAAGATCTTGCGCGAGAGCGTGACGGTGGGCGCGAGCATCTGCTCGTAGCTCAGCATGTCCCCCTGGTCGAGCGCCTGCAACGCCGTTGCCGCGGCGGGCGCGATCGCGTCGAGGATACCGAGCAGCGCATGGCTGCCGGAGGCGATCAGCGACGGGTAGTTGAAGTCGTCGCCGGTGTAGAGCCGCACGCCCGCCGGGAGCGCGGTCCGCAGCGCGACCTCGTGCTGGGCGTCGAGCAGCGACACCTTCACGCCGTCGATCTTGCCGATGTTCTCCCTGATCAGCTGCAGCAGCGTCTCCGCGGCCCGCCAGATGTCTGGCGAGCCCCAGTAACCGGCGAGCAAGGGGTCGAACATCTCCCCCAGCCAGTGCACGATCACCGGCCGGTCCGCCTGGCTGAGCACCGCCCCGTATACCGCAAGGTAGTCCTCGGGCCCGCGCGCGAGCGCGGCGAGCTGCCGGCTGGCCATGAGCACAACCCCGGCCTCGGTGGCGCGGATCGCGTGCAGCTGCTCGCTATAGGCCGTAACGATCGCGTCCAGGTCCGGCGCGTCGGGCGCGTGGTCGGTGCCGACGCCGGCCGCGATCAGTTCCGCCGGCTCGCCGAAGTCCTTCGCTGCATCCGCGGACCGTTTTGCCAGCTCGCGGGCGGCGTTCCAGTCCAGACCCATGTTCCGCTGCGCGGTGTCCATCGCCTCGGCGACTCGCAGTCCGTACGCCCACAGGTGCCGGCGCACCCGCAGCGTCGAGTCCCAGTCGATCGCGGGTTCCGGCGCCGCCGGGTCACCCCAGGGATCGGCGACGACGTGCGCCGCCGCGTACACGACGCGAGACTGGGGCGGCCCCTCCGGACGGGGCCAGCCGCGCGGCGGCGCGAGCTGGTAGGGCTGGAGGGTACCGTCGGGCGCCGGCAGTACGAGCTTCATCAAGCGTGCACCTCAATACGCCGGCCTTCCGCGGACGATCGCATCCCCAACTCGGCGACGAGCACCCCGCGGGTACCAGCGTGCAAGTTGTACGGGAACGGCCCGTCCTCCACCACATGCCGCACGAACATCTCCCACTGCAGGCGGAACGCGTTCTCGGGGTCGCCGTCCAAGGGAGCGGGCTGCCACTGATCGAGGAACCTGTTCACGTTCGGGATATCGGGATTCCAGACGGGGCGCGGGGAGACGCCGCGGTGCTGGGCGACGCAGTCCCGCAGCCCGGCCACCGCGCTGCCCTCGGTCCCGTCGACCTGGAACTCGAGCAGCTCGCCGCGGTGCACCCGCACGCACCACGAGGAGTTGAGCTGTGCGACGACGCCGCCGGCCAGCTCGAAGATCGCGTACGCGGCGTCGTCCGCGGTGGCGTCGTACCGCTGGCCGTTCTCGTCCCAGCGCTCAGGGATGTGCGTGACCGCTCGGGCGGTGACCGCCTCGATCGGGCCGAACAGCCCCTCGAGCACGTACGTCCAGTGCGGGAACATGTCCAGCACGATGCCGCCGCCGTCCTCCTTGCGGTAGTTCCAGCTAGGGCGCTGCGACGTGCGCCAGTCGCCCTCGAATACCCAGTAGCCGAACTCCCCGCGCACCGACAGGATCCGGCCGAAGAACCCGCCGTCGATCAGCGACTGCAGCGCGAGGATTCCCGGCAGGAACAGCTTGTCCTGCACCACGCCGTGCTTGACGCCGGCCCGGTCGGCCGCGTCCGCCAACTCGGCGGCCTCCCCGCTGCTGGCCCCCGACGGCTTCTCGACGTAGATGTGCGCGCCGGCGTCGAGCGCCTTCATCACGGCTGGGTATCGCTGGCTGGTGACCTGCGCGTCGAAGTAGATCCCGCCGGCCTCCTTGATGCTGTCCAGGGCCTCGTCCAGGCTGGTGGTCCAGTCTTTGATGCCATGCCGGTCCGCGATCTCGCGGAGCTTGAGCTCGCTGCGGCCGACCAGGACCGGCTCGAGCCGGACCCTGCGACCGTCGGAGAGCGGCACGCCGTCATCGCTGTTGATCGCCAGCACCGACCGGACCAGGTGCTGGTTGTAGCCCATGCGTCCGGTGACGCCATTCATGACGACCCGGACGGTCTCGCTTGGTTCGCTGCCCATGATCAAGACACTGACCGGGAGAAACAGGTATTAAACGCGTCCATTGCTTACGCGTGGTTCCCGACCAGCCCAGGCTGGTGCGGACCGGGTCGGGCATTATTGGCGGATGCCACTGTTCGCGTTTGAAGGTCATGAGCCCCAAGTGAGCCCGACGGCGTGGATCGCGCCGACCGCCACGCTGGTCGGCGACGTCCGCGTCGAAGACGACGCGTCGATTTGGTACGGGGCGGTGCTGCGGGCCGACTTCGGGCCGATCATCGTGCGCCGCGGAGCGAACATCCAGGACGGCTCCGTCCTGCACGGGGGCTGGGATCCCGCGACCGAGATCGGCGAAGGCGCGACGGTCGGGCACCTGTGCGTGGTGCACGGTGCGGTCGTCGGCTTTGAGGCGCTGATCGGCAACGGCGCGACCGTGCTGGACGGCGCGATCGTGGGCAGCCATGCGCTAGTGGCCGCAGGTGCGACGGTGGCGCCGGGGATGGAGATCCCTGATGGCATGCTCGCCGCGGGGGTCCCAGCGCGAGTCCTAGGCGAGCTCACCCCGGGCGCGAAAGTGTGGGTGGACAACAACCCCGAGATCTACCGAGCCCTAGCCCGCCGCCACGCATCCAGCGTCAGACCCGCCACCGGATAAGCGGCCCATCCAGCCGGTTACCGGAACCGGAGACGCCTGGGTGTGCAGACTCTGCGAGTCTTCGTGTAATACAGGTGTCGGAGGACGACTCACACCTTGTATATGATCGGCATCGCCCTGTACACGGAGTTGACGATTCTCGCTGGTTGTGCCGATGATCGGGACGGATCGGGTCATCAGATGGATTACCGATGGCGCCCCGGTGGCCGGTGTGGCGGTGGTGGCTGCAGTCGCATCCTATGGACATACTTACACGCTCGTAAGTCAACTGCTGAGAGTAGCTGGACGTCTCGCCTTAAACCGCGGACGACCATTCCTTCGATTTGCGCTATCCGAGCGTGGCTCCATGTGGGCCAACCCCGGGCGCGGCAATACGCGTGTATCTCGTCGTACGCGCCAATAGCTAGACCAAGTTGCTGGTCGTGTCCATCATTGCGATGACCGCCTGGGCGGCCCCGCGAGAATACTCACGGAGTACGATCGTCGGCCGTCAGTGCCAGGTGCGCTGCCGACCGACACAGCCCAGCCTGATCCAGGGGGTCACTCTCTACCGTTGTTCCGCTAGCGTATGAAGCAGTGTCGTGTATGCGGCAGGCTCAAGCAGGAGCACCGGCCCTACCGCCGTTGTCCACTGCCCGGCGGCGCATGTTTCTGCAGCTACGTGCGATGCAGGACGGGCCTTACCGGCCCGGGCGAGCGCAATCGCTATCTCTGCCAGGGCCTTCGCTAGTGCGTCGGAGTCAGTGATAGAGCGGGCGATGGCTTCGGCGTGCTGGTGGTCTCCGGCCTGGGCGAGCGCTATTGCTGTCTCTGCCAGGGCCCTCGCTTGGGTGTCGGGGTCGGTGATGGAGCGGGCGATGGCTACGGCGTGCTTGTAGTCCCCGGCCCGGGCGAGCGCTTCCGCGACGTTAGCCAGGGCGTCCGCTTGTGCGTCGAGATCGGCGATGGAGCGGGCAATGGCTTCGGCGCGCCGGTGATCTCCGGCCTGAGCGAGTGTCTGCGCGATTCTGGTCAGGGTATCGGCCTGCAGGCGCAAGTCGGGGACGAAGCGGGCAGTGTCTGCGGCGTGCTCGTAGTCTCCTGTCTTGGTGAGGGCTTCCGCGACCTTAGCCAAGGCGTCGGCCCTTCGGCGCCAGTTGGGGATGGAACGAGCGGTGTCTGCGGCGTGCTTGTAGTCACCGGCCCAGGCGAGAGCTTCCGCGACCTTAGTCAGGGCATCGGCCTGTCGGCGCGGGTTGGAGATTGAGAGGGCGATGGCCTCGGCGCGTGCGGCGATGGCTGCGGCCTGCTGGTCTTCTCTGGCCTGGGCGAGCGCTTCTGTGATCCGGGCTAGGGTGCGCGCCTGCCAGTCTGGGTCGGTGATGGAGCGGGCGATGGCCGCGGCCTGCTGGTGATCTCCGGCCCGGGTTAGCGCTTCCGCGACCTTGGCCAGGGCGTCCGCTTGTGCGTCCGGGTCGGTGATGGAGCGGGCGATCGCCGCGGCCTGCTGGTGATCTCCGGCCCGGGTTAGCGCTTCCGCGACCTTGGCCAGGGCGACCGCTTGAGCGTCCGGGTCGGTGATAGAGCGGGCGATCGCCGCGGCCTGCTGGTGATCTCCGGCCCGGGTTAGCGCTTCCGCGACCTTGGCCAGGGCGACCGCTTGAGCGTCCGGGTCGGTGATAGAGCGGGCGATGGCCTCGGCGCGTGCGGCGGTCTCTGCGGCGTGTCGTTGGTCTCCAGCTTGTGTGAGCGCTTCCGCGATCGTGGTCAGGGCATTCGCCTCCGCGTCCGGGATGGTAATGGAGCGGGCGATAACCTCAGCCAGTGCGGCGGTGTCTGCAGCATGTTGGTGCTTTCCGGCCCGGGTTAGTGCTTCCGCGATTCTGGTCAGGGTGTCGGCCTGCAGGCGCGGGTTGGTGATGCAGCGCGCGATGGCCTCGGCGTGCTGGTGGCCTCCGGCCCGGGCGAGTGCTCCCGCGACCTTGGCCAGGGCGTCCTGTGGTGCGTCCGGGTTGGTGATGGAACGGGCGGTATCTGCCAGGTGCTGGTGGTCTGCGGCCTGGGTGAGTGCTTCCACGATGCGAATCAGGGCGTCAGTCTGCAAGCGCGGGTGGCTGATGGAACGGGCGGTTTCTGTGGCGTGTGCGGCGGTTTCTGCGGCATGCTGGTGCTTTCCGGCCTGGGTGAGTGCTTCCGCGATTCTGGCCAGGGTGTCGGCCTGCAGGCGCGGGTTGGTGATGGAACGGGCAATAGCCTCGGCATGCCGGTGATCTCCGGCCCGAGTGAGCGCCTGCGCGATGCTGGCCAGGGTGTCGGCCTGCAGGCGCGGGTTGGTGATGGAACGGGCAATAGCCTCGGCATGCTGGTCATCTCCGGCCCAGGCGAGTACCTCCGCGACCTTAGCCAGGGCGTCCGCTTGGGCATCGAGGTCGGCGATGGAACGGGCAATGGCTTCGGCATTCTGGGTATCTCCGGCCTTGGCGACTACTTCTGTGATCCGGATCAGGGCGCCTGCCTGCCAGTCCGGGTCAATGATCGAGCGGGCGATATCTGCAGCCTGCTGGTGGTCCCCGGCCCGGGCAACTCCTTCGGCTACGCCGGTCAGGGTGTCGGCCTGCAGGCGCGGGTTGGTGATGGAACGGGCAATAGCCTCGGCATGCCGGTGATCTCCGGCCCGAGTGAGCGCCTGCGCGACGCTGGCCAGGGTGTCGGCCTGCAGGCGCGGGTTAGTAATGGAACGGGCAATAGCCTCGGCATGCTGGTCATCTCCGGCCCAGGCGAGTACCTCCGCGACCTTAGCCAGAGCGTTCCCTTGTGCGTCGAGGTTGGCAATGGAACGGGCAATAGCCTCGGCATGCTGGTCATCTCCGGCCCAGGCGAGCGCTTCCGCGGCCCTGGCCAGGACGTCGGCCTGCCTGGTCCGGTTGGGGATGGAGCGCGCGATAGCTTCGGCATGCTGGTGATCTCCAGCTCGGGCAACGGCTTCCGCGACCTTAGCCAGGGCGCTCCCTTGTGCATCGGGGTCGGTGATGGACCGGGCGATGGCTTCGGCGTGCTGCTGGTCTCCGGCCCGGGTGAGCGCTTCCGCGATTCTGGCCAGGGTGTTGGCCTGCCAGTCCGGATCAATGGCGCCGTTGGCGATGGCTTCGGCATACCGGTGGTCTCCGGCTCGGGCAACTGCTTCCGCGACGCTGGTCAAGGCGCGTGTCTGTCTGGCCGACTCAGCGCTAGATCGCGTGAGGGGATCGGCGTACCCGTGCTCTCCGGCCTGGGTGAGCGCTTGTGTGATCCTGACCAGGGTGTCCGCCTGCCGGACTGGGTCAGCGATGGAGCAGGCCGTGTCTGCGGCGCGTGCGGCTGCGCCCACGACGCGCTGGTAGGCCTGGACCCAGGTGAGCGCTTCTGTGGTCCTGACCAGGGTGTCCGCCTGCCGGACTGGGTCAGCGATGGAGCAGGGCGTGTCTGCGGCGCGTGCGGCTGCGCCCACGACGTGCCGGTAGGCCTGGACCAAGGTGAGCGCTTGTGTGATCCTGACCAGGGTGTCGGCCTGCCGGACTGGGTCAGCGATGGAGCAGGCCGTGTCTGCGGCGCGTGCGGCTGCGCCCGCGACGTGCCGGTGGTCTCCGGCTTTGGCAAGTGCTTCCGCGACCCGGGTCAGGGCGTCGGCCTGCCTGGTCGGGTTGGAGATGGAGCCGGCGATGTCTGCGGCGTGCTGGTGGTCTCCGGCCTGAGCGAGCGCCTCCGCCACCCGGGTCAGGGCGTTCGCCTGCGCGTCGGGGGCGGTGATGGAGCCGGCGATGTCTGCGGCGTGCTGGTGGTCTCCGGCTTTGGCAAGTGCTTCCGCGACCCGGGTCAGGGCGTCGGCCTGCCTGGTCGGGTTGGAGATGGAGCCGGCGATGTCTGCGGCGTGCTGGTGGTCTCCGGCCTGAGCGAGCGCCTCCGCCACCCGGGTCAGGGCGTCGGCCTGCCGACCTGGGTCGGTGATCGACGTCGCGAGAGCCTGGGCGCGGGGCAGTTGGCCGAGGGCGGCCCAAACGGCAGGCAGGTTGACAGGGATGTTGGCGTTGCGGCTTGCTAGGTGGTCGCGATGGCAGGCCAGAGCCAGAGCGATGGGAAGGTCCGGAGAGTCGTGGGCGGCGATGCGGTCCAGAGTGGTGCGGGCCTCAGTGAGGGAGGCTGCATCGCCCCCGGTCAGGCCCAGCATCCTGTCATGGCGTGCAGTGTCGAGGGCGCACTCGATCATCCGGGACAGGTCGCTTGTGTCTTGCAGGAGTTGGAAATAGCCGGCCAACAGGTACTCGGGGGTATCGGCTGGCCATTGGCGGACGCGATAGCCGCCGGCCCAGGCGTGCAACCGCTCGCGATAGGTTGCCAGGCGACCGCGGAGGTAATCGATAGCCGCAGCCTGGAGCTCCTCATGCCCCAGCAGGTACACTTCCGGCCGCTTGTCCGGGGAGATGAGGCTCGGACGGCTGCTGAAAGTCCGCCCGGCCGCCGTGCGCAAGATGTCCTCGGCCTCCCACAACGGGATCTCGACCAAGTCGGCGAGGTCCGGTCCGGTCAGTCCACCGCGAGCAGCGGCGAGTAGCCCGAGCACGTCCTGCTCGGCTGCAGTTCCGTGCAGCAGTCGCTGCAACTCCTGCCTGCCTAGCCGCTGCACGTCTCGCGCGTGCAGCGAATCAGCCAGGGGCCGGATGATCGCTGGGTCGCGCAGCGGGTGCCAGTCTGGTACGTCATCGGGAACAGGCGGGTTCGGGCGTCCGGCCACAATCACCCGCATCCCGGCAGGCGGGTCGGCCGGCAGCAGCCCGGCGATGCTGTGGGCGCCCGGCCCGGTGGTCACGCCTCGGTCCTCATCCAGTCCGTCGACTACCAGTACCAGCCGTCCGCCCGTCACCTGACATGCGGCGGCGGCCTGTGACGTCAGACCCAGCAGATACGCCTCCCGTGTGGCTTCAGGGAGCACCGTCGGCAAGGACTGGCCCAGTAGGTCGGCCAACTGCTCGGCCAGCACCTGGGTAAATGACTCGCGATTGTCCTGGGCGGCTAGGCGGGCGGTGATGAAGAATGACACCAGCCGCACCCGCCCGGCCACCACCGCCGGGGGCGGGCGCAGCACGAACGATGACAGCAACGCTGACTTGCCGGCCCACGGCCCGGCTCGCCACCACGCATAGTCCGGCCCGTCAGAGGCCAGGCAGAACTGGGTCAGCTCCGCCAGCTCCACCTCTCGCCCTATCAGACCAGGCGGGTCCGGTGGCGCGATCCGCCGCACCTGTTCGAGGTATGCCGACTGTGGTACCGTCGGCCGCATCCCCTCAGGCCTGTAATTGATGGTGAGGTCCCGCCCCGCAACCATGGCATCCCGGCCGGTCCGGATCTCAGGACGCTCAAAGCCGCCAGCATCGCCCTGGTCAGCCATCGCCCCTCCCGCTACCTGACCTCATGTCACACGGTAATCAAGTTAAGTATGGCCGAACGGACGATTGAGTGCTCCGGTCGATGTTTTTCCCGAAGGGACCGACTGGCATACGCGCATGGTTGACATCGCCTGATCACGGAGTCCGCTATTTCTGCGGGCAGTGCGCGATGACCGGTCAGGGCGGATCTACCGTGTATTAGACCTGGGTCAGAACTCCGAGCCCGGCGGAGGCGAAGGACTTCTATGTCGGGAAGTTCGACTTTCACGTCTTAGCGTAATGGGATTTTGAGGACGAGAAGCTCGCCTATCTGCCCCGTCGGCGGACGATCATTTTTTACCTTGAGATGCTCGGCGGCGGCGATCCGCTTCCCGTGGAGGTGCGCCCTATGCGGATCTGGGTGACAGCCTGAAGTATGGCGGTTTCCACCACTCGTGCTTCCACGTTGCCAGTGTGGATGATTCGCTCGCCGAACTTCGCGCGTGGTCAAGGTCGTCGCTGAGCCGTGGATCTTGATCGCCATCAGCCGCAAGCTCGCTTTCTTCGCGGCCCTATTCGGCAATCTGATCGAACTCTTCCAGGTGGTGGACAGCTCGAAAGCATGTCCGGTATGACCCAGCACCCCGACCGCTACCGAAGCAAACCGAACGGCGGTGCGCGTCGCGTTCCAGGCCTAGCATGGTGGGACGGGCACGACCACCAGCCTCTTCGCTACCCATAAGGTGTGGCGGATCGAGGGTCATTCCACAGCATCCAGGCGAGTAGGGGGGAACGACAAGTGTTCGTCGACGAAGCCCTCGCGCTCTTCGCCGAACGGTTCAGTGCCGGCAAGCAGTTCCGTCCCGTACGCATCAACTCAGTCCATGTGGATGGCGACACCGGGATCGTCGTCTGGAATAGCACCGGGCTCGCGAATGACGGTCTTACGACAACACCTACGCATGGGTGATGAGGATGTACGGCGGCCAGGTCATCGGCGGCACCGCTTTCTCCGACAGCATGGCGTTCAACGACCTCTGGCAACGCGTGACGCCAGATGACAGAGACCCTCCGACCCATCATGACCCTCGACAGCTCACGCGCATCAACAGAAGCCCCTCCCCGGGGCGCGCAGATGCCGGCCCTCGCCTCGAATGTTCGCTCTGCTCGGTCGCCAGTCGAAGTTAGGCTGGCGGTGGGCGACCACCAGCAATCGGGGAGGCAGTTGATGGATGTTGAGCTGGCGGAACGGCTGCGGGCTATCTGCCTGAAGCTGCCTGAGGTGACCGAGCGGCCAAGCCATGGGGCGCCCGCGTTCTTCGTGCGGGATAAGAAGTCGTTCCTGCAGCTGTGGGCGAACGGGCACCACGACGATGACTTCCCACACCTGTGGTGCGCCGCGCCGCCTGGCGCGCAGGCCGAGCTTGTCGCTGGCACGCCGGAACGGTTCTTCCGGCCGCCCTATGTCGGCGGGCGCGGCTGGATCGGGGTGCGGCTCGACGGCGACGTCGACTGGGCCGAGATCGCCGAGCTGTGCGAGGACGCCTACCGCGTGGTGGCGCCAGCGAAGCTGGTGGCCCTGCTTGACGCGGACTGAACGTTAGACTCCCGAGCATGGATCTCAAGGACGCGACGCTCATGTTCCTGAGCGAGTCCGCCGCCCATCCCGCCGTCTCCTCGATCGCGCAGAACGCCTACGACCGGCTGGTGGAAGGCGAGGAGATCGACTACCGCGTGCTCAGCGACCTGATCGACGAGGCGAGCGGGAAGGGCGTGCTGAGGGAGCTGAACCGTAAGTACAGCCCTGAGGCGTTCAACGCCATGATCGGGCCGATCCTCCAGGAGATCGGCCGCCGCAAGCCCATCAGGTCGCAAAGGCCGCCGGTCGCCCCCGAAGACGACCCGCTCACCGCGTCCGTCTGGCCGTCGGCGCAGTAACGCCGCATCGCCCAGCCCCAAAAGGGGTACGCACGCAGGATGCGCGTTGCGGTGCTCTCCGATATTCACGGGAACCTGCCCGCGCTTGACGCCGTGCTGGCAGATGTCTACCAAGAAGGTCCCGACCTGATCGTGCTGAACGGCGACCTCGCCGACGGGCCGATGCCGGCCCAGACTCTCGATCGGCTGGCACAACTCGGCGATCGCGCCATCTGGGTTCGCGGACACAGCGACCGGCGCCTGGTCGACGCCTTCGACGGTAACTTCATGATCCCCGGGCTGGACACCGACACGGCGGCCGACTGGTTTGGCTGGTGCGCGGCGCGGCTGCACCCCTGGCACCGCGACCTACTCGCTAACCTGCCGCCGGCCGTCACGCTGAACGTAGATGGGCTCGGACCGGTGGCGTTCTGCCACGCGACCGCGCGCGACGACGGCGAGTACATCCTGGTCGACAGCCCGGTCTCCCATTACAAGAGCGCCTTCGCCGGCCTCCCCGCGGTGACCGTCGTCGTCGGGCACACCCACATGCCGTTCGACCGGCTCGCCGCCGGGCGACGGATCGTCAACGCCGGGTCCGTCGGCCTCCAGTACGGCCACCAAGGCGCCAGCTGGGCGATGCTCGGCGGCCCGGACATAACCCTGCGCCGCACCCGCTACGACGCCGCCGCGGCCGCGGCAATCCTGCTGGCGGCAGCCCGCGACCTGCCCGGCGTCGAGGGATTCACAGGGAACGTGCGCGACCCCGCTCCCGGCGACGAGGCGCTGCAAGCGTTCACCCAGATCATCAGGCTGCAGGCGCGGAAGCAGTAAACCCATAACAGGTCGTACTGGGACGCCTGGAGCGTGTACAGCTCCGCGTACTGGCCGCCCAGCGTCATCAGCGACTCGTGCGTGCCGGTCTCCATGACCGACCCGTGGGAGAGCACGTAGATCCGGTCCGCGTGCCGGACGCTCGCCAGCCGGTGCGTGATGATCAGCACCGTCCGGTCGGCCGCCAGCGTCCGCAGCGAGGAGAACAGCGCGTACTCCGCGCGCGCGTCCAGCGCTGCGGTCGGCTCGTCCATGATCAGCAGCGGCGCGCTCCGGTAGAAGCCGCGCGCGGCGGCGATCCGCTGCCACTGGCCTCCGGACAGTTCCGCGCCGTCCTTGAACTCGCGGGCCAGCAGCGTGTCGTAGCCACGGGAAAGCTCGGAAATCACCGTGTCCGCCCCGGACGAGGCCGCAGCCGACGTCAGCAGCTCCTCGTCGAGCGGCCGGCCCATCGTGATGTTCTGCCGCACTGTCAACGGCCAGTTGGCGTGGTCCTGGGCGATCACCGCGATCCGCTCCCGCAGCAGTTCGCCGTCGACGTCGGCCAGCGAGACCCCGTCCCAGCGAACCAACCCGGACGACGGCTGGTACAGCCCGGCGAGCACCTTCGCGAGGGTGGTCTTGCCCGACCCGTTCTCCCCCACGAGCGCCACCACCTCGCCGCGCGCGATCTCGATGGACACGTCCCGCAGCGCGAGCGAGTCCGCGCCGGGATAGGAGAACGTCACGCCGGAGACCTCGATCCGGGAGAACTCCGGCGGCACCTCTACGGACCCGGCGGACGGCAGCCGGCTCAGCGCGTCGT
>Ga0335074_10007635_pt1 | contig 15000 bp, 14 predicted proteins | sample Lox_Sample_23_FD_206715 | JGI IMG/M metagenome (GOLD analysis project Ga0335074, IMG submission 206715) | Soil microbial communities from Loxahatchee National Wildlife Refuge, Florida, United States - Lox_Sample_2.3 | ecosystem: Environmental > Terrestrial > Soil > Wetlands | place: USA...
CCGATGGCATGGTCGGTATCCGCAACAGCAAAGACCCCGATGGCCCGGTCCTGCGGTTCACCCCCGGCGAGTGGGACGCATTTCTGGCCGGCGCGCTGGCTGGGGAATTTGACCAGGCGGCCAGGATGTGACCAGGCACAGCGCAACGGCCCCCGCCACCGTGCGCGGTAACGGGGCCGGCCCGGAAGCTTCGCCCAGCCCGGCCGCCGTGCTCTAAGCATCGGTCAAATTGCCAGAGTGGGGTATCCCGTTGATCCTGACTGGCGTTTTAGTAGCCCAGGGCCGGGTCGACCACGCCGAGCAGCGGCTCACCCGCGGCGAACCTGGCCACGTTGTCCCTGATGCGGCGGGCGAGCAGGGGCTGGATCATCTCCGGCGTGTCGGCGGTGTGCGGGGTGATGACGCAGCGCTCCGATTCCCACAGCGGGTGCCCGTCCGGCAGCGGTTCCGGGTCGGTCACGTCGAGGGCTGCGCCGCCGATGGCGCCCTCAGCCAGCGCCGCGACCAGGGCGTCGGTGTCGACGTGGCGGCCTCGGGCCACGTTGACCAGCCAGGCGCCGGGCCGCATGGCGGCCAGCTCAGCGGCCCCGATGATGCGTTCGGTGGCCGGCGTGAGCGCCAGGGCCAGGAAGACGACCTGGGCATTGGCGAGCGCCTTGTGCAGGTCGGCCTGGACCATGGTCCTGGCTGCCCCGGGCACGGGGTCGGGCCGGTTACGCACCACGGTCGCGGTGACGCGCAGCGGCGCGAGCAGGCCGAGCAGGCTGGCGGTGATCCCGCCACCGCCGAGAATCGTGACCGGCTGGTCGTACAGGCTGATCCCGGCGGGCTCGCCCCAGGAACGGGCCGTGATGCGCCGTCGCAGCAGGCGCAGGCCGGCCAGGGCGAGGAGCAGCGCATGCTCGGCGACCGGCTCGGCGTAGGCGCCCTTGGCCGACGTCCAGGCCCGGCCGGGGTCAAAGAGCCCGGCCGCGGCCACCCCCTCGACGCCGGCGAACGGAAGCTGCACCCAGCGCGCGGAACTCGCCGTGGCCAGCGCGGCGCGCAGCGCGTCAATGTCGCTCGGGTTGAGCCAGACCAGCGCGTCGGCCCGGGCGTCGACGTCGGCCGGCTCGCCGCCGCCCGCGCGGATCGCCTCCTCCGCAAAATCACTGCGAGTGGGGCCGACGGCCACCCGGGGCGCTGTCACGCTCAGCACCCTAATGCACGGCCGTGCCGACCGCCCTGGGCGTGGTCCGCGCTCCGGCGCGCGTGGCGAGACAACGCTGCCCGGTCAAGTTTGCCTTCGGGGGTGACCGGGATCTCGGTGACCGGCACCAGCATGGCGGGGATCATGTAGCGGGGCAGGCGGCTGCGCAGGCCCGCACGAATCCTGGATCCGTCGTGCTTGGCATTGTCGGCCGGTACGTAACAGGCCACGAGCACAGGCTCGCCGTGAAGATTGGGCACCACCACGGTCGCGCCGGCCGCGACGCCGGGCAGCAACTGGAGGGCGGCGTCGATCTCGCCAAGCTCGATCCGATGCCCGTGCAGCTGGATCTGGTCGTCCCGGCGGCCGATGAACATCAGTTCGCCGCTGCTGTCCCGGCGGGCGAAATCACCGGTCCGGTACCACCGGCTCTGCCGGTCATCGAAGTCCAGCCGGACAAAACGCTCGGCTGTTAGTTCCGGCCGGTTCAGATAGCCAGCCGAAACCCCTGCTCCCGCCACGTGCATCTCGCCCACGGCCCCGGAAGGCACCGGCCGGCCGCGTTCGTCAAGTACCTCCACTCGCAGGTGCGGCAATGGCACGCCGATTGGAGTTCCCGGGCCGTGGCGGGCAGCAAGCTGTTCGTTGCTGAGAGCTTTCGACGTTACGTGGATGGTGGTCTCGGTGATTCCATACATGTTGACCAGGCGTGCATCCGGAGCGAGCCCGAGCTGGTACCAGGCCTGCACCGCGTTAACGTTCAGGGCTTCGCCCCCGAAGATCAGTTCTCGCAGATGGGGCAGCGGTACCGGGCGCGCTTGCAGGGCGCGGACTAGGTTCGCGAAGACGGACGGTACCAGGCTGAGCAGTGAGATGCGCATGTCGGCCAGCAGCCGGATGAAGCGGTCCGCATGCAGCGTGACCTCGGTCGGCACAAAGATGCAGCGCCCGCCAGTAGTCAGCACCCGCCAGATCTCCCACACGCTCATGTCAAAGCAATACGAGTGGAAGACCGTGCCCAGGTCGTCCGGCCCTACGGGCAGTTCGGCCGCGGCGCCGTCAAGCAGCGCCGACAGGTTGTCATGCTGCACGAGCACACCTTTGGGAGTCCCGGTAGAACCTGACGTGTAGATGACGTAGGCGGTGCCGTCCGGCAGCACATGGCCGGACGCTGCGTCGTTCACCGCCTCGACGGCCAGGCTTGTGCCAGCGCCCACGACAATGTGAGATACCTGGGAGTCATCCGCGATGAACGACCGGCGGTGGGATGGGTAAGCGGGATCGATCGGCACGTACGCACAGCCGTGCATCCAGATGCCAAGGATTCCGGCCACCACGCGCCAGCCCCGTGGCACGCACAACCCGACGAGGGAATCTGTGCCGATTCCCATCCGGGCGAGCCCGCGAGCCAGCTTGGCCGCCTCCGCGGCTAGCTGGCCGTACGTCCATTCGATGCTGCCGTCGACGACGGCCACCTGCTCAGGCGACCGCTTCGCCTGCAGCAGGAACCGGTCCGGGGCGCTGGGCCGCAGCGGGCATGGAACCACGACCAGTCACCTCACAAGTCTGCTGGGGGGCGGCGGGCTGAGCGCCCAGACGGTGTCAGCTTGACGCGCAGTAGTTCCTCGACCCGGTTGGTGCACCGGATCATCTCGCCGTGGGTGCTGGCCCACCCGCTGATCTCCGCTAGGCAGCTGCCCGTACCTTCCCGCCAGTCGACCAGCATCCCCGGGCGGACCTTGACATCCACGGCCTCCACACCAGGAAGGCGGCGCACCTCGCTGAAGCCCTCGATATCGGTGGCGATGCCAACCTGCATGGGAGCGGGCGGCACATGCCGGAAGGCCACACCGCTGACCGTGGCTGGTCCGAGCTCAGCCGATCTGCCGAGCGAGGCGCAAAGGGCCGCCCGCACGAGATCCGGGCCGCCATGCCGCGACAGCAGCCATGCGACGTGGCCGCCGAGCCGCCCGTTGATCTCCAGGATCTGCGGTCCGGCCGGCGTGAGCTTGACCTCGGTATGGCTTACGCCCCAGGTGACGTCCAGCGCTTCCAGCCCGCGGACGGTGAGCGCGCAAGCGGCGTCCGTCGTCTGCCGGCCGAGAGTGGCCGGGTAGAAGCCGCCCCGCTCGCGGAAGGGAGGCGCCACGGCCAGCCGCCCGACGACCCCGGCTACCTGGTGTTTTCCGGCCACGGTGACGCACTCGACCGATACGTAGTCCCCGATTCCCTGCCCCCACTCGCCCATGCTCCCGGTGAGTTCCTCTTCGACGATGAGCCCGCTGGAGAAATCCGCTCCGTCAAGCCAGCTGAGCAGGTCTTCCAAGTCCCGGGGACTCGCTATCCGGAAGGTGTGGCGGCTGCCCTGCCCATGCACCGGTTTCACGACGGTGGGAGTGCCTATCTCCCGGACCGCGGCAATCAGAGCAGACCGAGTCGTCGCCGCACGGACGCTCATTTCCTGGAGCCCAGCCGCTCGCAAGGCCTGTCTCTGGCTGAATTTGTCGGCGATGGCCCGCGCAGACCAAGCTGACTGATAGCGGAGCTGCATCCGGGCAGCGAGTTCGGCGGTCTCCTCTACCAGAGAGTCCGCGAAAGTGGTGATACCGCTTGGCCGGTAGCCAGAGATGGCTTCTGCTCGTTTGCCCAGTGTGCTGCCGGCCAGAGAAGCCACGACCGGCCCGAAGCGCCGGAGCACCGGGACCATCGCCCGGGCATGCTCGTCGGCAAGATCGCAGTGCCAGACGATGTCGCACGTCCCGCTGGCTGCCGCCGCAATCATGCGAGGGCTGGCCGCGCCGAGCCCGTAGTTCACCACGACACGAGGGGTCACGATGGCTCCGGCACAGTGGCGGCGCCCGATGCCATCGCATGTTCTGGGATACCAATCCCTCGTACGCTCGGCACGCTGATCAGTACGAGCGAGCCAGCGACCACGATGGCTGCGATTACCCACAACTCGGAGGCGGTGCCGATCGCTACGGCTACCGGGCCGGCCAGGGCATATCCGGCCGGCTTGAGCGCGATCGACCCGAGCCAGTCGTACGATGCGACGCGAGACAGCTCCGCGGCGCGGACGTTCGCCTGCAGAGCCGATTCCCACAGCGCCCCGGCATAGGCCAGCGAGCCGCCGTACACGACCATTGCCGCGACGCCCCAAGCCTCCCGCCCGGCCAGCGCCAGGAACACGAAGGCGGGCACCACACCGAGAACGGCAAGGTTCGCACCCACGAGCAGGAGCCTTGGCCGCCACCGAAGCGCCAGTGCGCCACCGGCCAGAGAGCCGGCTCCCGAGGCAGCCAGCAGCGCACCCCACGTGCTCGCGCCGCCAAGCTCCGCCCGGGCCACGGCCGGACCCAGGACGTAGAGCCCTCCGAACACAGCGAACTGAAAGACGCTGAAGTAGCTGATCATCCCCCAGAGCCACGCCCGGGAACGGACGACCGCCCATCCCTCGAGCACATCGGCGAACACGCTCGTCTTCTTGGCGTGCCAGCCGTCCTGGCCGCTCCGGTTGCCCTTCCGCAGCCTCATCAACAGCAGTGCTGACACCAGGAACGTGCCAGCGTCGATGCCGATCGCCAGTCCCGGGCTGCCCACCGCCGTCACAACTCCGCCGGCGGTCGGCCCAAGAATTTGCCCGGCGCTCACGCCGATTGCCATAAGGCCGTTCGCGGCCGTCAGCTCCGGCTTGGCCACCAGTTCTGGCAGCAGTCCCGACAAGGCCGGCCTGAATGCAGCCTGCGCGCACCCCAGGCCCAGGTAAAGCAAGGCCATCATCCATAGCCGTGCCACACCAGCCATGAGCAGCCCGGCCAGCATCGCCTGGCACGCCGCGCTCCCCAGCTGCGAAAGGGCCATCACGCGCTCCCGGCGCTGGCGGTCGGCGACAGCACCGCCGAGGAGCATGAGCGCAATCATTGGCAGCAAGCGAACGGAGAGGACGAGTCCGACATCACTGATGGAGCCGGTGATGGCCAGGACCGCGAATGCGATCGCCACCGTCGTCAGGCCATCGCCGAGAACTGAGATCGCCTGGCTGATGAGCAAGATGCGGAAACTCCGTACCCGCAGCGGGCTCAAGTCCAGGCTAGCCATGGAAATGCCGCTCCACACTCAGGCCCGGCAGTCATTACATCGCATGGCAAGCTCCCCGAGCGTCTCGCACTCAAAGACAGCATCGAGAGAAAGATCAAGCTGATACTTCGCCAGCAGCGCCTCTGTGAACTCGACGGCAGTCAGCGAGCTGCCGCCCAGCATGAAGAAGTTGTCCTCGGCGGAAATTCCGTCCGCCGCGAGCATCTCGCTGCATACGGCGATGATCGCTTCCAGTTGGCTGGGCTCGGATTCTGAGTTCACCGGTGTGCATCACCTTTCTCACGTCAGCTGGTCCAGTGCTGCATTAGCTCGGGTACAGCACCACGAAGCCTCTTTGGTGTGACAGCGAACAATCCCAGGTCGAGTGCTGTTATTCCGCGCGCGCAGGCTGCCGCCACAGGCGCGTGCACCAGCAGGTCGTAATAGCTGCAGCGATGAAGCGGAGATGGGCCTGGCCGGACGCCGATTTCGTACATCGTCACCTTGTCACGCTCGTACCACCCGAACGCGTACCCAAGTGCCTTTCCCCCGGCTGCGGAGCGGAGCGCGAATCCGTCTTTCCCGAGGATTCCGCCCAGGCGATTCAGTCGCATGCTTACGAGTCTTGGATGGCTTCCGCGACCGTGCTTGATTAATACATCGCTTATCATGGGCGCGGCATCATCAACTGAGTCGTGCCAGCCCACCATGGTTGTCTGCAGGCCGAGTGAATTGCGCAACCTCCAATCGCGCCTGACCACCTGCCGATGAGACGCCTTGAGAGAGCCGAGATATGAGTCGACCGTCGGTGCTGCCCATCTGATAACGGAACGGGGCGGGGCGGGATGCGGCGTCATTCGGCTTGCCCTCAGTGCTGCCGACAACTCGGTCTCCTCGGCGGAGACGTACAACGCCGCGCAACGCCGGAAAGTCGACTCGGCGAAGTTCGCGCCCGTCTCGACCGCGCACGCGGCGACCAGGCGCCGTTGCCGGTCGGGTACAGCAGGATCGAAAAGCATGCTGGCCCGGGCGTCGCATCTGCCGCCGAGCAGGCATGCGGATGCGGGCGCGCAGTCCTGTCCGGCGATTAGGTTACCGACGTTGTAGTCCTCATCAGGCCAGGCGGGAATGCGCGGAAAGGAACAAGGCAGTACCCCGACCAGTTTCTCATGCCTTTTTACGGTTATCAGCAGATCGGTCCAGCGGCTATCTTTCCACAGCCACTCGAGGCGGCGCCTGCTAAAACTGATCCCACCGCGAGATGACAGGGCATCGAATTGATGCGGGGGCACGGCCGAGGGAAACGTGATCTCAGACCTGAAACTCATCGCGCTCGCCTAAAATGCTCACGACGACCGGAGAGCCGACCGACGATAGCCGCTTACCTGCAGTCTTCGCAATTTTAGGCTAGCGCGGAACTAGTGGTCAAGTGGACTGGCCAGACGACCAGGTCATTCAGCCATGGATTAGCCCGGCGGCGCCGGAACGGCCCGTGTGGATCTTTCTTATTTGTGCTAGCCTCGAACGGATGCACGGTCGGGACGCTGGTGACTTTGTCGGCCTGAGCTGCAATCAAGCCCTGCGGCTCGCCCTTGCCTATGGCGAGGACCAGTGGCTTCAGCCGCCAGCTCGATTTGCTGTTCGCATCTGTGCGCCGGTGGACAAGGAGACTCTGGCCGAGGCGCTGGCCATGGTTGCCCGCCGGCACTCGGCGCTTCGTACATTCTTTCCCGCTGACTCGCCCGGGGGCCTGGCCGTGTGCATGCACCCGAACGATGCGCACTGGCCCATGCTGGTGGCCGACGGGGGCGCAGACGGGCCGGCTGGCCGCGCGGCACTCGAGTGGCTGCGTCAGCCGTTCTCGCCGGGCAGCCATCCGCTGCTGCGGGCGGCGCTGATCCGCCAGGACAGCGACGACTGGCTGCTGGGGCTGGCCGTTGACCATCTGAACTTCGATGGCGGGTCGATACCAGTGCTCTTGCACGACCTGTCTGCTGCCTGGCAGTTGCTGGCCTCCGGGGCCGGGGATGCCGCCCGGCCCGGGCCGGCCGAGCCTTATGAGCGCTTCGTCCGGTGGGAAGCAGACTGGCTGGCGCGCATGGGCGGGCAGGCCCTTGCCTATTGGACACCGCAGTGGGAAGGGGCCGGTCTTTTCCCAAGCCTGCTGCTGCCGGTTCGTCAGGATGTCCCACAAGATGGGCAGGCGGGCCGTGTCTGGGAGCGAACACTGGGGCTCACTGAGATGCGGCACGCAGGTGAGCAGATAGGCGCGGGCTACTTCAGCCCGTTCATGTTGGTTGCCGCCACGCTATTCTGGGTTATGAAAGAGCGTTTCAGGGTAACCGATCATGGACTGCATTTTGCTTTCTCGAACCGGAGAATGCCGGGATCGGATCGGGCAATTGGCTACTACAGCAACAGGCTGCTTCTGCATGTGGCAACGACCAGGAAGGCTTCTTTCCCGGAGCTGGCCACTGCGACCCGGAGATCTGCAGCATTAGCGCTGAAATACGGCTCGCTGCCATTTGGACTCATAACCGAGCACCTGTTCCCAGTGGAACGTACGCGGCGTCCCGGTCACCGGTACCTGTTTCTGAACATCCAGCAGGAGGGCCAGACCTACGCGGTTCCTGGCGGAACCGCCAGACTAGTATCCATATCTCGCCCTGATGAGACCTTCAACCCAGGTCTCATGGTGGACTGCGGCGTTGATGACACCGCAGGAACGATGGTCCTGCGCTGCGCCTACGGATCTCGGTTCTACACCGATCCCGCGGTCGATAGCTTTATGTCTGAGGTAGCCGCCAGGCTCGGTGCGGGCGCAGGGTAAGGGTGGCGATGTCACAGCGCGTGATCTCCGCGACAGTTGCCGGGCGGCTGGTCCGGGCTTCCTTCGGCCGCGGTCTTGGGGCGCGGGCCGTCAGGGAGCTGGCCGGGGGCGGATTTGCCAATGTGAGCAGCGTCGACCTCAGCGATGGGCGCACCGTCGTACTCAAGGTGGCGCCTCCGCCGGCCCCGATGCTGAGCTATGAGTACGGCGTCACTGGTGCCGAGGCCCGGTACCTGACGCTGGTGGAGCAGAATCTGCCCCGCGCGCCCTTCCCGAAACTGCTCGCCTACGGGCACGATCCGCTGGTCCTGGACAGCGAGTGGCTCTTCATGAGCTACCTGCCTGGCACGATACTGACGGCGCTGAGGGATAGCTGCCCGCCCGAGCGGACGGACCCGGTGCGCGCCCAGTTGGGCGGGACGATAGCGCGACTGCATGAGGTCACCGGCGGGCGTTTCGGCTATGACGACGACCGGCCGCACGGTGATAGCTGGCGCGAGGCGTTTCTCGCGATCGTGGATTCGCTGCTGGCAGATGCTGGTGATTGGGACGTTGACCTGGGGGTGGCGCCGCAGGACATCAGGGCACTACTGGCCCGCCATGCCGCCGCGCTTGACGTCGTCCAGCGTCCGGCGCTGCTGCATTTCGACCTCTGGGACGGCAACGTCCTTTGCGTGCCGGACAGCGACGGTGCCCTGCGGCTGTCCGGGCTCGTCGATGGCGAGCGCTACCTGTGGGGCGACCCGCTGATGGACTTCGTCTCGCCTGCCCTCTACCGGCGCATCGAGAGCGAGCCCGAGCACCCCTTCGTGCGAGGCTACGCCGCGCAGCGAGGTCGCCCGGTGACGTTCGACGCCTCTGCGTCACGCCGGCTGACGCTGTACCGGCTGCACCTGTACCTGCTGATGACGGTCGAGATGCCAAGCCGCGGCATGACCCCCGACACCCACCCTGGTCGCGGCGAGCGGCTCAGGGCACTGCTCAAGCGGCAACTCGCCACTCTGGTCAAGGCGTAGGCCGGCCGGCGTCGGCCGGGCCGGACCTTATTGCCCGCCAGGTGCGCTCGATCCCGTCGCCAAGCAGCGTGGCCGGACGCCAGTCCAGCGCCTCCGCTGCCCTGGCGACGTCGAGCCAGACGTCACGCCGGTCGAAGCCGCGGGCCGGCTTGACGACAGGGACAAGGCGCTGGCCGACCACGCTGCTTACCGTTCTCAGGACCTCTCCGGCTGACACCGGTACTCCCGATCCGACATTGATGATGGGCGGGCAGATCCGTGCCTGGGCCGGCTGACGCACGCATACGCGGGCCATCGCTTGGACAACATCGCCAACAAAGACGTAGTCGCGCTTGACCTCCGGGTCACCGAACAACACCGGATGCGTGCCGTCGCGCGCCGCCTCCAGCCAGTGCGCGATGACGCCAAGCCCGTCCCTGGCCTGCTGGCCGGGGCCATAGACATTGGACAGCCGCAGCACCAGCGGGCGCACGCAGTCCGTTGCGGACAGAACCTCGTGCTCGAGGGCGAGCTTGGCCCGTCCGTACGCCGTGGCCGGGCGGGCTGGGGTGGACTCGGTGTACGGGGGCAGCGCCACCGGGTCATAGATCGTTCCGCCGGAGCTCACGAGCACGAAGGCCGGCCGATTGCCATGGCGCCTGCAGCAGCTCAGGAAGTCGGCCAGTGCGGCATGGTCGGCCAGCACGCGGCCAGATTCGGCTTCGGCCGTCTGCGGGGTAACCGAGCCGGCGAGATAGAAAATAGTGCGTGCCTGCCTCAGCCCGGCACTGAGGTCAGCGGCCGTCGAGCGGGTCACCTCCACCGCTGGCACGCCGCGGTCACGCAGCGCCGCAGTCAGATGGGTACCGATAAACCCGCGCGCGCCGACCACAATCGCGGATGGCCCGGTCACCAGTCCGCTCCGGTCCCGGCAGCCTCGCGCGCCTGCCCGGCCAGTTCGTCGGAGTAGTCCACCACGCCGTTGCGCGCCTGTATCAACCGCAGATGCATGGGCTCGAGCTCATCAAACCGGAAGCCACCGTCGCGCCAGGCCGCAAAGGTGGTCCCGAAGCCAAGGCGTCGCCACAGATCCGCGTTCACTGCTTCGTGGGCGCCGAAGGGCTCCAGCGTGATGATCGGAGTGGCCGACCACAGAGAGTCCAGCAGCGTCCCGCCGCCGGTTTTGCAGATCATCGCTACCGCCCGGCGGGCGAGCTCGAATGAGTCGTGATGATCCCGGCGGCTCGCAAAGGGCCCGGGGGCCGGCCCGGAAATCCGGCGGAATGGCGGGAACCCGCCGTCGATCCACGGCACCCAAGCAGGGTCGATCATGAAATGCCGCGCGTTGCTCAGGCCATGGTCGACGTCGGCCGGGTCATGCACGACCAGGTCGACGCCAAGGCCGTGCGCGGCCATCTCGGCCGCGCGATCACGGTAGTCGCCCAGGCCCCAGCCGCCACCGTGGGCGAGCACCCGGCGCTCACGCTGCGACCAGGGCAGCGGCTCGTCGTCGGTGATCGGAATGGTGCACGGGATGCGGTCAGCCTCGGCGTCGAACATCCAGACCTTGCGCCAGTCGGCCCTGGGCGGTTCGAGGAGCCGGAACGAGGGAGCGGCGGCCGCGTCGAGATGGCAGACATCGACCCGCACGGGCCAGGCCGCGGCCTGAACGTAGCGGGCCACGATCGGCTGCCAGAACCCCGAGAAAACGACGAAGCGGGCCCGCCGCTCGGCGGCCCAGCGGCGCCGCAGTTCGCTGACCCTTTGCTGGTCTAGCCTGGGCGTCTGATCGCGTACCAGGCGCAGGGCCGTCACCGCGACCTTGAAGTCGTTGCGGAAAGCGGGTGCGGCCGCCTGTGCCCGGCGCGCCTCTGCCTCGCCCAGCAACGACTCGAACACCTCCACGGTGCTCGGCACGCCCGCGCTGGCCAGCCGGCCGGCCAGCACCTTGGCCGGCACGTAGGTGCCAAGCGTGACACCGGACGACAGCAGTGTGATCATGGTGGATCCAGCAGCGCATCCAGATGCTGGCCGGTCGCCGTATCGAGGGTCTCGAAGTCCTCGTCCGCCACCGCGAACAGGGCGTAGAAGAGCCGGCCGCGTGGTGGCCTCAGCGGTCCCGAGGCCAGCGGCATGACGCCACGACCGTGACCCGGCCACAGAAGTCCCGAGGCACGCAGGCGCTCGATCAGGCGCTCGGTGAAGTTGGCGTCGTCGACACGGGTATGCCGCGACCGCAGCCGTGCGGTCACCGCGCGATCTGCGACGCGCTCGTTCAGCCTGAGGCTGAGCAGCCCCATCGACTGCCGGGCATTGATCTCCAGCACGGGCACGATCGTGTCGTCGGTGAGCAGCAGAGAGTCCACGCAGACCGGGCCGTGATACCCGGCCTGGAAGAGGATCTTGCCGACCTCGATCAGTACGTCCGGATACCCCGAACGCTCCAGCGTTCGCTCGAGGTCGGGCGGGACCGGGCCCGACCCCGCGTAGGCGAAGCCGTCGTTCACCGTCCGCTGAAAGCCGAGCAGCGTGATACCGCCGGAAGGGTCGATGACGAGGTGCCCGGAGAACGATTCGGCAACTGGAAAGAGCGGCTGTACCAGCAACTCCACATCGGCCCCTCGATCAGCCTGGCGTTCCAGCACACGCACGACGGTGTCGAGAATGCGCGGTGTCGCCACCGTCAGCGCACCTTGACCGCAAACTCCGTACGGATCCTTCAAGACCACCTGCGCCGAATCTGCGGCACCGGCCAGCCGCCGGACCTCGGCCGGAGATCTTCCGACGGCGGCGGCGCCGAACAGGCCAAGGGCCTGAACCAATCCGTTCGACCAGGTCTTCGAGTTGACCAGAGACACGGTCGGCAAGGATGGCAGCCGCGCTGGCCCGCCGCATTGCCCGGCGACGGCATGGGTGCCGGGCACTACGGCATATGGCACCGGATCCAGGCATCCAGACACATCCAGCCAGGGCGCAGTGGCCGGGCGGCCGAGCCTGACCTCGACCGGCACGTCGTCCCGGCCTGGCACAACCACCATGTGGCAGTCGAGCGAGGCTTGCTGCAATGCGCCGGCTAGCACCGGATTCACTGCCCGGCCGGTGGCCACCACGTCGTCGGGTCCAGCACCGGCGCAAAGCACCTCGTCCATCGCTGACGCGATCAGCGCCGATTGCTCGGTCCTGACGGTCGGCAACTGCGCGATTCGCTGCGGCCGCCACCATCGCTCGGGGTCAAATGAGCCGAAGTGCAGCCGGCGGCATGCGGTCGTTCTGCGTGACGCCGTGTATGAACGCGCAGAATGAACGGACGGAGTGCAGGTGCTCTTCTCTGAGCGATTCAAAGTCGACCTCCACGCCGAACTCCTCCTCCGCGCCGATCAGGAAATTAATCATGTGGAGCGAATCGAGGCCCAGATCGTCGAAGAGGTCAGTGTCTTCGGTGATACCGGTGGCAAGTTCCGGATCGTCCATGACCCGTCTGACAAGCGCCTGCATGTGTTCGAGGTCCGTAGCCACTGAATCTAATCTCCGCTCAGATACAGTAGAATGCACTTGGAGCAGACCGGCATGAGGCCATTCTTCCGGAGGATCGCGCGCACCCGGCGGAACCGTTCGCTCAGCCAGAGCTCGTCGGCGGGGGTCTCGTGCAGGTTTCCGATGACGAATTCGGGAAAGAATTTGCACGAGCTCACACGGCCGTCGGCGTGGATCTCCATTCTGTTAGACACAGCGAGACAACGATGGCGTCGCTGAGCCGGGCGTGACGTACCGCGGATGAAGTCATCGATCTCGTCACTTTCGATCTGTGGCTGATATCGCAGCCGCAGTTTCCAGACCCGCTCGGCGATTCTGGACATCGAGTCGCGCAGATCCCCGATCGCGTCGGCGGGCAGCGCGTAGGTATACGAATGCCAGGTCGGTTTCTCACCCGGCTCGGGGGGGTTCAGCCAAGCGAATTCGTCCTCGTACAACTGGTCCATCGAGGCCGCCGTCTCCGGGCTGATGAACCAGGGCAACAGCCAGTACACGGAGTTGAAGCCAGTCTCCTCGGCCCAGTCCGTGAACTCGTACATGCGGCCGACCATTGCCTCGCTGACCATGCAGGCCACCGACAGTTCGCCGCGGTACTCGCCCCGCCGCTGAAGATCGAGGAACGCTTGGATGTTGCGCATGGCGCGGGCAAAGGATCCCCTGCCGCGGAGCGCTTCGTGTTCTGCTTCGAATCCGTCCAGGCTGACCAGAAGGTTGAGCGTCGGCCCGATTCGTAGCAGGTGCTCGGCGTTGCGTTCCATTAACAAGCCATTGGTGCACATGTTGACGACGCGAGGATAACGCTCGATCAAGGAGGCGATCTCACCGAAATTCGAATGCATGAGGGGCTCGCCGCCCCAAAGGAAAAGCTTCGCGCGTTGACCTGCGGTCAGCCGGAGCACGTCGTGGACGACCCGTATATCCAGCTCGGCCCGTTTGCGCTGGCTATCGTAGGAGTGGAAGAAGCCCTGCTCATTCCACTGGAAGCAGTGCAGGCATCGCAGGTTGCATTTGTAGGTGAGCTGCATGCTCACCTCTTGCGGCAGATCTGATGCGTAGAGCGGATCGTGAGCGAGTCTGCGTCGCGTCTCGGCCTTGATCGCTACCGTTCGGCGTAAATCGGCGAACTCGCCTTGGGTGAATTTCTTGCTTGTCTTCGCGTAAGGCACGTCACCACTTCCTCGTCCTCTGCGGCCTTCGGACGCACATGCCGCTGCGTGACGGCCGTCGCGTTTTGGGCAAGTATAGCCCAGCAACCCCAGTTGCGGTATATGCACATTTTTGGGATGGCCTCAGGTGACCCGCGTCGCCTAACTTCCGGGAGTTATAGCGGCCTTTGGGAAGCAGTAGCCGTGCCTGTCTCCGGCCGCTGCCCGCGCTCGTTGATCCGCTCGAGCAGCTCGCGCCGCCACTGCTCGGTCTGGCGGACCTGGTTGAACGTGAAGATGTGCAGGCCCTCGACGGCCGACGCGGGATTGGCCAGCGCGGTCCCGGTCCGGGCCAGCAGCCGGTCCGGGTTGTAGCCAGCGGGCGTGCCGAGACGCAGCAGCCACTGGGTATGCCCGGCCAGGAACCTGGCCGACTCGCTGACGCCCGCCTTGGCCGCCATCCGCAGCAGCCGGGTCCGGTCCACCGGCCCGGCGATGCCGACGAACAGCGGCAGCGTGACACCCCGGGTGCGCACCCGGGCGATCCACGTCCGCAGCGTGGCCGGGTCGAAGCACAGGTTGCTCACCAGGTACGTGGCGTGGTGCCGCTTGTCCCACATGGCCTGGATGGTGATGTCATCACCGATCTTCGGATGGCTCTCCGGGTAGCCGGTCACCCCGACCCGGGAGAACGGGCTGCCCATCTCGGCCAGCCGGTCCAGCAGCGACAGCGCGCTGTCGAAGCGGCCAGCGGGCGGGTCGGCGTCCCCGGCCGGGACGAACACGTCGTCCACGCCGCAGGACGTCAGGCGGGCCACGATGTCGGCGAGGTGGGTGTCATCGCGCACCAGCCGGGCTGACAGGTGCGGGACCACCCGGTAGCCCCGGGCGGTCAGCTTCTCGGTGAGGTCGAGCGTCGGGCCCAGTCCCTTCGCGGGCGAGGCCGTCACGGTCACGGTCAGGTCGGATGGCACCCACTCCAGCACCGTCTCCTCGGTGCTGCGGGCCGGGAGCACCTCGTACCTGGGCCGCTGCAGCAGCGATGCCACCCGAGCCAGCCCGCTGCGCATCACCTCTCCCCGCCCTCCCCACCCGCGCCGCCCTCGCCGGGGGAGGGAGCGGGCGAGGCGGCCTCGGCGAGCAGCAGGGCCAGCTCGCGCTCCAGGCTGGCGGTGCCGACGTCGATCACGGTCAGCGGCAAGCCGAACATCGCGGCCACGGCCGCCGCCT
>Ga0335074_10007636_pt1 | contig 14999 bp, 11 predicted proteins | sample Lox_Sample_23_FD_206715 | JGI IMG/M metagenome (GOLD analysis project Ga0335074, IMG submission 206715) | Soil microbial communities from Loxahatchee National Wildlife Refuge, Florida, United States - Lox_Sample_2.3 | ecosystem: Environmental > Terrestrial > Soil > Wetlands | place: USA...
CCGCGTTCCACGACAGCCCGCGTCCATCCGGCGAGCTCCATCGACATGCTGTCCTTGGGCGCGTCGGCCAGCAGCCGCACGGCGTGCGCGCAATAGATCCAGCGGTCGCCTCGATCGAGCATGCGCGTCGCCTGTGCGTAGAGCGCCTCGATGAGCGCCGGCGCATTAAGGAGGCCGAAACCCACATCCTCGGTTGCAATCATCTCGAGCCGGCGCCATAGCAGCTCCTCCGTTTCCGGCCCGTTGGCAAAGAGCTCGTAAGCGGCCAGGGCCGACTCCTCCACCAGCCCGCGTCGGATGGATTTCTGCAAGACGGAACGCAACTCATCGACCGCAAACCCGTGCACTGTCGTCGCGCGGCTCCAGACGTCACCGCTTTGATAATTCTCGGACACGCTCTGCTCCTTCTGTACCATAGGCACGATGCCTGGCGCCGCGCTCCCCTCCAGCATAAGCCATGAAGGACCGGCCGGTTGCGCCGCCGCCGCTTTCTAGCGCTCGGCGCCGGCGTGGCTGGCGCCGCTCTGCTACCGGCAGGTTGTCACCGCCGATCGGGTGAGCTCACCATGGCGCTGGGTTGGATTCCGGACGTCGAATACGCCGACCTCTGGATCGCGCTCGACCGCCGCTACATCGCGGACGCTGGACTGCGATTCAACTACCTGCCGGGCGGTCCTAACGCCCCGCAACCCGTGCTGGAGATCTCCGCCGGCGAGGCAGACTTCGGCGACTCCGATTGGCTGCCGTTCTGCGACGCCGTCAACCAGGGGAACGATTTCGTGATTCTCGCGTCCCTCTTCCCGGTCGGCCCGGTGGGCCTGATTTCATTGCCGGCGCACCCCGTACACACGCCGGCGGACCTCGTCGGCAAGCGCTTCCTGGTGCAGGGACCGAACGAGCGCGCCATGCTGCAAGCGCTCTTTCGCATCAACGGGCTCGAGGAGAATTACACCATGGTCCCGGTCGGATTCTCGGCCGAGCCCTTGCTCGAGGGCGCGGGCGATGCGTACTTTTGCTTTGTGACCAATCAGCCGCAGAGCCTCGTGCGCATGGGACTGCATCAAGGGACCGACTTCTTCGTCACCCGGCTATACGATCTCGGCTATCGAGTCTGCACGGCGTTGCTCACGATCGCGCGCCGGACGCTGCAAAAGCGTCGCAGCGAGATGGTTCGCTTTCTCGCGGCTCTGCTTCGCGGTCACGCGGCCAACGCGGCCGACCCTGCCGCCGGCGCCCGACTCGCCGTCGATCACTACGGCGCCGACCTGGGACTTGACCTGCAACAGCAAACGACGCTCAATCGGCTACAGATTGCGCTCGAGACGGAGCCGGGTGCGCAAATCCCCTTCTGGTTCAGCGAAGCGGCTTTCGCCGGAACCATGTATTCCATCGCCCGTGTCTCCGGCCGGCGCCCTCTTCCCCCACCGGCGCGGCTGCGTGACATGAGCTTGCTGGAGGAGGCATTCCACGCGGTCCAGCGGCCCGCGCGATGACTCTGGAACGACACCACGAGGCGATCGGCTGAGGATGGCGACACTTGCGCTCCTTGGAGTCACGCAATCTTTCCAACGCCGAACGGATGCGGGCCAGAGGCAAGCCTTTGTGGCCCTCGGTCCCCTGGACCTTGCGATCGGCGATGGCGAGTTCGTCGCCCTGATCGGCCCCTCCGGATGCGGCAAGAGCACGGTCCTGCGACTGCTCGCAGGTCTCGTCGAGCCCACGACCGGAGAGGTGCAGATCAATGGGCAACCGCCGCGCGATCTGCAGGCTCAGCACTCCCTCGGAATCGCCTTTCAGGAGCATGCGTTGCTACCCTGGCGAACGGTTCGGGGCAATCTGCGGCTGCCGTTCGAGGTCGCCGGTCTCCCGGCGGCGGACGATCGCATCGGCGAGCTGATCGCCTTGGCGGGGCTGCAGGGTTTCGAGCACGCGCGTCCCGCGGAACTATCCGGGGGCATGCGGCAACGAGTCGCGATCGCGCGCGCGCTCGCATTGCGGCCCAAGCTGCTGCTGCTCGATGAGCCCTTTGGTGCGCTCGATGCGGTGACTCGGCGCAGAATGAATTTCGAGCTGGAGCGCATCTGGCTGGAAAGCCGCCCCACCACGCTCATGGTGACACACAGCGTCGATGAAGCCGTTCTGCTGGCGGACCGCGTCCTCGTGCTCACGGAGCGGCCGGGCCGCGTGCGCCTCGACATGGGCGTTCCCCTGGTTCGCCCGCGGGCTGCCGAGCTGATGCGCACGGCCACGTTCCACCGGCTGGCCGATGAGCTCACCGCCAATCTGGAAAGCGCCAATCCGGACAGCGCGACGCTGGAAAGCGGATGAGATTGCGAGGTCTGCTCTATCCGGCTCTCGGTTGCGTGCTGCTGTTGTGCGCTTGGGAGGTGATCGGTCGCGACCGACTCCTGGGCAACACCTTCCCCGCGCTCACGCAGGTGCTGCGGGTGTACGCAGACGGTCCGCGACGAGGGCTGCTGATCCGCTCGGCGGCCGCGACGATCGGTTCGGCCGTGGCCGGTTATGCGACAGGTGTCGGGCTGGGTGTCGCGGTCGCCTTGGTCGCCCACCTGGTGCCGCTCTTGCGCGGCGGACTCGATCGGATGGCGGTACTCGTCAACGCGCTGCCGGTCATCGCCCTCGGTCCGGTGTTGATCATCACCGCCGGCCGCGAGGCCACTCCGGCGGCGCTCGCCTCCATACCCGTCTTCTTCCTGCTGTATACCGCCAGCGGCGTTGGCCTGCGCGCCGCGAGCCAGCGCCTGGAAGACGTATTGACGACGCTCGGCGCCAGTCGCTGGCAGCGGCTCGCCAAAATCGAGGCGCTTGCCGCCCTGCCGCATGTGGCGACCGGCATGAGAATCGCCACCTCCAGCGCGATGATCGGTGCCGTCGTCGGTGAATGGTTCGGTGCGCCGTCCGGGTTGGGCGTCGTCGTGCTCAACAGCATGCAAAACTTCCAGATACCGCTGCTGTGGGCCACGGTCATGCTGATCGCCGCGGTCACCGTCTCGAGCTACGGTTTGCTGGTCCTCACGGAGCGGGCGATCCGCCGTCAGGTCGGCGCGTGCGACGTCTAGTCTTTGATCTCTGGCCCGTGCTCCTGCTGTTGCTTCTCTGGCAGGTGTGGGTGAGCGCCGCGGGGTATAACAGCATCGTGCTGGTTCCACCCGGCGCCGTCGCGAGTGACCTGCTGCACTTCCCCGGTGCCTACCTGTTTCCGGCCCTGCACACGCTCGCCTTCGCCTTGGGCGGTTTGACCCTCGGCATGCTCGCCGGCGTGCTGCTTGCCCTCGCCGCGTGGTTCTCGGCGCTGCTCGCCGGCGTGACGACCCCCTTCGCATTGCTCCTCAGCTCGACTCCGGTCGTATGCCTGATTCCGGTCATTGCGCGGCTCTTCGGATACGAGAGCCGCACCGAGCTCATCGCGATCGCCCTCATGACCTTTTTCCCGTCCTTTGTTTACGGCAGTGCGGGTCTTCGGCAGCTGCCCGCGATGTCGCGCGATGTCTTCCTCGTCCTGCACGCATCGCGCCGGCAGAGCCTCCGTCTGCTTGCGCTGCCCGCCGCGCTGCCGGCGCTTGCCACGGCGCTGCGCGTGGGAGCCACGCTCAGTGTCCTGGTCGCGCTTCTCGCGGAGTATCTGATGCAGACCGGCGGTCTCGGCACCCTCTTCGCGGTGACCATGCAGCAGTTCCATCTTGCCCGGGCGCTCGGCGCGAGCGCGCTCGCCATGGCGCTCTCGGTCCTGCTGTTCGAAGCGGCCCGCGCGCTCGAGCAGCGCGTGTCGCGCATCTATCGGGCGGATGCCTGACCTGTCGGCGAGCCGGCGGCCGATCTCCTCGATCGGCGTCTCAGGCGAGATAGATGAAGCGCGCGATGAACAGGGCCGAGAGCACGTACACGAGCCAATCGCCCCAGGCGGCTTTGCCGCGCACCAGCTTGAGGACCGCGTGACTGACGATGCCGAACGCGAGTCCATTCGCGATGGAATAGCTGAGCGGGATCATGATGACCGTGAGGAACGCCGGGATGGCCTCGAGGGGATCGACCCAATCGACCTCCGCCAGCGCGCCCATCATCATGCCCCCGACCAGAATCAGCGCCGGCGCGGTCGCGGCCGTCGGAATGGCCTGCACCAGCGGTGCGAAGAACAACGTGCAGAGGAACAGCAGTCCGACGACGACACTCGTGAGACCGGTGCGTCCACCGACCGCAACACCGGCCGCGCTTTCAATATAGCTCGTGACCGGACTCGTCCCGGCGATGGCACCCACCATCATGGCGAGCGAGTCCACGATCAGGATGCGGTTCAATCTGGGAATCGAGCCATCGGGCGCCGTGAGTCCCGCCCGCTTGGTCACCGCCACGAGCGTGCCCACATTGTCGAACAGATCGACCAAGAGGAATACGAGGACGATTTCCACCAGCGACAAGCCGACGCCGCCCTTGAGGTTCAAAGCCGCCGGCACGCTGAGCTTGAAAGCGGCGGCCGACAGGTCGCTCAGCTGGTAGATCCCGGGGGTGAAGTGGGCCAGCCCGAGCGCCCAACCGGCCCCGGCGGTGACGAGGATGCCGAGCAGGATCGCGCCTTTCACCCGCCAGAGCTGCAGCGCCGCGATGACGAGCAGCCCGAGCAGCGCGAGCGCCGTCGTCGGCGTCGTGACCGTTCCGAGACCCACCAACGTGCCGGGCCTGGCGACGATGATGCCGGCATCGGCCAGGCCGATGAAGGCGATGAACAGTCCGATGCCCCCGGCGACTGCCGCGAACAGCGAACGCGGCACGGCGTTCATGATCAACTGTCGCACGCCGACGAGCGTCAGGATGAGGAAAGCGGCTCCCGACAGGAACACGCAGCCGAGCGCGGTCTGCCACGGCACGCCCAGGCCCTTGACCACGGTGTAGGTGAAATAGGCGTTGAGGCCCATCCCAGGGGCGAGCGCCAACGGATAATTGGACGCAAGCCCCATGAGAATGGTGCCGAATGCCGCGGCAAAGCAGGTCGCGGCGGCGACCCCGGCCATCGGCAGGCCGGCCGCACCCAGGATGACGGGATTGACGACGACGATATAGGCCATCGTCAGAAACGTCGTGAAGCCGGCGAGCAGCTCGGTCCGAACGGTCGTGCCGTGAACTGCGAGCCTGAAGAAGCGATTGAGCATTGGCGACCCTTGAATTCTTCGGCGGCGGCGACCCTTCATTCTTCTGCGACCGAGAATGCACAAGCATCCCGCGCGGCGCAACTATCAACCGCGCACACGGTGCGGCCGCGCGGGCCACGCTCGATAGCGCCTTGTTGGGGCATCCGCCGAGCGCCGTGCGCACAATCAGTGCAGCGGCCTCGTGTACAAAACTCGGGGCGGACGTGCTGTAATGCTCCGCAATGTGGGGTGCGATGGGTAAGCTGACCACACATGTCTTGAACGTTGCGGCGGGCATTCCCGCGGCCGGGATGCGCATCGAGTTGCGCGCCGCGCCGGTGGCATCGAAGACGCTCACGGACATGGCGCTCGTCGGTGCCACGCAGACCAACGCCGAGGGGCGCTGCAGCGCTCCTCTCCTGCAGGGCGCTGCATTCGGCGCCGGCCGCTATGCGCTGACATTCCACGTCGCGGCGTACTTCCGCGCGCTCGGACACCCGCTCCCCGAGCCGCCGTTCCTGGACGAGGTCGTGATCGCCTTCGGCGTCGCCGATCCGCTTGCGAACTATCACGTGCCGTTACTGGTCTCCCCGTGGAGCTACTCCACCTACCGCGGCAGTTGAAGACGATGTCGGCTCCAACCGAGGCAACAGGGGCTCCAACCGAGGCGACCGCGCACTCGTCGCAGACGCTGCGGTTCGTCCTGGATGGCCGCGTCGTGTGCCTCGACCGCCCGCTGCCGACGACGACCGTGCTCGACTATCTGCGGGAGACCGCCGGCCGGCACGGCACGAAGGAAGGTTGCGCCGAAGGCGATTGCGGCGCGTGCACGGTGGTCCTCGGGGAGCTTTCCGCCGACCATCGCCGCATCACCTATCGGGCCGTGAATTCCTGCATCCGGTTTCTGCCCACCTTGGACGGCAAGGAGCTCATCACCGTCGAGAGCCTGCGACAACCCACCGGGAGCCTGCACCCGGTCCAGCAGTCGATGCTCGACCATCACGGCTCCCAATGCGGCTTTTGCACACCCGGATTCGTGATGTCCCTGTTTGCCCTGTACCTGAGCTCGGACCGTGCCGGCCGCGAGCAGGTGGTCGAAGCACTGGCCGGCAATCTCTGCCGTTGCACCGGATACCGGCCGATCATCGAGGCCGGCATGCGACAGGGCGACTACCCGACGCCCGACCGCTGGAGCCGCGAGGACGCTCGCTCCGCAGAGCGGCTCGCCGCCCTCGAGCGGCTGGCGCGCGATCGCGAGGTCGAGGGATCGCTGCAGTATCCGGGCTATCACGCGCCCCGAACGGTCGATGAGCTGAGCGAGGCGCTGCGGGCGCAGCCCGATGCCCTCGTGCTCGCGGGCGGCACCGACATCGGGCTTTGGGTGACGAAGCAGTTGCGCGAATTGCCCCGGCTCGTGTTTCTCGGCAGTGTGCCCGAGCTCACGGCCATCGAGGAGCGGCCTCAGGAATTATGGATCGGTGCCGCCGTCACGCTGACGGATGCCTGGCCGGTCCTGCTGCGGCGATTTCCCGAGCTCGAGGAGCAGGCCGCGCGCTTCGCCTCGCCTCCCATTCGGAATTCGGCGACCCTCTGTGGCAACCTCGCCAATGGCTCGCCCATCGGCGATTCGATTCCCGCGCTGCTCGCGCTCGATGCGCAGATCGAGCTGCGGACAGGCTCCGCGGTTCGCCGGGTGCCGCTCGATGAGTTCTATCTGGGATATCAGAAGAAAGATCTGAGCCCGGGCGAGTTCGTGACCGGGGTCGCCATTCCTGTCGCCGTCGCGGGTCGATTGATCGGCAGCTACAAGCTCGCCAAACGCATGGACCAGGATATCTCGGCCGTCTGCGCCACCTTTTGCGTGAGCGTCGAGGGTGAGCGGGTGCGCAGTGCGCGGCTCGCGTATGGCGGCTTGGCCGCGATCGCCTGCCGAGCTCGCCACGCGGAACGCGCACTTCTCGCGCACGGCTGGAATCCGGCGGGTATCGAGGCCGCCGGCGCCGCGCTCGCCGCCGACTTCGAGCCCCTCTCCGACCTGCGCGCCAGCCGTGCGTATCGGCTACGCGCCGCCGGCAATCTGCTGCGCCGCTTCTTTCTGCAAAGCCGGCCCGAGCATTCTGCCTTGCGCACCCGCGACGCCTTGCGCACGAGCGAGGCTTTGCGCGCCGGCGAGGCACGCTCGGGAGGCGGTGCCATCCGTTGATCGTCGGCACGGCACGGGCACACGACAGTGCGCCGCTCCACGTGAGCGGCGAGGCGCAGTATTGCGACGACATTGCGCTGCCGCCCACGGTCCTGCATGCCGCTTTTGGAATGAGTCCGATCGCCCATGGACACATCACGGCGCTCGATCTCGCCCCGGTCCTCGCCTCGGCCGGTGTTGCAGCCGTCGCCGTCGCGGCGGACGTTCCGGGCGAAAACAACTATGGGGGCGCCGTGCACGATGATCCGATCTTCGCCCACGATCGCCTCGAGTACGCCGGGCAACCCGTGTTCGCCGTCGCGGCCGGCTCGATGCGCGCGGCGCGCATCGCGGCGCGGCGCGCCAGGCTCGATGTGACGCCTCTGCCCGCGCTGCTCGACATCCGCGCCGCCCTGGCCGCTGAAAGCTACGTCCTCCCCAGCCAGACCGTGCGCCGCGGCGATCCAGAGGGGCACCTCCGGGCAGCACCGCGGCGCTTGAGCGGTACCGTGCTGATCGGCGGCCAGGATCACTTCTACCTGGAAGGACAGATCGCGGTGGCCATCCCGCAGGAGGATGGCGGCATGCTGGTGCACAGCTCGACGCAGCACCCGACCGAGGTTCAGAGCATCGTGGCCCATGCGTTGGGACTTTCTGCCAATCGAGTCATCGTGCAGTGTCGCCGGATGGGCGGCGGATTCGGCGGCAAGGAGAGCCAGGCGGCGCTGATCGCGGCGGCGGCGGCCGTGTTGGCGCGCAAGACCGGCAGACCGGTGAAGTTGCGGTTGGACCGCGACACCGACATGCTGATGACGGGCAAGCGGCACGACTTCATCGCCGACTACACGGTCGGCTTCGACGATGCGGGGCGGCTGCGCGCGCTGTCGGTGATGCTCGCCTCACGCTGCGGGTATTCCGCCGATCTTTCCGGACCGGTGAACGACCGCGCGATGTTTCACATCGATAACGCCTACTACCTGGAACACGTCGAGGTCACCTCGCACCGCTGCAAGACCCATACCGTGTCGAACACCGCGTTCCGCGGCTTCGGTGGACCGCAGGGCATGATGGTGATCGAGGCCGTCATGGACGACATCGCGCGCACGCTCGGCCGCGACCCCCTCGACGTCCGGCGCGCCAACCTGTACGGCAGCGGCGAGCGCAATGTCACGCACTACGGTCAGACGGTCGAGGGCAACCTGCTGCCGGAGATACTCGATCGGCTCGAGCGCAGCAGCGAGTATCGCCGGCGTCGCAGCGAGATCGGTGGCTGGAACGCCGCGCAACCGATCGTCAAGCGAGGTCTGGCGCTGACGCCCGTCAAATTCGGCATTTCGTTCACCTCCACACTGTTCAATCAAGCGGGCGCGCTGCTGCAGGTCTACACCGACGGCACGGTCCTGTTGAATCACGGCGGTACGGAGATGGGCCAGGGACTGCACGTGAAGGTCGCGCAGGTGGTCGCGACCGAGCTCGGGCTGCCGCTCTCCGCCATCCGCATCTGCGCCACCGATACCAGCAAGGTGCCGAACACGTCCGCCACGGCGGCCTCTGCGGGCGCCGATCTCAACGGCAAGGCGGCACAGGCGGCGGCGATCACGATCCGCGAACGCCTCACGGCGATCGCCGCCCAGAAATACGGCGTCGCATCCCAGGAGGTCCGGTTTGCCGAGGGCTACGTGCAAGCGGGTGCACAGCGAGTGCCGTTTGCTGCGCTGGCGCGCAGCGCCCACGAAGCGCGCGTGTCACTCTCGGCGACCGGGTACTACCGCACGCCGAAAATTCATTGGGACAAGGAATCGAAGCGCGGCAGGCCCTTTTTCTACTTCGCCTTCGGCGCCGCGGTCGCCGAGGTGGCGCTCGACACGCTCACCGGGGAGACACAATTGCTGCGTGTCGATATCTTGCATGACGTGGGCACGTCTCTGAACCCGGCCATCGACTTGGGACAGATCGAAGGGGGGTTTCTGCAGGGCGTCGGCTGGCTCACCTCTGAGGAGCTGTACTGGAACGACGCCGGTCAACTCGGCACGCACGCGCCTTCGACCTACAAGATACCCACCGCGCGCGACTGGCCCGCGGATGCTCGAGTGGCGATGCTGCCGACGGCGCCCAATGTCGAGGATGCGATCTTTCGATCCAAGGCCGTCGGGGAACCGCCCTTGATGCTGGCGCTGTCGGTGTTCCACGCCATCCGCGATGCCTGCGCGGCCTGTGGTCCCGTCGGCTGCAGGCCGGACCTGGCAGCGCCGGCGACACCGGAGGCCGTACTGCGCGTCGTCGATACCCTGCGACTGCGAGGCGCGGCGTGAGCGTGCCGCAGATCAAGCCGCGGCCCGTCGCCTCGCGCGCCGCAGGCGCGTGGCTCGCGCCGCTCTCGGGCCACTGGATCGACGCCGCACGGCATCACCTCTCCCGCCACACCGCGCTGGTGCGCGTCACCGTCACCGCACTGCGCGGCTCCGCGCCACGCGAGCCGGGGGCGAGCCTCCTGGTCGACACGCTCGGCACCGTCGGTACCATCGGTGGCGGCCGGCTCGAATGGCACGCGACGGCGCTCGCACACCAGCTGCTCGGCGATTCGCGCGCCGCGCCGGTGCGCATCGCCGAGCTCGTCCTCGGGACCGAGCTGGGACAGTGCTGTGGCGGCCGCGTCGAGCTCTGGGTGGAGCGCCTGACTCGTTGCGATCTCCCGTGGCTGAACGATGCGGCGCGCCGCATGCGCGAGGAGCCCGGCGCACGCGACACCTGGGTCATCGCGAGCGAGCTTGCCGCCGGCGTGGTGACGCATCGGCTGCTCGAGCGTCCCGTCGCAACCACCGCGGCCGTAGAGCTCACGCGCGACCGTGCCGGACGGGTGACGTTGTTCGAGGTCCTGCGGCGGCAACGTCCTCCATTGTGGATCTTCGGGGCCGGCCACGTCGGGCAGGCGCTGGTACGGCTGCTCGCGGAGCTGGCGCTGTTCGAGATCACCTGGGTCGATTCGCGCGCCGCGCTGCTGCCCGCGTGCGTGCCCGACGGAGTGACAGCGGAGGCTTGTGCGGTCCCGACGGACCGCGTGGCCCGCGCGCCCGCGGGCACGCGCTTCGTCGTGCTGACCCACGATCACGCGCTCGACTACGAATTGTGCCGCCTGATCCTGGCGCGCGGAGACTTCTCCTGGTTGGGTCTCATCGGATCCGCGAGCAAGTCGGCGCGGTTCCGCTCGCGCTTGCTGCGCGCCGGCTTCGACCGCGAGACCATCTCGCGACTCACCTGCCCGATCGGCGTCCCCGGAATTTCCAGCAAACTGCCCATCGCCATCGCCATTGCGATCACCGCGCAGCTGTTGCAGCAGACTCACGGGACACACGCCGCGCAGCGCACGGGCTCGACCACCGATGTGGACCTTCAAGGTTGCACCGGCGAGTGCGGCTCATGCGCTGCGGAGCGCTCGAAGCAACCATGAGCATCACTCCTCCTGCAGCCGCACCGCCCTTACTCACCTCATGAGCGCGTTCGCGCTCGACTTCCTGAGCCTGCTCGGCCGCTGGGTACACCTCATCACCGGCATCGCCTGGATCGGTTCATCGTTCTATTTCGTCTGGCTCGACAATCACTTGCTGCCGCCGACGGATGCGGCCCTGGTGCGCAAGGGTGTCGCCGGGGAGCTGTGGGCGGTGCATGGCGGGGGCTTCTACAACGCTCAGAAATATCGCCTCGCGCCGCAGTCGCTCCCCCCTTCCCTGCATTGGTTCTACTGGGAAGCGTACTCCACATTCCTCTCGGGACTGTTCCTGCTGTGCCTCCTGTACTACGCCCAGGCCGAGATCTATCTCATCGACCCCCGCGTGGCCGCATTGTCCAAAACCGAAGCCATTGCGATCAGCGTAGGCTTCTTGAGCGGCGGCTGGATCGTCTACGACAGCCTCTGCCGCAGCCCGCTCGGGCGACGCCCCGCCTCACTCGCCGGTGTCATCGCAGTCCTCTCGTGCGCTGCGGCCTACGGGCTGTGCCACCTCTTCAGCGGCCGCGCCGCTTTCATTCAGTTCGGCGCCATGTTGGGCACCATCATGGTGGCCAACGTCTTCTTCGTCATCATTCCCGGACAGCGCGAGATGGTGCGCGCCAAGCAGGAGGGCCGCGAGCCGGATCCGCAAGCCGGGCTGCGCGGCAAGCTGCGCTCGGTGCACAACACCTATTTCACGCTGCCCGTGCTCTTCACGATGATCAGCAACCACTACGCCGTGACCTTCGGCGCGCGCGACAACTGGCTGGTGCTGATCGCGATCTGCGCGGCGGGCCTCCTGATACGCGTGTATTTCGTGGATCGCCACAAGCGCCACCTGCGCGGCGGCAAGACCTCGCCCTGGCCTGCTCTCGCGGGCGTGCTGCTGCTTGCCGCCACGGCAGCCCTGCTCGCGCCCCGCGTGGCGCCATCGACGACCGCCGCAACCTCCGCGCCCGCCGCGCAATTCTCCGCGATCGAGCTGATCGTCGCGCGGCGCTGCGTGCCCTGCCACGCCGCCATCCCCATCGAGCCCGGCGTCCCGACGGCACCGAAGGGGCTGAGGCTCGATACCCCGGAGGCCATCCTCACGCACGTGGCCATGATTGGACCGCAGGTACGAGCCCGAACCATGCCGCTCGGCAATCTCACGGGCATGACGGATCCGGAGCGCACGCAGCTGCTCGACTGGATAAGACATGGCGCACCCCACTGACTCGAGCGCCTCGACTGACGGGATCGCCGCGACTGAATCGAGCGCCCCGTGATTACCCTCGAGCGGCTCAACAGCATGTCGGCGCCGGAGTTCGTGACGGCCCTCGCCTCGATATTCGAGCATTCTCCGTGGGTTCCGGAACGTGTCGCGGAGTTGCGGCCGCTCGCGAGCGGGCTTGCCCTGCACCGGATGCTGTGCGAAGCGGTGCTCCGGGCCGACGTGGCCTTGCAGCTCCAGCTGATTCGGGCACACCCGGAGCTTGCCGGACGCGCCGCCCTGCGTGGCGATCTCACGGCGGCATCCACGAAGGAGCAGCAGGGCGCGGGGCTCTCCGCCTGCACGCCGTCGCAGTTGGCGCAGCTGCAGTCGTTGAACGCGGAATACGGACGACGCTTCGGCTTCCCGTTCGTGCTCGCCGTGAGGGGGCATACGGTCGACAGCGTGATCGACACGCTCGCCGAGCGCGTGACGCACGACACCGATGAGGAGCGCGACGTCGCACTACGGGAGATCTGCCGCATCGCGCGCTTCCGTCTCGCGGACTTGATCGCCGAGCCGCTCGGCGATGCCGCCATGGCGATGGCCGAGGATCTGGCGTCGTTGAGCGAAGAGCGCGGCGCGCTCACCTGCTCATACCTGACGCCCGCCCATCGCGCGACCGCCGCCCGAATTCGCGACTTCATGCTGGCCGCCGGGCTTGCCACCCACATCGATGCGGTGGGCAACGTCGTGGGTGTGATGGAAGGTGGCCCGAGCCGCAAGCGCGTGCTCACCGGCTCCCACTACGACACGGTCATCCACGCGGGCAAATACGACGGGCGGCTCGGCATCGTCTTGCCCATCGCGGTGGCAGCCGCGCTGCGGCGCGCTGGCGTGAAACTGGCGTATACGCTCGAGATCATCGCGTTTTCCGAAGAGGAAGGCGTGCGCTTCAAATCCACGTTCTTGGGCAGCCGCGCGGTCGCGGGGCACTTCGACCTGGACCAGCTCGACAGTGTCGATGCGAGCGGCACGACCCTGGCCGATGCCATTCGTGCCGCGGGCCACGACGTTGCCGCGATTCCTGCCATCGCGCGCGATGCCTCGCAGGTCGCGTGTTTCCTCGAAGTTCATATCGAACAGGGTCCCGTATTGCTCGAGGCGGCGCTGCCCGTGGGTGTGGTCACCAGCATTGCGGGCAGCGTGCGCAGTATCGTGACCGTTGAAGGTCAGTCGGGTCACGCGGGAACGGTGCCGATGGCGCTGCGGCGCGATGCCGTCGCCGCGGCCGCCGAGATGGTGCTTGCCGTGGAGCGACGCTGCAGCGGGCACTCGGGGCTCCTCGGCACGGTGGGCAAGCTCGAGGTACCGGGCGGCGCCATCAACGTGATTCCGGGCCGGTGCGAGTTCAGTATCGATATTCGTTCCAGCAGCGATGCGGTGCGCGACGCGGCAGTCGCCGATGTGAGCGCCGCGATCGAGGGCATCGCGAGCCGACGCGGTGTCGAGGTCGCCCAGATGCGGGTCCTGCAAGCGGCGAGCGTGCCTTGTACGCCCGCGCTGCAAGATGCATGGGCGGCAAGCATCGAGCGCATCACTCGCGGCCCCGCATTACGCTTGCCGAGCGGCGCGGGTCACGATGCCATGATGATGGCGAGCCTCACCGACATCGGTATGCTGTTCGTGCGCTGCGGCAACGGCGGCATCAGCCATCACCCGGACGAGGCGCTGAGCGCGGCCGATGCCGACATCGCCGCGCGGGTGTTCGAGGATTTCCTCCTGCACTTCACGTGTCCCACATGACCCTCGAGCGACCGCAGGACCGAGCGTTTCTCGGCAACGTGCTGCACACGCCGACGCGCGGGCAGATCGAATGGCTTCCGGACGCCTTGATCGAGGCGGACGGCGCCGGTGCCATCCGGGCGATTCATCGCCGGGATTCGCCGCACGCGGCCATCGTGGCGGCACGCCACCGCGCGGCGGGCACCTTGATCGCGCTCGAGCAAGGCGAGTACTTGTTGCCCGGTCTGGTCGACCTGCACGTGCACGCGCCGCAATGGCCGCAGCTCGGACTGGCGCTGGACCTCCCGCTCGAGGACTGGCTGCAGGCTTGCACGTTCCCCCTCGAGGCGCGCTATGTCGACACCGAGTATGCGCGGCGGGTGTACGAATCCTTGGTCGACGGACTGCTCGCGAATGGCACGACCACCGCGATGTATTTCGCCACGATTCATCTCCCAGCCACTCAGGCGCTCGCCGATATCTGTCTGAGGCGATCGCAGCGCGCTCTGATCGGGCGGGTTGCGATGGATGATCCCTGCCAATGTCCGCCGTTCTATCGGGATGCGTCCGCCGACGTGGCCGAGGCCGAGACCCGGGCATTCATCGACTATGTGCGATCGATGGCGGGCAACGCCAGCGGACTGATCCTGCCCGTGATCACGCCGCGCTTCATTCCGGCCTGTACCGACGCGCTGTTGACGAGGTTGGGCGACCTCGCGCACCAGACGCGCTGTCACGTGCAGACGCATTGCTCGGAGAGCGACTGGGAGCACGGCTTCGTGCTGGCCCGCTGTGGGGTGACGGATACCGCCGCGCTGCAGCGCTTCGGCCTACTGTCGAGGCGTGCGATCCTCGCGCACGGCAATCTCATCGATGAGCCTGACGTCACGGCCATTCTCGAGGCGGGCGCGGGCATCGCGCATTGTCCCCTGTCGAACGTCTACTTCTCCGATGCCGTCTTTCCCGTGCGGCACATGTTGCAGCGGGGCGTGCACGTGGGCCTCGGCACGGACATCGCAGGCGGCGCGAGTCCTTCGATTCTCGAGAACGCCCGCCACGCCGTGATCGCATCCCGCAGCCTCGAATCCGGCGTCGATCCGCGCCTCAGCCGCGCAGAGCGGCGCTCGCCCGACTCGCGCATCGATGCCGCCACGGCCTTCTGGCTGGCCACCGCAGGCGGGGGCATCGCGCTCGATCTGCCGATTGGAA
>Ga0335074_10007638_pt1 | contig 14998 bp, 16 predicted proteins | sample Lox_Sample_23_FD_206715 | JGI IMG/M metagenome (GOLD analysis project Ga0335074, IMG submission 206715) | Soil microbial communities from Loxahatchee National Wildlife Refuge, Florida, United States - Lox_Sample_2.3 | ecosystem: Environmental > Terrestrial > Soil > Wetlands | place: USA...
GCTCCGGCACACCTTGGCAAGAGGCAGCGGTTCGACTGGGCGATCATCGTAAGTGCCGAGGACGGCTGTATTCGCGACTTGGAGCAGCCGCCCACATACGCCGAGGCGTTTCGCGTACAGCGGTTCCAGGCCTCGCTGAGCGCGTTTTGTCGCTGTCCCGTAGTGTGTCACTTTGTCGCGTTGTGGACCGTCATGTTGCGGTGTCCACGGACGCATAGCGGACGGGCCGCTGCTGCCAGAACGGTCGGTGAAACCGTCGGCTTCCGCGGACGGCCACGGACGGGCCGTGCTGGCGGAGTGCTCAGGCTTGACGTGCGGGTAGGCGTTGGCGAACTCGTCGTCCGTCATGTCGGGGTACAGAAGCCTCCGCCAGTCCTTAGCCAGGCGCTCGAATAGCTTGATGTCACTGGCCCCCCGCTTTTCCAGCCTCAGGATCGCGGCAACTTCCTGGTTGAGCAGGCGGCATAGCCCGGTGATGATGCTGACAGAGCACCCAGTGATTCCCCGTCGCTGTACACGAGGTTAGGGAGCGCCCTCAGATTCTCCCGCTGCCTCGTGTCGTCTGTGGTCGGCCGTCATGACGGCGCCGCTCTCGCGGAGTGGCTTGACCGATGGGTCAAGAGAAGCTTACGTATCCGATCTAAGCCGCAGCCCGCTCCTGGTAGGTGAGGGCTCCGTCGCCAGCTGTCCAGCGAAGGCCAGGTCGGAAGTGTTTTCCGAACACTGGGCCTTCGCTGTTCAGGGGCGACACCGGGGCGGTGCGTTGTGCCGGCGGCTCAGACCATGGAGGTGTCCATCTCTATCGTGCGCGAGTTGGCGTGCGTCTGCGTGACCACACCGGCGGCCTCGCCCGGCTGGAGCGTCGGCATCGCGCCCGAGTAGGTAATTGTCACGTACAAGTAGACGTTCAGCCCGGAGGGCGTGACCCGGCTGCCGCTCAGCTGGATGGAGACGGGGTATTCCGATGTCTGGCTTGGGGCGCAGTCCGGGACGCAGGCGTTCAGTTCCTCAGTTCCGGTGGCGGTCGCGGTCTGTCCCCATGTGGTCCACTGCAGGTTCGTCAGGGTGTTGATGGCGTTAAAGCAGCCGAGTTGGTACGTCGTCGGCTTGACCACCGGCTTGTCCTCGCAGTCGGCCAGCACCATCGACTGCCCGCCGGTGCCCGAGCCCCCGGTCGGGCTGCTGGCCGGCGTGCCAGTCGGGGTGGTCCCGGTGGTCGCGCTGGCCTGCGGCGTGGCGGCCGTGCTGGTCCCGGTGGCCCCGACGGATGATCCGCTGGCATTGCAGGCCGACAGCGCGAGCCCGATGGCGAGCCCGAGTGCGGAAAGGCCCGCAATCCTGGCCTTGCGCTTGCAATTCCGTGAGTTCATGGTTGTTTCCCTTGCTGCTCAGATGGATCAGGCGTAACTAGGCGCACATGGCGGAGCTGTCCGCCGCTCCCCATGTGAAGGCAGGCGTGACGGGATGCTTAGTTCTGGTACGGGTCGGCCGGGATGGTGGGGCTGTAAGTGACGGACTGGAAGAGGTCCTCGGAGTAGGTCTGGCCGGGGCCGACGTTGGCGTCCTCCAGGATCGCGCCGGTCTTGGGTGACAGGAAGACCTCCACGACCTGGTGGTCCGGGCGTGCGTCCATGCGGCTGAACTCGGTGGCGGGGCGGCCGGCGGTGTCCGTGGCGTGGGTGTTCACGGTCACGCCAGGGGTATCCGCGAATACCTGATAAAGGGCCGAGCGGACCGCCGGGCTCAGGTCGGGCTCCCACAGCAGGGCCTCGGCCTCCAAGACGACCTCGTCATTGTCGGCGGGGGTCGGCTGGTAGGCGGGGACGGAGGCGCCAGGGTCGCCGGCTGCCTGCTCGTACTGGGTGAACAGGGCCTCGCGCAGCGCCGTCTCGGCTGTGGGCAGCGCGTTCAGCTGGGCCTCGGTTGGGAGGGTCCCCGGCCCGTTGACCAGCTTCGCCGGGATCGCCGGTGGGTGCCCGGCCGTCACGTTGATGTCCTGGTAAGTAATGACGGCACCGGTGCGGGTGTCGATGACGCTGGTCTTGGCGCCGAACTCCTTGACGATCGAGCCCATCTTCTGCGTCACGCTGAGGTAGGCCGACGCGCCCTCGCTCTGCAGGGCCGCGACCTGCTGTGCCGTGAACGTGTATGTGTCCGTCGTGTAGGTCTGCTCGGCCTGTATCACGTACGGGTTGGCCGATGCGGGCTGGCTCCCCGCGACGACACTCAGCTCAGAGAGCGTCCGGTAAGCGGCCAGGTTGACCCCCGCTGGGGCCGATCCAGCACTGGAATGTCCAGGCCCTTTGAGGGTCGCCGGGCCACTGAAGACGGGCACGAGCAGGCCAGCCACGACGCCAGCAGCGGCGAAGCTCGCGACCGCGGTCACCCTCGCCCGGGTCCGGCGCCGCCGCTGCCGCCGGACGGCCCGCTCCATCGCGGCACGCGGCGCGACCAGGTCGCTGGTCGCCACGGTCAGCAGGCCACGCAGCTCATTCTCGGTCAGTTCAGGCATGGTCAGCCCTCCGCTCTGTCTCAGTGTCCGAAAGCTCCAGCAGCCCGGCGAGAATCAGGTTGTCGCGCAGGTGCGCCATTGCCCGGGACGCCGCGCTTTTCACGGTGCCCAGGGAGACGCCGAGGAGGTCCGCGACCTCTTTCTCGCTGCGGTCGTCGAAGTACCGCAGGACAATGACGGTCCGCTGCTGCGGGGCGAGCGCGCGGAGCGCACTGAGCAGCGCCGGACGAAACTCAACCGCCTTCGCCTGCTCCGCCATCCTGGGGTCAACGTCGTCGTGCGCCTCAACAAGCCGTATCTCCGCGAGCCTGCGTTTCCGTGCCCGTGCCTGGTCGATGATCACGTTGTGCAGCACACGGCGGCAGTACGCCTGCGGATTACCGATCCGGCCCCAGCGGGCGGCGAGACGGTACAGCGTCTCCTGGTAGGCGTCCTCACCCAGACCCTGATCAGAGGCCAGGAGGACAGCCAGCCGCAGCAGCGCATCACCCGCCGCCGCGACGAACTCCTCGAAGCCCCGTTCCTGCTTTCGGTCCACATGGCCTCCCCTCAACTCCGCTCCAACCACGATGACGACCGCCAGCGCTAACAGGTTGATCCACGGACGGAAGAGAATAGGCGGACAGAAGACAAGAGGAGGCCTGCGGGGTGGCGGGCCACGCAAGCACGTCAACTCCTGGATTCTCGTCGGCAGCGGCTCGCCATCGCCCGCGCCCTGCTCCGCGACGCCCCTGTCCTGGTCATGGATGAGGCCGCCGTGAACCTGGACAGCGCGTCCACCACGCAGAGGCGCGGTGGTCGCGCTTGACGTGCGGGGCTGAGCCGAGCGTGCATCGGTTGTATCCGCCCAGCGCGCCCGGTGACCTCCCGGGGGTAGCGCGGAGGAAGGGCGTCCTGGCATGGCAGGCCAGCCAAGGTCATGTGCACTGTGTATACGCAACTTCGGTCTGGATCACCTGCCGGGTCGCAGCTGTCAGAGACGTGCAATGCCAAGATCACCCAGATCTACGAGGGCACCAACCAGGTCCAGCGCATGGTCATGGCCCGGCAGCGCTCGACGGACTCGTGAACCGCCGCTGGCCTGAGAGCGCCCTCCTAGAGGCGGCCGGCGAACACCCGGTTATACCGGGTGGTCATGACGCGCTCGAAGGATGAGAACCCGGCATCGAGCATGATTTCGCGCAGTCGGCTGTCGGCCACGACGGTGCCGAGCGCGCTGCCGCCGTCGACCATGCCATGCGGGGTGCAGCACAGCACCGACGCCCCGGACATCAGCCGACCAGCCGGGGTGAAGTTGTCCTCCACCTCGTCCCCGCCGATCGGCTCGACCATGAAGAGGTACCCGTCTGGCCGGAGCACATCGTGGCAGTGCCGGGCGCAGGCGTCGGCGAACGCGACGTCGTGCATGCAGTTGAAGAACGTAATCACGTCGTATCCGTGATCTGGGAACGACGTCGCATCGGCGACCTCGAACCGGACCCGGTCGCCCAGATCCGCGGCATCGGCGAGTCGCTGCGCCTCCGCCACCGAGGCGGGATGGTTGTCGAACCCGTAGAAGCGCGACGCGGGGAACCGCTGGGCGAGCAATGTGGTCGAGTGGCCGTGCCCGGGCCCGATGTCGGCCACGACCGCGCCCGCCTCCAGACGTTCGGCGAGGCCGGCCACGGCCGGGATGAATACGTCGACGAGCCGGTGGGAGTAGATCGGGCGCGAGAACCGGGCGAGGCCCTGGAACAGGTCTGGGTGGTGCTCGCCCCAGAGCATCCCGGCGCCGGTGCGGAACGTGTCCCCTATCCGTTCCTCCGCCTTGATCATCGCGGTGGCGAATTGGAACGCCCCGGCGAGGAACGACGGGCTGGACTCGTCGGCCAGGAGCGCCTCCTGTTCCGGGGTCAGGTAGTAGGTGCGGTCATCTGGGTCGTAGGAGATGTAGCCCCCTGCCGCCTGGTTGAGCAGCCATTCGGTGACCATGCGGGGGGAAAGGCCGAGGGCGTCGGCAAGCTTGGGCGCGTCGGCCGCACCGATCTGGGCCAGCGCCCGGTAGATGCCGAGCCGGTCGCCCATGACGACTACGGCGCAGGCCAGGGCAGCGCCGACGTCGTTGGTCATACGCTCGGCGAGCGCCTCGAGGCGAGCCTGGTCGGGTACGCGGGTTGGTGCGGTCATGGCTGTTCTCCAGTGGCGAATTCCTCGATAGCGACCGCGCAGACACCTACGGGGGCGCCGGAGGTAACGGCGTGGATCTGGTGCACGAACGACACCGTGTCGGCGGTCGCGTAGGCGTGGGTGGCAAGGATCCCTTCATCACCGAGATACATCGGGCGCCGGTATTCGGCGTAGAGGTGTCTCATGGGTGCCCGCAGGCCGACTTTGACCCTAGGATCCGCGGTCGCGAACACTATTCGTTCCCGGCCCGCCGACAGCCAGTCGGGGAGCCGCACGTTCTGCCACTGGTCGGCGATCTCGCAGTCGCCCCGGGAAATGGTGAATGGCATCGTGCCCTGGCCAATGAGCTCGCCGCCCTCCTCGAGAGCCTTGGTGGCGTCAATGACCGGACGGGTGATCGGCGAATCGTCGCGCTCGTCGGCGTGGAAACGGGACAGCAGCGCGGGGTCGAGCGAGCAAGGGGTGGCGTCGAGAGCCTGGGTCCCGCTCAGGGCGACCGGCCGGTTCAGAACTGTAAGCACTGCGAAAGGGTCGTCGGCAGGCCCGAGGACACACCCCAGCTCGAGGAACCGTCCGCCGGAGCGGACGGTCAGGCCCGCGTCGACGTCGATGTGGCAGGCGGCAAAAAAGTCGAAGTCGCGCAGGTAGGCGAGCTTGACCCCGACGATGACGACCGTGATCCGGTGGTCGCGCTTAAGCGCCCGCCACTCGGTGAGCTGGCCGCCGATGCATGACGCGAGCGCAGTCATCCCGACCCGCAGGACTGAGGCCGGCTGCATCTGCACTGGCGAGAACAGGCAGGTGTCGGAGGCGAAGGCGAAGCGCGAACGCCGCGGCATGTCAGCCTCCCGCGACGCTGGTGAGCACGAAGAGCGTATCAGCGGCGGCGCAGCTGACCGGGGCGGTGCCCAGCGGGTACTCGCCGCGCTCAACCTGCTTGCCGTTGAGGAAGAGCTGGTGAGTACGACGGACCCGGCCGTCTCCGTCGAGTAGCACGGCCTTGAGGCCCGGATAGCGGGTGGTGAGGTCCTCGATGCCCTCGGCGATCGTGGTCGCCTCGACGTCGACCTCCTTGGTGTAGTCGGCGAAGCGAACCAGCGCACCGGAAAGGATGATTTTCATGGCAGGGCTTCCTCGCGAGAGCGGCCGAATTCCGACCGGGTGATGACGTCGTTGCCGAGGAGAATTTCCAGAACGTCTTGCGCGGTCTGGCCGGCGATGCCGCCCATGAACCCGCGCAGGTATCGCTCGTAGGGAAGTTCGCGGCTGTAGCCCATCCACCCGGTGAGATGGATGGCGTCCATGGCCAGGGCGATGGCGTTGTCGACCACGGTATATTTCGCCGCCGAGATGACTGGGTCAAACAGCTCGTTGTACTCGTCGTTGCCGAGCCGGTCCAGAGCGTCGTGCAGGACAGCGCGCGAGGTCTCGTATCGGATCCGCATCCGGCCGAGCTTGGCCTGCACGGCCTGGAAGCCGGTGACCGGCTGCCCTTGGCGGATCACGCCCGTGAGGTGCCGGGCGCAGTGCTCGACGATTGCGCTCATCCGGCCGACCATCGGGCAGGCGATGAACAGCCGGCGCTGGTTGAGGAACATCTGGGCGTGGCTAAGCCCGTCGACGCGGACCAGTTGTCGACACGCGTCAAGGCGTACCCGGTCGAGGGTGAGACGGGTCAGGCCCGCGGCCCTGAACCCGGCGGTGGGGACCGGTTCGACGGCGACGCCGGGATCGCCGCGTTCTACCAGTAAAAGCCGCAAGTCGTCGCCTTCATCGCGGGCGTAGGTGAGAAACACGTCAGCGAGGTAGCCGCCGGTTTGCAGCGCCTTGACCCCGGTGACCTCGAACCCGTTGTCGACCTCGACGACCCGGCAGCCGAAGTCGAAGGCATCAGATCGTTCGGTGTAGGCGAAGGTGCCGAACCGTTTCCCGGCAATCATCGGCTGGACGTAGCGGTTGATCAGGTCAGGGCGGCCGACGCCGGCGATGACTGCGGGGATGTCGGCGTACATCGAGACCAGCGAGGGGTACTCCAGCTCATCGCAAGCGTGACCGAGATGTTCCAGGATGAGACCGAAGGTGCGCCGGTCGCCGCCTGCGCCGCCGTGGCCCGCAGGGACGAGGTAACCGAGCAGGCCGCTCGCGGCCAGGGGCGTGAAGGCGGTGGCGGTCAGCGGGGTACCGGTAGCATCGCGGTCCGCAGCCCCAGGATTGACCACATCGGACAAGAACCCCGATAGGTGAGCGCGAACCCACTCGGCTATCTGCTGAGATGACGGTGCATCCGGAATACCCTGGCCATTTGCCGGTGCCTCGGCTAACACGAGCTTCCTTCTGCCGTATTGTCTTGAGTGAGATCAGTTGGGTAAGCATGGCACATACGTGCCACTCGTTTGGCCGTAAACATTCAGACCCTTGTGCTGACGCGGGTTTGGTAACTGTGTGGAGTGGCCTGAGTCGCCTGAGGAACAAATGGGCGAACTCGACTGGGATCGGACCCTGCCCGCCCGGATGGCCTGGTTGCGCCGTGGCGTCGTGGCGGTTGTCAGGAGTCGGCGATGCTGCTGAGCAGTGCGGTGGCGCGGGCGATTACTGCGCGGTCTTCGGCGCTGAGGGCGCGTAGCTGTTCGTCAAGCCAGGCGTTGCGCTGGGCTCGGGCGGAACTGGCGAGCTCATGGCCGGCCGGGGTGGCGCTGAGGAGCACCTTGCGGCCGTCGGCCGGGTCAGGAGTGCGGACGGCGTAGCCGGCCGAGGTGAGGCGGTTCACGGTCTGGCTCATGGAAGCGGGTGAGACCCGGTCGTGGTCGCTGAGCGTGGTGAGGGTCTGCGGCCCGTGCTTGTGGAGGCGCGTGAGCACTTCGAGAGCCGCGTCTCCAAGGCCGCCTTCCGGGCGCTCGCTGCGGAAGCGGCGGTACAGGCGCCCGACGGCGGAGCGCAGCTGCCCGCCGAGGTCGGCATCCCCGGCTACGGCGGCCTGCCCTTCAGTTGCGTCCCACACCATGACTCGTTAATATACTTAAAAATTTGTTTTGTATACTTAAACAATTGAGGCGGGCTCTGCGCCCATGCCCAGTGCCGCGCGGCGCAGGGCGAGCCGGAGAAGTGATGCGTATCCAGCCGGGCAGGTCACCGCGAACGGTGCGTCCGGACTCCTCTCCACCAGCGCAGTCAGCCGGGCTCAACCGTTAGGAGAAGCCAAAGTCATGCCCGCAAATCCGCTCGGCGTCGCGCTGCGCAACCGGCGCGCCGGCCACCACACCCTCGTCTGGAGCCGCCCCGACCTGCAGGCCCCGCAGAACTTCACCCTGACCAGCCCCGCTTTCGACCACGGGGCGCCCATCCCGGAAAAACACCGCGGCAGGCTGCTGCGCGCGAACATCTCACCAGCGCTCAACTGGACCCAGCCGCCGCCCGGCACCGCCGAACTCGTGCTCATCGTGCAAGACCCTGACGTCCCGTTCGGGAAGGCGGCCACCCACGCGCTCACGCTGGGCATCGACCCCTCGCTCAGCGGCATCCCCGAGAACGCCCTCACCAACCCCAGCCCCGTCCAAGGGATCCGGCACGGGAAGGGCGCGATGGGCAAGCGCGGCTGGGCCGGCCCTCTGCCGCCCCGGTCGCACGGCCCGCACACCTACGTCTTCCAGCTCTTCGCCCTCGACCAGGCCAGCGGCCTGCCAGCCAGCGTCACCCTGGATGACACCCTCGCCGCCATCAAAGGCCACATCATCGGCCGGGCCCGGCTGGACGGAACATACGAAATCCGCTAGCAGCAGGCGCGCGACCCCGGCAGGCCGGTCAGGTCGAGTACGCGGCCCGGGTCCGCCGGGCGGTTAAGCGAGCGGCCGGTCAATATGACCGCTCCGGTCAGGCCGCGCGGTCAAGGACCTGCACCTGGGCACCCTGGTCGGCACCCGCATCGCTCTCGGCGCGCTGTACGGGGTGGGCACCGGCGTGCAGGATGGCGCTCATGACCGGGATCAGCGGCGCTACCTGGCGGCAGCCTGAGGACTTGTTCGGCGATTTCGGGGCCGCTGAGGTGATTGGAACGCTCCTTGCTGGTGACGTGGCCTTCTCGCCGACCGCGCTTGCCGGGTGTCTTCAAGGTTTTGGCTGGACATCGGTTCCACACGCAGGCGATGTGGCTACGCCAAATCCATGGAAGTGGGAGAAGGATGGACAGCTGTCGTTCATCATCTCTGCAGGTGACGAAACTTTTATTGAGTTCGTCTTCGGAATTATCCCTCCAGGAGCCGACGAATTCGAAAGCATGGTCAACAGCGAGTATGAAGCTGTGGTTGCCGAAGTTCACCCGCTCACGCGCAATCTGATTGCCTCGCTTGCGTCCGGTGGAGCTCGGCTGAGTTCAACGGCAGAGTGCCCTGATGATGCGGTCAACTTCATTGATCAGGAATGCTGGGCGGCGGACGACTTTCACCTATCCATAGGCATTGCTCATTCGGATGAGACCGTTCCGGTGCTGTTCATGGCAGTGTTGCGTCGAGGAGCGAACTAGCCTAGGAGGTGCTGAACCTCGATTATGAGTACGCGCGGGAAAAGGAAATGGCGGAACTATCCGCCGTGGCCGGGCGGCCGCTGCGCCAGGTCGCGGCCCACTACTAAGTTCTCTCAGCTCAGCGGCCATTCCGATCGTCGGGGCCGCAGCATGACGATGGGTTGAGGCTGTGCCTGGATCGTGACGGGTGTCGCAGGTCTGCGACATGGATGCGATTCCCGTGGTACGACGGCTGCCTAGCGTTGGGCCGACAGCGAATACCGGGGGATAGCGGGCGGTCCTCGTCCTGGCCCCGGCCGACGGAGAGGTTTGACGTGGGCATTATCAACAGATCCGTGATGGCCGCGGTCGCGGCCGCCGTAGCGGGCTCAATCGTCGCCGCGGGCTCGGTCCCGGCGATGGCCGCGACGGCAAGCGGGGTGCGGTACAGGCAACTGTTTGTTAGCGCGGGCTGGCAGGGGCCGGGCGCAGTTGGCCAGGAAGACGAGTGCAGCATCCTGCTCCTTTCCGCCGCAGATTCCGACGGCAGCCCGGCCTACGTGTCTGGCCTGCTGGAAAGCAGCACGTCAGACCCGTGCACGGGCTGGCTGCAGGACTCGGTCAACGGCGGGGCCTGGGCTGATGTGTCGCCGCAACTGACCCTGCCCGGCACGACGCAAGGGCTGGTCAACTACCCGTGGGCCAAGACCGACGACTACTACGCCGGACCGGGGACCAGGGTCCGGGGCTGCGTCCTGACGCCCGCGATCCCGGGGTTCCCCAGCGAGGCCGAGTGCTCCAGTAGTTCCGTAACCCTCCCTGCCAGCGCTGCGGCGGCGCCGGCCAGCGACGGCACGTCGGTGCTTTACGCCCACAACAATCAGAGCGTGGGCGTAAGCGGTGGTGGCGGCACGTGCAGCGTGTTTCTGAGCAGCAGCGCCCTCGGCAAGACCGCTGCCTCCCAGGCGAGCATGACGGTCATGGGAAACACGACGTGTACCGCATGGCTGGAGACGTCCTCGGACAACGGCACAACCTGGGAACAGGCCACGCCGACCTATTCCCTGCCCTTCACGAACCCAGACACTGACTGGGCTTTCTCGCCGGCTGTCGCCGACGGCACCGGCGAACTCGCCCGCGCCTGCGCGCAGTTCGGCACCGCCGCTGAGGTGTGCACTTCTGCCTGGTAGCAGAGGTGTTCCGGGATGGCGTCTACCGGCGGCTTGCTTCCCGGGACGAGTACGCTGGCGTGAGCTGATGTGGCCGGTGTGACGGGTGTGGCGGCAGTTCCCGGGTTGGCCGCTGCCGCATCGCTGTCCCGCCCGCGCCCGGGACGGACTGGTTGTGGAATTGGCAAGCCAGGCGGGCTTAGATTACTTCTTGGAGTTCGCTTCTACCTCGGCGAGCTGGGCCTCGGTCAGCTCGTCCTTGTTTACCCGCTTGACGACGCCAAGTTTGCCGTCAACTGGGCACTTCTCCATGTGACGCTTGGGGCCGAGGTTCGCTTCGAAGAGCATCGCCAGGACGGTGCGCCGAAAGAGGTGACCGTCCGAACAACGGTAGATATCTCCGGGTATTTTTCGCTCCTCGCAGCATAATTTTACTTCGGGTCAGGCTGAGCGGACATGCAACCAACCCGTCCGCCTGTTCTCAGCCTAAGAAGGAAGCCTGGGAACTCACTGGTAAGAACGTGAGTAACGATCCATCAGATTATGTGGGTCCGGCCATTGCTCACGTCCTGGGGGCCTCGGTGATGTCGCCAATCACCCCGCCCGGCCAGCGGTCGGGGGCGGTCAGCTCAGTGCCCGGTGGCGACGTTCCACAGGTAGGTGCTGCCGTTGCGGTCTGCGGTGGCCAGGGTGCTGCCGCCGGGGCTGAACGCGACCGCTCCCACGCCCTGGACGCTGGGGTCGGTCAGGGTGGCGGTCAGGCGCCTGGTGGCGACGTTCCATAGGTAGGTGCTGCCGTTCCAGTCTCCGGTGGCCAGCGTCGTGCCGTCCGGGCTGAACCCGACCGCGTCCAGGCCCAGGCTGCTCGCGGGCTCGGTAAGGGTGGCGGTCAGGTGCCCAGTGACCAGGTTCCACAGGTAGGCCGAACCGTTCAGGTCGCCACTGGCCAGCGTCGTGCCGTCCGGGCTGAACGCGACCGAGAACACGCACACGCCCATGCTGTCGGGGGGAAGCGTGAGGGCGGTCAGAGCGGCGGTCAGGTGGTCGGTCGCCGTGTTCCACAGGTAGGTCCGGCCGTCGCAGTCGCCGGCAGCCAGCGTTTGGCCGTCCTGGCTGAACGCGATCGCGCCCACGCCTTGGGTCGCCGGGTCGGTCAGGGTGGCGGTAAGCCGCCCGGTAGCCATGTTCCACAGGTAGGTGCTGCCGTTGTGATCGCCGGTGGCCAGGGTGCTGCCCGCGGGGCTGAACGCGACCGACTGCACGCCCTGCGCGGCGGGGTCGGTCAGGGTGGCGGTCAGCCGCCCGGTAGCCATGTTCCACAGGTAGGTGCTGCCGTTCTGATCGCCGGTGGCCAGGGTGCTGCCCCCGGGGCTGAACGCGACCGACTGCACGCCCTGCGCGGCGGGGTCGGTCAGGGTGGCCGTCAGCCGCCCGGTGGCCATGTTCCACAGGTAGGTGCTGCCGGTGCCGTTGCTGGTGGCCAGCACCTGGCCGTCCGGGCTGAACGCGGCCACGGCCACCGCGTTGCCAATGCCGGGGTTGATCAAGGTGGCGGCCAGGCTACCGGGGCCGACGGCCGGGTTCAGGAACGGGTGGCTGCTACGAGAGTCCTGAAACAGTGCGACAACGACTGCCGTGGCCAGGATCACGGCCAGGTGCGCGGCGATCACGCTGGCCAGGCGATGGCGTCGCGAGTGCCGGGGCGGCGCGGCCAGAACTGGCGGCAGATCGAATGATTCCTTGCTCACCAGGCCTCCGTCAGCGATCGCCCATCTGCGCGACTTTACGGTACGGCGTGCTTGCATGTGGCCGCGGATGAATGGCTGCAAAGCTGGTTCAGGACGGCGGCGACTTGACCCAATAGGAGCCGGAAGTATCGTCGCTTCCGTCTGGCATACGCTGACTAACGATTACCAGGCTCTTCCCGTCCTCGTTCGGCGGAGCTTGTACGATCAATCTGCCGGACTCGTCAACAGATGTCTGGGTGCCGGGCTGGAGCTGTATTCCTTCTCCGGGTATTACTGGGTTGTCTTTCTCCCACTCCTCAATGTCCTCTGGCGTCGCAGGGCCCACATATCCGCCCTCAGCGCCAGGGTCGTCGGGCGTCGTGCCGTCGTCCTCGCCGTCGTCTGTGCTGGCGAAGTTTTTCAGCGACGTGACCATGTCGCCTGGCAGGTTGACCGAGAGCGTCGGCCCGATGCCGGGCATGTCGACGATGTCCTGCCCCGGGACATCGTCGGTTGGCTGGAAGATTCCGGTTCCGATTCCGGTTCCGGCAAGCGTGATCCCATCATCGGGCGGCAGCTTGAACGTGCCGCCCAGCTCGTCGGCGGCCTCGGTGATGGTGCTTGCTGCCTTGGTGGCCGATTGCTGCCAGGTGGTTACCGCATTGGTAGCGGCGTCGCCTAGCGTCTGCATCTCCTGCTCATAGCCAGGGCTGCCGGCGGCCATGACCTGATCCGCTACCGAGAGGTTGTAGGCGCCGACGGCCTGCTGCGCGGTTTGCAGATCGTCGGCGTAAGTGCGGACCGCCGAAGCGATCTGCAGCAGCGGCTCGGACGTGCCGGTCATCTTGCTGCCCAGATCTGAGGCCAGGTCCGATGCGGCTGTGGCGCCGGAACCGGTCCACTGGGCGGCTTCCCGGACCAAAGTCACGGTATCCGCAGTGCTGCCACCCAAGCTGTGCGCGCCGCTGGCCGCCATCTCCAGCTGGCTGGCCAGCTTCAGCAGGGCGGCCGGATCCCCAGATGGCGGGACCATTCCGCTCACCGGCCGGCCACACCCTTTGTCCGCATGATGATGGTGCTCTCGGCGCCGTCGTAGATGTCGGCGCTGCCCGACAGGCCGTCGCTGATCTGCTGGTACACCTCGTCAGCCGTGCTGTACGCGGTGTCGCCGTGCTCGCCCGCTCCGGTCAGCGCCGCCTGCACTGCGGGATGCCCAGCCGCGTCCGCCATCCCGACCAGAGCGCCGACCGCGTCGCTCGCAATCGACGCGCAGCGGCTCTGCAGGCCCAAAACGTCTGAGCTGCCTGAACGCAGCTCACTCGTCCTGAAGCTCAAGTCCGGCACCGTGACCAGCCTCCTTCACAGGCTCCGCGCAACGCTGCCAAAAGGAATTATACTCCCTATGTGTACAAATTGGGGCAATATCGACAATATTTGCTTGGCAGCGGTGGACCTGAACCTGAGTGGGGTTAGCCGACGGTGAGGGAACACGGGTTGGCGGGGTCGACATGCACGGGCAGGGTGGCGCCGGGCTGGAACGAGGGGATGGCCAGGCGGGAGATCATCTGCCGGTGCGTGGTCGCGTACGGGGCGTCCTCGCCCACGGTGACTTGCAGGTCCAGGTCGACCACTGGGTTGTCGTTGATGGTGGTCCCGGTGTCGCGGATAGCGCTGATCGTCGCGGTGCCCGCCCGGCCGTTGGCGCGTAGGTACGCTGTTCGGGCTGCATCCTCACCTATCGCACCCAGCATCTCGTTCGCCCGAGCCATACCATCGCGCATGGCCCGCATGCCGCCGCCGATTCCTCGGTACTCGGGTGGCTGGAGGCTCTCAGCTTGCTTCCGCAGAGCCCGCATGTCCTTGAATAACCCCATCGTGATCCTTCCGTCGGCCGGACGTTCGGCGACAATGCGATGCTGGCGCGCGAGGTCGAGCCGGGCAGCGGGCGCTAGACAGTTCACCTGCACACCACTAGGAGATACGGCTGGGCGTGCCCGCCAGTTCACGGACGGCGGCTGGATGCCATCCGGTCATTAGTGGTGTCTGGTGGTGTGGGGTGCTGAAGTCGGCCGAGGATGGCGGCTGACTGGTTTCGGGTGGTCTGGGCGTTGGTGTGGTCGCCGGCTGCGCTGTAGGCGTCGCTGAGGTGGGCGAGGATGCCAGCGTGCACCCGGGGGTTTAGGTCGCCGCTCTTGTTGTGGCTGAGGGCTTCCTGGTAGTGGCGGACGGCTGTGGCTTGATCTCCCTGTTGGTGGTGGATGTAGCCGATGGTGTCCAGGACGGCAGCCTGCCAGAAGGGGTGTCCGGTCTGGGGGGCGAGGTGGAGGGCGCGGCCGGCGGAGATGAGGGCTTGTTCGTGCTGGCCGAGGATGGCCTGGAACCAGCACATGTTCCCGAGTGCGTGGGCTTGGCCTGGGATGTTGTCGGCGTCTTGGTAGAGACCGAGGGCGTGCTGGGTGTGGCTGAGTGCCTGGGCAGGCTGGTCGAGGCGCGCGAGGGCGACGGAGAGGGCCAGGTGGGTTTCGGCCTGGTTGAGGACATCGCCTAGCTGACCGAACAGGTTCATGGCCTGCTGAAGCTGATCGAGGCCCGGGCCGGGCCGGCCGCCCATCATGAGGGCGCGGCCTCGTTGGCGGCGAGCGTGGGCCTGTCCACTGGGGTCTCCGGCATGTTCGGCGGCATGGAGCCCGATCCGGAGCAGGGCGAGGTGGTGCTGCCAATGCCCGGTGGATTCCAGGGCCGTCACGGTCGAGCAAGCCAGCTGCCAGGCGTGGGTGTGGTGGCCGTCACGGGCTGCGTGTCTGGTGACGGCGGCCAGCACGGCCTGCTCGTCGTGGCACCAGGCGCCGGCCTGCTGATGGTCGGCGAACTGCTCAGGAGTCACTGCGTCCCGCAGCACCGGCAGGGGCAGCGGGCCGCGGGCCGGTTT
>Ga0335074_10007639_pt1 | contig 14997 bp, 8 predicted proteins | sample Lox_Sample_23_FD_206715 | JGI IMG/M metagenome (GOLD analysis project Ga0335074, IMG submission 206715) | Soil microbial communities from Loxahatchee National Wildlife Refuge, Florida, United States - Lox_Sample_2.3 | ecosystem: Environmental > Terrestrial > Soil > Wetlands | place: USA: Florida...
CGATCTTTCGAGTTTCTACGCGGAGCTGCGCCGGCCGAGGCGCCCGAGCTGGCTCCACGTGTGCCAGCCGGTCGACGGCGGCAGCGTCGAGATCATGCTGGCCCTGGTCGCCGCCGCCCGTGAGGCGGGATACGACGTCGATGTCGCGAGCCCGACGTCACCGGAGCTCGAGGCACGGGTGCGAGCCATCGGAGCGGGATGGCGGCAGCTCGACCTGGTCCGCTCGCCGCGGCTGTCCGACGTGCGGCGCCTGCTCGACGTGCGCGCGTTGCTCCGCCAGTACGACGGGGTCGTGCTGCACAGCAGCAAGGCGGGCGCACTCGGCCGGATCGCGCTGCGCTTGCTTCCGCACCGCGCGCGGCCGGTCAGCATCTTCATGCCGCACGGTTGGTCCTGGCTGGTCGGCGGCCGGTTGGCCGCGGCGTATCGATGCTTCGAACGGCGGGTGGCGCGCGGCACCGAGGTCGTCGTGGCGGTCTCCGAGGACGAGCGCTCCGAAGGGCTCGGCGTGCTCGGTTCCCGAGTGCCGCTGCGGGTGATCCGCAACGGGATCGACCCCACCGCGATCCCGGCGGCTGCGCCCGCACCGTCCGCCGGTGCCGGCCCGCTCATCGTGTGCGTCGGTCGGCTCTGCGAGCAGAAAGGCCAAGACCTGCTGGTCGACGCACTCCCCAAGGTTCGCGACCGGCGAGCGCGGCTACGGCTCGTGGGCACCGGGCCGGACCACGGCGCGCTGGTGGACCGCGCCCGGCGAGGCGGAGTTGCGGAACGGCTCGAGCTGGTCGGCCACGACCAGCCCTGGTCGCACCTGCGAGCCGCTGACGTCGTTGCCATCCCGAGCCGGTGGGAAGGGCTACCGCTGACCCTGCTCGAGGCCATGGCAGCCGGTACGCCGATCGTCACGACCGACCGCGTGGGCGTGACGCTGCCGGAAGGCTGCGCGGTCGTCGTACCGATCGAGGCGGGCAGCACCGCCGTCGCGTCGGCGATCGACTTCTTGCTCGCCGACGCGGACACGCGCGACCGGCTCGGCCGCCGCGCCCGTCAGGTGGCACTGGCCGACTTCACCCTCGACCGCGCCATCGAGGCGCACCTCGCGTTGTGGGCCGAGCTGCTCGCGCGACGGCCGGCACGCGCCGGCGGTCAGCCCGGGCGCACCGCCCCGATGTAGTCCGGCCGGAACGCCGGGTCCTTCCGGACCACCGTGCCGGTGTAGGGCGCGTCGATCATCTCGCCACCGCCGATGTAGATCCCGACGTGGTGGATCGTGGCCGGGTTCGACGTGTTGTAGGCGAAGAAGACCAGGTCGCCGGGTTGCAGCTGGGAGCGCGAGACGTGCACGCCTTCGTGCCACTGGTCGCCGGTGTAGTGCTCGAGATAAACGCCGGCCTTCGCCCAGACGAACATCGCCAGCCCGGAGCAGTCGAAGGAGTTGGGTCCCGCCGCGCCCCACACGTACGGCTTGCCCAGCTCGCGGTAGGCCCAGGCGACGGCGGTCGCCGCGCCGCCGCGACCGGGAGCCGGCTTCGGAGCCGGCGGCGAGACCGGCTGCGACTGAAGGGCGCGTTGCGCGGCCGCGGCGGCCGCCTGCTGGCGTTTCAGGGCGGCGGCAGCGCGCTCCGCGGCGAGCCGCGCGGCGCGCGCCTTCGCGGCCTTGATCAGCTGCGCCTCCTTGGCCCGAAGACCGCCGAGGATCGTGCGCTCCTTCGCGGCCGCAGCCACGATCTGGCTGCGATCGGCGGCGAGCGACTTCGTGGCCGCCGCCGCCGCCGCGAGCGCCGCGTTCGCCGTCGACTGCGCCTGTTCCTCCATCCGGCGGGCGGCGTCCACCCGCACGAGAGTCTCCTGCTCGCTGGCCGACACCGCCTGCAGCGACGACGCCCGGCCGATGACCTGGTTCGTCGTCGAGCCTTCGAGCACGTTGATCAGCGAGGTCGCGCCCTGGTTGCGGTACGCCGCCGATGCGAACCGGGACACGGCCGCTTGCAGGGTCGCGAGGTTGCGCTGCGCGGCGGTCAGCCCGGACCTGGCCTGGCTCGCCGTACGTTGGGCCGCCGCGAGCTTGATCCGGGCCGCGTCGTAGCGCTCGCTGGCCGCCTCCGCCTGGGAGTTCAGCCGGGTCAGCTGGCGCTCGGCCGCGGCGACCTGGGCCTTGACCGCCGACACGCTCTCGGCACCGGCTGGATGGACGGCGACGACGAGCGGCACGACCATCGCGGCGCCCGCCGCGACTCCGCAGACCGCTCGTTGCCACCCGCGGGGTCGTGACGCCATCGGCGAGCGGGCCCTTTCTTCCGTCGTGACCGCCTACCGGGTCAGCTGACGGGTTCGGGCGCGGAAGCACGGCCCTACGACGCCGGGTATCCGACGCCGACTCACCCCTGGGGAAACGGGTCCCCGGCTCACCGGAGAACCGCCGGCGGACTGCACCGGCGACCCTCCGACGACTCGGCGGTTCCGGAACGCCGCCCGGCCAGGATCGGCCGGCAGGTCACGTTCCGGTTACGGCGGCACGTTATCCACAGTCCAAGATCGACTCAAGAGCAAGGCGGGTCGGCGCTTCGTCGCGGCGGGTGGACGGCGGGTGACGGGTCGATGAACCCTCAGGACGACCCGCCCCCGACGGCAACCGGGCCCCTAGCGTGGCAGCGCAGCCCCTGATCGCCCGAGGAGCCCCCTTTGAGCGCTCGTGAGCGCGTCCGCCGGATCCCGGCCGTGCGGCTCGCCGCGCCTGCGGTGCTGGTCGCGCTCGGGCTGACCGTCGGCACGGCAGCACCGTCCCGTCCGACCGCCGAGGGGCCGCGGACGACCGCCGACGTCGCCGTAGCACCGGCCGCCACAACGTCTCCCCAGCCGATCGTGTCGCCGGCTCCGTCACCCAGTGCGCTGCCGTCCCCGTCCCCGTCCGCGTCCCCGCCGGCTCCCGCGCCGGTCCCGACCGTGGCGGTGCCGGCCGGCCTGACCCTGCCGGCGCCCTCGGCGGCGATTCCGAAGGTCGTGCTCGAGGCGTACGTCAACGCGGCGAAGCTGACCAAGAAGGCGGACCCGGCCTGCCGGCTGACCTGGCAGGTGCTCGCCGGGATCGGTTACGTCGAGTCCGACAACGCCCGCTCCGGCGGCTCGGCCGACCCTGGGTGGGACGGGGTCGCGAACCCCCCGATCTACGGTCCGTTGCTGAACGGGCAGGACGGTTTCGCCCGGATCCCCGACAGCGACGACGGCCGCTATGACGGGAACTCGGTTTGGGATCGTGCGGTCGGCCCGATGCAGTTCCTGCCGTCGACCTGGGCCGAGTACGCCGCCGACGGCAACCACGACGGCATCGCCAACCCGCAGGACATCTTCGACGCCACGCTGGCCGCGGCGGACTACCTCTGCGCGAACACCACGGCGCTCAACCATCCGCACAACCTGATCGCGGCGCTGCACTCCTACAACCACTCCTATACATATGTGCGCGAGGTGCTCACCGCGATCGCCGGCTACCTGAACATCAAGCCGGGCAAGCTCGGGATCAACGGCCTGCCCAAGCAGAAGCGCAAGCGGCAGCGGCTGGTCCCGATGAGCATCGTGGTTCCGGGCCTGCCGCCGCAGGCGTCCTCGCCCCCGGGCACGGGACCGGCGCCTTCACCGAGCCCGAGCCCGCGCTGGACGCCTCCTCCGACGCCGGCGCCAACCCCCAGCCTGCCGCAGCACCCCCATCGATGAGCTCGTGCCGCGGGGGACGGCGCGACCGCCGATGCCGACCCCGTCCCACTCGCATTGCGTGCCTGGCGGGGATGGCGGTCGTTGCCGGAACGACAGCGCTCACTCCCGGCGTCGCTCATGCCGGCTCGGCCCCCGGATCACGCCACAAGCCGGGCGGTGACTGTCGGCTGTCGATCGCCAGCCACTACTCGGCCAGGCATCCGCTGCACGAGACGCTCGCACTCGACAGCGTGGCGAGGGCATACGTCGGAACCGTCCGCTTCGATGCGATCACCGTGTCGGACACGGGACCCGCCTCGAAACCTTGGACTCTGAAGGCGCGAGCAAGTGCGCTGACTAGCCTCCCCCGGCACGGCGAGGTTCCGGCGCGCCAGCGAGGCGGCACATCGATCAGCAGCGAGGACGTCGGCCTGGTCGGCCTCGTGGTCACGCAGCACTCCCAGCACTTCAAGCTTTCGATCCACAACCTGTATCTGGTTCCCCGGCCACCTGCTACACCACCCGCCGCGCCAACGGCGCTCGGAAGCCGTGGCCTCGGCGGCCCGCTCGCCCACGAGATCGCCCACGCCCGTCACGGCGGGGGCACGGTCACGTTCGCCGGATCGCTTCGGATCGTTGCGCCCACGTCGACCGTGCCGGGACGGTTTCATGGCAGCCTGGCCTTCTCCGTGGGGTGTCGCCGGGTTGTCATTCCGATCCGGCCGCCGAGTGACCCCAAACTCCCCCGACATCGTCGGCACATCCTCCATGCGCGGCGCTCTGGTGCGGGTCTACCGGCGCAGTCGGCGGCGTATCTCGAACATCCACGGCCGCTGACCGCGCCGATAGCAACGCGAACGACGCCTCTGGGGGTGGTCTCACAACAGCCAACGTCCACGCAAGCCCGGGCTCGCGGCCAGCTCAGGCTGACTGGCGTCGAGGTTTCCGCGATGCCGCCCGCGGCATCTGCCGCGCTCGGGTTCGCCTGGCTGGTCGTCACGGCCACGCTGCTGGCGATCTGTGGCTGGCGCCGGCGAGAGCGGCTCGCGTGGCGCCGGCCCAGGAACTAACGCTGGCCGGCTGACCGCCGCGCCTGCTGCCACCAGATCCCGGCACCTGCCGCGAGGATGACCGCAATCACGATCCCGGCGATCAGCCCTGGCGAGGGGCCGCCGGAGCTCGAGGAGCCCGAGTCGGCAGCGGCCGAGGTGCCGCCATCGGATCCGCCACCCGCCGATGAGCCGCCGGACTGGCTGGACCCCCCTGACGGGTTCGCCGCGCCGCTTGGACTCGGACTCGTGCCGTGTAACGCGGCGTCTCTCGCGGCCAGGTTGGCAGCGCGACTGGTGGGCGCACCCACCGCCTTCGCGGCAACCACGCTGAGCAACTGCGGTGGCTGCTTGCCGGCCCTGTCGTACTTGAGCAGGCCGGCCTCGGACGACCTGGCGGTCCCGGCATTGCAGTTGACCCGCCCGCCCTTGATCAGGGTCCACGTCGTGCCGTGGATCTGGATGAACGACGCGGCGTAGCCGGTTGAGTAGCCCGTGTCGCTCGAGCTGTAGAGCATCCGGAGCTCGACGATTCCGTTGACCTCGGGCGGGTAGTCGTTGAGGTAGTCGGAGAGCGCGAAGTCGCGATGCGTCGCCTCGGACATCGGCACGGCTGCGTTGGTGTAGTGACTGGCCGCTGTCATCGGCGTACCCGTCCACTGGCTCGCATCGACATCGGGACGAGGCTGGAACGCATAAAGCGTGGCCCGACGGCTCGAGGAGTTGAACGGCGCGGGCGCGGCTTGCGAGCCGACCGCACGCCAGACGAACGGCTTGTTGTAGACGCTGCCACTCGTGATGTTCTGCCCGGCTTTGTTGCACAGCCCGACATACCCCTGCGCGTACTGGTCGGCGGGCGGCGTGACTGCGCGGGCCGAGGTTGCGGCCAGGCCGGTCAACGCAGCCGCGGCGAACAAGCCGATCAGTCCAAGGGAGGTCCAGCGGCGCAGTGGTCTCATGTCAGGTCACCTCAGGTTGCTTCCGACGCATTCGGCCTGGCGTCGATCCGTCGGCCGCTGGATGCGGCGGGGGCCTTCTTGTTTCGTGCCGCTGACCGTCGACGACGCCACTCGAAGACGACCAGTGCGACGAACAGCAGAACCAGCAGGATCAGCAGCCAGGGAATCGCCCAGAAATGGGCACTCGCCGCAGGTTGCGCGACCGGTCCGTCGACGTCGCCGCTGGGGACTAACGGCGTGAGTGTCACCTTGGCGGTCTCGACGAACTCCGGAAACACGCTCGCCAGCGGCACGGTGATGGTCTCGGCGCTGCCAGGCAACAGGGCCGGGATCGCCGGCGCTCGAACATGTGCCGTCGTACCGAACAGCCCGCGAATGCTGATCTGCTGGTTCGCACCAAGGTTCACGTTGCCGGTGTTGACGACGCGGTAGGACAGCGAGGCATGGCCATCGCCGATCGGGTTCGCGGTGCCCCGGTAGGACGCATGCAGGTCTTCGATCGAGAGCCGTGGATGGAGCGGACCGGAGACCCGAGCGATCATCGGTACGGCGACTCGCTGAGCGAGAGTCGGCGCAACGCTCTCGCCACCCTTCGTGGTCACCTTCGCGTTCAGTGCCGAGATGACTCCGCCGGTGTAGTCGCCTGGTGTCACGCTCGTAGGGACCTGCACGGTGAAGGGCAGGAAGACAGTCGCTCGCGGGCCGACGACGACGTAGGAGAGGTGGTGCGGCAGATGGATCGTCACCCACGCGCCGAGACCGGTCGGCGTCGCTGACCTGGGCTGCAGCGCAAGCTGGCCGTTCGGCGCATTCGTGGCATCGCGCGCGTAGACATAGAGCTTGAGCGCCCGCGTGGTGAGGTTCTCGATCGCGACGTGATCGTGCAACGTCGCCCCGGGCGAGACGAACCACTTGTAGTCCGGCCGCCCGTCGATGCCGAGGTGCTTGCCTTTCTTGCCCGTGACCAGGGACGCGGGTCCGAGCCCCCAGGTCGCCCGCGTCTTGCCTGCAACGGCCGTAGCGGACCCGCCCTTGGTCTTCTCGACCGGGCGGAACGCCGCTGTGGGCTTCGCGCCCGCTGGTCCGGCCGCCGCGGCGATGGCGAACACCATGAGCCCAGCGGCGGCGACCAGCGCCGCGGCCCGGGCCGGGCCGCGCGAGCGACGGGCGGTGCGAGCCACATCAAGAGGTAACCGTGAGTCCATGAACGCCCATCGATCCAGGGATGAACAAAGAGCAAAGAGGTCGGGGCGGGCCGTTTGCGCCCCGACCCTTTCCGCAACCGAACTCCTCGGCTGCCCGGCCTAGACCAGGCTGCCGACCAGCGTGAAGGTGACGGTGCCGGTGAACGTGCCAGCCTCGGTCGAGCTCGGGGCGTTCACGGTCATGGTGCCGGTCAGGCCGATCGAGCCGATACCCTGCTGGGCCTGCGCGATGTCATGCGCCGCGTTGCCCAGGCCCTGGGTGCCGATGTCGGTCGGGCCCACCGCCGGACTGGCAGCGGGGTTGGCGAATGTCGTGAAGTTCGACGCCAAGCCGTTGAACCCGTTGCCGGTCACCGGGACCTCGGTAAGGCCGGTGAGCCCAACGTCCTCGCCGCTGATCTGCGAGCCCGGGTTCGACCCGCCGTCGGTGAGATTCGAGGCTTCGGCCTGAGCCGTCCACGGAAGGTCACCGGAGCGGGTGTCGGTGATGAAGATGTCCTGGGTCGGGTCCGTGGCGCTGCCACCGAAGGTGTGGCTCGCCGTGAACGTCGTACCCGTGCTGTCCAGCGTCATCGTGCCGAGGTTCAACGGGCTCTGCGCGGTGTACGGCGTCGAGATGATCAAGACACCCTGAGGAACGGTGGTCGTGATCGTCTGGACGTCGGTGCACTGACCGCCGTTCGCCGTGGAGCACGGACCGTTCGGGTTCGCGTCCTGCGAGAACGTCGACGCCGTCGAGGTGGACCCGCCGCAGACCGTGAGGTCGGACGGTGTGAACACCGCGGTGATCGAGTGCGAGCCCGGCGCGTTGAAGGTGTTCGTCGCGTCGAACTCGTTCGGGGTGCCCGGCTTCGGACTGATCGGTCCGGCGACCGGCGTGGTCCCGTCGTAGAAGGTGACGGAGCCGGTGCAGCTGGTGTCCGCGGGGTACGTGACCGTTGCCACATAGTTGTTCTGGTCGCCGGCGTACTGGCCCGGTGTCACCGCGAGGTCCGTCGTGGTGCCCGGAACCGGAGGACCGACCTGGAACTGGGTCTGGCCGTTGGAGCTGGCGAGGCCGGTTCCCACGTACGGCGCGAACTTCGCCGAGAACGTGTGCGACGACGGGTTCGGTACCGAGTCGCTGACGCTCGCGGTGTACGGGCCGTTGCCACTCACCAGCTGCGGGGTGCCGACCGGAGTCGAGCCGTCGAAGAACGACACTGTTCCGATCGCGCCGGTGTAGCTGGCCGGCACCGCCGAGGCGGCGCTGACCGATGCCTTGATCGTCACCGACTCCGGGTTGGTGGTGGAAGTGTCCGGGCTGCTCGGCGTGGTCGACACGGTCGTCGTGGTGGCGTCCGTGGCATCCGGGTAGTTGCCGTTTGCTGCACTCGGGTAGACGACCTGCCAGGTGTCCGCCGACGGGTTGACCTGGATGTCGAGAACGTCGTAGTGCGTGGTGTCCGGCGCCTGGGTTCCCGCCGTGTAGAAGCGCAACTGGTACAGGTTCACGTAGCCGGCGGTCGATAAGGTGTTGGGGAACTCGCTGATGTAGTCGTTGAACGAGAAGTCGGTCGCTCCGCCGGTGACGAACGGAAGACCGCTGCCGGACACGTCCGCCGGAGTGCCCGAGGGTGCCGGGTTGTAGGTGCCGGCACTGAGAACGTCGCCGCTCCACGTCTGTGGGTTGGTGCCGACCTGCGGCGTGAAGGCGTAGAGCTGACCCTTGCTGTCGATGCCGCTACGGCCCTGGTGCGATGCGACGGCGTACGCCGCGAACGGCTGCGCGTCGAGGCTTCCGCCCGTGATCGGTACGCCGTTCGAGTCAAGCAGCGTGATCGTGCCGATCGCGTCGGAGTCGGGCTCCCACCCGACGTTGGTGGCGGCGGATGCGACCCCGCTCGAGGCGAGCACAAGCCCGCCCGCGAGCGCCAGGGCTCCCACCCCGGTCACCGCACGCCGGAACGTTTTTCTCACGGATTGTCTCCCTATTTGTGTCGAATGACTTGGACGATCAATCCGAAAGGGCGCATGATGGACGACGGGGCAGGGCCCCGGTCCGGTCCCCTTCGAGTCCTCTCCCCGGTGCCCGCTGCCAAGGTGTGGCACCGGGGAGAGGCTTTGTTACGTCGAGCTCCTGCTCAGGTTCGGATCAGCCGGAAGAGGCGTCGCCGAGGTCCTGGTAGTTGGGCGTGAGCCCCGCGGCTTCGATGTCCGGAGCCTGGATGCTCCGGGCGATCCACGAGCCTGAACCCTTGAACAGGTCGTTCACCCAGTTCTTCGTGCCGCCGGGCTGCGACGGCTGGCACTCGCCGTACGTCGAGTCGGGCGCGCTGAGGCACGCGCCAGACCCCGGCGTCAGGTTGAGGTCGAAGTCCCGCGCGATGAAGTACAGTCCTCGCGTCGAGTCATACACCGGGTTGCCGTCGTTGGCCTTGTTCTGGTCGGCACTGGGGCAGTTCGGTGTCTGGTCGCCGGAGGTGCAGCCGGAGATGAGCGCAATGTTGAAGTTGGACGCCGGCTCCTGGCTGTTCGCGTAGTACCCGCTCTGGATCAGCTTGATCTTGCCAACCGAGAACGGCTCGATCGCGTCCGCCGCGTCGTTCGTCGTCGAACCCGGCTGGGTCGCGAGCGTGATACCCGTCGGGTCGTGCTCCTCGCTGACCCGGATGCAGGTGCTGTTGGTCACGGTGGTGTCCGAGAGCCCGATGTCGGACTCGAAGAAGTTCCGCGTACCCGACCCGGACTGCGGGATCACCGGGATGATGTGGTTGTTCGACGCGCCGGCCGGAGCGCCGGGCACCTCGGACCACTCGACGCCCTGGTTTCCGTCGCAGTGGCTGTAGATGTACAGCAACATGGCACCGGAGAGCGGGAAGCCGTTGAAGGAGACGCTGGACTTCGCGATCTCCAGGTTGTCCGTGGCGAACTGGAACACGTGCAGACCGCCACAGTCCGTGATGGCCGCGCAGGCCGACTGCTCCGCGCCCTTCGGAAGCCGCGAGGCCCGGGCGAAGGTGATCGATCCGTTCGGCAGGCCGTCGTACCCTGCGCCGCCGAGCGAGTCTGCCGTCAATGCGGCGATACCGGCGCCGGAGCCGTCCGGCCGCTCGACCGGCTTCGTACCTGCTCTCAGTACCGCCGCGGTGGTGCCGTTGCCGTACAGCAGCGTGCCGGTCGAGTCATAAAGCGCGCGACCGTTGGCGTCACCGGTGGCGAAGTAGTTGTAGACCTCGTTGGTCTTGGCGTTGTTGTACGCCGTGTCGCCACTGGTGTCACCGCTGAACAGGAAGTCGGCGGCGTTCTGCACAGTGTCAGAACCCACACCAACCGCATCACCCGGCCGCGCCTGGGGATCACCGAACGCCGGCTGCATCGCAACGAGCAGCGCAGCGGTCGATCCCACGGCGCCGATCGCCAGGGCGGTTTTAGCCCTTTTGAACATGCACCCTCCTCGGGAGGCTTTACGGAGTCTTTCTCCGAACGCCGCTGACCCTAGGGAGGCCAACGGGCCAGCAGGCCGCTAGACGCTGAACAGCAGACGAACGATCAGCGGGGGCGTGTTTGAGTCAGAGCAGGTTGGGGAGCAGCCGCGCGGCGGTCTCCGTAACGACCCACACCACCGCAAGAAGGGCAGGAGTGCCCACCAGCCACACCTGCCAGCTCCCCCAGCGACGCCGCGCCCAGACAAAAGCCACAGAACCTGCTACCAGCAACTCGAGCCACAGCACCAGCGGAGTCAGCGCCGAGTCGTCGCGAGCCATCGACATCTGGTTGGCCGGCTGCACGGTTGGACCGCCGGACGGAGACGCCTTGCCCCTCCCGACCAGGCTGGCGTCGACGTAGACGATCTGGGACGGTGCCCAACCCCGGCGCCAGCCGCTTCCGACTGCCGCGACCAGGGTGAGCCGTCCCGCGCCGGTCGCCAGCGGCTGGGGAATCGGGTCGCCGGGCCGGCGAACGTCATTGACCGTGTACCGGAACGTGCCCTGACCGGTCGTGGCGGTGATCTGGTCCCCGGACCGCAGACTCGTCACCCTGGCAAACGGGGCCCCGTAGGTCACGCTCTTGCCGTAGATGACTGAGACACCGGCCTGTCCAGGGAAGACGGTGTTGACCTGGTGGCCGGGCCCGGACTGCAGATCCGTCGCCGAGGTCCCCTCGACGACCACCGTGTCCTTGAGCCCGATGGCCGGCGCGTTGATCAACGCGACCGGCGCACCCTCCTTGATCTGCCCGCCGACCGGCGCAACCTCATTGGCGAGCTCAGCCCTCAGCTTGGCGTAGAGGCCGCGTTGGGCGCTGTGCTCCTGGATGCCGCTGAGAGTGAATGCGTAGAGAATCGCCCAGATCGCGATTGCGAACAGCGTCACCGCAACGGCAACCGTGATCGCCGCGGACGCCGACATCGGCGCGGGCGCCGACCGAGGTTTACGCCCCGTCGGCTTTGCGGTCGAGGTCTGCTCGGCGGTGGGCTCGTCGTCCACGACAACCACGCTCACGACGGCGTCCCACGCCCACCGCGGTAGCGGCGCAGGAGCCAGGTGCCACCCGCAGCTCCGCCCGCGACCAACCCGGCCAAGGCGACGATCGGCAGGAACAGCACCCACGAGCCGACCGGGGACACCGGAGTCGCAACGGCTACCGGAGTCGGGGATGCGGACCCGGCAACCGTCGGGCCGGTCGGCGACGACGACGACGTGCCGGGTGACGGGGTCTTGACCGGCGGGATCGACTGGTTTCCGGAGGACGGCGGCGAGGACGGTGTCGAACTGGTGGACGTGCTCGGCGTCGGAGACGGCGACGAGGACGGCGCGGGACAGCTCGTCCACTTGGACCGGGTCTGGGCCGAGCTGGAGACGTCCGGCACTTCGCACTGCTGTGCCGCGACCGCGGCCGCCGCGCGCTTCGTGTAGCTGACCTCCGAGCCGAGGCCGTTCGCTGCTGTCATCGGCAGGTAGCCGGCCGCAAGCTGGCCGAATCCCGGTCCGGGCTTCTGCCCAGGTCCGGCCGCGAAGTTGAGGATCTCGGCATACGCCTTCGCATCCGGCGTCGACAAGCCCGCGCTCGGCACGCTCATCGAGACCATCATCGTCCCGGGATAGGCCTTCGACTCAGCCGGGCTGTTGCGCAGCTTGTCGTAGTCCATGCTCCAGCTGTTGTCGACCTTGTCAGCGGTCAGCGCCTTGGTCGCCGACTTGAGCGACGCAGGCGTGGGGTGCACGAAGGTCATGCCCTTGGCGGTGGTGAAGGCCGTGGTCGGTGAGACCGAGGATTGCGTCTCGAGCTCAGCGGTATCGAGGTCGTAGCGCTTGGCCTCTGACAACGTTGTGATGCCGAGCAGGAAGCGTTCCCCCGGCGTTTGTCGAGGCCCGGTGGTCAGCTGATCCGCGGCAGGGTTGCCGATACTGACCGAGCACGATGTCTTGGAGTTCGGCATCGAGAACTCGAGGTCGTACGCGATGCTCGACAACGTCAACAGCGGTGAGGCGACCAGAGGAAGGTACGGCGTTTGGTAGCGCGGCTGCGCGAAACATCCCGTCGGGTCGTGGTTGTACACGGCGTACGGAATGTAGGTGTCCAGAAGTGGCCAGATGTTGACCGGCAGCTTGAGGCCCTTGTACGCCGGGTTCACGACCATGCCCCATGGATCGGGTTTCCCGTCGATGAACGCCACCGCGGCCGGGTCGGACGCAATGTAGGAAGTCAGCGCGTGCATGACGTCGGAGTTCGAGGACAGGGCGATCAACGTCGCCCGAGCGTCGGTGATGATCTGGTAGCCGGACCCGGCGTCTTCCTTGGGAATCTCCGGGTTGAGGGCGCGAAACTCCGGATCCAGGGTGATGTTCAGCGGATTGTTGGCCATCCCGTCGTTCGCGGCGATGTCCGGAAGGTCGGGGTAGGACTCGGTCAGCAGCTTCGCAAGTAATCGCGGATCCAACTTGACGTTGAAATCCTCGTTGCGACTCGCGTCGTCAACGACAGTTGATATCGCAAAGCCGGTCACTGCTACCGGCGCGTTCACCACCGGTGGCCCGGCCTTGCCGGCTGGAGCAGGTGGGTAGCTGTCGAACGCTGCCGAAATCGACCGCTCGTTGAGCTCGTTGACCGCGGCCGGCTCGGCCAGCGGGATCTGGGTGAACGGCGTTCGCTTGGGATCGGTGCAGAATGCGGGGCTCCACTGCTGCGCCGTCTCCGTCATGAGTTCCGACCCGAAGACGAACACGCCGGGACGCTTGCTCACGACCGAGCAGTAGTCGGAGGGCAGCGCGAAGTTGAGCGGAATGGAGATCCGGTTTCGCCAGTTGGAGGCGGACCACCACAGCTGACCGGTCACCGACTCGAGCGCCATTTGGCCCGGGTCGCTCAGCTCGCCCGGGCCGTTCTCGAGGTGACCCGACTGGGTGTCGGCGTAATCGCAGTTGTCGATGTCCTGTTGGGTCTCATCAGCAGACCGGGCGCGCTCGTCACAGCTGATGCCGACGATCGGGATCACGACCAAAGAGCACTTGACACTCGCCGAGCAGCCGAGCGTCTCGTTCGTCTCGCTGCTCCACACCACGAATTTCGCCCGGCCGGTGCCGTCTGCGGCGGTGACCCCGAACGTCGTGTTGTCCGGGAACTCAGCACTGAAGCCGGCCTGCTCAGGGGACAGCTTGCTGCAGGCCTGGGTCGGCCCGCTGAAGTACGATTTGCCGTTTTCGGCCTTGAGCGGCTCGAAGTAGTCGGCCTCACCCAGGCTGTACGGCGAGCAACCGGTCGGAAGCGTCTTCGGTTTGTGAGGGAACAACCCGAGCTTGCCGGCATACCGGTCGAGCCGCCACGGCGGGAACTCGGTGCCCGGCGCAGAGGCGTTGCGCTCGATGTTGTACTGCGTCCAACAGTTTTGCTGAGTCAGCCGGTCCTTTGCGGGAACCTTGGTCGAGTCGACACCGCGGCACTCCATGACGACGACTGGGTACTCCTGGTAGCTCGAGGCGTTCGCCGAGTTCGGATCTGGGTCGATGTAGTTGGTCGGGTATGCCCCTTTCCAGGAGACATTGATCTGTTGCAGGGTGCGCAAACCGGCCGTCGCGCTGACGGAGACCGTCACCTTCTTCTTGACGACGGTCTGTTGCTTGCCGTCGGGAAGAATGTTTGTTCGGGTTACCGTCTTGCTCGCGGTCACGGGATGGTTCGGGTTCGCCTTGGCGGTGCGAGTCACCTGACCCGGCGAGCCGGATGCCGCCGCGAGCGGGCCGCCGACAACGAGGGCGAGCGCCGACGCACCGGCGGCGACCCGGCGTGCCCGAGCCCTACTCACCGGTCGTCTTCGCCTGATCACTTCTTGTTCAGCCAACGTCTCGCCAAGGTCGGTGGCACCACAATTGCTGCGAGAAAGAGCACCGCGGCGATAATCGCCAGCGGCGTACCCGAACCGGCTCCGGTGCCGAGTGTGACCGGCTCGGTGACCACGGTTCCGCCGGAGCCGCCGCCGGAGCTACCGACCTGCTGACCTGTGACCGGGTCGATGCTCTGGCTTCCGCTCGGCGTCGGGTCGGGGCCGCCGTTGCCGTTGCCGCTCCCGTTGCCGCTCCCGCTCCCGCTCCCGCTCCCGCTGCCGCTCCCGTTCCCCTTGCCGTTGCTGTTCCCGTTCCCGTTCCCGCCGCCCTTGTTCCCCTTGCCGCCGCCCTTGCTCGTCGTGGTGGGCGGCGGCGGGCCGGTGCTGTCGTTGTCCGTAGTGCACGGACCATGCCCAGCCTCGTCGCAGAGCGGGGGCTCGGGCGCGATCTGCGCGAGGTGGTTCTCCTTGGGCTTGCCGGCCACGAAGGTCGGGTTACCACACGTCGTGACGTTCAGGTTGCGCAGCGAGATGCCCGAGTCGGCCTTCTTCAGCAGGCCGATCTGCCGGAACGCGGCGGTCACCAGGTTGATCGGGAGCGCCGAGTACCCGATCGATCCGATCGGACCTTGGCCTTGGCAGATCGACGTGTAGAGGAAGTCGGCAAGGGTCTGCCGCTTCGGAGTGCTCATCGTCCCGTCGTTACTCGCCGTCGGGATGATGCCGTAGGAGTACGAGGACAGCGGGTAGGTCCGCTTGTCCGAGTAGCCGTAGACGTTCTTGAGGTTCTCGAG
>Ga0335074_10007640_pt1 | contig 14997 bp, 13 predicted proteins | sample Lox_Sample_23_FD_206715 | JGI IMG/M metagenome (GOLD analysis project Ga0335074, IMG submission 206715) | Soil microbial communities from Loxahatchee National Wildlife Refuge, Florida, United States - Lox_Sample_2.3 | ecosystem: Environmental > Terrestrial > Soil > Wetlands | place: USA...
GCCCGTCGTGTAGGCGCCGACGGGTACGCCATGGGAGCCGCCGAAGCCGAAGTCGAGTGCGATGAACGCGGCGGTGGCGCCAAGCACCGCGAGAGCGAGCGGAAAACGGCGGTGGAGCGACGGGCGGCTGCCCGCCTGCGCCTCGGCCGGGGTCGCCGCCGGAACGAATGCGAACGTGATCACGGCCGCGGCCGCGCAAAGCCCGGCCGCGATGTAGTAGCCGAGCCGGAAGCCGTCGGTCAGCGCCTGCGGGACGCCGTGGCCGACACCGATCAGATGACTCGAGCGCGAGGTGGCGAGCGTGATCAGGACCGCGAGGCCGAGCCCACCGCCGATCTGGCGCGAGGTGTTGACGAGCCCCGAGGCGAGCCCCGCCTGCCCCTGCTTCGCGCCCTGGGTGGCGGCGATCGTCGAGGGCACGATCGACATCCCGATTCCGGCAGCGGTGAGGATGCCCGGAATGACGACGTACACGAGCGAGGAGCCGCTTGCCGCGATCTTCGAGAACAGCAGCATCCCAGTGGTCATCATCAGCAAACCGCCCCCGAGCACCCCGCGCACGCCGAAGCGACTGACGAGCGCTCCCGCCCGACGGGCGACCAGCATGATCGTTAGCGCCATCGGCAGGAACGCGAGCCCGGCGTGCAGCGGCGAGAGCCCGAGGACCTGCTGCAGGTACAGCGAGCTGAGGTACCACATCGGGAACAGCGCGGCGCTGAACAGCACGACGATCGTGTTCGCGTTGCGCAGCGGCTTGGTGATCTCCTTGAACGGGATCAGGGGGTCGCGCGCGAACCGCGTCTCGATCACGCAGAAGGCGACCAGCAGCGCGACCCCGAGCAGCATCGGGCCAAGTGCCGGCAGGGCGTGCCAACCACGAAGCCCGGCCTCGACGACGCCGTAGACGAGGATGATCTGTCCGATCGTCAGCGTCAGCGCACCGGCGAGGTCGAATGCCGGGGCCGGGCCCGGGCGTTCGCGGCGGCGGTCGACTACGACGCGCCAGGCGATGAGCGCGGCGGCGATCCCGATCGGCGGATTGATCAGCAACACCCAGCGCCAGCTGAGCTCCTGGGTGATGATCCCGCCGAATAGCGTGCCGGCTGCGCCGCCCGCGCCGTTCATCGCCGCCCACAGACCGATCGCACGGTGGAGCTGCGGACCGGGAGGGAACGAAGAGGTGATGATCGCGAGCGAGGAGGCGGCCATGAACGCGCACGACAGTCCCTGGATCGCGCGGGCCCCGATCAGCATCTCGCGGTCGACCGACGCGCCGCCGATCAGCGACGTGACCGCGAACATCGCGAGCGCGATCACGAACGTGCGCCGCTGGCCGAACTGGTCGACCACGCGGCCGCCGAGCATCAAAAAGCCGGCGAACGAGATCGCGTAGGCGTCGACGACCCATTGCAGGTCCGCCGAGGAGAAGTTGAGGCTCGACTGGATCGAGGGCAGCGCGACGTTGACGATGCTGAGGTCGAGGATGACCATGAACTGCGCCACGCAGCAGACGACCAGCAGCCAGCGCGAGCGGGAGCCCGGCGCAGCAGCGTCTTGGGCCGTGGCAGCAGCCGCTGAATCGGCCGGCTCGCGAGTGCTAACGGTGGTATCGGACATGGCTTGTTAGCCTGGCGTCGGGGAGTCGAGTGCGACTACGGAAGGGGTAGGGCCTATGAGACGAGCGTTGTTGGTGGCGATAGCGGCCGCTGTTGGGATTGCGGGTTGTGGCAGCTCGGGCAGCTCGAGCTCCAGCTCGACCACGAGCGTCGTGAAGGCGGCGACCACGACCGCGGTCCATAAGAAGAAGGTCACGCACAAGAAGGCCGTTCATCGCAAGCGGGCCGCCGCTACGACGACTACAGCCGACGCGAGCACGACGTCGGCAGCGCCGGTCGTCACGCCGCCGGTGACGACGTCGACCGCGCCGGCCGTCACGCCGCCGGTGGTCACGACCACGAAGACCACATCGATCGTGACTCCGAAGACGACGACCACGCATGCGACGACGACCACGCATACAACGACGACGACGACCTCGTCACGGCCACAGGGCTACTGAGGCGCGGCAACAGCCTCTTCCCGGTCGCGCTCGCGCCACTGTCCGATCGCGAGCAGAGCCCCGTCGATAATCCGCCCGGCGAACATCTTGCCGTCGTTCAGGCGCGGGAACGGTGTGTCGGGGACGGGCACGTCGAGGAACTCGCAGATCGGCTCCCAGCCGTCAGACGCTGTCCACACGAGCAGCCGGTCGGCCGGGACTGTGCTCTTGACCTCGTCGTGGTAGCGCTCCATTGCGGCCGCCATCCATTCGGCGGTCGTGTTCTCGCCATCATTGAGCAACCCGCTCTGCTCCCACATCTCCTTCATCATCGAGATGTAGCTGTCCCACTGTGGGTCGACAATCGCGCGTGCGGTCGAGACGTACTGCATCAGCACGTCGTCGTAGAACAAGCCCCAAATCGTCTCGCGCATGCTGCGTGCCCAAGCGTCGCCGTCGCGGACGCTGAGCAGCACCTTGGCCTCGGGATAGTGCTGCATCAGCTGCTTGTAGAAGAACGATCCGGGCCAGTCGACGCTCGCCTGACATCCCTCAAAGATCGTGTCCCAGTCCGCGTCTCCGTCGAGCGCCTGGCGCCAGCCGGTAGCCAGATCCAGGTCGCCGAGTACGTTGACCATGTGGTAGCAGGGCTCGAAGCCCAGCATCTCGAGCGCAACCTTTTGCGACAACGTGCCAGTGCGCGGCAGCCCAGCGCCGATCACTTTCATGTCTTCCCTCCTTGTCGTGGTGGCCGGAGATCGGTCGGCGATCCCGGCGCCAGCGGGCGCCCGCTGAGCGCGCGCTCGAGTGCTCCGGCGATCGCTTCGACCGCCGCACGAACGGACATCTCGTCGTCGAGCCGCAGATCCGGACGGCTTGGCGGCTCATATGGATCATCGATCCCGGTCAGGTGGGTCAGCTGCCCTGCGGCGCAGCGCGCGTACAGGCCCTTGGGGTCGCGTGCAACGCACTTCTCCAGTGACGTCGCCACGTGAACCTCAACGAATGGCAGCCCCCACTGCGCGTGGCGCTCGCGAACGGCGGCGCGCGCCTCGGCGAACGGCGAAATCAGAGCGACGATCGCGATCGCGCCGGCATCCGCGAACAGGCCTGCCAGCTCGCCGGCACGCGCGACGTTGCGGGCACGATCGTCACTGCTGAAGCCGAGGTCACCGCAGATTCCATGGCGCAGGTTGTCGCCGTCGAGAAGGTAAGCGAATTTGCCGTGACCCACGAGGTGCTCCTCGAGCGCGGCGCCGATCGTAGACTTGCCGGAAGCGGGCAGCCCCGTCAGCCAGACGGTCGCGCCGGCCGCACCGAGCGCCTGACGGCGATCCGCGCGCGTTATCCGTCCGTTCTGCCAAGTGATGTTGGGGCTCGATTCGGGCAAGCAACCATCTCTCTGCTCGCTAGCGAGCAGCACATACGCGCGGTCCATCACCGCCATTGCTGCCTCCTCCATGGAAGTCGTTCGCGGCTCGAGCGCTGTCGTTCGCCCGGCGATAGCCCGTACGCGATCGTACCCCGGCGGCCGGCGCTAGGCACCCTAACTAGCGAGTCGCCTTATGTTAGCTTTATTAGCGCTAGGGGGTGGCGCGCGGCCCGATGTGCTGCGGCGGGACGGCGGCTTTCAAGCGCGCGGGCTTCGCCGGCAGGCCGAAATCATCGGCGCGGTCGACCAAGAGTTGCGCGCAGCGCTCGGACACGGCGGAGATCGTCAGCGACGGATTGGCGCCCAGTGAGGTTGGGATGATCGAGCCGTCGATGCAATACAGGCCCTCGTAGCCGAACACGGCGCCGGTGTCGTCGACGACGCCGAGGTCGGCCGACTCGGCCATCCGGCAGCCGCCGAGCGGATGCGCGCAGTACACGCCCTCCGTCTCGGTCAGCGCCATGAAGCGGCCGAGGCCGCGGTACGCAGCGAGGCTCGCCATCGCCTGGTTCGCGGCTGCGCGGATCGCGACCGATTGCTCGGACATCGCGTAGTTGAACGTGCCGAACTCCACCGGCCCAGGACTGGTCGGGGCCGCGTCGCCCTGCGGCGGCGGGCTGAACCAGGTGCCATCGTTAGTGTCCTCGACCATCGCGAGCAGCTCGATCCGGTTGCACCAATGCGCGATCGCCTGCTTCTTCTGGAGTCCCCACCAGGACGGCCCGCCCGGCAGCGTGCGGCCGCTGTCGTACAGGAAGTTCGTCAGCGTCGAGAGGAAGATCTCCTGGAGGTTGAAGCGGGTGCCGTCGTACGCGTGACTGCTTCTTCCGACCCACCAGTCGTAGGACATCGTCGTGATCGGCTTGCCGACGTAGAACTTGTCGTAGTTCGGCAGCCCGAGGACCTTCTCTACCTGGGCCGGGTCGTACTCGATCGCCGCCACGTGGTCGCCGTTGACGCCGAGGTTGTGCCCGACCTGGCTCGACAGCGATGTCAGGTTCGTCTGCGAGCGCAGCAGCGTCGGCGGCGTGCCCATCGCGCCGGCCGCCATCACGAGCACCTTGCACTGGAGCTGGAGCTGCTGGCCGGTTGATGTGTCCGGGTCTCCGTTTTCCAGCACCTCGGCGGTGAGCGTGTACCGATAGGGCCGTGCGCTCGTCTCCCCGATCGTGTTGACCTGCATGTTCGGCAGCACCCGCACACCGGCGTTCTCCGCCGCCCACAGGTAGTTCGTGATCAGCGAGTTCTTGGCGCCGAAGATGCAGCCGGTATGACACCACTTGACGTTCTGGCAGCGCTCCTCGGAGATCGCGAGCGGCACGCGATCGCACGTATAGCCTTGAGCGTTCAGCGTCGCGGCCCACAGGCCGCCGGACTTCGAGACCTGATCCCAGGTGGGGCGCTGGACGCGGAGTCCCTTCTCAGCGAGCTCGTAGTAAGGGTCGAGTGTCTTACGGGACAGCGCGCTCGGCCACATCCTTCTCGGTGGACCGTCGCCCGGCCGAGCGTCACGCCGCTCGAAGGTTTCCTTCGGCGAGCGGATCGACGCGGCCAGGTACAGGTTCGAGCCGCCGCCGACCGCGTTCGCGGTCACGACCTCGGCGCCCTGCCCCTGGATCAGTACGTAGATCCGCGACAGGTTGTCGATGTCCATCGACTGGCGAAAGTCGGTGTGGCCGTAGCGCTGGCCGCGCTCGAGCACCACGATCCGGGATGGGTCGACGCCGGCGGCTCGATAGAGCTCGGCGAGGCGCCAGGCGGTGATCGAGCCCCCAAAGCCCGACCCGACGATCGCGACGTCAACGGACTCGGTCGGTGTGCTCACGGGAGCGACCCGGTCTTCGTGCGTTCGCGGCTCAAGCGCTTTCTCCACGAGTAGTGCCGGTAGCCGTGCGGCGCGGTCCCGGGGAGGCCCATCACCCGGTATCCGACGGCGTCGTTCCAGGTTGCGTCGGGCACGAGCGCGGCGGCGCAGAAGGCAGTGAACGGGACGGCCGAGGCGGCCTCCCATACGAGGTAGGTCGCGTTCGAGAAGTCGAGGCCCTGCAGGCAGACCTGTACGCGCTGCTCGTAGCTGAGGTCGAGGAACTGGCCTCCCAGGAGCAGCGAGCGAGTCTCGAGCTCGGCAAGGAACGCGGGTTCAAGCGTGGTGAAGCCGACGTCCTCGTTGCCGAACAGCGCGAGCGAATCGGCCTCGACCGCCCCCGGCAGCGGATCGACGCCCGCGATCGCGCCCGGGTAGACCGCCTGCCCGGACTCGGTGGTGGCCGTCTTGCGGCCCGGGATCATCGTGTCGGCGAACGCCTGCATCGTCCCGTCCGTGAACGTCGGCTGGCTGGTCGCGGTCTTGCTTGCGACGCGGTTCGCGGCGCGCGCCGTGCTCGTGCTGACGAGCGGGAGAGCGTTTGCCACGAGCGCCGCGAGGCCGGCCGTCGATGCCCGGGTCAGCGCCTGGCGGCGGGTGAGCACCGCCCTGAGCTCGTCATGCGCCGCGGTCATGCGCCACGGCGAAGGTAGCCCGCGAGCGTGCCCTCGTTCCGGATCGCCTTGCGATCGAAGACCGCGAGGTAACGGACGCGACCCTTCTTCGTCAGGGCGACGATGTTCGGCTCGAGGCGCCACAGCCGGAGCCCGTTGATTTCGCTGCGTGCCGCGCGTGCCTTGCGGAAAGCGCGCTTGATCTGGGAGGTTCTGTCGCCGACGGTCACGGTGAGTCTGTGGCGGCCGAGCAGTTTGTAGCTTGGGCTCGTCGTGGCGAGCAGGACAGTCAGCCCGTTCCCGGCCGTCCCGAAGGTCCCGCTGCGGTCTCCGGGCTGGCCCACGAGGAGCTCGCCGCCGCCCGTGACGCAGTAGTTGAGGAAGCCTTGCTTGATCTGCGCCGGCGGGCCGACCTCTGCGCGCACGGTTTGTTCACCGGCTTCGAGCGCCAGCGGCCCGATCCCGCGGTGGTCGACTTGGCCCCCGGCGGCGACGCATTTGGGTGCCGCGGTCGGGGACTGCGCATACACCTGTTCCTTGGCCGCGAGCGCCACGCACTGCGGATCGACCTGCACGTCATCGTGCGTGATCACGCCGCCCGTGCCGGGGCCGAAGTCCTGGCCGTACTGAGGCGGGAAGCCCGGGATCTGGGTCGGGTCGAATGTCTGGTGCGCGACGTTGAAGTCCGTGATCCAGGCGCCCCCGTCTCCGGTCGCCTTGTTGAAGAAGTAGTGCCCGATGAACTCGTACAGCTCGGTTGAGCCATCGGACTGGACCACCGATCCGCGCCAGTGGTCCTCCTGGAAGTAGAAGCACTTGGGCACCGCCGCCGCCGTCCGAGCCGGCTCGTTGAGCGCGAACGTCGCCAGCCCGGCCTGTGTGACGTTCTGGTTCGTCTTGTCGAACTCGACGCAGTACGGGTCGGCGTTCGGGTCGGGCACCTTCGTGCCGGTGCCCGCGTTCTGGATCACGCAGTTGTACGGATTGACTCCATTCCAGGGGGTCGGCTCGGTCGTTGCGGCCCGGCCCGTGCCGACCAGCGGCGCCAGCGCGGTCAGCGCAGCGATCAGCGTCGCGGAGGCGGCAACAGCGGCCACCCGCATCCGTGCTCGTTGTCGCACCCTCCCATGGTGCATCGCGGTCTAGTGTACGCCCTCGTTCACTGAAGTGCGTCAGTCCGGAGAGGGAGGCACAGATCCAGCGCGAGGCGGATGCGCCGGCTCGTATCCGGGACTACCCTGAACCCGTGGAACGGCCCGTTACGACCGCGTTCGGCTGGCGGCTTCCGACCTGGCTGCTCGACTACGGGCCTGTCGCGTTCATCGTGCTGGAGAGCCTGGTCGCGATCAGATTCGAGCACAGCACGCACCGGCTCGCCATCGTCCTTGGGATCGCGGTCATCGCGATCGCGCTCGTCCTGCGGCACCGATCGCCACTCGTCTCGCTCGCCGTCGTCCTGGGCGCGACGCTGGCCATTGGCTACGGACCTATCGTGACGCTGCCGGTGATGCTCGCGGTGTTCACAGTCGCCGAGTACACGCCGCGGCCGCGGCTGCTCGTCGCTGGCGTGATCGCCGCTGCCGCGCTGATGGGTGCCGATCTCATACACGGGGGCCAGACTGCTCCTGGACCGCTGATCTCGCACGCGATCCTGGTGGGGCTCGCCGTTGCGGTCGGCCTCTTCATCCGCGCTCGTGCTGACTACGTGACCGGCCTGCGCGATCGCGCAACCCGACTCGAACGAGAACGCGAGCTGCTCGCCGAGCAGGCGGTCGCGGAGGAACGGGTGCGGATCGCGCGAGAGTTGCACGACGTGGTCGCCCACAACGTTTCGCTGATGGTCGTCCAGTCCCAGGCGCTGGCGGCCACCGGGCCGGCGGAGGCCGATCGACGGGTCGTACTCGGCTCCGTCGCCGACCTCGGGCGCGAAGCGCTATCCGAAATGCACCGGATGCTCGGCGTGCTGCGGCTTCAGGACGGCGGCAGCTCCCAGCCCGAGCGCGAGCCGCAGCCCGGTGTGCGCGATCTCGAGCGTCTGATCGCGCGCACGCGGGAGGCGGGTCTCGACGCGCGCCTGCGCGTCCGCGGCGAGCCGATCGAGCTGCCCGCGGCGGTGGACCTGTCCGCGTACCGGATCGTCCAGGAGGCGCTGACGAACGTGATCAGGCACGCCACTGGCGCGCAGCACGCGGAGGTGAACCTCGTCTACGAGGAGGGCACTATCGAGGTCACGGTCGTCGACGACGGCGCCGGGCCGGCTGACGCCGTCGCCTCCGGTTCGGCTGATGGCCACGGACTTGTGGGAATGCGCGAACGCGTGATGCTGTTCGGCGGTCGCTTGGACGCCGGCGCGGCCGACGGGGGCGGCGGCTATCGCGTGCAGGCGACGCTCCCGTTGCCGTGAGCCTCCGGCTGCTGATTGCCGACGACCAGCCGCTGATGCGCGCCGGCTTCCGCGCGGTGCTCGAGGCGACGGGCGATATGGAGGTGGTCGCCGAGGCCGGCGACGGGCTCGAGGCGATCGACGCGGCCCGCCGCGAGCGCCCGGACGTGATCCTGATGGACATCCGGATGCCGAACCTCGACGGGATCGAGACGATAAAACGGCTACCCAGCCACCGAGTTCTCGTGCTGACGACCTTCGGCCTCGATGAGTACATCGTCGAGGCGCTCCGAGCCGGCGCCAGCGGCTTCATCACCAAGGACGTCCCGGCAGACGAGCTCGTCCGCGCGGTGCGTGTGGTCGCGGCGGGGGACGCTCTGCTCACCCCGGCCGTCACGCGCCAGCTGCTCGACCGGGTCGCCCGCCGGTTGCCGGCGCCCGTGGGCGGCTCGGGTCCAGATGCACTGTCGGAGCTGACCGAACGTGAGCGTGAGGTACTCGAGCTGCTCGCGCGCGGGATGTCGAACGCGGAGATCGCGGATGCTCTAGTGGTCGGCGACGCGACCGTCAAGACGCACGTGTCAAACGTGCTGATGAAGCTCGGCCTGCGCGACCGGGTGCAGGCGGTCGTGCTGGCCTACGAGATCGGGCTGGTTCAGCCCGGCGGGGCATAGCCGGGCCCTTAGTCCGCCTTGCGGATGAGGCGCGGTTCGCTCGCGTGGCCGATGACGGGACCGCGGTCCGCACCTACCGTCTCCGCCATGAGCACAACCAACATCATCGAGACTCGCGGGCTGAGCAAGAACTTCGGCCGCCGCCCGGCAGTGATCGACCTGGACCTGACGGTGCCCCGGGGCTGTGCCTTCGGCTTCCTCGGCCACAACGGGGCCGGCAAGACGACGCTGATCCGCATGCTGCTCGGCCTCACCGGAGCCGACGCGGGCAGCATGAGCATGCTCGGCCGGCCGCTGCCAGCCGACCGTGCTGCCGTGCTCGCACGGGTTGGTGCGATCGTCGAGGAACCGCATTTCCACGGGCACCTGACCGGTCGCGAGAACCTGCGCGTGATCGCTGCCGTGCGTGGCCCGGAGACATTCGGGCGAATCGACGGAACACTGCGCCGCGTGGGGCTGCTCGATCGTGCGGACGACCGCGTTCGCACCTACTCACAGGGGATGCGGCAGCGACTCGGCGTGGCGCGGTGCCTGATCGCCGAGCCGGAGCTGCTGATCCTCGACGAGCCGATGAACGGGCTCGACCCGGGCGGCATCCAGGAGTTCCGCACGATGATCGGCGAGCTGGTCGGCGAAGGAAGGACGGTGTTCCTGTCCTCGCATCTCCTCGACGAGATCGAGAAGACCTGCGACGCGGCGGCCGTGATCGACAACGGCCGGCTGATCGCCTCGGGGTCGATCGCCTCGCTGGTGGCGGGCGGACAGCATGAGCTCGACATCGGCTGCGATGACCCGCGGCTCGCCCTGGACGTGCTCGATCGGCAGGTGGCCGTGCTCGCCGCGCACGAGACGCCCGATGGTCTGCGGGTGGTGCTTGAGAGCATCGAGGATGCTGCGCTGGTCAACAGCGAGCTCGTCGGCGCGGGCGTCGCCGTGTTCCGGTTGGCGCCGGTCCGTGAGTCACTCGAGCAGCGCTTCCTGGAGATGACGTCCCGAGTCGGAGGTACTTCATGACGTTCACGATCGCTCGCCAGATGGTCGCCGCTGAGGTGCTGAAGCTGCGGCGCAATCGCGGTCTGATGGCGTTTGCCTTCCTGCTGTCGGTAGTCGTGGTGGTGCTCGTGTTCGGGGTCGGGGTGATCCAGCACAGCTCGAACCCCTCGAGCAACGGGCCGGCCGGCGGTACCGAGGGCTTTCAGCACACGCTCCGTCTTCTCGGCCTTTTCTTCGGCACCCTGACCGCTGCCGTGATCGGCGCCGAAGCCGGCACGGCAGATCGCTCGAGCGGGGTGTTCCGGGACCTCGTCGCCACCGGACGCTCACGCCTCGCGTTGTTCTCGGTCCGGGCACCGGCGGCGATACTCGTCACGTGGGCGTTCACGGGCGTCGCGTACGGGCTCGGTGTGATCGGGACGTTCGTGTTCGCCGACGGGCTGCCGACACCTACTGCGTCGACGATCATCCAGGGTCTCCTGTGGATCTGGCTGGCCAACGTGGTGGTTGTGGCGTTCGCCGTCGGGGTCGGCTCGCTCACCAGTTCGCGGGCGGTGACGTTGACCGGCGTGATCGGCTGGCAGACGGTGGCGACGCAGCTGCTCGTGAACGTCACCTCGCTCGGGTCGGCGCGCCACGGGCTGCTCACGCCGGCGCTGGCTCAGCTCGCGCCGGTGCGGCTGGACGTCGCCGGCGTCACGATGGCAGCCGCGACGGGTTGGATCGTCACGCTTTGCTGGCTGGCTGTGCCGACCGCGATCGGAGCCTGGCGAACGAGGACGGTCGACGCCTAGCGTCGTGTTCAGGCCCCTAGGGCCACAGCTCTAGACGTCGCCCGCTGGCGCCGTGGTGCCCGCCACTCCCGCGCGAGGAACTCGTCCAGGACGGTGACGAAGCGCTCCGGATCGTCGCGGTGGGGGAAGTGCCCGGCATCCTCGAACAGCGCGAGATACGTGTTCGGCACAAGCTGGTGAGCCTGCTCGCCCTGGCTCGCGGGCAGCACGCGGTCGCGCCCGCCCCAGACGATCAACGCCGGAAAGTCGTGGGCGACGTCGATCCGGTCAAGGGCGGTGACGCGCTGGCCGGCGATGTCGACGACTGAACGAAGCGTGTGCAGGAAGGCCTTGCGGGCGTCGCGGTTGCTCAACAGGGCGTACGCGCGCCCGATCTCCTCGAGGTCCGTGCCGCCGTGCAGGCCGAGCCGCCCGAGCATCTGGGTCAGCATTGTTCCCGCCTCGATGATCGGCTTCGCCGCGGCGAGCGCGAGCACCGCCCCCGAGCCCGGGAGGCTGGCCGCTCTCAGCAGCGGGGTGACCTCTTTGCCGAAGCCGCCGGGCGCCACCAGCGCGAGCCGGTCGATCCGCTCCGGGTACTGGTAGGCGAACTGCAGCGCCACGCCGCCACCGAGCGAGTGCCCGACGAACGTCGCCCGCTGGTAGCCGAGCTCGTCGAGCAGGTCACGGATCGTGTTCGCGTGCGCGCCAACCGAGTAGTCCCCGCGCAGCTTGTCCGAGCGGCCATGGCCGAGCAGGTCGGGCGCCAGCACCGTGTAGCGCTGCGCGAGCGTCGGCAGTACCCGATCCCACGTGGCACTGCTCGACGTGATCCCGTGGATCAACACGATCAGCGGACCCCAGCCACCCGTCCGGTAGGCGACCTTGCGCCCATGGAGGGTGATCTCCGCCTTGCGCAGCTTCGCGGGACCCTTGGCGGCGGGGCGCTTCGCGGCGCGCCGGTCTCGGCCTACGACGCGGAGCGTGCCTCGAGCGGTCTTCACGGGGTGCCGGGTCCGTGGCATGAAGGCGGGAACAGTGGCAGATCTGGCGGGCGGTAGGACGGGCGGGGCCCTCCGAACAGGCGCTATTTGCGGACGGGACGTCCACGCCTCCTTCAATTCTCGTCACCACGGGAATCGGCTAACGTCCGTTCTGCCCGCCCTGGGGAGTGGTGTAATCGGCCAGCACGGGAGCCTTTGAAGCTCCAGGATCAGGTTCGATCCCTGACTCCCCAGCCTTATCAAAAAACGCTGCAAAGTAGGTAGCTTTCCGTCCGAGCAGCGAACTAATGTTCGGGTATGCGGAGTCGTCGGTACGACGAAGACCAGGTTCGAGAGGCGGTTGCCAACTCACCAAGCCTCACTGCTGCGCTCCGCCGTCTCGGCTTGCGGCCCGCAGGCGGGAACCACGCCACTCTCCGACGGCTGATTCGTGAACTTGGCATCTCCACGGATCACTTCGATCCGAACTGGACGCGTCGCGGCGACACGCGTCGGCCGGCGACGCCGTTACGTGAGGTCCTAGTCGTGAACTCGCTCTACAGCCGCGGAAAGCTGAAAAGCCGGCTGTACGAATCGGGCCTGAAGGCGCGTATCTGCGAGCTCTGCGGGCAAGACGAGATCTGGCGCGATCGGTATATGTCGCTGATCCTCGACCACATCAACGGAGTGCCGACCGACAACCGGTTGGAGAACCTCAGGATTGTCTGTCCGAATTGCGCTGCCACCTTGGACACACACTGTGGGCGAAGGAACCGGTTGGTTCGAGAGCCGCGTACGTGTCTTCATTGCGACGAGGAGTTCGTCCCGAAGTACGACGCGCAGCGGTACTGCTCCCAGCCGTGCGGTGTCCACAGCCCTGGGTCGCGTGTGATGCGCCTGGACAGACGGAAAGTGGCTCGCCCATCTCAAGAGCAGTTGATGGATGACGTTCGCCAGATGAGCATGGTCGCGATCGGCCGCAAGTACGGGGTCTCGGACAATGCGGTGCGTAAATGGATCAGATGGTACGAAGAGGCGCGTGATGACGAGGACGACCCACCGTGAGTGCCGCACAGCGATCTTGGAATACGAGCCGCCGCTCGATGTCGGCTGGCTGATCGAGTTCTTCGGGCGTCGCGTCGTCGCGGGCGTCGAGGAGGTGGTCGATGGCTTCTATCGCCGCAGCGTTCGACTGGCGCATGGAACCGGGGTGGTCGAGGTTGGCGAGCGCTACGGGCGGGTCGAGGCACGGTTGGAGCTCGATGACGTCCGGGACGAGGACGAGGCGGTGGTGCTGGGGCGCGGGTTGTTCGACCTCGACCTAGACCCAGGGCCGGTGGTTGTGGCGCTGTCCGATGACCCATTGATCGGTGAGCTGGTTCGCGCCTCGCCCGGGCGGCGGGTGCCGGGCGTGGTCGATCCGGATGAACTGGCGATTCGGGCGGTGCTCGGGCAGCAGGTGTCGGTCGCCGGCGCGGCGACGCTCGCGGGACGACTCGTCCGCGATTGCGGTGAGGCGCTGGCACGGCCGGTCGGCGCCGTGACGCACTTGTTCCCGACCGCAGCGGCGATTGCCGAGCTCGATCCGGAGCGCCTCGCCATGCCGGCGTCGCGCCGGCGGGCGGTGCTCGGGCTGGCGGCGGCGCTCGGCGCCGGCGAGGTCGTACTCGACCCGCACGGCGATCACGCTGCGATCCGGGCCGCGCTGCTAGCGCTGCCGGGGATCGGGCCGTGGACCGTTGAATACATCGCGATGCGCGCGCTCCGCGACCCCGATGCGTTCATGGCGACTGACCTCGGTGTCCGACACGGCCTGACGCGGCTCGGCGTCGACGGCAGCCCGCGCGCCGCGCTTGCGCTCGGCGAGCGCTGGCGGCCGTACCGCGCGTACGCGCTCCAGCACGTGTGGTCGGTACTGGGATGAGCCCGACCGATCGCCTACGATCCCTGATCGTGACGGAGCCGGTTGTCGTCATCCTCGCCGCGGGCCAGGGCACCCGTATGCGCTCGCAGACGCCAAAGCTGCTGCACCCGCTGTGCGGTCTGCCGATGATCTGCTGGCCGCTGCGCGCCGCCCGGGAAGCCGGCGCCGGCAGCGTGATCGTCGTCGACTCGCCCGAGCGGCCGCTCGAGGACGTAGTCGGCGACGCCGCCACCATCGTCGTCCAAGCCGAGCCGAACGGCACCGGCGGCGCGACCCAAGCGGCGGCCTCGCAGATCAAGCCCGGTGACACGGTGGTCGTGATCATGGGCGACGTCCCGCTGATCGACCCCGACACGATCAAGGCGCTCGCGGCCCAGCACGAGCAATCCGGTGCCGCGGCGACGATCGCGACGGCCGTGCTCGAGGACCCGACCGGTTACGGGCGGGTAGTGCGTGCGCCAGACGGGACCATCGAGCGTGTGGTCGAGACGAAGACGCCCGGCGACGCGACCGAGCTCGAGCTGCACATCCGCGAGATCAACACGGGCGTGTTCGCGTTCGAAGGGGCCGCGCTGCTGGTCGCGCTCGACGAGGTGGAGAGCGACAACGCGCAGGGCGAGCTTTACCTGCCCGACGTGATCCCGGTACTCCACCGGCATGAGCGATCCGTGCTCGCCTTCGAGGTCGATGACCCATTGCTGACGCTGGGCGTCAACGATCGCGCCGGGCTGGCGCACGTGACGGCGGTCGCGCAGCGGCGGATCCACGCTCGGCACATGGAGGCGGGCGTGACGATCGTCAATCCGGACGCAACCGTGATCGACGTCGACGTCGAGATCGGCCCCGACACGGTGATCGCGCCGTTCACGAGCATCCAGGGCGCCAGCCGGATCGGATCAGGATCGACGATCGGGCCGCAGAGCACGCTGATCGACGTCGAGGTCGGCGACGGCTCGAAGGTGATCCACTCCTACGCGACGGACTGCGAGGTGGGCGACCGCGTGTCCGTCGGGCCGTTCGCCTACCTGCGGCCCGGGACGGTGCTGCGCGAGGGCTCGAAGGCCGGAACGTTCGTCGAGATCAAGAACTCGGACGTGGGCGCGGGCACCAAGATTCCGCACCTCTCCTACATCGGCGACGCCGACATCGGCGAGGGCACGAACCTCGGCGCCGCGACGATCACGGCCAACTACGACGGCACGAATAAGCACCGCACGACGATCGGCTCTCGGGTCAAGGGTGGCGTCGACGTGACCCTTGTCGCGCCGGTCACGGTCGGCGACGACACGTACACCGCGGCCGGCTCGGTGATCACAAAG
>Ga0335074_10007641_pt1 | contig 14996 bp, 15 predicted proteins | sample Lox_Sample_23_FD_206715 | JGI IMG/M metagenome (GOLD analysis project Ga0335074, IMG submission 206715) | Soil microbial communities from Loxahatchee National Wildlife Refuge, Florida, United States - Lox_Sample_2.3 | ecosystem: Environmental > Terrestrial > Soil > Wetlands | place: USA...
GTGATGCCGGTCCGGGCTCGTAATCTCCCCGCAGAATCCCCACAACTCCGGGTCTGGAGGGGCGTTCCCCGCAGAAAACCCACGGACAAAATGGTCTTATCCGGCACGCGGCGGCACGTCTGCTACCATGTTTTTGTCAGCCCTAGTAGGCCATTTACGCAGGTCAACGGGCTGATAGCTGCGAAAGTGGTGCTCGCTCCCGCCGAGGTACAAGCCCTCTGAAAAGCGGAAGGTCGGCGGTTCGACCCCGCCCCTGACCACACATCACCTCTGACAAGCGGAAACGCTCCTAGCGAAACCCTGGTGCGCCGACTGCTCGAAGTGCACAGCGCTTATCGAGCTTCCACTCTCATCTTCTCTTCCCCGCTTTTGCCTAACTCGGGCATTTTGAGTGCCCGGGCCCGCTCTGTGGGCGGGAAAGCTGATAAATGAAGTCAGCGCGGTGGCGCGCCTTGCATTTTTAGCTGATCCCGGGCAGAGAGGGGAGCCAGTTCTCTAGCCAGGTGTTTCAGACGGCGGAGGCACTCGTCGAGGGCAGCGGCCTCCGTCTGGGCGTGCCGATCAGTGTCGGCTGGCGTTACTGACTGGTCCTCGCGGTCGTTTCCGGGTTCCTCATCCTCCTCAAGCATGCCTCGTATGCTGGCCAGTTCTTCCATGCCGTCTGAAACTGACAGTTCCCTATGCGTCGTATGGTGCCGCACCAGGAGAACATGGCCGGAACGGTAAAGGAGGAGATCCTGATCGCCGATTTCCCAGCTGCTCCGGCCCACCGGAAGCCACCCGAGCCCTTCCAGGATTCCTTCCGCTATCCACATCACGCCGCCCTGCTGCTCATAGACGGACGGGTCGTCAGGATCCGCGAGGGTCCGCAGGTAGGCATTGGTGGCCCAGTCTCCGGCCGTAAGCATGCTCGCGACCGCGGTAGCTTCGGAGGCGACCTGCGTGGCCAGCCAGTCCACCTCAGGAGCCCTGTTAGCGGGACAGCCGTTGCGCAAGCAAGAGTCCTCGCCCGTGCAATGCTGGACTAGACGGTGCCAGGTTCCCCCGTGCGTCGCCGACTCGTGAACACCGGAAGCCTCCCACCAGAGGCTGAACTGGTGTAGAGCGCCTGCTCCTGTGGCGACGAAGCTGTCAGAATCTGCCGAGGCGACGTTAGTGACTATGACGAAACCAACGCGGCCATCGTCGGTGTTAATCCACTCTGCTGATGAGGCTCGTACGATCGTTCGCTGCGCGCCGTCTCCGAAAGGGGAGTGGACGGGCCGATGCCGAGCGCGGCCAACATCATCAGCTGAAGCGCCGGTCCGGATTCGTCGCCAGCGACGTATACCGGATCTCCGTACCACGCAGGAATCTTTGTGGCGATCGTTCCAATCTCGGGGAGCCCGACGAGGGATCCTGGCACTGTCTCGAATGCTGACGATGGCTCTTCGTCGCGTTGTTGATCGGCCTGCGTAGGATCTGGCGCGCTGTCCGGCGTACGGGGTGTCCAGCAGGGCCGCTCAAGCTGGCGGCGCCTTATGATCCGGAGCGCGTTACGGAGATCATCCTTCGACGCGTTGCTCCGCACGAGGACTCCCCCGTCTTGGGGGACGAGGTCGACGAGCTCCTGCTTGCTGAGGGACTCAAGGTCTTCCGGTATCACGAAGAACTTCTCGGTCTTCAGCCTCGCTATCGTCATAATCCTTAGCGCGGCGGTGAGTTTAGCGCGGAAGTCGCCCCGCGTCTGGAGAAACGCCTGCTCGGCGTCTGTGAATGAGGCGTCCGGGTCAGTAAAGATGCGCATCGCGCCGAGCATGAAATCGTTATTGAAATACGGATCGTACATCGATCTTGTTACCTCAGAGTTATGGACAAGCCCGCCCGGCTGAGCAGGGAAGGAGAAGGCGGCGCCAAGGCTGCCGATGGCACTAGCCACTTGGCGGACTCTGGCCGGAAAGCCCCCATGGCTATTCGGCGACCCATGTCCGCCACCATAGGCGCGTGGGTGACTGACGGGCTACTGGTTTGCCGGTGAAGAACGCGTCTACCGCCTCGGCTCCACGACGCAGGTGCTCGTCAGCATGCACGTCGTAGATGGGATCGCAGACGAAAACTACCATGCTTTCATGGGCGTAGGTCTTCAACCCATGGCCTGTCCGCTTTCTGATCTCGGCCCGTACTTCTTTGCGAAGCGCGGTCTGATGGTCTCCTGGCACGCCCAGAATCTCGGCGGTACCGTGTTCCGCGACGGTGTCTGCGATGATTTGCGCCACAAGCGGAAAGCGGTCATCAAGCTTCGGGGCTGGGAAGAGCCTGTCCAAGAGCGCTAGGCAGCGGCGGCACGACGGAGCGTACCTTGCCTCACTATCCTCATCGTCGCCATCCGCCTCCATGAGAATCCACTCACGGCCGCATAGGGTTCTCCCTGCCCACTTCGGTTCCAAGATGGCGGTCACGTCATACGTTCGCTCGAAGTCCTCGAGGTAATGATCAGGGACGGCTGCTTGGCCACTCTCATCCCCGTCGGCTTCTCGCGTCAGATGGATCGCATCCCCTGCGGTTGCCGTCAACAAGAACTGTCTGTCTCCTACGCCGATGACGTTCAGGTCGCGTTTTGTCTCCATGTCACTACTATGCGACAAGGCGCAGCGTCTTACAGGCATATGCCCCCTCGCGCCACGCCGCGAGGGGCGCAGGGCTTGCAGCGTTACGGCAACAGTTCGAACGCGCTAATGTGACGTGGGCGAACGACGGCGAAGTGGCGGCGGTTGAGTGTCGCGATCTTGACCGCGCCTTGCCGTTCGGCGAGCGCGATCACGGACGCATCCGTCCCGCCCAGCCGCATGTCAGCGTAAGTGCCGACTAGGTCTTGGATGCGTTGCCAGTCGGTGATGGCGAGGTCGGCCACTTCCAACTGGCCCTCGATGATGGAGACGTAGAGACTAGCTTCCGCCTTAGCGCCAAGTTGCCGGTCGCCCAGAGGTGGACGCGCCCACAGCGGCGAAGGCCAGATGACGGCGCGGCTGCCTGGGCAGCTGAGCTGCCAGTAGATCCGCTGCTAGCTCGTCGGTGGTCTGGCCGCGACGGGCTGCCTCAGCGGCTAGCGCCTCGGCTATGGCGCCATCCAGGTGGACCGTCACTGTCATGATGCCAGCCTAACAGTCCGCACGTGCTAGCTGGTGAGCTACAGCAGCCGGTCACGCTGCGACCGCGAATCCTGCTAGCACGAGCCACGGAAACCCTGCTAGCGTCGAAAGTGCAACTTCCGCCTAGCGCGGTTTCGCTTGTCGGTGACGTCCGTTTTTGCTGGCCTGCATAGCGCTTAGCGCGGTTGACCTGAAAAGCGGAAGGTCGGCGGTTCGACCCCGCCCCTGACCACCCCTTTTGAGCACAGCTATCAGCCTCTCACCTGCATAAAGGCAGGAAGAGAGACGATCACGATGACGCAGTCAGCGTCGATGCGGGCCAAGATGCTGCCGGGCGGGCGAGGACGGGTGATAGCCCAGTTCGCAGCTCGCTCATCTCGGCTAGCGCAGGACGCACGGCGACTCGCGGCGGCGGCGACGTGATCGAGCTTGAGTGCGGGATCACGGTGTATCCGGCGCGGTCTGAGGGCGGCCGGTGGCGCGCGGTCTGGTACGAGGCCGGCGAGCGGCAGCAGTGCGAAGCCAGCAGTGAGGAGAAGCTCGCTCCCAAGCTGGCGAAGGTCGCGGAGAGGCTCCGAGCTGAAGCGCCGAGCATGAGGAAGCCCGGGGCAGCCCTCATCGCCCATTACCTCGATCCGGATCGGCTTCCGGTCCGTGACCGGTGGTCGCGCAGGCACGCCGACACCCAGCGTCGGCTGTGCGACCGGTTCGCCTTGCCGGTCATCTCGAGGCGCCGAATCTGCCGTACCTGCATCGGTCTTGCTACGAACCGAGCAGCCGACCCTTCTGAACGCGGAACTCGGCATCGGTCAGAACGCCTGCGTCTCGAAGCTCCGAAAGTTTGCGAAGCTCGTCGGCAAGCGATCCGCTTGAGTTGTGAATCGGTGCAGCCGATTGCGTCGGTTGGCTCATGAGGCGCAGAAGTGTGGACCTTACCTGCTCGGCTTCGCGCTTGGACACGCGAAACGCCACTGTATCGCCTGCTGTGGCCACGTGCACGGTCGTATAGCTCAGACCTGCCTTGTGGGTACTGACGCCCTGGATTTGCTTGATCGGGATCATGTTGGTGTCCTTACGGCCCGACGTCGCCAGCAGCGTCAGGCCACCAGTAAGCAGTGCGCCCGCGGCCCCCCCGGGGACGTTCAGTCCCGTGCGCGACCACTCGATCCGGTCAGGGTAGATGAAGACCTTTGCGTTCTTGCCCTCGATGTGCGAGGTGAACTGCATCAGCGCCGCTGAGTTCATGGTTCCCGCCCCTTCATTCGCCGTCATACGACTCTAGGGCTGGTTGCACCGCATGCGAGCCAAATCGTCGTACATCATATGGAGCTAGGCACTCAGTGCGAAGGTCTTGCTCCGGTGCTGCTTTTCGTCAGCGTCGGTACATTAGAGCAATGTCACGTTGTTTGGGTCGAGGTCTCGGGCGGGCCAGGATCGGTTGAACCAGTCGATGGATACGGCGCCGATGTGGCGAAAGTAGCGGGTGCCGGATCGGGCGTGATTGTGATCGGCTGGACGCGCCGCCGATCGACGCGCAGGTCGAAGATGTCGAAGCGATTGTAGGAGCCGGAGATGTCGTGGAACTGCTTTGGTTCGAGCACGTCGTCGGTGTCGATGGTGCGGTAGAGGATTCCCTCGGTGCGCTGGACGTCGCCGACCACATCGCCGAAGGGGTCGATGACGAGCGATATGCCCCGCGCGGTCTCGGCCACGATCCGTTCGGCGCGCTCCCCCATGGTCCGGAGCGCTTTGGCCGAGTCTTCGGCGAAGACCGCGGAGACAACGAGGTTAAATACCTTGGCTTCGAACGAGTGCGCCCCGGCGCGGATCCTGATCGCGTTCTCCAGGTCGTAGTTACGGCCGCCGGACGCGGGATCCCGGGTCGGCCACAGCGGCGGGTAGGTGGAGATGTGCAGTTGCTCGGCTTCGGCCATGAGCGTGTACCGCGCCAGCGGATTGGTGTTCTCTCCGCAGATCAGAACGCCGAGTCGCCCGATCGGCGTTGCGACCACGCGCAGTCCGTGGCCGTCACCGGGCGTCCAGATGAGCTTCTCGTAGAACGTCGGGACGATCTTGCGGTGATGGCTGAGCACGTTCCCGTCGGCGCCGATGAGGACGTTGGAGTTCCAGATGCTCCCCAGGCTGGCCGGGTTGCGCTCGCTGAAGCCCATCGACACCACGATCTCGTGCCGTCTGGCCGTCTGGCGCAATTCCTCAATCTCGGGCCCGTCGAGGTAGAGAGAATTCCGGACGAACCTGGCGAACAGCTCGTGGTTGCAGATCGGCGCGCGCAGGGCCGCCCAGATGGGGAACCCGGGAATGAACGACTCGGGGAAGGCGACCAGTCGCGCGCCCCGGTCCGCTGCTTCGGCGATCGCGGCGACGGCCTTTTTCAGCGTCGCGGTCTTGTCGAGCAGGATGGGCTCCAGGTGCGCGCCGGCGATGGTGACGGTGTTGCTCATGTCGCCTCCTGTGTCACGAAGATGATCCGCTGGTAGATCCGGTTGCGGCGCGCAGTGGCGGGCTGGGTCTTGCCGTCGCGCGTTGCCGCGCGGCAGGCGAGAATGTGCTCGCCAAGGCAGGAAGGCGTCCAGGGCAGCGAAAATCGCTGCCACCCGTAGTCGATGCGGTCGGCTACCTGGGCGGTGGCCCAGGTCTGGCCTCCGTCGGTTGTCACCTCGACGGAGGTGACGGGTTCCGCGGCCCAGGCCCATCCCCAGATCTCGACCGGCTGGCCGAGGTGCACCTGGCCATCGGCCGGGGCGACAAGACAGGAGTTGGGCGCCAGCTCCCACACCGGAGTGTCGTCGGGTGCGCCGGCGGTCGGCGGGTCCATGTAGTACCTGGTGGTGAACGCGCTGGCGCTGCGGTGCCCGGAGAGCCGCAGCTCGGTCAGCCACTTGGTGGAGTTGGTGCCGTAGTACCCGGGCACGACCAGGCGGACGGGACCGCCGTGCTCTGCGGGCAGCGGTTCGCCGTTGAGGGTCAGGGCGACGAGGCTGCTGCCGTCCAGCGCCTTGCTGATCGGGAGGTCCTTCTCATAGCGGTCATGGTGGACGGAGTCGAAGGTGCCATGGTCGCAGCCGACGGAGATGACATAAGCCGCGCTCGGCTCGATTCGGGCTGCTTCCAGCAGGTCGCGCAGCCGAACTCCGCCCCACCGGACGTTACCCACCCGCCGCTGCGGTACCTCCGGCTTGAGGGGGCTGCCGGCGCACTCGTGCACGGACGTCACGTTGGCCTGTGGCAGGCGCCGGAGATCGTCCAGATCCAGGGTCAGCGGACGCGATACCAGGCCGTCAATTGTCAGTGTCCAGGCGCGGTCCTGCACGTCCGGGATGCCCAGGTGCCACACGGAGAACAGCCCGGCGGCCGGAGTGACGAAGTCCGTCATGCCTTCCGGCCGCAGGGTCTGGACCAAGCCGAAGCCTTCCCGGATCATCCTGGTCATTCGCCGAAGAACCTCTCGCCGAGTGAAACGGCCACCGCGAGCAGCAGTGCCGTGCCGGACGCGCCTAGTGCGGCGTGGTAGGAGCCGTCGGCGATATGCCGCTGGGCGGCATCATATCCCGCCGGCACTCTCGGGTCGCTTCGAGGTCAAGTTTCCTCAGAGTGTGTGGTTCCCGGACAATCCTTACTAATCCGTCAACCGGACTGTGACTTTGCGCGTCACACTCGACGAGGAGCAAAAAGAACCGAGAAAAGGGATCAGGATGCTCAGAACTCGCACACGACGGGTCGCACTCCCCATGGTCGCCGCCGGAATCTGTACCGCGCTACTGGTTGGCGGGGGTGCGGCCTATGCGGTAACCGCCGCCACCGGCGGCGGGCAGCCGTCGAGCTCAACCGTCTACGCATGTGTGAACAGCACTGGCGAGCTGGCATGGCTCGAGGTCAGCAATCCCGGCCATACCTGCGCCGGCAGCCTGCACCTGTGGCACTGGGGTGTCACCGGGGCGACAGGGAAGACCGGTCCGCAGGGACCGCCCGGGCCGCAAGGACCGGCCGGCTCCTACGGCAACCTGTTCAGCGAAGTGGACAACGGAGCGGAGTACACGGTGTCGCCGAGCCCGAATCTGGCTGACACGTCCGCGGCGGGGGCGACCTACGCTGACGCCGGCGTGGTGTATGACCTGGGGCCAGTAGATGGCCTGTCCTCATCGGCTATCGCGTTCACCGGCAGCCCCGGATTCCCGCTGGCGGAAAACATCTGGATCGGCGACGGGCCGCAGGCATCCACGCCGGGCACGTACAAGCTGTCCTCAATCGACTTCTGCTACGGGATTGGCGCGAACGCCAACTCGGCCGGTCAGCCGCAAGACTTCCAAATGCAGTCAGACTGCGGACAGTACGCAGGGCAGACCCTGACGGTCAGCGAGATCTCGCGCGACTTCCCGTCCGAGCTGGAGGCATATGCCTGGGTAGGAGTCACCTCCACTGGCAGTGCGGTCGCCACGGGTAGCGTCCACACCATCGGCGGGCACAACATCGACCTGCTGGCTGGAATTCTCTCCAGCGGAGGGGTACTCACTCCTTACGTCAGCACCTCAGGGGGGACTCTCCCGTAACACGGCTACGAGCGGAACGAACGGCTGACTGGTGGTTTCTCCGCACAGGCGGCGCATGCCCTTGGAGCATGCGCCGCCTGCCTACTTGCCTTGGTAGACGGGGGGACGTCCCTCCGCCTCGGCGTTGCGGCCCTCGATGAAGTCCTCGGTGCGGAAGAGCCCGCCGAATTGTTCGTTGAGCTTGGCGAACGCAGCCGCTTCTGACTCGTCGATCGAGAGGTGCGCGGACTCCAGCGTGGTCTTGATGCCGAGCGGCCCGCACGCGGCGATCTTCTGGGCCAGCACGATGCCCGCTTCCAGCGCCTTGGCAGGGTTCGGGGCGATCTCCTGGATCACGCCCATCCGGTAGGCCTCCTCCGCGCCCCAGTGGTCGCCGGTGAGCATGTAGCGCATGGCGTTCCCCCACCCCGCTTCCCGGCGGAAATCGTGGGACATGCGAGCTTTGTCGTTGAGCTTCGGCGTCGACATGGCAAGGGCTCCTTCGCGGAAAGATGGCCTGCGGCCCGGGGAGTTCCTGGCAGGTGACGCCTCGGCCTGCAAGCCGGTCTGGTCAGTGAACTTATCTTCGCCGGCTCATAGAAGACCCTCATCGCGGCCGGCGTGATGACAAAGGTCGCCGGCGAACGCCACCTCGAATACAAGCTGACCGACATGGGCGCAGCCCTGTGGCCAGTCGTCGTGTCCCTGATGAGCTGGGGAGACGACTTCTGCGCGTCCGGCGGTCCGCGGCGTCTGTTCCGGCACGCCGCCGACGGGGGAGCGATCGACAGATGTGGCCGGTGCGATGCCTGCGGTGCGCCAGTGCCTGCGGCGGACACCATCGTCGTGCCCGGTCCCGGGCTCGAGCCACCCGCAGACGACGACAGCTGGGTAACCGTGGCGCTGAACAGCCCGCACCAGCTGCTGGAGCCCCTGCGCGGCACCGGTGGATGAGCTGTGGGGGGCTTTCTCGCTGGGCATGCAAGCGACGCGCGGTAGCGACGGCAGCCAGACTCGGGGTTAGGCTCGCCGATGCCGGTGAGGAATCTGCGGATTGGCCGCGCACCTGACAATGACCTAGTCCTAGGCGACCTGCTGGTTTCCCGCTACCATGCCGAGCTGCGCAGGACGCAGAATGGCGGGTTCGAGATCGCCGATTTGGGCAGCCAGAATGGCACTTTCGTCAACGGCCGCCGGATTGATACGCAGCCGCTAAGTTCAGGGTGATTACGTGGAAAATTCAGTCGAATGAGGCTTGCGCTGCCGGGAGCCAACCCCGCTGAGTGACTGGCGCTACGCGTCGGCCTTGTCCCCGGCCCGGCAGCGGACGGCGCCCTCAAACCAGGCGGCACTGTAGCGGTCCTTGACGTCTTCGCCGAGCCGGGCCGCCGCGCCAGCGCCCACGCCGACATGTTGGCGTTGTTCGTCTACCTCAGCTCGGGAGCCCGCGTGCACACGCCGCGCGAGCTCGACGGCTGGCTAGGCGACGCGGGGTTCACCCGGCCAAGAAAGGTCCGGGCCCTCCGCATCCCCGGCCTGTCGCTGCGGGTCGCGACCAAGTCGGGGCCGCTGTGATCCAGGCGCGATGACGCATCCCCTCGTGCCGAATCGATCGCGGATGAAGGCGAAGCAGCGGTCCGTTCGGAAAAATCAAAAGCATCAGCTCGAACGGACCGGTACTTCGCGCGACCGGCCGCAGATCCGGGGACGGCCGCGTGGCGACGCCACGGCGAAGCCTCGCGGGAGCAGGCCGGCTGTCAGCCGCTACATTCCGGTGGGGTGCCAGACGGTCTTGGTTTCCAGGTACCCGTGCATGCGATGCAGGCTCGGGGAGCCGGTCCAGTCGCCGTCGGTGGATCGGGGGCGGATGACCCGCTTGAGGTTGTCGGCCGCGGCATCCGCCAGGTCGTCGGCCAGGTCATCAGGGGCACCAGTGAGGTCGATGGCGTTGACGTCCATATGGGACGCGAGCCAGGGCGCGATCTCGGCGGTGCGGCCGGTCAGGATGTTGATCACCCCGCCGGGGACATCGGAGGTGGCGAGTACCTCGGACAGGGTGACGGCGGGCAACGGACGGGACTCGCTGGCCACCGCGATCACGGTGTTGCCGCTGACCACGGCGGGCGCCACGACCGAGACGAGACCGAGCAGGCTGGAGTCTTGCGGTGCGAGCACCGCGGCGACGCCGGTCGCCTCGGACACCGAGAAGTTGTAATAGGGCCCCGCGACCGGGTTGGCGGCCCCTCGGACCTGCGAGATCTTGTCGGCCCAGCCGGCGTACCAGACCCAGCGATCGATCGTGGCGTCCACCGCTGCCTCGGCCGCCCTGGCCCCGAGGCCCTCAGCGGCGCGCACCTCGGCGGTGAACTGTGACCGGCGTCCCTCGAGCAGTTCGGCCACCCGGTACAGCACCTGCCCCCGGTTGTACGCGGTCGCGCCGGACCAGCCGGCCACCGCCTTGCGCGCGGCGCTGACCGCGTCCCTGGCGTCCTTGCGTGAGGCCATCGCCGCGTTGGCCAGGAAGTTGTCCTTGTGGTCGGTCACCGGGTAGGACCTTCCGCTTTCCGAGCGCGGGAACGCCCCGCCAATGTAGAGCTTGTAGGTTTTCCGCACGGCCACACGCGGGGCGGAGGACGCAGCGACGGTCTCAGACATCGAGGTAGGCCTCCAAGCCATGGCGGCCGCCCTCGCGGCCGTAGCCAGACTCCTTGTAGCCGCCGAACGGCGAGGTGGGGTCGAATTTGTTGAAGGTGTTGGCCCACACCACCCCGGCCCGCAGCCGCGCGGCCATCCACAGAACCCGTGAACCCTTGTCGGTCCAGACGCCGGCCGACAGCCCGTAGGGGGTGTTGTTGGCCTTCGCGATCGCTTCGGCCGGGGTCCGGAAGGTGAGGACAGACAGCACCGGTCCGAAGATCTCCTCGCGGGCGATGCGATGGGCCGGGGACACCCCGGTAAACACCGTGGGCGGGAACCAGAAGCCCTTGACCGGCAGCTCGCACGGCGCTGACCAGCGCTCCGCGCCCTCGGCCTCCCCCGAATCGGACAGCTCGCGGATCTTCGCGAGCTGAGCGGGCGAATTGATCGCGCCGACGTCGGTGTTCTTGTCCAGCGGATCGCCAAGCCGCAGCGTTGTCAGTCGCCTGCGCAGCGACTCGAGCACCTGGTCGTAGACCGATTCCTGGACCAGCAGCCGGGATCCGGCGCAGCACACGTGGCCTTGGTTGAAGAAGATCCCGTTCACGATCCCCTCGACCGCCTGGTCGACCGGCGCGTCGGCGAACACGATGTTGGCGGCCTTGCCGCCGAGTTCCAGGGTGACCTTCTTGCGCCCGGCGGCGCGGGCGATTTCCTTGCCGACTTCGGTCGAGCCGGTGAAGGCGACCTTGTCGATGCCCGGGTGGGTGACCAGCGCGCGTCCGGTCGCCCCGGCACCGGTGACGATGTTGACCACGCCGGGGGGAAGGTCGGCCTGCTGGCAGATCTCGGCGAACAGCAGCGCGGTGAGCGGCGTCGTCTCGGCGGGCTTCAGCACCACGGTGTTTCCGCAGGCCAGCGCCGGGGCGATCTTCCACGCGAGCATCAGCAGGGGGAAGTTCCAGGGGATGACCTGGCCGGCCACGCCAAGCGGCCGCGGGTCCGGGCCGAACCCCGCGTGCTCCAGCTTGTCGGCCCAGCCGGCGTAGTAGAAGAAATGCGCGGCGGCCAGCGGGATGTCGACGTCACGGGACTCGCGGATCGGCTTGCCGTTGTCCAGCGACTCGAGCACTGCCAGCTCGCGCGCTCGTTCCTGGATGATCCGCGCGATACGGAACAGGTATTTTGCCCGCTCCCGGCCGGGCATGACCGACCAGGTCCGCTCGTAGGCCTTCCGGGCGGCGCTCACCGCGCGGTCAACATCGTCCGGGCTGGCCTCGGTGACCTCGGCTAGTACCTCCTCGGTGGCGGGCGAGATCGTCTTGAAGACGCCGTCACCCGTGCTGGGGACGAAGTCGCCGTCGATGAACAGCCCGTATGACCCCCGCAGGGCGACGACGTCGCGAGATTCGGGAGCGGGCGCGTACTCGAACTTTCCCATCAGGAATCCAGGGTGAAATAGTCGGGGCCGCTGTACCGGCCGGTGGCCAGCTTGGTCCGCTGCATCAGCAGGTCGTTCAGGAGGCTGGAGGCACCCAGCCGGAACCAGTCGGGGTCCAGCCAGTCGTCGCCGACCGTCTCGTTGACCAGCACCAGGTAGCGGATCGCGTCCTTGGCCGTGCGGATCCCGCCGGCGGCCTTGACCCCTACCTGCCGGCCGTGCGACTGGCGGTAATCCCTGACCGCCTCGAGCATGACCAGGGTCACCGGGAGGGTAGCGGCCGGGCTCACCTTCCCGGTCGAGGTCTTGATGAAGTCGGCCCCGGCCAGCATCGCGAGCCAGGAGGCTCGGCGCACGTTGTCCAGCGTGACCAGTTCGCCCGTCTCCAGGATCACCTTGAGGTGGGCCCTTCCCTGGCAAACCTCGTGCACCGCGGTGATCTCGTCGAAGACGAGCTGGTATTTCCCGGCCAGGAACGCGCCCCGGTCGATCACCATGTCGACCTCGTCGGCGCCCGCTGCGATCGCCGATCGCACATCCGCCAGCTTCACTTCCAGGCTCGCTCGGCCGCTGGGAAAGCCGGTGGCGACGCTGGCCACGTGGATGCCGGCGCCCTTCACTTCGGCCGCGGCGACGTCAGCCAGATCCGGGTAGACGCACACCGCCGCGACCATCGGCACGGTCGGGTCGGTCGGGTCCGGATGCATGGCCTTGGCGCACATCGCGCGCACCTTGCCCGGGGTGTCCTGGCCCTCCAGGGTGGTCAGGTCGATCATCGAGATCGCCAGGTCAAGCGCCAGCCGCTTCGCCGTGGTCTTAATCGACCGGCTGGCCAGGACCGCCGCGCGCGCCTCGGCCCCGACGCTGTCCACACCGGGCAGTCCGTCCAGGAACCTTCTCAGATCAGGGCCCGCGATAGTCACCGTAGTCACCGGCTCGCCCTCCGCTTCGTTCATCTCAGCCGCCGCTCATCTCGACGGCTGCGCCTGGTCGATCGTGTCGACCGCGTGCACAGGATACGCCGGGAAAGCGGACGCGCCTCGGCCGAACTCGCGGCGGGGCCAGGACTGCTCAGGTGTAAGTGCGCCGACGGCGGATAAGGGCCGCCCAGGCCAGCAGCGCCAGCCCGACGATGACAACTACTACGCCGAGCACCGCGAACCCCGTGGACCCTGAACAGCTACGTACTCAGGCTCGCGGCGCTTGTCCTGGTGGGTGGTTCGCTCAGCGATATCTACGGCCGGCCAGGGATCTCAATTGTTTATCCATGTTTTACCCTGTGGTCTCTAGGCGGGGAAGGCGCGAAATCGTACGGTCAGTGCGACCAGCACTCTAAGCCCATGGTCAGTCACTGACCGTCCTCCCGGAGGCACGTGTGCCCAGATTCGGCCTGCGCAAGTTTCCGCACGCCCTCGCCGCCCTCTCAGCCATCCTCCTCGCCATCGCGGGCTGCCTCGCCGCAGCCGTCGTTCCGGCCCGCGCGGCGAGCGACTACTCGCTCGTGATCTTGCCCGATCAGGGCGAGAACGCCATCTACAACTTCGTCAACTCGGCCACCAGCTCGGTCAACGTGACCATCTACGAGCTGAACGACACGACCCTGGTCAACGACCTGGTGGCGAGGGAAAAAGCCGGAGTTGACGTCCGCGTGATCCTGGACCAGGCAGAGAAGTCCTACAACACGGCCGCCTACAACGCTCTGACCGCCGGCGGGGTGGGCGTGGTCTGGTCCTCCACGGCGTTCACCTACACCCACCAGAAGACGATCACCGTCAATGACGACGAGTCCTACATCAGCACCGGCAACTTCGACACGGCCTACTACGCCACGTCCCGTGACTACGGGGTGTTCGACACCGACGCCAACGACGTGGCGGCGATCGTGGCTGTTTTCGACGCCGACTACGCGCACACCTCCATCACGCCGTCGGACGGGGACGATCTCGTCTGGTCGCCCACCGACTCGCAGACACATCTCCTCAGCCTGATCAACGGGGCGACCAAAAGCCTCGACATCGAGGCGGAGGAATTCAGCGACACGGACGTCGTAAACGCGCTCGTCTCGGCCGAGAACCGCGGCGTGACCGTTCGCATGGTCCTGGAAGACCCCTCGGACTACTCATCGGAAGTCAGCGACATCGAGGCGGCCGGCGCGAAAGTGACCGGTTACTCGTCCTCGACCGGGTTCTACGTCCACGCGAAGACGATCATCGCCGACTACGGCACGTCCGCTCAGAAGGCCTTCGTGGGCTCGGAGAACCTGACGAGCAACTCGCTGAACGACAACCGGGAACTCGGGCTGATCGTCTCCGACGCCGGGGTGGTGGACGGCCTGGAGACCACGTTCGACGGGGACTTCAGCGGCTCCTCGACCGGCAAGGTATCCATCTTCAGCCCCGGATCCTTGACCAGCGCGGTCGGCAGCAGCGTCGATTACCAGGTCCAGGGGGAGGACACCTGCACCGGCACACTGTCCTACGCCGCCAGTGGGCTGCCGAAGGGCCTGTCGATCAACTCGTCGACCGGCGTGATCTCCGGCACCGCCAGCACCGCGGGCACCTACAACGTGACCCTCACCGGCACGGACACTACCGGCCCGTCCGGCTCGGCGACCTTCACCTGGACGGTCGGGTCCGCTGCCGCCAACACGGTGACCGTCACCAACCCGGGCAGCCAGAGCGGTTCCGTCGGCACCGCGGTGAGCCTGCAGATATCGGCGTCCGACTCGGCCTCCGGGCAGACGCTTTCCTACAGTGCCTCGGGCCTGCCGGCCGGCTTGTCCATCGGCTCCGCGACCGGCCTGATCTCCGGCACGCCGACCGCCGCCGGCAGCAGTGACGTGACGGTCACCGCGACCGACACGACGGGAGCCTCGGGGTCGGCATCTTTCACCTTCACGATTGGTTCCGCCCCGGCCGGCTGCGGCGCGCAGCAGCTGCTCGTCAACGGAGGCTTCGAAACCGGTTCCATATCACCGTGGACGGCCTCGTCCGGGGTCCTCGCCAGCAGCACCAGCGCGCATCCGGCGCAGGCCGGCAGCTACCTGGCCTGGCTGGACGGCTACAGCAAGGCCCACGTGGACACCCTCTCGCAGCAGGTTGCCATCCCCTCCAACTGCGTGAGCGCGACGCTGACCTACTGGGTCGAAGTCAACTCGACGGTCACCAGCACGACCGAGCAGGCGGAGAACACCCTGGTCCTGCAGATCCTGAACGCCTCCGGCACGGTGGACATGTCAACGAC
>Ga0335074_10007643_pt1 | contig 14993 bp, 11 predicted proteins | sample Lox_Sample_23_FD_206715 | JGI IMG/M metagenome (GOLD analysis project Ga0335074, IMG submission 206715) | Soil microbial communities from Loxahatchee National Wildlife Refuge, Florida, United States - Lox_Sample_2.3 | ecosystem: Environmental > Terrestrial > Soil > Wetlands | place: USA...
TTGCCGACCGCGAGTCTGTCTATGTCGCCGGCGTGATGGAGCATATCGAGGAGGCCGGAATCCATTCCGGCGACTCCGCGTGCTCATTGCCGCCCTACACCTTGTCCCCCGCCACCGTCACCGAACTGAAGGCGGAAACGGAGGCGATGGCCAAGGCGCTTGGTGTCGTCGGACTGATGAACGTTCAATACGCCATCAAGGGTGACGTGGTGTACGTGCTGGAAGTGAATCCGCGTGCCAGCCGCACCGTACCGTTCGTCGCCAAGGCCACCGGCGTTGCGGTCGCCAAGGTCGGTGCGCGGGTGATGGCGGGGGAAAGCCTCGCCGGTTTCCGGTTGGACGACCAGACGGTATCGCCGCATGTCGCGGTGAAGGAGGCGGTGTTCCCCTTTGCCCGTTTCCCGAACGTCGACACGATCCTCGGGCCGGAGATGAAATCCACCGGTGAGGTGATGGGCCTGGACGCCAGCTTCGAGCGCGCCTTCGCCAAATCGCAGCTAGGTGCCGGCGTGATCCTGCCGATGTCCGGCACCGTTTTCCTCTCGGTGAAGGACGCCGACAAGAACGGGGTGCCGGCGCTCGCCCGCCGCCTGGTCGATATGGGGTTCCGCATCCTGGCGACGCGCGGCACCGCTGCCTGCATCCGCGATGCCGGTTTGCCGGCGACCATCGTGAACAAGGTGCTGGAAGGCCGGCCGCATTGCGTTGACGCCATCCGATCCGGCGATGTCCAACTGGTGGTGAACACCGCCTCCACGCCGCAGTCGGTCGCGGACAGCTTCGCCATCCGCCGCAGCGCGCTGACCCACGGGATTCCCCACTATACCACCATGGCCGGCGCCCGGGCGGCGGTGCACGCCATTGCCGCCCTCCGTGCGGGGACGCTTGAAGTCGCGCCCCTGCAATCCTACCTTCGCAGATCGTTCTAACGCTCTGCCGCGGTCGGGTTTGCCCAGCCGCGGTGCGGGCGTGTGCCATCAACCAACGCATACGTTGCGCCTGCTGATTGAAGGATGTCGCCGTGCAGAAGTTTCCGATGACCGCCCCCGGCTTGCGGCGCCTGGAAGACGAGCTTCGCGTGCTCAAATCGGAAGAACGGCCCTCGATCATCCGCCAGATCGCGGAAGCGCGCACGCACGGCGACCTGTCGGAAAACGCCGAATACCACGCCGCGCGGGAACGCCAGTCCTTCATCGAGGGACGCATCGCGGAGCTGGAGGAGATCATCTCCTCGGTCGAGGTGATCGATCCGGCTGGCCTGTCCGGTGAGCATGTCAAGTTCGGCGCGCAGGTGCGGCTGGTGGACGAGGAGACGGAGAAGGAATCCACCTACCAGATCGTCGGGGTGCATGAAGCGGATATCAAGACCGGCCGTCTGTCGGTCTCCGCGCCGCTGGCGAAGGCCCTGATCGGGAAGAAGGTGGGTGACTCCGTATCTGTTCCCGCACCGGGCGGTGACCGGTCGTACGAAATTCTCGACATCAAGTTCGCCTGAGAGGCGGCGTGCGTTCCGCGCCCTACCCGTCATGGCCGGCCTTGAGCCGGCCATTGACGCACCTGCATGAGTGCGCAGGCAGCCGGGGGATCTCTGGCTCAAGGCCAAGAACATGGCACGGCCATGACGGATGGGTCCGCCCATGATCGATCTTGCCGACGTGCAGGCCGCGGCGGGCCGCATTGCCGGCCGCGTGGTGCGAACACCGGCGCTGTCATGCGACGCCATCTCACGCGCCATGGGCGCCGCCGTGACGCTGAAGCTGGACAACCTACAGGTGACCGGCGCTTTCAAGGAACGCGGCGCGGCGAACCGCCTCGCAACGTTGAGTGCAGACGAAAAATCGCGCGGTGTCATTGCCATGTCGGCCGGCAATCACGCGCAGGCCGTGGCGCGGCATGCGCAGTTTGCCGGTGTGGCCGCGACGATCGTCATGCCAACATTTACCCCCTCGACCAAGATCACCCGCACCGCCGCCTGGGGCGCCACAGTCGTGCTCCACGGCGAGACGCTGGCGGAAGCCGCGGCACATGCGGAGCAACTGGCGCAGGAACGCCAGCTTGTCTTCGTGCACCCGTATAATGATCCGGCCGTCGTAGCCGGCCAGGGCACGCTGGCCCTGGAGCTGTTGGAAGATGCCCCCGACCTGGACGCCCTGGTCATTCCGGTGGGCGGCGGCGGCCTGCTCGCGGGCTGTCTGGTCGCCGCGACCGGACTGCGGCCCGGCATCGCGGTGTACGGCGTGGAGGTGGAAGCCTACGCCGCCCTGGCACAGAAACTGGCCGGCCGCACCGTCTCGGTCGGCGGCCCGACCATCGCCGAGGGCATCGCCGTGCGTGACATCGGCGAGTTGCCGTTCGAGCTGGTGCGGCGGCGCGTGACCGATGTGCTGGTGGTGCCGGAACGCGCCGTGGAGGAAGCGATCGGGCTGCTGGCCGAAGGCGGCAAGGTGGTGGCCGAGGGCGCGGGTGCCGTTGGTGTTGCGGCGCTGCTGACGTTCGCCTCGCGGTTCCGTGGCAAGCGCGTGGGCGTGGCGGTGACGGGCGGCAACATCGACGCGCGTATCCTTTCGAACGTGCTGCTGCGCAACCTGCTGCGCGACGGGCGGCTGCTGCGGCTGCATTTGCAGATCCCGGACCGGCCCGGCGTGCTGGCCGACATCGCCGGCAAGATCGGTGCGACCGGGGGCAATATCATCGAAGTGTCGCACCAGCGGCTGTTTGCGTCCGCGTCGGTACAGGCGGCGGAACTGGAAGTGATGGTGGAAGCGCGCGATCCCGCGCACGCGGCGGGGATCATGGAGGCGCTGGAGCAAAGCTACGTGGTGCGGCGGGTGTAGCACTGCCGAAAGCACCGCGGGAACCGAGGCCTCTGAGCATCTTGCGTTCCCCGCCTATCCGGCCAGACTGGCACCCTTCGTGTCGAAGGGGAGGAACCTGATGGGCTACAAGATCGCGGTCATGGGCACCGGCGCTGTCGGCGGCTATGCCGGCGCGCATATGGCGCAGGTGGGCGAGGACATTACTTTCATCGACCCCTGGCCAGAGCATGTCGAGACGATGCGCGCCAAAGGCCTGCGCATCTCCCACATCCGCGACGTGCCGGAGTTCACCACAAAGGTGCGCGCGCTGCATCTCACCGAGGCACAGCAGCTTGCCAAGGAAAAGCCGATCGATATCGCCTTCGTCTGCATGAAGTCGTACGACACGCAGTGGGCGACGCAGCTTATTTCGCAATACCTGTCGCCGAACGGCTTCGTCGTGTCGCTGCAGAACTGCATGAACGAGGAGACGATCGCGAGCGTGGTCGGCTGGGGCCGCGTGGTCGGCTGCATCGCCAGCTCCATCACCGTCGATCTGTGCGAGCCGGGCCATGTGCGCCGCGCCGCCGGCAAGAGCGGCGAGAAGCACACTGTGTTTCGCACCGGCGAGGTGCACGGCCGCATCACCGACCGCGTGCAGGAAATCCGCCGCCTGGTCGCGCTTTCGGATTCCGCGCTGGCCACCACGAACCTCTGGGGCGAGCGCTGGTCCAAGCTGGTGACCAACGCGATGGCCAACGGCATGTCGGCCAGCACCGGGCTGATCAGCAAAGACATCCTGCGCAACGACGCGCTGCGCCGGTTCGGCGCGCGGCTGGGCAGCGAGGCGATCCGTGTCGGCCAGGCGCTGGGTTATGAACTGGAAGAGATCCACCACATCGAACCGGACGTTATTGCCCGCGCAGGCGAAGGTGATCCCGAAGCCACCCGCGAATACGACGAACACCGCCTGGCCGAAGTCAGCAAGGCCGGCGGCGGCGAGCACCGGCCGTCCATGGGCCAGGACATGGTGAAGGGACGGCGGACCGAGATCGAGTTCCTCAACGGACTGATCGTGCGCAAGGGGGATGAGATCGGTATTCCCACCCCTGCCAACGCGGCGCTGACCGACATTGTGAAGCGGGTGGAGAAGGGCGAGCTGAAGCCCGATCCGAAGCACCTCATTGATTTGCGGTTGAACTGACCACGAGATGAGCGAATGCCCACGAGCGTTACTTGAGGTGGGCGACAACGCAAACCTCGTCCCCGCAGGGATTGACACGGTCATCTGCCCATGACGATCGGGACGCACGGCCTGATGATGCGCTCGACCCGCCGCCCGGGTAGATGACCGGGTCAAGCCCGGCCATAACGTTCCGGGGGCGTTGACTCGGCCTGGTAGGGTGGCAACGAAGGAGCAGCGGTGACACTGCACACGGCAGACGGCAATGCGGTCGATTGGTTCCTCGACCGCCACGTGCGAGACGGGCGCGGCGACGCGCCGGCGTTCACCGATCCGGCGCGGTCCCTGACCTATGCCGCCCTGGCGGCGGAATCCCGCCGCTTCGCCGATGCCCTGCGCGAAGCCGGCATCGGCCGCGAACGCCGCATGGCGATGCTGCTGCTGGACACTGTGGATTTTCCCATCGCCTTCTGGGGCACGTTGCGCGCCGGCGTGGTGCCGGTGCCGATCAACACGCTGCTGACCCACGAAACAGTCGGCTACATCCTGGCCGATAGCCGTGCGGAAGCGCTGCTGATCTCCGCACCGCTGGTGCCTCCGCTGCTGCCGGTCCTGCACAGTATTCCCGAACTCCGCCGCATCGTCGTCTGCCAGCCGGACGGCGGCGCCCCCGCCCCGGTAGATGATCCGCGTGCCGTCGGCTTTCCCGAGTTCCTCTTGTTTGGCGATCCGGAGACGCCGACCACACCTGCATCCCCCGATGAAGAGGCGTTCTGGCTGTATTCCTCCGGTTCGACCGGCGCGCCGAAGGGTGTCCGGCATGTCCATGCGAGCCTGCGCCATACCGCGGACACCTATGGTGCGCAGGTGCTGCAGATCCGCCCCGACGACCTGATGTTCTCCGTTGCCAAGGCGTTCCACGCCTACGGCCTGGGCAACAGCCTGACCTTCCCGATGTCGGTCGGCGCCGCCACGGTATTCCTGCCGGAGCGTCCTACGCCGGATGCGGTACTGGCACTCATGCAGCGGCACCATCCGTCGATCTTCGCCGGTGTGCCAACGCTGTATGCGTCCTTGCTGGCGCATCCCCGGATCGGGCCCAAGGCCGGCTCGCAACGTCTGCGCCGTTGCATCTCCGCCGGCGAGGCGCTGCCGGAAGCCGTGGGCCAACGTTGGTTCGAGATGACCGGCGTGCACATTCTGGACGGCATCGGTTCCACCGAGATGCTGCACATCTTCATATCGAACCGCGCCGGCGATCTGCGCTATGGCACTACCGGCAAGCCAGTGCCTGGCTATGAAGCCCGCATCGTGGACGAGCATGATCGCCAGGTCCCGCACGGCGAGGCGGGGGAACTGGTGGTGCGGGGCCCTTCCGCCGCCGAGGGCTATTGGAACCAGCGCGAAAAGACCCGTCGTACGTTCCGCGGCGAGTGGACCTATACCGGCGACACCTATACCCGCGATGCCGAAGGTTATTTTCGTTATCAGGGCCGCAGCGACGAGATGCTGAAGGTCAGCGGCGTCTGGGTGTCGCCGTTCGAAGTGGAAGAAGCACTGGTATCGCACCCCGCGGTACTCGAAGCTGCGGTGGTGGGCGCGGCCGATCAGGATGGGCTGATCAAGCCACGTGCGTTTGTCATTTTGCAGGAGGCGGCGAAGCAACAGGACGCCGAAACGGTAAAGGAACTGTTGAAGACACATGTCAAGGAACGGATCGGTGTTTGGAAATACCCCCGCTGGATCGAGTTCGTTGACAGCCTGCCCAAGACCGCCACCGGCAAAATCCAGCGGTTCCGGCTGCGAGAAGTTCCTCTCGCCGGTAGAGGAGGACAGCCTGCGGCGGACCTGATCCGGGGACGCCGCGCCGGCGGCGGGTGAGGGCTGCATGCGCCGCGAATTCCTTCGCCTCGACCAGGGCTGCCTGGAAACCGCCTGGTGGGGCGCGCCGCCCACCGAAGCCCCAACCCTGGTCCTGCTGCACGAAGGGCTGGGCTGCGTCGAACTTTGGCGCGACGTTCCAGCCCTGCTTGCCGGGGCCACCGGCTGCGGAGTATTCGCCTTTTCTCGCTTCGGCTATGGCCAATCCGATCCGAAGCCGTTGCCCTGGCCGCTGACCTACATGCGGGACGAAGCGCGCATTCTTTCCCGCGTCCTTGATGCTGCCGGCATTCGCGACGCCATCCTGCTGGGCCATTCAGACGGCGGCACCATCGCGGCGATCCACGCCGGCGAAGCGCGCGATCCGCGGCTTCGTACGCTGATCCTGGTCGCCGCGCATTTCTTCGTGGAAGATGAATGCGTCGCGGCCATCCGGCAGATCAGCGACGAGTACGGGCGCGAGGGCAAATTGCGCGGCAAGTTGGCGCGCTATCATCGTGATCCGGATGTCGCGTTCCACGGCTGGAGCGACTCCTGGCTGCACCCCGGCTTCCGCAGTTTCAACATCACTGCCAGCCTGCCGGGGATCAGGGTGCCGATCCTGGCGCTGCAAGGGGCCGATGATGCGTATGGCACCGAGGCACAGCTTCGCGTCCTGCGCGATCATGCGCGCGCGCCACTGGAAACGCTGCTGATCCCGGAGGCCCGCCACGCGCCGCACCTGGAAGCGAAGCAGGCGACGCTGGATACCATCGCACGATTCGTCGAACTGTCATTGCGAGGCCCGCAAGGCCGAAGCAATCTCGCGGGGGGGATTGCTGCGGCCCTGCAGGCCTCGCAATGACATCACGAACACCAGCCCGTACAATCCAGGAGGCCTAAATGTCTGACAGCATGACAGTCGACTACGACGGCCTGATTCCGAACAATGTCGGCCTGAGCCAGGATGCGCGCGTGCGCAGGGCACTGGAGACCTGGCATCCCGGCTATATCGACTGGTGGAAGACAATGGGGCCGGCGGGGTTCCAGGACGCTCTGGTCTATCTGCGCACCGCGGTCGGTGTCGGCGCCGAAGGCTGGGCGCGCTTCGACTACGTGAAAATGCCCGAGTACCGCTGGGGAATCCTGCTCGCGCCGAAGGTCGAAGGCCGCACCATCCCATTTGGTGCCCACAAGGGCGAACCCGCCTGGCAGGAAGTTCCCGGTGAGTATCGCGCCTTGCTGCGCCGGTTGCTGGTGATCCAGGGTGACACCGAACCCGCATCCGTGGAGCAACAGCGCCATCTCGGCGCCACTGCGCCCTCGCAATACGACCTGCGCAATCTGTTCCAGGTGAATGTGGAAGAAGGCCGCCACTTGTGGGCGATGGTCTATCTGCTGCAAAAATACTTCGGCCGCGACGGCCGCGAGGAAGCCGAGGAATTGCTGCGCCGCCACTCCGGCGATCCGGATTCGCCCCGCATGCTCGGCGCCTTCAACGAAGCCACGCCGGATTGGCTGAGCTTTTTCATGTTCACCTTTTTCACCGATCGCGACGGCAAGATGCAGCTCGCCGCGCTGGCACAGTCCGGCTTCGATCCGTTGTCGCGCACCTGCCGCTTCATGCTGACGGAAGAAGCGCACCACATGTTCGTCGGCGAGACCGGCGTGCAGCGCATCATCCAGCGTACTTGCGAGGCGATGCGCGAGGCGGGGATCAACGACCCGGCGGATATAGAGCGTGTGCGTGCGTTGGGCGTGATCGATCTGCCGACGATCCAGAAAAAAGTGAACCTGCATTTCTCACTGACTCTGGATCTGTTCGGTTCGGAGCTCAGCACCAATGCGGCCAATGCGTTCAATGCCGGCCTGAAGGGGCGCTACCGCGAGGACAAACTGGCCGACGATCACCAGTTGCTGCACGATACCTATCCGGTGTTGCGGATGAAGGATGGCGCCATTGTGCAGGAAGAAGTGCCGGCCCTGTCATCGCTGAACATGCGACTGCGCGACGATTTCGTGGCCGACGCGGCGCAGGGGATTACCCGCTGGAATCGCGTGCTGGAACGCGCGGGTGTCGAGTACCGCATCCGTCTGCCGCACGTCGCGTTCAACCGCCGTATCGGAGAGTTTGCCGCGACACGCGCGGATACCGAAGGAAATTTGCTGGATGCCGCGGCCTGGGAGGCACGCAAGGATACGATGCTGCCGACTGATGGCGATTATCGGTTTGTCGAAAGTCTGATGCGCCCAGTACGGGAACGCGGCACCTATGCGGGGTGGATCGCACCGCCACGCGCAGGTATTGATAACAAGCCGGGGGATTTCGAGTACGTCAGGATCGAGTAGTTCAAGGGTGTCGCTAGTGCTTTCCTCGTCATTGTTGGGTCGGGCACGAGCATCTGCCCGCCTGAGCGGACGTATTTGCGCGCGGGCCGACCGGCCGCGACAGCCATGGCCGTTGGCATGATGAGGTGGTTCGGATGGCGAGCGATGAACAAGAAGCACGCGCGACGCCAGGCCGCGCGTGCCCTTCGTCGATAGCGGGGCCTGCCTCAGCCCATCGCGTTTGATCCGGTCCCGGAAACCATGAATTCGTTGGTCCGCGGGACCGGCGCGATGGCGCCGAACAGGCCGGCGGATTCGTTTTGTACCCCCGAGGTGAAATAGATTTGGCCGGTCGATCCGGCCGAACCGCCATTGCCCGGAGTGAGGGTCCATAGATCGGGGATGGTGATCGGCTTGCCATCGATGCCGAGCAGTTTGCCCATGTATTGATCGTTGTTCTGGAGGTTGAAGGCGCTGATCGTGCCGTCGCCGAAGTTGCCGACCAGCAGGTCGCCGGCGTACTTGCCGAAATCCGACGGCGCGATGGTCAGGCCCCACGGCGAGTTCAACGGCCCATTGGAGGCGACACGGGCGATGAGCTGACCGTTCAGCGTGTACTCATCGACGAACCCGTTGCCCGCGCCTGCGACGTCATCATGCTTGAACTGATCCTGCTTGGCATAGGTTACGAACAGATCGCCGTTCAGTACCTGCACGTTGAACGGGGCGTAGCCGGCGGGCAGACTGCCGTCGGTCAGGCTTTGGATCTGCTGGAACTGGTCGTTGAACACGTCAACCGTGCCATGCCGGAAGTTGGCGGCATACAACAAGGTCGTGCCGTTGCTCTCGGTGCCGATCGCCAGCCCCTTGTAAACGGCGCCGATTCCCTCCGCGGGGTTGACCGTATTGTCGCCGGCCGCGGCGTTGTTGAAGTTGTCGACTTCCAATGTCGAGACTGTGCCGCCGGCCCAGGCCGAGACCGTGCCGTCCTCGGTATCGAAGATGAAGGTGGCGGGCGTGCCATTCACCATGAATCCGCTGGTGTCGGTATTGAAGACGATACCCGTCGGTGCGGCGGGTCCCGTAGCGCCGGCCGGCGGCGCGATGGTGACGACGAGCGATGCCGCGGTCGTGGTATTGGTTGTCGGGTTGACGTCGTAGATCGTTGCCGTGCCAGTCGCGTTGTTATTGACCCAGAAGGGGCCGGTTGGTGAGAACGCGACGCCCCAGGGGTTGATCAGGTTCGCGTCCTGCACCTGCGCATTCAGGTGCCCCGGCTGGTCGTCCGAAACCAGATTGGCCTGGCTGAACAGTTGGTTGTGATGATGTTGGTGCAGTATCGCCTGCCGGTAGGTCGCGCTGCCTGGAGACAGGAACGCCGGGGGCCAGTCATTGCCCATAGCCCCCGAGTACAGCGCCTCGGCGTTGATCGCGGCCGTCGTTTCGTCCTGCATGGGATCGCTCCTCTGATGACACGGCGTTTTGCCGCCTCAGCAGATAGACGTAGACATGAAGCCAATATTTCCTCCGTGTTCATGTTTTTCGCGTGTCAGGCTGCAACGTTCCCGATGTTCACAAGTTCGGTATCGTGGAATAGTCGTCAAATTTGAAAATGCAATGACAGTGTGAGGCGCCGCCTTCAGAACGCCAGCCACGAGAACAGAAATATGGTATCGTTCGCTCTCGCGCTCCGTCCGAATCCGTCGTAGTTCGTTGCACCGCCGTTGAAGCTTGTGTAGGCGATCGCCTGGATGCCGATTTTCAGGTTCACCCACGGGGCAGCGATGGAGTCCGACTTGCCGAACGGCACCCAATCGGCTTCTACCGTGAAGGCGTTGCTGTTCGGCTTGCCATTGGCGCTGCCGTTGACCGCCGCGGGCGCGTTGAGCAGGGGATTGGCACTACCCCATGTGTACTGCCATCCGAATGTCACACCATAGGTTTGCCGGTAATAGTATGTGAGCGCGAGGCGAATCTGCTGTAGTTGGTTGCCGGTCTGGCTGGACTGGCCGGCATTGAAGGCGCCCTCGAGGTTCTGGCCTTCATGCGTGTAGATGCCTTCGGCGGTGAAGATGTTGGTGCGATCGCCGAGGAACTGGTAGCCGGCATCGACTGCGACATCGGTGTAGTCGTTATGGCCCATCGCGCCGCTGGCGACGTAGGCCGCGGTCGCGGGATTGAAGTCGGAATGGAAGATCAGCCCACCAAGATGGGCGGACTGCTGGTTCCAGTTCCACTCGTAGGCGGCCCGAAAATAGGGGGCGATCCCGGCGGTGGACCCGAATGGAGCGCCATTCAGTGTCGTGCCGGTCAGATGCAGCAGGGTTGGCCCCTGTGTCTCGTAGCCGCCCGCTTCGACATACAGGCTCTGGTTATACCAGGCGTAGGCCGTCAGGCCGACCGAATTGCTGGAGAGCGCGGTGGCGATGGCCGGCTGCGCGGCCGGAGTCGGAGCCAGGGCGGACGCGACAAACGGATAGCCCCAGGCATAGGTCGAGTTATAGGGGTCCTGTACGGTCGGATTGTTGTTGACGCTGATCCCGACGCGAAGGTTCCGCTCACCCAGTTCGAGCACGGTGGTAAATGGCCTTATGTCGGTATTGTCCAGGTGAAAATCATGGGCGACGCCGTCATAGGTGCCCTGGACGAACGCACCGGCCCAGGACGTGACGCGGCCGGCAAAATACGCACTGACCTGATCCAGCGAAAAGTTGTCATTGTCCCGGAAATCGGCGGCCGGCGGTGTCGGTTGGGCGGAATCGGTGTGGGTGAATGATGCGATTGCAGTGAGGGCGAACGGAATCTCGGGGCCTTGGCCACCGCCTTGGGTGTATCCGCCGATCTTGAACGCGCGGCCGAACGGCGTGAGCTGCGGTCCGAACGCGCCGATATGACATGCCGTGCATGGTTGCCCGGTCTGTACCGCGAACGCGGGTACCGCGTAGGCGGCGCGGTGTCGCCATGACAGTATTGTTCCGATCACGAGAAAAAGGAGTGCGATTCCCAAACGGAAATCGCCTAACGGTGTGCGCACCGATCGGCCTCCTGCGACATGAAGACGCAGCATTCGACGCCTTCATGCGAAGGTTATTCCGGTTTGCCGGTACGACAGAATTGTGAAGTGAAATTCTGCATTTTTTTGCGACGAGGCGGAATTTCCCGGACCTTGCTTACGTCCATCCCGTCATTGCTTGTGTAGGAGACTGCATGTTTGGCCAGATCGCATTGTCCCGGCGCCAGGCCATCAAGGTCGTGGCCTCGGGAACAGGACTTGCCGCGCTTCAGTCGCAGCGTGCTGGTGCCGAGCAGAAGTTAGCGAAATTGGATGCGCGCTATCAGGAACATCCGAATGGTGCGCAACACTGTGCATTATGCGAGTACTACATCGCGCCGGTAAACTGGTGCGCGGAGAGGTCAGCCCAAACGGTTGGTGCAGCTTCTTCCATTCCGCTTCTGGCTAGCGCGGAGAACAGTACAGATGTCGTGGATGGCCGGCCTGCGCCGGCCATGACACGGTACGCACGACCGCTGCGCCAATTGGAGCACTTTGCCTCAAGCCCTTAGTAAAGCCGTTTCGTCGCCAGCGCCGCGCCCTCCGCTAGCGTCCTCAGCTTCGCCCACGCGATCTCCGGATGCACGCGGCCGCCAAGCCCGCAATCCGTGCCTGCGAGCACGTTCTCCCGTCCCACCAGCTTCGCGAACCGCTCGATCCGGTCCGCCACCAGCTCCGGATGTTCCACCACGTTGGTCGCGTGGCTGACGACGCCGGGGATCAACATCTTTCCGTCCGGCAGCTTCACATTCTCCCAGACGCGCCATTCATGTTCGTGCCGCACGTTCCCAGCCTCAAACGAATAGCCCTGCGCGTTGATCGCCAGCATGACATCGACAATGTCCTGCATCGGAATGTCAGTGACGTGCGGGCCATGCCAGCTTCCCCAGCACAGATGGAAGCGGATGCGGTCCTGCGGCAGGCCCTTGATCGCGTAGTTCAGCGCCTCCACGCGAATCATGGTGAATTTGCGATAGTCCTCGACCGTCGGCGCCGGATTGATCATGTCCCAGTTCTCGGCGATGCCGGGATCGTCGATCTGCAAGACCAGCCCAGCGTCGATGATCGCCCGGTATTCCTCGCGCATCGCGTCGGCGCAGGCGTAGATGAATTCCTCCTCGGACTGGTAATATTCGTTGCCGATGCGCGAGCATGCGCCGGGGCCGATCGACGTCATGAAGCCTTCGTTGTAGCCGGACGCGGCGAGGCCCGCTTTGAAATGCGCGATGTCGGCGGCGATCGCGTCCTGGCCAGTATAGGTCAACTTGCCGATGCAGACCGGCAGCCGCATGCCGGGACCGCCGCGGTTGGACGACACGCCCGACTCCGGATCGGCATAGGCGGCAGGAAACAAGTTGCGGTCGCGCCGATCGGGGAAGGCGGTCAGCACCACCTCGCCCTCTTTCCGCCGTTGCGAGGGCATGCGGTACATGAACTCGCCTACGCGCAATCCGCCAAGGCGCTGGAACGAATAGCTCCACCATGCACCATAATTGATTTTCTGGCCCATCTCCTTGCCGTATTCGCCATCGCCGGGCACGGTGATGCCACTGTTCTTCTGCCGCTGCACCACATCTTGCTCGGCGGCGGCCAGGCGTTGCTGATAGCCGGCCTCGTCCTTTGTTTCGCCGTCCTGGCGCGCGCGGTTCAGTTCGATCAAATCGTCCGGCCGCGGCAAGCTTCCCGCATGGGTCGTCAAAATCTCCCGTGTACTGCTCTTCATGGTGCATTTCTCCCGTATTGGCGTTCGAGCGTAGCGCAGGGATTGCGTTCAGTGAAGCTTCGGATCGTTCAGGCCGCCTGTGCCTGAATCGCAGCGGCGCTTGAACCGAGCACCTCCCGAATCCTCGGAATCACCGCTTCTCCGAACCCACGCATGGATTGTTCCACCATGTCGTACGGCATCGCCCCGAGCTTGAAAATCAGTGTCAGCCCCATCGGGTCCAGTTGCGCAGCAAGGCGCAACACGGTCTCCGCCACGGTTTCGGGCCCACCCACAATCACCATGTCGTTCGCTACGATCTCATCGAAGCTCATCGCGTGCAGCATCGGTGCCTGGCGGCGCCAGAAATCATAACTGTCCGGCAGCCGGCCGCCATGCGTGAACTGTGTGTAGCGGTTCCACAACTCCCAATATTGCAGCAGATACGGCTTCGCCTCGGCGCGGGCGCGAGCGTCACTGTCCGACACATAGATTTCGCGCATCAGATACAGCCGTGGCACCGGCGCGTGGCCGTGCGCCGTCTGAACGTCACGATACAGGGCCGCATCGCGCCGCGCCTGCGCTGCCAGCGAGTCGATCTGCGCGAATGGAATGTCATGTTGCGCCGCCCAGCGCAGCGACTCTTCGCTCTGCGCACTGACCAGGAATGGCGGATGCGGGCGTTGGACCAGCGGCGGCGATAGCGGGCCGTTCTTGTCCACCGTCCAGTACTGTCCGCGATAACTGAATACCTCGTCTGCCCAGATGCGGCGGATGATGTCGAAGGATTCCAGGAACATCTCGCGCGACTGCTGCTGGTCCACGCCAAATGCGGCGAATTCCGGCGGGCGCAGGCCGCGGCCAAGCCCCATGTCGAAGCGGCCATTGGTCAGATTGTCGAGCATCGCCGCCTCCTCGGCCACCAGCAGCGGATGGCGGAATGGCAGGATGTTGACCATGCTCGCGAAGCGGATGCGGCTGGTGCTTCTTGCCGCGGCGGCGATCAGCAGATTGGGCGAGGGCACCGGAGCGGTGGGAATCAGGTGGTGCTCGAAGAACCAGATCTGGTCGATGCCGATGCGTTCGGCCAGCTCCACTTCCTCGAGCTGGCGACGAAACATCTCGGCGTGGGTCGAGTTCTCGCGCGGCGTCGTGGTGGACCATATGGCGAGCTTCATTGTTCTTTCCTCCCGCAGATTTGCGTTAGCGGAACGCCGGCGCCACGTCGGCCGCGAATCGTGCCATTTCGTCCTTCACCTGAGCGTGCGGCTTCAGCCCGACGTTGAAGTACAGGATCACCTCGTCGAAGCGGGCTGCCGCCACGCGCTTCAGCACATCGGTGATATGCGACGACGTGCCGATCAGCACGGAGTTTTCCGTCAGGTCCTCAGGACGCACGGTCTGCAGCCGCTCCACCATGCCAATGAAATACCGGTAGCTGGGTGGCGCGGTGGCAGGATCGCCGGGGAAGGCAGGAATGACGCATTCTCGATAATAGCGGATCTGCCGCGCACGCGCAGCCGCTTCATCTTCGGGTTGATCGGCGAAATGGATGAAGTAGCTGCACATCAGCCGCCCGGGCGCGGTGCCGTGCCGCGCACAGGTTTCGTGATACAGCTCCGCCACCTGGCGCAGGCCGCCATAGCTGAGCGCCGCGGCAAAGGGTGCGACGATCAGGCCGCAGCCCAGGCGTGCCGCCAGTTCGATGGAAGGCTGTGAGAACGATGCGACATAGGCCGGAATCGGCCGCTGCACCGGCCCCGGCGTAATCAAGATGTCGTCGAACGCGTAATGGCGTCCGTGATGAGAGATCGGCGCGTCGGCTGACCAAAGGCGGCGCACCACCTCCATGCCTTCTTCAAAGATCGATTGGTTGTTTTCGAACGACACGCCCAGCGGCAGGTATTCCCGCCGGTCGTAGCCGCGGCCGGCGGCGAAATCGACACGTCCGCCGGAGAGCAGATCGAGCGTCGCCCATTGCTCGGCAACGCGGATCGGGTGATGCAGCGGCAGTACCGTCACGGCCGGTGCCAGCCGGATGCGGTGCGTGCGGGCTGCGATGTAGCTGAGCGC
>Ga0335074_10007644_pt1 | contig 14990 bp, 14 predicted proteins | sample Lox_Sample_23_FD_206715 | JGI IMG/M metagenome (GOLD analysis project Ga0335074, IMG submission 206715) | Soil microbial communities from Loxahatchee National Wildlife Refuge, Florida, United States - Lox_Sample_2.3 | ecosystem: Environmental > Terrestrial > Soil > Wetlands | place: USA...
ACGGATTCGACCTCGGCGCAAACTACGGCAAGTTCTCCGCCGACATCGTCCCCCAACATTACAACCAGGCGATCAGCGTCTTAAATCCCCTATTGGGGCCTCAGAGTCTGACTCAGCCATATCAGTCGACCACCGACAGTATCAATGCCAATCCCATCAACGGCGGGGTCAATCTGATCGACCCAAACGGCACCGTCTATGGCATTGTGACCGACAACTATGGCGTTATGGTCGCTGGCAAGTATGCGTGGAACTCATACAAGTTTTTTGCCGGGTATGAATACATCTGGCAAAACAATCCGAAGAACCCGTTGGGCGTTGGCGCCCCGGACCAGGGCGGTTATTTCATGAGCGGGGTCGAAGACAATAATCTTGATTCTGAAAAGTTGGTAAATATCTGGTGGACGGGGGCGAAGTACACCTACCGCAGCAGAACCGACATCACTTTCTCCTGGTATCAGCAGCGGCAGAACGACTTCCGTCTTCCACCGACCTGCTCGTCCGCAGCCGGTTTCCGTAGTTCCTGCGCAGGCGCCCTCAACGAGGGGTCGCTCTATGTGGATCATCACTTCACCAAGCGTTTCGATGGTTTTGGCGGAATTGCGTATTCCTACGTAACTGGCGGTCTGGCCATCGCCATTCCTCATGGCCCCGGCGTCCCTTATAACTCCAACAACAACTGCGCTCCAACAATCGGTGGTCGTTTTACCTTCTAATCGTTTCTGCCCGACTCATTAGAGCGAAGATCAACGTTGCGCCTTGCGCGAATCCCGAGAATCAGACCCGAGTCGCGCGACCCGCATTGCGAACCGTTCGGAGCCCCACAGAAGATTAGCGTGGATCCGATTTCACTCAGCGCCCCGATAGAGATGTTTTCCAAACCCTGTTGTCGATCTTTGTGACCGATAAACTTGCGTGAGGACTTCATTTTGGACGCCGTTTAGTGATCGAAATCACAAAACTCCGTACGAGCCATCACACCCCCTATCACATGGAAACGGCGAGACTCCAATCAGCCTATGACTGAGTTCTCTATCCTGACCAATCGCAAGCGAGCGGTGATTGCGCTGATTCACTCGGTCGTCTTCCTCGGAGTAGCGATGCACGGTTTCGTGTCGCCGAAAGCCGGCATCTTGCACGCCTCGGCCACAAACCCGGACTTCATCCTGGTGATGATTTACATGACCGTCAGTTCGGTACTGGCTTGGCTCGTCGGCGTCTCCCGTGGAGTGCGCGAGCGCCTCTATTTCGCGTTGTGTACGTGCAGCGCGGGTTTTGGTCTGCTGCGCGCCATCTTGGGTGATGACACACTGCCGGTTGCGCAGTATATGCGGGTTCTAATGCTGGCCTCCGCCGTCGCGGTGGGTATATGGATCTTGCGCTCGTTCTCGACACCGGTAACCGAAGACGCCGCTTCTGAGTGAAATCTTCGTATAGAAAAACACTCTACCGTCGCCAGCGGCTTACGATGTACAGAAGCAGCGAAAGCACGATGCTCACGAGAATCGAAGTAGCCAGCGGGAAATAAAATGTCGTGTTCTTGCCGCGATAAATGATGTCGCCGGGAAGCTTGCCAATCGGCAAATGCGTGCGCCCGAGAACAACGAGCACAGCACCGGCAATCAGGAGCAGCAATCCCAGGAAGATCAGAAGCTTGCCGAAATCCGTCATGCGTTGCGTGTAGCGTGAGCTTTTTTCAGTTTATCAATCTGGCGCAAGTTTTTGATTCCTTCATGTTCATGCACTTGCGAAACCAGCTTCTGCGAGCCACAGCCGGCTTTTGCTCGATTTGCTTTACTATGTAAAGTACTTGACAATCAACTTCCGGGATTCTACGCTATTGGGCATGCGTGATCCGCAGCGGCACCGGCTTCGCCGTATTCATCATGGCGCATCGCCTTCGACGCGAGATGCCCGGCTGCCTGCCGCCGTTGATGCCGCCGACGATCTCCGATTCATTCGCGACACGATGGAGCGTTCCGCAGCGTTCACCGCGGTTTCCGGCTGGGGATACATGATCATGGGCGTGACCGCGCTCGGGGCAGCCGCGCTTGCCGCGGAGCAGGTCTCTCGAGCGGCATGGCTGCGAGTTTGGCTCGCGGAAGGACTGCTCGCGATGGCGATTGGGCTTCTTTCCTGTACGTGGAAGGCAAACCGCCGCGGCCTGCCGTTGTTCTCCGGACCCGCGCGAAAAGTAGCCTTGAGCCTGTCTCCCCCGCTCGTGGCCGGCGCGTTTCTCACATTTCTGTTGTTCCGCGGGGGGCTCGATTCGGCCCTGCCCGCAACCTGGCTGCTGCTTTACGGGGCGGGAATCATCACAGGCGGGGCGTTCTCAGTAGCGATCGTTCCAATTATGGGCATATGTTTTATGCTGGTCGGCGGTCTTGCCGTGCTTGCCCCGGCCGCATTGGGCAATCTGTTCCTGGCTGCCGGCTTTGGCGGATTGCATATCGTTTTCGGATTCCTGATTGCAAGGAGGCACGGTGGCTAAAGCGGTGCACGCACATTCGAAGCACGCCAGATCCAAGCTGCGGATTTCCGGACGCGGCTCGGACCGGCTTCGGGGGCCAGTTCGCCCGGAACCATCGCAACCGCCGATTCCGGCGCTGGAACTTCCGGAACTGGACCGACTCATTCACGAGCGGATTCGCCTGGGTATCGTCAGCGCGCTGGCGACAAACGACTCGCTCAGTTTCAACGACCTCAAGCGCGTGCTTAAGACCACTGATGGCAATCTGAGCGTGCACGCGCGCAAATTGGAAGAAGCGCAGTATATCTCGTGCGTCAAATTCTTTGAGGGACGCGTTCCGCGGACGGAATACCGGCTCACGGCTAATGGACGCCGCGCCCTTGCCGAATATCTGGACCAGATGGAGCAGTGGATACGGCTTACGCGCGAAAAATAACGCCGATTCGGTTCCGTGTCGTAGTTTTTCCGCCTTCCGGGCTCGCTCTTTTTCCCAGCGCCTTCTGCGTGTCGGACTGGGGACAACGTGTAACCTGGCCCACATCCGCGCAGTCCCGTTAACCCCGCTAAGCCTCACAAAATCAATCGGCACATGGTTGGCTATGCCTGTGCACTCCTAACGGTGCCGCTCGACGGCAGGAGGTGACCAACCATGACCCGCATCAACTTCAATGAATTACGCAATTCCGAAAGAACCCACGAGCTGCTTACGTGGGGAAAGAACATGAAGAGCATTCCCGCCAACATCCGGGGCGATGTGAACGCGCTCGTTTTTGCGACTGTGCTGATCGTCTGCTCGCTGGCTGTGGGGTGCTCCAGCGAGAAACCGAAACCAGCAACCTCAAACAATCAGATTCCCGCACCGCAAGTGCAGAGCCCCGCCATTCCGGCAGCGGCGCCTGTCATGCAAGCGGAGAATAAACCCGCTCCGAAAAAAATCGTGCACAAAAAGCCTGCGACCGTGAATTACACCGACAAGAATTACGGCGTGAGCTTCGAATATTCACGGCGCTACGCCATTGACACTGGCGACGCGGCTGCGGATATGGTGATGTCCAACCCCGTTCCCATGAACTTCGTTCAGCCGGGCGGAATCGCCCTCGCCGCGGTGGAATTGCCTGAAACCGGATTTGCCAACACCGATTTCTCCTCGGCGTTTTTCGACGTGAGCGTGAATAAGGCTCTCACTGCCGATCAATGCAATCAGTTCGCAGTCCCGGCCCCGAAGGTGGTCGCGACAGCCACCCCGGCCGATTCTGGCTCGCCGCCTTCGGCTGCTACGACTACGAGCGACAGCACGACGGCCGCAGCACCGACTCAATCTGCGACGGCCGCAGCACAGGGCAACGCCGAGGCGCCGAACTCGAATCCGACGGTTGCTCCAAACTCGGTGTCAGCTTCAGATTCCAAATCGGACACGAAGACTGATACTTCGGCTCAGACTGATTCTGGTTCCAAACTGATGATCGGCGATCTCGAATTGCACGCGACAGAAGCGGTATCCGGGGAAGGAACGCGTCAGAGCGATGCGAAATACTTCCATGTCTACCAGAATGGTGCGTGCTACGAGTTCGCGCTGAACGTCACCACGGTTGCGTCCGACGATGGATTGATTAAGCACGTCAATCGCGACCGGGTTTTCGACCGGTTGGAACAGATCCTGGCGACGGTGAAGATCGACGAACTGAAGCCGGCAGCGCAGGAGGCGAACGCACCGACTCCAGCTGCTCCAACTGTAGCGGAGAGTCCCGCGAAGTAGTTTGAAGCAACACTCATTCCGCAATCTCCGTGGAGTGAGATTCAGGTCCCACCCTCTCGCGCCAAACGAGGGGGTGGGCGATCTATTTCACGTACAGAACCTCAGGCCGCGCGACGTTCCTGCGCAGCCTGGGGATTGACGATCGTCTCGCCGATCTCGGTTAGCCTGGCGTCAGCAGCTTTCTCGTCATTCAGCGTCTGCTCCAGCAGACCAACCGCTTCCGGCATCCCAAGTTGGCGCGCGAATGAAGCCAGCGATCCGTAGGCGGCCATCTCGTAATGTTCCACCTCATTTCCACTGAGGATGAGCGCGGCATCGCGAAGCGGCGTCCCGTCCTCGGTGGCACTGATTATGTCGTCGGCGGCGTCAGTGATTTCGTCGATGATGCCGTTGTCTTCTTTTTTTGCTTCTGCGCCGATCAGCTTGAATACGCGCTCCAGGCGAGTAACGTGCGTCCGCATTTCTTCCAGATGTTGTTCAAACGCGCTGTGCAATTCGGACGAACTCGAGGCTTCGATCATTCTTGGGATACCTTTTTCCACGAGTTTCTCTTCGCAGTCGTGGAGATAGCGCAGGCCTGTTTCGAACAAGCCTCGGAAATTCTTGATTTTCATCTTTAACTCCTTTTTGCTGCTTGAAATTCGACAGTTTACTTTGGGATTAAGTGCCAGAATTTGGCGGGCACAGGTTGGTCTTCAGATGAATGGTCTCTGCTTGGCGTTGCCGAGGGAGTACTGCTGGATTTTTCAGGATCGCAGTAGAGGACGGGTAAGGCAGGTCGGACCACCGCCGCCATTCACACAGAGTTCGACGCCGGGAAAGGTGCGTACATCGAATCCGGCACGGCACAGGCGTTCGTTCGTCCTGCCATTCTCCTCGATTGCAAGCAGCCGTTTTTCTCCCAGCGCCAGCACGTTGCAAGCCAGCGTGTCGCGCTCAGAGACATCAATTTCGATCAAATTAAATCCGCGCGAGTGCAGCAACTCGACCGTTTCAACGGCAAGCCAAGCCAGGTCGACAAGCGCGGTGCGCTCATCGAGCAGGCTCATCAGCGACATCAGGTGAAGGCACGTGCAGGGACCAAGTCCGTGCGGCAGAGACACGGATAGAACGTCCGCTCCCTTGGGTTTCAGGAGTTCGCGCATTTGCAGAATGCCGGCCGCATTTGTGCGATAGCTACGCCCGATGAGCAGGGTCTTTCTGTCGAGCCAGACGATATCGCCGGCCTCGGCCGTGCCGGGCGAGACAATCTCCCCCAGTGTTGGAATTGCCAAAGAAGAGGTGAAAAACGAAGCCTGACGCCGTCCTTCTGCAACACGATTCGCTTTCCCGGGGCGCATGATGATCAGGCCGAAATCGGTTGTGAAAGAGGCATCGTGCGCGTAGACGGCGTCGAGAGAAAAATCAGGGGCGGAAGCCAACTCGATCACCTCGGCTCCCGTGCGGACTAGTTCGCCGCAAAGCGCATCGTGCTGTGCTTGGGCTCGGGCGAAATCGGGAGCATGGTGAAATCCGAAATCACGCCAATGAACCGTGCACTCCGGTTCGTTCCATCCGGCTATTCGTGGCGAACAGACAGCCACGCGCTGTAAAGCGCCGACCATGGAATGGCCGTTGAAACAGGTTTGCGTGATCGCTTCGCTCATCCGGGCCTTCGGCGGTTGACTCTGAATGTAGTGGGTGGATACAGAAAACGCAATCTGGTGAAGGATCGGTTAGAACTCAACATGCAGGCGGAAGCCAGGCACGAGCGCCGGTCCCCGGACGCGGTTGTAGCCGGGGTGATTGATGTGCTGCAGACTGGGTCCGAGATAGACGCCGCGCCAGACGTGCGCTGTGTAGTAGGACTCGACGATATCCTCGCGCCCATAGCTCAGCCCGCCATCGCCCAGCAGAAAACCAAGTCCTCCAAGCGCGAGATACTGTTGATGATCTTTCTTGATCGCATTGGTCACAAAAGCCACGCCGGCACGGTCCTGCTTGCGATGCCACCACGCTCCGTTCGCGCCCACGCCGCCCGAAAAAGTTTGATCGTCTTCGGTGTAGGCGAAGGATTCGGTCTTGCCGTTATCCCAGCCGAAGCGGCCAAACGCGGTCAGGTAGGGCGTTAGATTCTGTTCAATGTTTACACCGAATCCATACTTGCGCGTGATGCGCCAGGGATGGTCGGTAATGTCCGGTGTGGTGTGGGTTTGCTCGGCGATGGCTATCTGCTGCCGGTAAATACCCATATTGGCGTGGTTCGTGTAGGCGAGCAGGCGGATCGCACCCGGCTTCCACGGAATCACTCCGCGGCGAAGCTCGTATTGATAATTTTCGGCATGCGCCTGCCAGGGTTTCCATACCAGATCGATCCCGTTGGCGACCTTTGGCATAAGCCCTTCGCCAAACTTGAAGCCCCAGTTGCGATCCTCATAGTCAACGACAAAGCCGACGGTATAGCCCCGCGTATCGGCCGCGTAATCCCAGGCGCCGTTATTGCAGATGGTCCAGTTCAGAAACTGGAAGTGCGTGTCGGAGCCGACGGAATTGACATCGAAAAAATCGGGCATACTGAACTTGCCGAAGCGAAGTTCGATGCGGCGGCGTGGGAGTTCATCGAACAGCGAAAGAGAATTTCGCGAGTTTTCGACCTTATCGGAACTCAGCGCGAAGACTTTGTCGACGATGCCGCGAGCCAAATAAGGATCCTTGCTGAGCAGCGGGTTGCGAACGATATCGAGATCACTATTGCCGGCCAGACCAAAACCCAGGCTCAGCGCACCTCCGCCAGCCTCCTCTAGATCTCCGATGAGTTCAAAAGAATTGCTGAGGCGCACTCCTCCATAGAGCGTCAAAACGCGGGAAACGTCTTCTTCAAAGTGTGGATGCAGGCTGTGTGGACCGCTGTAAAGGGCCGGGAATCCCGGATGCGTCTGGAAGATGAAATTCGCCTGCCCAGTCAGCCAAAGCCGCGATGTTGCGAAATGCGGAAATATCGCTTCGGTGGAAAAGTCGAGCGGAGCATCGGAAGGCGGTACCGGAGCGAGGTTCGGCGGAGGCACAGCCTGGGGCGCTGGCGGGAATGAAATGTTCAATTCTTGTGCGCTGCCGGACTGGCCAAGGCGCAAAATCAGGAACAAGAGAAAGATTGCCGCCTGGAATCCGTGCAGCGACAGGACAACGCGCGGCCCTCCGCCTGAAGCGTGGACCGCGTTTCCTCCTCGTTTCAGATGAAATTTCGATTTCAGTTGCACATAGCACCAGCGCTAAGGCCGGGACTAAGATCCCGGCACGCCCTCGCAAAATTTTGCCCGAACCCCTGCCCGGCACACAGTCTACGAACATCGAACACCTACACAGGGCTCGCCCGATTCAAACCACCGAGCCTACGCAAGAATGATTAAATGAGTGTTACGGGGACAGCATATGGCGAACCGTCACCGGTCGTCCGCTGACGGTTTCCATTGCATTCTTAGCACCCGGTTCCCGTCACCGTCGGTGACCGCGACCCAGTTCATGCGTAGAGGTCCACGTTCTGTGATGAACGGGATTTCTCGCCGGTTCATCGTATTTTCGCAGGACGTCACGCGCGCGAGCTGAGTCGTCGCCATCGCTGGTGCGAATTGGATCATGCAGGCCATATCGGTTTGCCTCCTTTCTTTGAATCTCATCCAGCGCGACCGCCGGGAAACACCGTAAGAAGTTCATCAAAATCCTGACGAGAAATCTTCGATTCCTGGTCCCAGCCATATGCTACCCCAGTAGGGTATACAGCACAAAGGAAAAATGGCGCCCGGCCAGAAAAATTGCGCTCTGAGTGTGGCAGTGAGCACTGCGAGGGAAGAAGGGTGCCAGAGAAGCGAGCAAAAGAGGACAGCCCGGAGCCCCCGAGACTGTCCCCAAAACCCTCCCGGTTAGAAGGGCAGCGTATGAGCGTAAGTTACCGTCGCCATGTTGCAGGGCGATGGCGAAACGATGAATATCTGATTAATTTGGCTCCGGCGATGCTGCTATAGTGATCGGTTATTTTGTGATAGGTTCATGTTTTTCCGCTGGCGGGGCCTTTATGCCTGTGACCACATCGCGCAAAACCGAGCAGTCACGCCGTCTGCAACAGCGTGCCGAAAGCATGATTCCCGGCGGAGTGAATTCGCCGGTGCGCGCCTTCCGCTCGGTGGGCGGCGATCCCGCATTCATCGTTCGCGGCAAAGGCTCGCATATCTGGGACGCTGACGAAAACGAATACATCGACTACATCGGATCCTGGGGTCCACTGATTTTAGGTCATGCGGATTCGGCAGTCTTGGACGCGATTCTTGGGGCGGCCTGCAATGGCACAAGCTTTGGCGCTTCGACGCCGTCTGAAGCCGATCTCGCCGAACTCGTACTCAGCGCATTTCCGCACATGCAGAAAATTCGCTTCGTCAGCTCCGGGACCGAAGCGACGATGTCGGCGATCCGGCTGGCGCGCGCGTACACCAAGCGCAAATACATCATCAAGTTCGAAGGCTGCTATCACGGACACGCCGACTGTTTGCTGGTCAAGGCCGGCTCAGGAGTTGCGACCCTTGGAATTCCCGGCTCGGCGGGGGTGCCCGAGGAATTCACCCAATTCACGCTGGCCCTGCCCTTCAACAATCTCACCGCGGTGGAACACGCCTTTCACAAATTCAAGCACGAGATCGCATGCGTGATCGTGGAGCCGGTGGTCGGAAATATGGGCTGCGTCCCCGCGGCGGATGATTACCTGGTTGGATTGCGCCTCATTACCGAGCGCGAGCGCGCGGTGTTGATTTTCGATGAGGTCATGACCGGCTTCCGCGTCGCATTCGGCGGCGCACAGGAGTTGTACAACATCCGGCCGGATCTGACGACGATGGGGAAAATTATCGGCGGCGGACTGCCCGTCGGCGCATACGGCGGCCCAGCGGAGATCATGGACCTGGTCGCGCCGCTGGGCCCGATGTATCAGGCGGGCACGCTTTCCGGGAATCCTCTGGCGATGGCCGCCGGATGCGCTATGATCCGGCAATTGCGCGAGCGGAAAGCCGAGCTCTATCCGAAGCTTGACCAACTCAGCGGAGAACTGGTCGACGGCGTGGCCGCAGCCGCGAGAGACGCAGGCGTGCAGCTCACATCCAATCGCGTGGGATCGATGTTCACTTGGTTCTTCAATCCCGGTCCGGTTACAAATTGGGACTCGGCTTCCAAATCAGAAACCGAAGTGTTCGGCAAATTTTTCCGCAGCATGCTCGACCAGGGAATCTACTTGCCGCCCTCGCAATATGAGGCGGCATTCGTCAGCGCGGTTCACACCCAGGACGATGTTCAGAAAACCGTAAGCGCGGCTAAAGAAACGTTCGCCTCGATTCGCGCCTAGCCCAACCTCTAACTGCCGACGCAGGAACGAACTCGAACCAGCGGTCGTGCTTCCGAGTTGAAAACTCCGGGGCTACCCCGAACTTGAGTTTCCTAACTGCACCGGCAGCTACTCGGTCGTGTAGTTGATCTCCATCCGGCGCACCTGGAGACTGGAGAAATACAGCGCCACCAGTGCGACTGCGAGCAATCCAAGAATCGCGACCGGCGCGGAGACCGGATCGGAGTTCGAGATCAATAATGCCAGCAGCGGATGCATACCCGGCGGAATTGGAACGTCAACCGGAGAGAGAGACTTGAGATAGTAAATCACGCTGAACTGCTTGAGCACCGCGGGGAGAAAAGGATTGATACCTTCCCAGATCAGTATCACTGCCGTCGGCACGATGGGGTTTTTGAAAAACATTCCGGCAATCAGAAAGAACGCTCCATAGCCGACACACGCGAGAACCGTGATGCCCACGTATGCAGCGGCATGTTCGAGGCCGTGATTTTGATAAAGGTACAGATTCCGGACACTCGGACGATAGGCCCATAGGAATGCCGTGGTCTGCAGAATTTCGCTGGTCACGAAAATCGTGCAGGTCGCAATCAGTCCGGCCAGAAACTTGCCAATCATCAAAACCTCACGCCGGATCGGCGACAGAAAATAGAAATGCAGGCTGCGATCGAGGATCTCCCCCCGAAACAGATTCATGAAGATTCCCAGGCAGCCGAAGAAAACGACGAGGCGCAGAAAGAAAAACTGAAAAATTCCGGCGAACATGACTGAATCGCGGGGCAGATTATTTCCGTAGTCCATTGTCAGGTTCTCAGCTTTTCCATTTATGAATTCCACGTATAGCCAGTGTTGTCCATCTGAGTAGTTGTACTTTTCGTGGAGAATATCCTCGATCCTCTTCGGGCCAGTCTGGCGATGCTCGGTCCAATAAAAATGAATATCTGGTTCGCCGAGAAGGGCAACCACTTCCTGATTGGTCATACCACGCTTAACCGCGAGCAAATCCTCGTAGGTGATCGTCTTCTTGCCTTTGTGCACCATCTCCGTCATGCGGTTTTGTTGTCTTGAAACCGCGGTGGCGTAGGCTATGAACAGAAACACAGGAAGGGCGGCGACCACATAAATCCAGAGTCCTCGTTTGGCGAAGAAGGTTTTCTTCACTTCCAGCCGCATCACGGCCCTGATCTGGCGCCACCAGACGGGTTTCATCGCACGACCTCTTCCTCTCCGATCAAATATTCATAAACCGAGAGCACATCGTCATCGGCGGGAGTGATGGATTCGATTTCGGTCCCATTCAATGCAAATTGGTTCAGCGCCAGATAGAAAGTGTCGGCGTTCCTGGTTTTAACCAGTAAGCCACGGCCGTCGTTGTGAATGGTGACTTCCGTCGCCAGTTCCGACTCAATCATCTTTGCGCCAAGCTCGCGCGGCCGGGTGCAGCGAATCAGAATTTTTGTTGGGTGCTCCTGAATCTCGCTGCGCACGCTCTGAATCTGGCCCTCGGCCACAACATATCCATTACTGAGCAAAATGATCTGATCGGAAATCACATCGACTTCATGCAGGATGTGGCTGGAGATGATGACGTAGCAGCCGCGGTCGGCAGCTGCGCGAAAAAGAGCAATCATTTCCGAACGGGCGAGCGGGTCGAGTCCGTTCAGCGGCTCATCCAGCACCAACACTTTCGGATCGTGAGCCAGCGCCTGTGCGAGCCGGATTCTCTGCCGCATTCCCTTGCTATATCCCGCGATGCTTCGCTTGGCATCATCGACCAGATTCACTCTTTCGATGGCTTGCCACGCAAGTCGCTCAGCGGTTTCGGCATCCCTGCCGGAAAGTTGCAGGTACGAGTAGAGAAATTGAAATCCGGTCAGACCGCGTGGGAAAGCGTCGAATTGCGTGGAATAGCCCACGATCTTGAAAAGATTCTCAGCGTCGTCGGTTCGATACCCGAGTACGTGAATGCGCCCGCGACTGGGTCGCACCAGGCCGGTCATGAGGTTCATCAGCGTCGTTTTGCCCGATCCGTTGGGGCCGACCAGGCTGGTGATGCCCGGTGGAATCGACAGATTGACGCGATTCACGCCGAGAATCTCGCCGTAAAACTTTGAAACGTCCTCGAACAGGATGCGGTCGTTCATCGGACGACCTCATAGGCGCGCACCTTCCGCATCAGCAAGCCAAGGCAGATCGAGCAATAGACGAGTAAGGCAATCCACGCGGCAGCGACCGGAATTTCGTGCTCTACGTCGACTCGGAACAAAGCGTTCCACACGGTTCCCATCAGGAAACCGATGTTCATGAAGTATCCGGAATTTGTGCGCAGGACTGCATTGATCGCTTGACCAAAGCCGGCGCCGAAAAACATCACGCCGAGCAGGAGGGCTCCGGCCACGATCCGCCACTTCACCCACGCGGAAAGCGCCATGGCGAGCAGCGATAGGATTGCGATCCATATCAGCGAGCCGAGGATCAAACTGCCCAGGATCCAAAGATTGTTCCAAGCCCAGCGTGGACCAGCGAAACCGGCCTGGATTGCGAAAAGCACGCATCCCGGAACCCACGTGATCTGCGAAAGCGTAATCGCCAGAACCGAGCTTTTTCCCACCAGATATTCGGCGCGCGAAAATGGCCGGCAGAAATACAGCGGCAGCGCCCCATTTGCAAGATCTGGAGAGATGAGTCCCGGGCCAATAAATGCGGTGAGAAGAAACGCCAGAACTCCTTGTACGACTAAGAGGCGAAAGAAAAATGCATTGTCGATGGCAATCAGATTTGCGGAAACCCCGAGTTGATCGAGGAAGCTGAAATTGTGCGCCAGGTAGATAAAGCCGAGGCACAATAGCGGATAGAAGAAGCAGATCGTGAACAGCGCGGTCTGCACTTTAGAGCGAAACAGATTGCGGCGCGAGTACCGAAACAGGACCTGCCATCGCAACCAGCTTGCGGTCAGCGCTCCCGTGTAAGGCTTATAGCTGCGCCGGTAAACTGCCATCGCTCCTCCGTGGCATCAAGTGATAACGGTTGCTCTTCCTTGTTTTCTTCGGTTAACTCACAAGTCCATCGCTTTCAGGAAAATGTCTTCCAAAGTATCGCGGCGGAAATTCATACGCCGGATGCGCACCTGCCGTTCTGCCGCGAGCCGAAACACGTCTCGAGTTTCGATTCCGTCTGCCAGAACGATCTTGATCCGGTTTGCGGCGACCGCGCACTCGCAGCCCAGCCGTTGGATAGCTGCGGTAAAATCGCCATTCGCACCGTACGTTTCGAGCTCAAGAAATCTTCGATTCGCGCGGCGCTCCTCGTTCAGATCGGAATAGTGCGCGATCTGACCCTGCTTCAGGATTAAGACTTCTTCGCACGTGTCTTCCACGTCGCGAAGCAAGTGCGAAGACATGAGAATGCGCATCTCGCCGGTATCTCGAATCTCGCGAATCATGCGAATCATGCGCTGGCGAGCAGAGGGATCGAGGCCGTTCGTCGGCTCATCGAGGATCAGCAGCTTCGGCCCGTGCACAATCGCCTGCGCCAGTTTCGCGAGTTGCTTCATGCCCAGCGAATACGTCCCAACCTGACGATAGCGGGCTTCGGCCAAGCCGACATAGAACAGCGCCTCGTGCGCGCGCTCCAACGCGACTTCCGAGGGCAGTCCGGAGAGTTCGCCCATCATCTGTACAAAGGAAACGGCGCTCATCTTTGAGATAAACGCGTCATTCTCCGGCATGTAACCGACCACCCCGCGGATGGCTCGAGTTTCGGTTCCGATCTCGCGGCCGAAAACGCGCGCCGAGCCTGCGGAGGGTTTGTAGAAACCGAGAAGCGTGTTGATGAGTGTCGATTTGCCGGCGCCGTTTGGACCGAGCAGTCCAATCGAACGCCCGCGCAAATCGGCGGTAAGGCTGCGCAGGATGTCGCGTTTCCCGAAGCGAACCGAGAGTCCTTGCAGCTGAATGATCGGCGACGCAGCAGGAGCAGCGGAGATCGTGCCTGCAATGAGGCCATCTGCTGCTCCGGGTTGTGCGGTCGTGCTCACTGACTTGGCGCGGTGGTCGTGGTTATGGTTCGACCGAGAAATATCTGCGGCATGAATGGCCCATTATGCCCCATCGTCAGTAGGGTACCCAGATCGAATCCCATGAATCCAGTGTCGCTCGCGACCTCGATCCGGTCCGGCTCGCCGTAGGCGTAAATCAAACCAGGAGCAGAGTTGGCCATGAGCTCGTCGAGCGACTGCCGCTGTTGCGGTGTCAGGACTCCGCTCGATTTCAGTTGCTGCGCCACGGGACCCACAACCGGACCGATATTGTGATAGAAAATCCCTGAGAAGTTGGTGTATCCGTCGGTCGGCAACAGAGCTTGAAACGTGGACGAATGCGTGAGAGTGTTGCCTGACTCGCGCGTCTGGATCGCGTGCGAGATCGTCGCTACATCCGGAGCGGCGACCAGATAGCTGTCGACGAACGTATAGTATATCTCCGGGCTCGGTCCGGAGGGCTTGTTCGCGTTCGAACTGCTGATCGAGTAGTAAGTTTGACCACCCACCTGCTGCTGATTCAACTGGATCGAGATGCCATGGCTGTTGCCGTCGCGATTGAATGCATCTACCATCTTTCCAATCGTCGACTGCAGCGTGGTCGGATCGTAGACCTCGAAAATCAGCTTCCAGCGCGGCGTTGGGACCATGGGGCCGTCGAATGCCATGGTGACTTCGCCCCCGAGCGGGGCCGCGATGTCGTTCAGTACGTTCACTCCGCTTTTCGCCTCGAAGTCGCTGAGACGCTCGCTGAAATTTGCATCACTGCTACCAATCATGTGGAAAATCTCTTCCATAATGCTTCGCGGATTCTTGATCACCGCCGAGGTCACCATGCTCGCATCCGGTGTAACGAAATCAAGCGAGCCCATCGCGGCCGGCGCCGCCAGCCAGGAGGCGACGCCTTGCCGTTCGGATGCGAAGGTCAGATCCGCGTGGCTCTCGTCCTTGCCCCCGATATCTCGGTGCTCGATCGTCAGATACCTGACGTCCCCGATTCCCGGCGGCAGTTCCTGCCCGTTATTTACCTGTACGTTCTTCGCCACGATTTGTTCCATGTCGGCGCAGAAAAGCCATTCCACTCCCTGCTGGTAGGAACTGACGATCTGCTGATAAAACGGCGTGGCGGCAAAACCGCCCGCGCTTTGCTGTGCCCGCTGTACCGTCCGCTGCAATTCGGCGGCGTCCGGGCTGGCGATCAGCAAATCCTTGTTCAAATACACCAACAGCGGATGCCCAGCAGCCGGCGTAATCGCCCACGGATCGTGAACGACCTGCAGTGCAGTCTCCGACGAATTGCCCGCTAACTGCCGATTCTCTTTCTGCAGAAAATCTTCCAGCCCATCCTGCCGGACTCGAGCCAGCA
>Ga0335074_10007646_pt1 | contig 14990 bp, 11 predicted proteins | sample Lox_Sample_23_FD_206715 | JGI IMG/M metagenome (GOLD analysis project Ga0335074, IMG submission 206715) | Soil microbial communities from Loxahatchee National Wildlife Refuge, Florida, United States - Lox_Sample_2.3 | ecosystem: Environmental > Terrestrial > Soil > Wetlands | place: USA...
GAAGGGGAAATATGATCCGGCCGGTCTGTTCTTCGTTCACCACGGAGTCGGCAGCGAAGACTGGAGCGCCGACGGCTTTACCCGGCTCAGGTGAGATTATCTCCCGAGGAGCCTCAATCAGCGGAAGCGGCGGGACTATCGAGTAGGTCAGACCCCGTTTATCCGTCTTCGTAATGCCGCGGTGGTTTCCAAGAGCTTTCTGCTTCTTCTCACGCAGGCAAACGTTCGCTGAAGTCTGTCCTCGAGATCAAGGATGTTCTCTTGGCGAGCGGAAACTACATCCGAAAGTCCGATCCCTCCCGCAGCATTGGCGCGATCGCTGCCCTTTGCGACGAATTCCGCCCCCCGCCAAAGCTCATACATTGCAAACTCATCGTCACAAGCGTCATAAACCAACTTAGCTGTTTCCCGTGCCATGACGTCGTCCGGAGCAGAGAACGTCTCAGCCGCCTTGATATGGTCATCGCAGTCCAGGAGATAGTAGCGATACTGCATGGCCTTTCCCTCGCGAACTACTCCAACAATTCTCTGCCGGCCGTCCAACACCTTGGGTAGGCACGCCGCACCACAAAAAGCCATTCTAGCTTGGGATTTGTCTGTGACAAAGAACGGTACCGATCACATTATTCTGGGGGAGCCTCGGACCTGGTAGCGGTATCGACCAGGGCGATGCGGATCGTGGACGGCAGCGAGCCGCGGCGGACCTTGCTGGTGGAGGCACCGACTGACCCGCCGGCTCCGGCCATCAGACAACCTATCGGGCGCTTCATCGGTGCTGGCGGGGCGGCAGGCACGACCCGTCCTGCATTACCGGCTATTAGCCAAGACGCTGAACAGAGAAAGACCACAAGCCTGTCGCCGGCGCGCTAGACTAGCCGCATGCTCTCCCGCCGCGACCGATCCGCCCTCCCCGGCACCGTTATTCCTCCCGCTCGTCTTCGGGTGGATTCCGGCGAGCCCAGTCAGTGAGCGGATTTGGAGCCGGCGCCCTCGCGAGAAGACGCCGACTTTCCGCGATCAATCTCCGGCTTTTGGCAAGCTGCCTCCGCAGCTCATCGTCCTTTACGCGCGTGAGCCCCACGTACTCGCGGGCGGAGTGAAGGCCGCTTCGACCAGATGCCATGGCATGGCATACGGCAATGCAGGTCCTCGGCGGTCATCAATAGCGCGAGAACAGCAATCTGCTGAATGGAAGGCTTGGTTGCCCGCCTTTCGCCGCGTGGTCAGCCCTGCGCTTGCCCACCCGCTTGAGCGAAGTAGCGTGCCACCAGGTCGATCAGGACGTCGGGCTGAAAGGGCTTCACCAGCCGGGGTGCATGCTGATACTCGGAAGGGATGCCACCTTCGCTATAACCGGTCAGAAAAGCATAGGGGATCGAGCGCTTCGCCAGCTCGTCGGCGACCGGGAAACAGCGTTCGCCGGCCAGGTTCACGTCCAACAACGCGCCGTCCAGCTCGGCGCTGGTCGCCAGGGCCAACGCCTGTCCCACGCGGGCAGCGGGTCCGACCACCCTGCACCCGTGGTCGCGCAATTCCTCGACGATCACTTCGGCGAGCAGCAGCATGTCCTCGACGACGAGAATGCGAAGCCCTTGTAGATCTGGTGCATCCGAGGCGGACATCACGTCTCGCTGGCCGGCGAACGCCGTTGGACCTCTCCGGGCAGCGGAAATTCGATCATGCAACGAAGGCCGTCCGGGGCGTACTCCAGGGTCGCCTTGCCAGCCAACTCGTAGTCCACGCTGCGCGTGATGAGCCCGGTGCCGAAACCGTGTTTACTGGACGGATGGACCGGCGGCCCGTCGCGTTCGATCCAGCTCAGCTCGATGCGCTGACCATTGGCGGGGTCGGTGTCACGCAGCCTCCAGGAGACGTCGATTCGTCCACCAGGCTTTGACAGAGCCCCGTGTTTGGAGGCGTTGGTTGCCAGCTCGTGGAACACCATGCCAAGGGTTGTGGCGGTAACCGATGGCAATCTGATGTCCGGCCCCTCCAGCAGGATCCCGTCCTTGGCGGCGGTCAGGTGCGGCGCCAGAGCCGCTTCCACCAATGATTTCAGGCTGGTGCCGCTCCAGGCACCCTCGGTTAAAAGGTCATGTGTCCGCCCCATGGCGCCTAACCTGCCCAGGAACGCGTCGACGAAGCCCTGGTCAGAGGATTGCCCGCGCGACATGCGCATGGCGAGCGAGCTGATCGTCGCCAGTATATTCTTCACACGGTGCTGGAGCTCGTTCATCAGGAACTGTTGCCGCGCTTCCGCGTTTTTGTGCAGCGAAATATCGACCATCGCCGAGACCGCACCGCGGATCTTGCCGTTGTCGGCAAACAGCGGAGTGGCCGATATCATGATGTGGACACTCCGGCCCCGTTCGTTTCTGAGCAACCCCTGCCAGTTTGACACTGTCTCACCGCCGCGCATCGCGCGCTCCAACGGCTGTCGCTCCCGCGGCAGCTCCTCGCCGCCCTCGAACAGGCGAAACGGCATGACTGCGGTTTGCAGGCCCCTGTGGCGCTCTTCCGCGCCGAGCAGGCGGGCGCCGTAAGCGTTGATCATCGCGGCGGGTGCTGCGTCGCATTGGGCGATCATCACCCCGACCGGGATCAGATCGAGGGTGGTCTCCAGCTCGTCGATCCGTGCCCGCAGATCATGGGCAAGTTCCTCGATGCGGGCCTCGGCGACGGAAATGCGCGTAACGTCGGTGAAAGTCATCACCACGCCGTTGATGACGTTGTCGGCGGTTCTGTAGGGCAGCATCCGCATCATGTAGCGGATGTCGTTCTCATTGCTTTTGACCGGTCGCTCGGACGTGCCGAGCGTCCGCAGAACCCGTTCGGCGTCATCCTGAATGGTGTCCAGATCGAAACGGGAGCGGACGTGCATGATGGGGCGGCCGACATCGCTTTCGACCAGCCAGAACACATCCTTGGCAGCCGGGGTAAAACTTTTGACGGTGAGTGTCCGATCAAGGAATATGGTCGCGATCTGCGTGCTTTCGAGCAGGTTGCTCATATCGTTGTTGGCACGGCTTAGTTCTTCGACCCTGGCGTTAAGCTCGGCATTAACTGTCTGCAGTTCCTCATTGATGGACTGCAACTCTTCCTTGGAGGTTTCAAGCTCCTCGTTGGCAGATTGCAGCTCTTCGTTGATCGACTGCAATTCCTCGTTGCTGGACTTGAGTTCCTCGTTCGAGGATTCCAGCTCCTCGGTGGTTGCTTGCAGCCGTTCCCTGGTGGAACGCAGCTCCATCTCGAGCTGACGTACGCTGGTTTCCTCGGTGTCTTCGCTTACGGCTGTGTCGGTGTCAACGATCGGCCTGATACCACCGATTTCCTGGAAGACGACCAAATAGGGCATGTCCGCGGGCGTGCCGAAGCGCATCGGCTGCACGTAAAGGTCGATCTCCTGCCGGCCGCCATCGGCCGCTATGCCCACTTTCGGTTGCACGACAAGCTGGCCGCTGCTGATGGCACGGTGGATCGCTGCCCGTAGCTCCAGCCGCAGTCCCGGGCGGGCCATATTGAAAATGTTGGTATCGGGCGCACCGGGCGGCAGCTCGAGGTATTTGCCGGTGCGGCCGGACGATTGCAGCAAGTCGCCTTCGGCGTTGATCACAACGAAAGCAGGGGCAAAATGCTCCAGGAGCTGACGTTCGGCGGTGCCGCGGAGGCTCGGCTCGGTGGCGCGCTGCTGGGGCGCCGAAGGCAACCGGCGGCCCGCCTCCGGCGCGCTCAGCGGGAATTCCGGAATGCGTCGCTCGTGATGCGCCCGGCGGCGGAAGATGCGATGGGTCTTATCGATCGTCGCGAACAGGCGCGAATGACGGGTTACATTCTCGGATGTGCCCAGGAACAGATAGCCGTTTGGGACGAGCGCATAGTGAAACAGTGGGATCACCCTGTCCTGCAGCTCGCTGCTGAGATAGATCAGAAGATTGCGGCAGGAGATCAGGTCAAGTTTTGAGAATGGCGCGTCACGCAGCAGGTTGTGGATAGAAAACAAGCAGATCTCACGCAGTTCGCTGGTGATCCGATAAGTGCCGTCCTCCCGCAGAAAGTAACGCTCGAGCCGCTCCGCCGGGATGTCGCTGGCGATGCTGGCCGGATAGCGTCCAACACGGGCGATATCGAGCGCATGTCCATCGATGTCACTGGCAAAGATTTGCAGCTTCGGCTTTTGGCCAATTGTCGGAGCGAACTCGCGCAGCAGGATGGCAATCGAGTAAGCCTCTTCTCCGGTCGCACATCCGGGGACCCAGACGCGGATGCTGCTGTCGGATCCCTTGTCCTTGAACAGGTCGGGGATCACCTGGTGCTCGAGCGTGGCGAAGGCATGCGGATCGCGAAAGAAATGCGTCACGCCGATCAGCAGGTCCTGAAACAGCAGATTCACTTCGCGGTTGTCACGACGAAGGCGTTCGATGAACACGCCCATATCGTCGATCTGCAGCACGTGCATCCGCCGTTGGACGCGGCGGATGATCGTGCGCTCTTTGTAATTGCTGAAATCATGACCGGTCTGCGTTCGCAGGATCGCAGCGATCTGTTCGAGAGAACCGGCAATGTTGCGCTGCGTACCTTCGCTGACTTCGTGCTGGTTCAAGTGGCTGAAATAATCAGCAAGTTTGGCTGGTATGTCCTGGACACGCAGAACGAAATCCACCAGCCCTGTCGCCACGGCGCTGCGCATCATCCCGTCATATTCGGCTTCCGATTGCGCGAGCGTCAGCCCCCCGGCCTCTTTGATGGCGCGCAGCCCCAGGGTACCATCGCTGCCGGTGCCTGAGAGGATAACGCAGGCGGCGTTTTCGCCTTGGTCGTGAGCGAGTGAGGTGAAGAACTCGTCGATCGGATTGCGCTGCCCGCGCGGGGCGGCCGGAGGTGCAAGGACCAGCCGACCGCCGCGGATGGTCAGCGCGGCGTTGGGTGGAATGACGTATACATGATCGGGATCGACCGCCACGTTATCTTCAATTTGCGCAACCGGGAGCGAAGTGCTGCGCGCCAGCACTTCAGCAAGCACGCTGCCGTGATCAGGATCCAGGTGCTGCACGACCACGAAGGCCATGCCCGAGTCTGGCGCCACGTTTGGGAACAAACGTCGGAGGGCGTCTATCCCACCGGCGGATGCGCCGATGCCGACAATCGGACAGGGCAGCTCCGCCTGGCGTGGTCGCCCCTCCGCCGGCTCAGCAGGTGGGGTTGTTTCGTCCATCTCGTCGGACATCACCTCACATCCTGCTCGCGATTCCAGGTTCCGACTACCCCCGTGTGATCGCGCAGCAGCCGGCGAATGACCTCGGCATCTTCGTCATAACCGCGGGCGCGCTCCAATAAATCCTCGGCCAATGCATCGCGGCTAAGGAGGCGCTCCTGCTGCGCCATGCGCCGTGCCAGGGCGGCGCGTTCCTGATGGGAACGCATCAGGGTCCAGAGCATTTCCTCCGCGCGGTTGGTCTGGGCGTGCAGCACAGCGTCGGCCGTGAAGGCGTGACCGACGTGGCAGCGGTAGCGGAGAAGGCTGCTGTCATCGATTTCCCACAGCGCGCCACCGCACTCTGGGCAAGTGAAACGGGATACTTCACCAAGCTGTTCGTCAGTTTCCATGCCCGGCAGCTCCTGTGCAGCAATCGCCGTTTCCAGCCTGGTCTCGAGCGGGATGAGTGGGGTCTCGCCGGCCCGCTCGCGGGTCAGGCGGGCGAGCAGTCCACCGAGCGCGGCCGTCGGCGCCACGTGGTCGATGTCGACGTGAGCGAGTGCGCTAAGCGGCATGCTGGGATCAGCCGCATCGTCCGGCTGCTGTACGACGGCCATTCCGCCGCATCGTTTGATGGCGAGAAGACCGGCAGTGCCGTCGTTCAGCGCGCCGGAGAGGACGACACCGATGACCCGGCCGCCGAACGTGCAAGCGGCGGACCGAAACAGCGGATCGATCGCCGGTCGTGCGAGGTTTTCACGGGGCCCGCGCCGCAGCAGGATGTGCTGATCGTGCAGCAGCAGGTGCAGGCCAGGCACCGCGACATAGATCCGGCCGGGCTCGATCGGTAGGCCGCTCTTGGCCGCAAGGACCGGTAAAGCGGCGGTACGACCGAGAATGTCCACCAGGCGGCTTGTCGCACCCATGTGCAGCACGACGAACAGGGCGGCTGGAAGGTCGACCGGCAGATCCTCCAGGACTTGTTGCAAGGGCTGCAGCCCGCCGGCTGAGGCTCCGATCACGATGACGTCCCGATGCTGGATCCTGTATTCGGGGATCGCATCAGTCATCGCCGAATTGCCGCCTCAGCAAGCCCGAGGTCGGCCCTCTGCTTCGTTGCTTGGCTGCAAGACTGTGCACGGCGAGGCGGCATCCGATGCCTCCGACCACACCAGCGGCTGACATCTCCTGTAACGAGTGCACAGTGGTGGCGGTTCTGGCGATCACTTTTGTGTGCGAGGCTCTCTCGGGCCTGAAGAAGTCAAAGGAGGCGGTGGTCTGTCGATCAAACCGTGCCCCAGGCGGCGCGCGGCAGCGTAGTTCCTTATTTCTTGTCAGCAACGGCAGACGCCGGCGGACCGCAGGCTCAAGACAGGTCGGGCCAAAGGTGGTGAGCCCCCTGTCCGCCCCACTCCAGCCGCACGTGGGTGACCTGTCACCGGGCCGGCGTATTGCTATTGCAGTCCGAGAAGCCGAGCGCTTCTGCGGGTGGCGTCGGGACGGCGCATGTGGGTTTTGAGGACTCCCGCCCCAGGATGGATGATCGGGACTTGGGGGCGGTCCACCAGGTGAAGGGTCCTCCTCGGTGCACGGTGAGGGCATTGGAATGACGGATGAAGCAAGCGTGCCGGTGCGGGACGTGTTGGTGTGGCTGTCGCGGGTCGATGCCGAGGAGAGCCGGCAGTTGCTGGTCGGTTGCGCGCTGGATGACGGCACCAGCGACGAGGCGGTCCCGATCGTCGCGCTGGACGCCGAGCGCAAGGGCGTGACGCTGCAGGGTGGACGTCGCCTGTTGCTGGCCGGCGTGCGGGACGGCGAGATCATCGATCCACACCCCGACGCGCCTCTGGTCGGCGCAATCGCGGCACAGTGGACACCGGCGGAGCGGGTGGAACGGCAAGAGCGGGCCGAGCTTGCGCACGCCGGTATCGATGCCGACCGGCTCGCCTCCGGCGAGGACCGCCGGGCAGCGCTGGCGTTCTTGCGAATGATCGAGGCAGGGACGTTGCCCGGCCCGGAAGAGCGGCACAGGTTCTATATGGCGCTGAGTGCGACAGGTGAGTCAGGGTTGGCACGGATCGGAGCGCGCGTGTTGGCACAGCTTGCCGACCGGTTCGCCGATGCCGGCGGCGTTCCGGATGACCTCTACTGGCGCCGCACCTGGTTGCTGCGGGCCGGCGGCCAGTTGCGCGAGGCGGTCGCCGTCTCGGACGCGCTGCACATGGGGCAGGTCAAGGAGCAGGGCGCCCGCAAGTTGCTGGCGACGACGCGGGCGGCGGTGTTGCTGGATCTGTTCGACGCCACCCGCGAGGTGAAGTGGTTGGCACTGGCGGATCGTGCGGCCCGGGTCGCCTATGCGCTCGCCCCCGAGGAGGAGGAGGTGAAGGCGGTGTACCGTCGGTTTCAGGCGGTACGAGGGCAGGTGGGGCGCGCCTGACCGTTCTTGTGCCGGCCATGACGAAATGGGCTCCTACCATGCGCGCCTGACGTTGACTCTCGTGGCGCCGTAGGGCGGAACAGCGAAGCGCATTCCGCCGTTGGGACCGTCAGCAACAAGGGCCACTGGATCATATGGCGACGCCTGTCTCACGCGGCGCTACGTGCGCCTCGCGACATCGTTTTCCGGGGTAGTCTCCTGGACGGCGGCATCCGGCAGATCGACATTCTCGTATAACTCGGCAACCGGGACTTCGATCCCGATCTCTGGTATCTGGAGGGTGTCGTCGGCTGTCAGCGCAGTCGCTCGCCAATCCTCATCGCCTGTCGAACGCGCGAAAACGGTCAGGCCAATGCTGGCGTGTTCCAGGATGACATAGCGGCGGATGGATGGAACGGCGCGGTATTCCCGCAGCTTCAGGATGCGGTCGGTGCGGCCGGAGGTTGGGCTGAGGACCTCGAAGACAACGATGGGGTTGTCAACAAGGTGCGATGTCCCCGGGCTTTTTGTGCAAGTCACCACAGCATCCGGATAGCGGACCGCGTCACCGGCGGTGGCCACACCGGCATCAGGTCCGAACGGCGTGCATCCGCTGCCTTTCAGCCGAGCTCTCAAGGCCGCGTGGAGGTTCAAAATGGTGGTGTTGTGGTTCAGGGTTCCGCCGGTCATGGCGACCGGCCAGAAGCCGTCGAACTCGTAGCGGATGTCCTGGGTCTGGGCCCAATCGAAGAACTGCTCGCGCGTCATGCGCCGCTTGCGGATGGCGATGTTCATGGCGGAGGGTATAGCATGGCGAAGGGTGGCAGGATCAATTCTGCCCTACGCCAACCTCGGCAGCACGGTTTCTCCGAACAGCCGCATGGAGGCTTCCGCGGCGGCAAGCGGAATGTCGTTGAAGTTCACCTGCAACGACGCGATTTCGAACTCGCCGATCTGCCGACGATAGGTGGCGACCGTGTCCAGAATGCGCGCGGGCGTGCCCACCCAGGCCGCGCATTTCGCGACCTGCGTCTCGAAGGTCTCGGCCGCCAGGCCGGCGATCACCTTGTCGTACCCCGGATAGTCGGCCGACGAGGCGCCCGCGGTCCAGTCCGATGCTGCATCGACCAGCGAGCGCAGATAACGGTTCAGCGGTTCGCGGGCGATCCGCTCGGCTTCCGCCTGGTCGCGATGGCAGAACATGTGGAACGCGAGCATCACCGTGCCTGGGCCTGGGTGACCTGCGCGCGCACGGGACTCGCGATAGGCGGCGATCAGTTCGGCCATGGCCCCGCCGGCCATCGGGATGGCCATTATCCCGTGGCCCGCGGCACCGGCACGCTCGAATGAGTCGCGCGTCGCCAGCGCGGCGACATAGAACGGCGGGCGGGGACGCTGAGTCGGACGCGGCAGGGACGTCACGTTGCGGAAGCTATGGAAGCGGCCCGTCGAGGAGACGTTCTCCTGTTCCAGCAGCAGCCGCACCTGGTCCATGCCTTCGTCGAACCGGGCGCGGCTTTCGTCAAGTGCCACGCCGAAGCGGGCGAATTCGTGCGGCAGGAAGGCGCGGGCAAAACCGATGTCCAGCCGGCCCTCGCACAGCGCATCCAGCATCGCCAACTCGCCGGCGAGTTTCAGCGGGTTGTTGAAGGCCGGCAGCACGGCCCCGGTCACCAGCCGAGCCCGCCGCGTGACCTGCGCGGCTGCTGCGAGGAAAACGACCGGGTTCGGACTATAGCCGCCATAAGGCTGGAAATAGTGCTCGACCGTGCGGACGTGGCTGTAGTCGTAGCGATCGCACAGAGCGACCAGCCGCAGGGCCTCCTGCCAGTAGTCGCGGGCGGATTTCGTTGCCGGCCCGATATCCGGAAAGAACTGGATGCCGACCTGCATGGTCAGTGAGTACCCGCCAGCTTGTCCATCAGCGCCAACAGCACGCCAAGCACGCCGATGCCAAGCAGGATGGCAAGCTGCCAGAGCGCCTGCGCCACCATCGTCTGATCGAAGTGCATAAAGGTTTCCAGGATCTGGATGGCCGCGATGGCGGCGATGGAGGAGACCAGGCGCAGCTTGACCGCGCCGAAGCCGATGCCGCTGAACCCCGACCGCGTACCGGCGAGCAACGGGCCGATCACCGATTCCCACCCGGCGAACACGACCGTCAGGACAAGGTTGGCGACCAGCGCGATGTCAACAAGCTGCAGCACGCCGAGCATTTCCTCGGTGGCCGAATCGACCAGCAAGGTGCGCAGGCCCTGGGCAAACTTCTGCACGAATTTGATAGCGAGCAGAACGACCGAGGCGAGCAGGCCGACATAGATCGGTGCCATCAACCAGCGGGTGGCGAGGAGTACGCGGCCAAGATTGCGCTCCAGCCGCTCGGCCAAAGCCGGATCGATCAGCGCGCCGGTGCGGTTGTTGAAAGCCACGCTCGGCGTGTCAGGCGGCTTTCGCCATGCCGCGCAGCACGTAGTGCAGGATGCCGCCGTGGCGATAGTACGCGACTTCGTCGAGCGTATCGATCCGGCAGATCACCTGCACCGTGTCAGCCTTGCCATTCGGCCGATGCACAACGAGCGACAGTTCCATGCGCGGGCGAAGATCGTGCAGCCCGGTGATATCGATCAGCTCTTCTCCGGTGATGCCGAGGCGCTTGCGGTCCATCCCCTCCGGGAACACCAGCGGCAACACGCCCATACCGACGAGGTTGGAGCGGTGGATGCGCTCGAAGCTCTCGACGATGACCGCCTTGATGCCGAGCAGCAGGGTGCCCTTGGCGGCCCAGTCGCGTGACGAGCCGGTGCCGTATTCCTTGCCGCCGAACGCGACCAGCGGCACGCCCTCTTTCTTGTAGCGCATCGCCGCGTCGTAGATCGACATTTGCTCGCCGGAAGGCAGGTGCCTGGTGTAACCGCCTTCGACGCCAGGGACCATCTCGTTGCGGATGCGGATGTTGGCGAAGGTGCCGCGCATCATCACTTCGTGGTTGCCGCGGCGCGAGCCGTAACTGTTGAAGTCGGGCTCCCGCACCTGGTGTTCCAGCAGGTACTCGCCGGCCGGCGATGTCTTGCGGATGGAGCCGGCCGGGCTGATGTGGTCGGTGGTGATCGAATCGCCTAGCTCGGCCAGGATGCGTGCACCGACAATGTCGCCGACCGGCGGCAGCTCCATTGTGATGCCCTCGAAATAGGGCGGGTTCTTCACGTAGGTGGAGCCATCGGACCAACGATAGGTCTCGCTCGGTTCGACCTGCACCGCCTGCCACTGCTTTGGTCCCTTGAAAACCTCGCCGTAGCGCTTGAGGAACTGCTCGCGTGCCACATCAGCGCGGATGATGTCGGCGATCTCCTTGTTGGTGGGCCAGATGTCGAGCAGATAGACGGGCTTGCCGTCGCGGCCGGTGCCGAGCGGCGCGGTGGTGATGTCCTCGGTCATCTTGCCGAGCAGCGCATACGCCACCACCAGCGGCGGCGAGGCCAGATAGTTGGCCCGCACGTTCGGATGCACACGGCCTTCGAAATTGCGGTTGCCGGACAGCACCGCGACGGCCACCAGCTTGTTGTCCTCGATCGCGTCGGCGATCGGCGGATCGAGCGGACCGGAATTGCCGATGCAGGTGGTGCAGCCGTAGCCCACCAGGCCGAAGCCCAGCGCGTCGAGATCGGCCTGCAGACCGGACTTCTCCAGATATTCCGTCACCACCTGCGAGCCCGGCGCCAGCGAGGTTTTCACCCACGGCTTGGGGGTCAGGCCCTTCTCCCGCGCCTTCCGGGCCAGCAGCCCCGCGGCAACCAGCACCGACGGATTCGACGTATTGGTGCACGAGGTGATGGCGGCGATCACCACATCGCCATGGGTCAGGTCGTAGTTGCGCCCCTCAACCTTGGCCTTCGCACCCACGTCGTTGGCAGGTACGCCGAGGCTTTTCGTCAGCTCCGCCTTGAAGGCGGAGGCAGCGTCCTTGAGGTTCACCCGATCCTGCGGCCGTTTCGGCCCTGCAAGGCTGGGCTGCACAGTGGACAGATCGAGTTCCAGCGTGTCGCTGAACACCGGGTCGGGCCCGCCGCTCTCGCGGAACATGCCCTGCGCCTTGGTGTACGCCTCGACCAGGGCGATCCGGTGCGGGTCGCGCCCGGTGAGGCGGAGGTAATCAAGGGCGACGCGATCGACCGGGAAGAAGCCGCAGGTGGCGCCGTATTCGGGCGACATGTTGCCGATCGTGGCCCGGTCTGCGACGGTCAGCTCATCGAGGCCGGGGCCGAAGAACTCGACGAACTTGCCGACTGCCCCCTTGCGCCGGATCATCTGCGTCACCGTCAGCACGAGGTCGGTTGCAGTCGCGCCCTCGGGCAGTTTGCCGGTCAGCTTGAAGCCGATCACGTCGGGGATCAGCATGGCGATCGGCTGACCCAGCATTGCCGCTTCCGCCTCGATCCCGCCGACGCCCCAGCCCAGGATGCCAAGCCCATTGACCATCGTGGTGTGGCTGTCGGTGCCGTAAAGAGTGTCGGGATAGACAAAGGTCTCGCCCTTCGAGTCCTTGTCCGAGTCCTTATCCGAGTCCTTGTCCCCTGGGGCGGTCCACACGCACTGGCCGAGATATTCCAGGTTCACCTGATGGCAGATGCCGGTGCCGGGCGGCACCACGCGGAAATCGGCGAAGGCGCCCTGGCCCCACTTGAGGAAGCGGTAACGCTCACCGTTGCGCTCGAACTCGATATCGACGTTCTTCTGCAAGGCGTCGGGCCGGGCATACACATCGACCATCACCGAGTGATCGATCACCAGATCGACGGGGATCAGCGGATTGACCTTCTCGGGGTTGCCGCCCAGCCGGGTGATGCCGTCGCGCATGGCGGCGAGATCGACCACCGCGGGCACGCCGGTGAAGTCCTGCATCAGGATGCGCGCCGGGCGGAACGGCACTTCCTTGTCCGAATGGGCGTTGGCGAGCCAGCCGGCGACGGCGCGGGCGTCATCGACCTTGTACGTCGCCCCGTTCTCGAAACGGAGGATGTTCTCCAGCAGCACCTTCAGGCTGACCGGCAGGCGGGAGAGGTCGCCGCCGAGCTGCTTTGCCACCTCCGGGATCGAGAAATACTCGTAACGCTTTCCCTCGACCGTGAGAGTGCGGCGGCTGTTGAGGCTGTCCTGTCCGATCGATGTCATCGTCCGTTCGTCCCCGATTGGAAGGACGCCTTCTTGTTGTGTGATGCGGCGCGCCGTGGTTTAGGGCAGAGGCCGCCACAGAAATGGTCGCTGGCGGCGCGGCTTAAACCACACCGTCCGGGGATCGTCCACACGACCCCCGCGACGCGATGATCCGGCCAACGGCAGGTGGTGGCAGGGCGTGTTGCAGGTGGAGGGGTTGGCGGCGTTCCGGGGCGGACGGCTGGTGTTTCGCGACCTCGGCTTTACCGTGCCGGCCGGCAGCGCGCTGGTCCTGACCGGGCCGAACGGGGCCGGCAAATCGACGCTGTTGCGATTGCTGGCCGGATTGTTGCCGCCGGCGGCGGGGCAGGTGCTGTGGCAGGGAGAGGACGCGCTGGCCGATCTGCCGCTGCACGCGCGGCGGATCGCCTATGTCGGGCACCAGGATGCGGTGAAACCGGGGCTGAGCGCGGCGGAGAACCTGGCTTTTGCCGCCCGGATCGGACAGGTGGCGGTGGGCGTCGGGCTGGGGGCCATGGGGCTGTCGGCGTTGGCCGACCTGCCGGCGAGGATGTTGTCGGCTGGACAGCGGCGGCGGCTCGCGCTGGCTCGGCTTGCGCTGTCCCCAGCGCCGCTGTGGCTGGTCGATGAACCGACTCTCGGGCTGGATGCGCGTGCGGTCGAATTGTTCGGAGCGCTGGTATCTGAGCACCGCGCACGCGGCGGACTGGTCGTGGCGGCGACGCATGCGGCGCTGCCGCTGGCGGGAGCGGCGGAGTTTCGGCTCGGATGAGGCGGTTCGGCGCCGTGCTGGCCCGCGAGCTGCGTCTTTCCCTGCGCCACGCCGGCGACACGGTGGCGGCGCTGCTGTTCTTTCTGCTGGTCGCGGCGCTGTTCCCGCTGGCGGTCGGGCCGGGGCCGGAAGTACTGGGGCGGATCGCGCCGGGCATCGTCTGGGTGGCGGCGCTGCTGGCCGCGCTGCTGCCACTCGACCGGCTGTTCGGCGCGGATTTCGAGGACGGCTCGCTGGACCTGTTGCTGCTGTGCGGTCTGCCGGCGGCCGGCGTGGCCGGAGCCAAGGCGGCCGCGCATTGGCTGGTGACGGGGCTGCCGCTGTTGATCGCGGCCGGCCCGCTGGCCGAGATGCTGCGCCTGCCGGAGGTGGCGTTGCCCGCTTTGCTGGCCGGGCTGGTGCCGGGGACAGTGCTGCTGTCGCTGCTCGGCACCACCGGGGCGGCGATCGTGCTGGGGGCGCGGCGAGGTGGCGTGCTGCTGCCGCTCCTGGTGCTGCCGCTGTCGGTCCCGGTGCTGATCTTCGGGGCGGCCGCTGCCGCCGCGGCGGCTGACGGCGTGAGCCCCAAATCCGACCTTTTGCTGTTGGCTGCGTTGTTGGCCGGGGCTCTGCCTCTTTGTCCGATCGCCACCGGCGCTGCCCTGCGCGCGGCGGAATGATCGCGGTCCGCGTCACGTCACGGCCGCCCTTGTACGCCTGCTGTAGCACCCCAACACTGAGCGCACGGATATGACCGGGCGGTCCGGCCGCCGTCGGGCCCAACTTGGTTTCGCTGTCGGTATCGCATCGATGCGTACGTACGCGGGCATGTTACGTGGCATCGGCCCTGGCTCTTCCGCGATTGCGGGATCTTCGGTATTGCGGTTTCAGTTTGCCGTTAACGGTCTATCGCGTTTATTAGGAGGGGCGAGCTCGGATGAGCCTCGTCGTGGCGTTCCAGCGGTCGGCGCCGATTTGAGAGGGGGAATTTTCCCGGGCGATGCGTTCCCTGCTCCTGCTTGTCGAGATGGTGGCCCTGTTGCCGGTCTCGCTGATGTATCCGTTCGTCGGCATTCTGCTCTTCGACTGGATCAGCTTCATGAACCCCCAACAGATCTCCTGGGGGTTCGCCAGTTCGCTTCCCTGGGCGCTGATCGCTTTCGTCTTCACGATGGCAGGATGGATACTCAGCCCGGCCGAGCCGAAACGGATCGCGGTGACGCCCCTGACCGTGCTGATCGTGCTGTTTGTGATCGGCATTACGGTGAATCTCCCGTTCTCGCTCGCGCCGGCTGCATACGCGTACGATGCCTGGTTGCGGACAGCAAAGATATTCCTTTTCCTGATTGTCACGGCGTCCCTGCTCACCGACAAGCATCGCATCGACGCCATGATCTGGCTGATTATCATCAGCATTGGGTACTACATCCTGGATCAGGGCGGCATCAGCGTCATTA
>Ga0335074_10007647_pt1 | contig 14989 bp, 12 predicted proteins | sample Lox_Sample_23_FD_206715 | JGI IMG/M metagenome (GOLD analysis project Ga0335074, IMG submission 206715) | Soil microbial communities from Loxahatchee National Wildlife Refuge, Florida, United States - Lox_Sample_2.3 | ecosystem: Environmental > Terrestrial > Soil > Wetlands | place: USA...
TTGCCGGATCCAATATGAGCGGTACGGACTTCAGCCACTCCAATCTGCAAGGCGCCGACTTCAGTGGTGCCAATCTGAGCGGCTCGGACTTCGAAGACGCGGATCTGCGCAACGCCTCGTTCGTCGGCGCGAACCTAACCGGCGCAAACCTCGACCACGCCAAGCTCGACGGTGCGAATCTCGATCGAGCGAATTTGAGCGGCGCCGAGATCGATGCACGCGCGCTTTCGCCGGTGCAGATTCGCGCGTACCTTCCGCACTGCCGGGGTTGCGACCTCAGCGGCGCAGACCTCGGCGGCATGGACCTCTCCGGCGTGCACTTGATCGGCGTCGATCTGAGCAAGGCCAATCTGCGTGGAGCAAACCTCAGTCATGCGGTCTTCAGCGGGGTCGATTTCTCCGGCGCGGATCTCCGTGGGGCGCGCACCGACGGAACCCAATTCATCGGATGTGACTTCTCCGGAGCGCAGCTCGGCAATCCCTAGCTAGTCTTCATACCTCACGCGGACCATGGGCGAGCACCGTCCCGGGCATCCGTTTGTCTGAATAAGGAAAGGCATCCGGCCATCATGATGTCACTCATGCGGAACCTCGGACTCGCAGCGGCGCTTCTCGTCGCCGCTATGAGCGCTGCTGCGGCGCAGACGACCTCGCTTCCGAGCCGTTGCGTCGGCTGCAATCTCTCCAACGTGAACCTGCACGGCGCGAACTTACGAGGCGTCGACTACGTGGGTACGAATCTGCGCGGAAGCGACCTGAGCGGTGCCGATTTGCGCGACGCTCGTTTGACGGGTGCCAACCTCGAAGGTGCCGATCTGCGCGGAGCGGACTTGCGCGGTGCGAAGATCGTCGGCACGAACTTTCGTGGAGCCCGGCTCGCCGGCGCGCGGGTCGATGGTGCTTCGTTCACGGGTGCGAACTTGCACGGCCTCGATCTGCACGGCATGAATCTCACCGGCGCAGGTTTCATCGGGGCCGATTTCGGCGACGCCAATCTGAGCGGTGCGCGATTCGATGGGGACGCGCTGGCCGGCGCCGATATGCAAGACGCCGATCTCGACGGGGCGTCGCTGCGCAACGCATGGGTCTGTTCGCACAACACCGAGCGCGTCAACGGCGTGACCTACGAACGCGACGTCGAGTGCCTCGATCTGCGCGGCGCTTCGGTGCGGGGTGCAATCTTCACCGGCGCACAGCTGTGCGATCGTCACGATGGTGAGCGCAGCTGCTCGGCGATCGATGCAGCGACGCTGCGAGACGCATCGCACAACGCTCTCGACGGAGCGGCGCTGTGATCGCAGCGGTGCTCGCCCTGCTCGGAGCTTTTGCGATGCCCACGGCGCCGCCTGGAACGCATCTCACGTTACCGTGGGACGTCGACCATGCCCGTCCGGCGCAGGAGAAGACGGACGTCTACGTTTATACCGACGGAAAGTTTCTGTACGTACGTTTCGACGCGCAGCAGAGTTCCCCGATCGTCGCGACGCAGCACTCCGACGATACGATTACCGGTGGGAGCAACATCAACGGCGGCATCGCGTGGAGCGACGACGCCGTCTGGGTCGACTTGTGGCCGACCGGGCCGGCCGGGTTCCAGTATCAGTTCGAGTCGAATCCCATCGGCGCGCACAACGAAGCCTCGACCGAGAACGTGAGCTTTGCGCCGCACTGGGTGTCGAAAGGGGAGATCACCCACGACGGCTACACGGTGTCGATGGCGATCCCGCTGGCCGTCATCCACGGTGCGCACGCCGGAACGTGGCGCCTGCAGTTCGTGCGCTACGTCCGGACGACCGGAGACCTCGACGTGTGGTCGTACGACCCGGCGCAGCAGAATCCCGACGATGCCGCCCGCGCCGGCAGCGCGACCTTCGCGCAGATCGCGAAGCAGCCGCTCAGCCCGCGCGTCACACCGTATGTACTCGCCGAGGGAGCGAGCCGTACGATCGGCGGCAGCACCTCGCGTGTCGGCATGGATTTCTCCATCCCGGTCGCGCAAACGGCCTCGTTCTACGGCACGTTCCACCCCGATTACTCGAACGTGGAACTCGACCAAGTGTCGATCTCGCCGACCGTCTTCCAGCGAACCTACAGTGAAGTGCGGCCGTTCTTCACGCAGGCGGCGCCGTTCTTCGACAATTTCAACTGCAACGTGTGCAACGGCTACCGAACGACACTCTACACCTACGCAATCCCGACGCCGCGTGAAGGCTACGCGTTCGAGGGCCGCAACGGTGAATTCGGATTGGCGGCCTTCGATGCAATCGGCGACGATCGGACCGACGGGGCTGCAGCGCTCGACTACACCTCGCCTGACACCCATTGGGGCGGATCCTTCCAGCACGTGCTCACCGACCTGCCGGGACTCACCGACGCAACGAACATGGGCGGCGTCAATTGGTGGAACGGTAAGTATCTGAGCTTCTACGTCAACGACGCGATCGAATCAGGGACGCTCGTTACCGATCCGTCGCAAGGCCAATGGGTCGACGCCGGCGGCGGCTGGGGCAACCAGCATTTCGCGCTCTACGGTTCGATGCGCAAAGTCGGCGACCAGTTCGATCCGGTCGACGGCTTCGACGCGCATCCCGGGATCGCCGGGTACGGCCTCTACACGGCGCGCATTTGGACGTTCGCGCCGAGTGACAAGCTGATCTCTGCGGGCGTCAGCCTCTTCATGGACCGCTATCAGGGCGTGCAATACGGTCAAGCGCAGAGCGATAGTAGCGTTCTGCTGGACGTGCTCACGAAGAGCACCTGGGATCTGCAGCTCTACTCCGGTTCGGACTATTGGCGTTTCGGGCAGACGCTGACGCCGGTCTCACAAGGCGGCGGCTTCAGCTTGACGTTCCACAGCGGTACGCAGAACAACACCGGCAACTTCCCCTCGCACGGCTCGTCGGCAACACCGACGACGATCCAATACTATACCGGACGCTACGGCCTCGGGCGGCTCGACACGTGGTATCGCTCGACCACGATGCGCGCCGGCGAGCGCGGCTCTCTCACCTTTGCGGTGGACGACACCGCGCAATCGATGCCGGACGGGCAATCCGACAACGTGCAGTGGTTCAACAGCGTCAGCTACAGCTATCAGATCGATCGGAGCTCGTCGTTTGCAGTCGGCGTGCGTAAGATCGTCGGCTTCGCACCGGAGCCCAACGGTGGCGGCAATTGCATCGGCACGTGCACGAATATCTCGCTCGCGTATCATCTACGCCTGCAGCGCTACGAGTTCTATGCTGCGTACGGCGATCCGAATACGCTGACGACCGTCCCGCAAGCGATCTTCAAGATCATCTTCTACGCAGGGGCACAGAAGGGGACCTAAACGCGGTCGCGCCGATCGATGCGGTGCTCGAGCACTGGCCGACGGGGCGCGTCTCTTTGCCAAACGGCAGCGTCGTGTCGAGGATCCAGCAGCTCTTGTTCAGCGAACAGTAGCACAGTCGAAAATCGACCTTATGAGGCACGATCGCCGCCATCGGTGCTCCGGGAAGGTTCAGCCTCATCAGCGTGACGACGTCGCCGGGACGCAACGTCGAGCCCGGGGCGAGGCTGGCGGTTTCCATCGATCCCGGAAAGGGCTTGCCCGCGAGAATCCTCTGCTGGATGCTTTCGAAATACGCTCGAACCGAATGCTCCGCGAGAATCGCCTTGAAGTAGGCGTCCCAGCTCGGAGCGCCCTTGCCGTCGACGATGAGTTCGGCGGATTGAATCAAGGCCGGTCCGACGCCGTCGTTGGTTATCTGGGCAGCGATGCTCGTTGGGCTTACGGTTACGTCGGATGACAGATACGGCCAGATCGTCGCCGCATACTGCTGCCCGATGATGCGCGTTTGGTAGAGCAGCGTGAGCGAGGTCAGTACGCTGACGAGCAGCGCAAAGATCGCAATGAAGAAATCGAGGCGAAACTCCCTCTGGTTCACGCAAGGACGAGTTCGTCGGCTGCATCGCCGGCCCTACGCAGAGCCTCGCGGATCATCTCGTCCTGGATCTCCTTGACGGCCCAGCGCGCCTGCGCCTGCGGCGAGAGCTTGTCGATCGGGTCGAAGTAGACGAAGGCGCGATTCTTCTTGACCGCCGGCGCGGTGTAGACGCAGATCCCGTTCTCGCGATCGTAGTAGTCGAAGGAGTGGATGTCGCGCTTGCCGCCGCCGCCCGGGGCATCGCAGATGAAGAGCGGCGTGTTGAAGCCGGCCGTCGCGCCACGCACGAACTTCTCGATCTCGATCGAGGTCTGCACGGTGGTACGCAGCTCTTCGACCCCTTTGACCATGTCGTGCATGTAGACGTAATAGGGATGCACGTTGACGTATTCCAAGCGCTTGACCAGCAAAGCCATGCGCTCGGGCGTGTCGTTGACGCCGCGAATGAGCACCGACTGATTGCGCACGTAGATGCCGCGCTCGAAGAGCAGCCTCATCGCCTTCTGCGTGATCCACGTGATCTCTTCGGGGGCGTTGAAGTGCGTGTGCAGCACGACGTCCTTGCCCATCGCGCGGCCGCGTTCGACCACCGCGGCGAGCGCGTCGAGCCACGCCGCGTCGGTCATCAGCTTCATCGGCATGATCGCCGGGCCTTTGGTCGCGAAGCGCATGCGGCGCACGTGCGGAATATCGAGCAACGCGTTGCCGATGAGCGCGATGTTCTTCGGCGGAAGCTGGTAGGCGTCGCCGCCCGAGATCACGATGTCTTCGAGCTCCGGCCGCTCGCTGATGTATTTGAACGCGTCTTCCCACTGCTTGGGCGTCTTGGCGAGCGCGACCTTATCGACGTTCTCGGTATCCGGACCGATCGCGTAACTACGCGTGCAGAAGCGGCAATACACGGGGCACGTGTTCAGCGGCAGGAAGAGCGCCTTGTCGACGTAGCGATGCACGAGGCCCGGAACCGGGGAGTCGGCCTGCTCGTGCAACGAGTCGAGCGTAAGACGCGGATGGTCGGGCAAGAGCGCCGAGGCGAGCGGAATGAATTGGCGACGGATCGGATCGTTGACCGGATCGTTCCAGTCGATGAGCGCGAGCGCGTAGGGCGAGACGCGCACCGCCATCGGCGCGCGCTCGAACCCGGCTTGCGCGTCGGCGAAGAAATCGCTCGTGCACAGGTCCTTGATCGCCTCGAGCAGTTCTTGCGGGGTCTTCACGGCGTGCTTTTGCTGCCAGAGGTGATCGAGGAACGTCGGCTCGTCGATCTCGCGATACGCGGGGACGTGGCGCCAAAACTCGCCGTCGCGCAGGCGCTGGTAGTCGAAGTACGATTCCGAAACGGGCGGCTTGAGGTGCGCGATCTCGCTCATGCTAGGTCTTCCTTGGCTGCATACCGGTCGTTGAAGTAGGTGTGAATCGGCGGATGGTCGCGCAGCGTCTGCAGCGCGGTCTGCGCGTGGCCGCGCGCATACCCGTTTCCGACGATCATCGTGACGTCTTTACCCACGCCTTCGGCGCCGAGCGCCGCCGCCGAGAACGACGTGGACATCGAGAAGAAGTAGACGGTGCCGCCGTCTTTGGTGCAGAGAATCGACGCGAGCTCGGTGTTCGGTACGTTGACGCAGTTGATCGTTACGTCCGCGAGCTGCGGCGCGATCGCCGCGATGCGTTCGGCTACCTCGAGGGTATTGCAAGCGTCGCACGCGACGAAGGCGTCGACGTAGCCATGACGGTTGAGCAACACGGCGGACGGCGTCGCGTCGGAGGGCGCAACGCCGATCACACGGCCGCTGCGCCCTACGCACTTCTTCGCTTGCGCGCAGGCGAGCATGCCGCTCTTGCCGTCGGCGCCGACGATGACGACCGTCTGCCCGGGCGCGCACAGGCGCTGCACCTGTGCCGGTGCTCCGGCGACGTCGAGCACGGCGAGGGCGACGTTTTCGTCGATGTCGTCCGGGAGCTCGGCCCAGAGGCCGGACGCGAAGAGGACGGCCGTACCGCGAACCCAGATCCGCCCGGTGCTCACGCAGACGCGTTCGATCGCATCGACGCGCAGCGGCGTGAGCGTCAGCGAGACGAGCGACGCGATACGCATGCCCGTCGTGCGCGCGCGGCCGATGAACATGCCGCCGCTGCCCGTGACCGGGTTGTGCATTTTCCCGCGCTCGCGTACGATGCCGAGCACGTGCTCGGCGATGCGCGCTGCGTCGCCGGCGCAGGCGTCGGCGATCTGTTTGAACGACGCCGAATCGATGTTCAGCACGTCGACGTCGCAGAGCAGCTCGCCTTCGTACGGCGTCGGGTCATTGTCGAGCTTCCACGCCGTTTGCGGCATCGCACCGGGCGGATCGATCACGCGATGGATGCCGAGCGGATGTGCGCGGCCCGAGGTGATGCTCACGAGCGCACCGCGATGCCCGTGCGCTCGAACGGCGTCGAGAGCACGATCGTGGTCTTGGTGCGAGCCATGCCGGGAATCGCTTTCAGTCGCGAGAGCAATTCGTCGAGATGTTGCGTCGAGCGCGTGATGACTTTGCAGACGAACGACTCTTCGCCCGCGACCGAGTGCACCTCGCAGACCTCGGGCATCTCGCCGAGCGCGCTCGTGAACGCTTCGTATCCCGCATCGGGCATCGTATAGCAGCTCACGAACGCGATGAGCTCGAGGCCGAGGCTGCGTCCGTCGAGTTGCGCGCTGTAGCCGCGGATGTGGCCTCGCGACTCGAGACGCTTCACGCGATCGTGGACGGCCGGCGCCTTGAGCCCGACCAACGTGCCCAGCTCGGCGAAGGTCGACCGTCCGTTGCGCTGAAGAGCCTCCAGCAACGCTAGGTCGAGGCTGTCGAGGTCGTCCGCTGCAATCATCATGTTCGCCACAATCGCATTTCTTGCCAGGTGATGTTCGGCGTTTTGACTATAGCACCAGTGATCCGTTCAGTCTACGCCCTGACCCTTCTGTGCGCCATTCTCGCCGGATGCACCCGTGCCGGACGCCTGCCTGCTCCACAGGCCGGCGTCGTACGCTTCAACTTGGCCGCCGATCCGACGACGCTGGACCCCCTCTTCATGCACCCCGACGCCTCGCTGGCCGAAGCGCAGGTCGCCCGTTTGGTCTACGAACCGTTCATCGACTTGGATGCGCACGGCTCCCCGGTTCCGGTGCTTCTGCGGCGCATTCCTAGCCGGGCGAACGGCGATCTTTCGGCCGATGGGCGCACGATCGTCTACCGGCTGCGTCCGAATCTGCGCTGGAGCGACGGCGTAGCGCTCACCGGCGCCGATGTGCTGTACACGCTGCGACAGATCCTCAATCCGAAAAACCCGGTGCGCTCGCTCGAGGGATACGACCTCATCGACCGCGCGGTCGCGCCCGACGCGCATACCGTCGTACTGCACCTGCGCCGAGCCTGGGCGCCGGCGGTACTGACGTACTTTTCGTACGGCGCGACGCCGCAAGTCGTACTGCCTGCGCACGTACCGCTCGCGCGGGTGCCGTTCGTCGGCGACGGCCCGTACGACTTCGTGCGCTGGAATCGCGGTGAGTCGCTCACCTACGTAGCGAACGCGCTGTACTGGCGTGGAAGACCGCAGACGGCTCATCTCGACGTGGGTATCGTGCCCGATCCTTCGACCAATCTGCTTTTGCTGCAGTCGGGCGCGCTGGATTGGAATCTCATCGCACCGGCGCAGGAGAAGATCGCGGTCCGCGATCCGCACGTGCGTCTCTACGCCACGCCGACGGCGGTCGTTGCGGCGCTCGTCTTCAATACGAAGCGCTCACCGCTGCGCGACGTGCGCGTGCGACGCGCCCTCGCCATGTCGATCGACCGTAACGAGATCAGCGCGAAGATCACGCTTGACGCGTATCCGGTCACGAACATGCTGCAGCCGCAGTTTTCGTGGGCGTACGATCCGTCGATCCGCGAACCCGGCTACGACCCGCGCAGGGCCGATGCGTTGCTCGACGCCGCGGGGTACCGGCGCGGGCGTAACGGGATGCGCACGCTCCACCTCACCTACGTGCAATTTCCCGAGTCGGTAACCGGCGTGCACGTCGCCGAGGCGGTGCAGGCGATGCTGAAGCAGCGTGGCATCGACGTCGCCGTCGAGAGCATCAGCAACGCGCAGTTGTTTCTACCGGTCACCGGAATTCTTGCCACCGGGCGCTTCGATCTGGCCTACGTGCCGTTCACGATGGGAGCCGATCCCGACGACAGCGACGTGCTCGCCTGCGGCGCGCCGTCGAACTACATGCACTGGTGCGATCCGCAGGTCGACGCGCTCGAGCATTCGGCGCTGGGGAGCGTCTCACAAGCGGGGCGCAAGCAGCTCTATGCCGCGATCGCGCGGCGGGTAGCCGAGCAAGTGCCGCTGCTCTACCTTTTCAACGCGCGCTACGTGTACGCGTACCGCGAACGGCTGCGCAACTTTACGCCGAACGCTTTCTTACCGACCTGGAACGCGTGGGAGTGGAAGACATGAAGGAGCCCGAGCGCATCTGCATCGTCGCCGTCCATGGCGTCGCTCCGCATCCGCGCTACGAGTTTCAAGATCAAGTCGCGGGCGATTTGTGTTCCCGGTTGAACGAACGCGACGGCGGTACGGCGTGGTCGCTCGAGGTCGTCAATCCGAGCGGCGTCCTGCAGCCGGGTACCGACGATCCGCTGCCGACGACGACGCGCGTGCAGCGCGACGACGCCTGCTACGACGTGATCGAAGCGTATTGGAGCCCGATCGACAAGGGCGCGACCAATTGGTTCTTGGTGCTCCAGTGGATCGCGCGCTCGGTCTTCGCTCCCTTCAACACGACCGCGCGCATTCACGCGCCGTTCTGGAAGCAGTTCTTCGATTTCGGCTTCATCGGCGGCGCGCTGTTGATCAGTTTCGGGTTGTTCGCGCTCTCGCTCGTGATGGTGTGGCAGTCGGCGCAGCGCATTCTCACGATCACCGGGCTAGCCGGAACGTCGACGTTCGGCCAAGCGTTCGACGCGCTCAATGCGCCCGTCACCTCGCCCGGCGGCCAGCCCGTGCAAGTTGTCGTGTGGCTGATCGTCGGCATCGCCGGTGCGTTTCTTGTCGGTCAGGCGCTGGCGGCGATCTACAAGACGTGGTTGCAGCGCGGCGCGCTGGCCGAGCACCCCGCGTCGATCTGGCACCGGACGCTCGCGATCGTGATCCTGCTTGCGATCGGAGGCGGATTGATCTTCGGCATGGCGGTTGCGAAGTTCCGGACGCACCAGTCGATGGGCTGGTCGGGCGTGCTGTTTCTCACGCTGATCTTCATTGCGTTCAACATCGGTTACGCGTTGCTGATCGACTTCATCGTAGACTTTTTCGGCGACGTCGAGATCTACACGACGCGCGACGAGAATGACGCGCGATTCTTCGGGCTGCGCGACGCGATTCTGGATACGGCGGTCACGGCGATCATGCGCGCGGTGACGCCCGCGCGCAACGGAGGAAACGAGTACGATCGCGTGATCGTGCTTGCCCACAGCCTCGGCGCGACGATCGCAACGGATGCGATCACGCGGCTGAAGCAGGCGTGCGAGCAAGGCGCGCTCACGCACGAACAGTTTGCGAAAGTGCGCGCGTTCATCATGCTCGGCTCGTCGCTCGAGAAGACGCGCTACTTTTTCGAGGTCGCCGGGGCGACGCCGTCGGTCTCCTACGAAGAATGGCGTGGTAAGGCGTACGAAAAGCTCTTTAGCGCGGACCGTGACGTGCTGGCCAAGCCGTCGAGCGAGCGGATTTTCTGGATCAACTATTGGTACTTCGAGGATCCGATCTGCAACGAGATTCAAACGTACGAAGACGTTTGCCGCAACGAACGAGGCAGCCGCCACGTAAGCCTATTGCATCCGCTCATCCACTCGGATTACCTCGACGATCCATGGTTCTGGTTCTCGAGCGACGGTCATATAGGCGCACTCGACGTCATAACGAACGGAAAGTATCCATGAACGATTCCAGCCACCTCACGACGCGCACGGGATTCTTGGCCGCAGGACTTGGCGGCGCGATGCTCGCGGCGGCGGCCCCGGCGGCCGCCTTGACCGGCCTGCACGATCTGGAGGGCGTGCTGCACAGAAGCACGCGCCACAAGCAGGTCATTGCCGCGGTAAAGATCGATCAAGGCACACCGCTGCGCCACGCCGTGAACGCGCTCAACGCCTTCGAATACGCCTACGGGGAAGGGCCCGGCTCGCTGCACGTCGCGTGCGTGCTCTACGGCCCGGCCTTGTTCTTCGCGGCGAACGATCGTTTGTGGGGCGATTATCACCTCTTCGACGTGCTCAACCAAGCCCAGGACGGATTGCCGCTCATGCTGCACACGCCGGAAAATCCGTTCCTGCGGCCCGTTGCCTCGGCCCGCCGTGACGACGCATCGGTTGAGACGCTGATGCGTAGAGGCGTAACGTTTCTGGTCTGCAACAACGCGCTGACCGCCATTACGCGAACGATCGCGCAAAACCAACACGCCGACGAGCGCGGCGTTTACGAGGACTTCTTGCGAAATCTCGTACCCGGGGCCCTCGTCGTGCCGGCTGGGGTTGCTGCGATCATTCTCGCCCAGGAGGCCGGATATACGTTCCTTGGCGGCTGACGCGATTGACCGTCACGCCCGTCGATGAAACCGTGATCGAGATCGTAGCGCTGTTCTCGTCGCTGTCGGTCACGGTCGCCGTGCAGCTGCCGGTTTCGGCACCGCCGTCGACCGTAAACGTCGTGGCGGCTCCCGCGGATGCTGGTGTCGCCGTGGCGCTCGCCGTTCCGTTCGAGAACTGCGCGACGAACGCATCCGATGCCGGCGATTGCCCGCTCGGATTTTCCGTGCAGGTCATCGTCGCATCGAACGCGCCGGCGTAGTCCGTTTCTGAGACGCTGAACGGCATCGGCGTGGGATTGGTGGCATCGAAGAGCAGCGATGCCGGCGATGCGACCGGCGTCGCTTCCGTTCCCGTGTAGAGCGCGAACGTGATCGGCGCGCCGGCGGCGATCGTCAGTTGCGTGTCGACAGAAGCGAACGCAACGCTGCCGCTGCTAGCCGTTTGCGGACCGGCGAACGGCGCGGTCCACGTCCCACTGCCCGAGACTTCGGCGAGCGAGTACGCGGTGCCCGACGCGATGCTCGACGACGTGAACGTAAAGGCGGGCGACGCGGAGAGCGTAACCGTCGACGTACTGCTGAGCGTGACGTACAGCACGACGTTTACACTCGAGGTCAGGTCGCGCTTGGCTTTGAACGCCGTGACGCCGCCCGGCGCCGACGTGCTGAGTGATTCGGTGACCGTGACCGCCGCGTTCGCGCTCGGGGCGCTGCCGGTCACGGTGATACCCGACGTTGCGAGCGTCGGTAGCGTCGTGCTGCCGGACGTGGATGTCGTGAACGTGCCGCTCGACGGGATCGCCGCGGGTACGGTGAAATATTGCGGCGACGCGCACGCGGTGATCGCGGCGACAAACGTAAGCAGCAGTCCTGCACGGAGCGCCACCGGTCGATGGGTGAATCTCATCTGAAGCGCTCCTTACTCGACGGTGACGGAGATCGGCTGCGTCACCGTTCCGGCCTTCGTGTCATAGAGGTAGAACGTGCACGTTCCGGCAGTGGCACCCGCGCTGATCGTGAAGCTCTCTTGCCAGGTCGAGGTGCTGATACTGCTGCTGGGCGCGACCGTCGCGAGCGGCGCTCCCGAGCCGTTGTTGCAGTCTTCGTCGCCGGCCCCGTAGGCCGACTCGGCATCCATGCCGCTGCGGGCGCCTTCGTCGGTCCCGGTAACGGTGGCCGTTCCGCTCGCCGCGACGCTCGGGAAGCTATACGATGACGCGGCAATCGCGGCAACGTAGTAGGGCATCGAGCCGCCGGTTGGCGATAGCTGGTTCACCGTCTCACCGGTAAACGGATTGACAGCCGTGAGGTTGTTGTTCAACGTGATCGTCGACGCCGACGTCGACGGATAGCTCGACGAGACGTTGACGGCGACCACGAGGTACAGATTATCCCAGTAGTATGCGTCGCCGGGGATCGACGCGGTCGTCGAGTACGCCGTCGACGGGGGCGGCGTGCCATTGTTGATGATCGGCGCGACGGTTACTTGCGAGACGCTCGACGTGACCGTGAGCGGGACGGGCGAGGTGTTGACGTCGACGAACGGCGCCGTCGACGTGGCGTAGTCCTCGTATCCACCCGAGGCATCGCAGAAATTGGCGATAATCGTACCGGTGGCCGCGACGCCGGCGGTGACCACGATGCGACCTCCGGCGGTATATCCGCCCGAGTTGTTGAAGCCGCTGGTGTCGTCGCCGAAATTCGCGGTGTACGTCTGTGGGAGCGGCGTCGGTGGAGTCCAGTAGCTGGAACAATCGTAGAAGAACGACACAACGGGACCGAGGGTCAGGCCGACGGTGATCGGCCCGCCTAGCTGCGACGAGAGATTTTCGCTCTGGTTGATCGCGGCCAAGATATTCGGCCCGTTCGGCGGTCCCGCGAAACCGGTGCCGTAGCCATTCGCACCCTCGCCGGTCGGCGTCTGATCTACTTCCAACGCGATGAACGTCTCCTGCGCGCCGAGCGTCGGCACGCTCAACGCGCACGTTCGAACGTTGCCGCTGGTCGTGCAAAGCACGGACGAGTTGCTGATATCGGCGTAGACGGTCTGGGTGGTCGAACCGGAGGTGACGCTGATTTGCAGTCCCTCGGCGTTCGTCGAGACGTAGGCCGGCCGCTTGGCGGCCCTCCCGCCAACCTTCGCGTGAGCGTTGACTTTCGCGTGGGCCTTGCCGCTGCGAATGGTGACGAGGATTTTGGTTTCGTTTCCGCTATTGCTGCTGCCGGACGTCGCTGCAGGGATCGCGCCGCTCGCGTGCCCCGATCCTCCGCCTCCGCCGCATGCAGCGAGAACGACGCCACAAATGAGCGCGCCGCCAAATGCACCAAGGACGCTCAGCCGCATAGAGACCCCCTAAACGAATTTCGCGAGAATCAGTGTTGGCTCAAGCGACCAGCGGCCCCTCCGCTTCCGGTCTCAGAAACCGCGAATCCGTTTGCGCAGCCAGCGCTTGTGCTGATCGGCCACACGCGTCCACAGCGCTTCGCTTCGATCGATCTCGAGATGAAACCGGTCGTGAAGAATTCGCTCGAACGCCTCGTGCGACGCAGCCGACTCTTCGTTGAGATGTTGCGGCGAATAGACGCGTAGCGCAGCGTTGGTCAGCGTGATCATGCCGTCGCCGGTGAGCTGCGAACAGACCAGCGTCTGCACGAACGGTGACTCACTCGTCGTGGCGAGGCTGCGATTCGCTGCCTCGATCACCGCCGCGTCGACCGGCGCGCCGGTGAAGTCGTAGGTTGCGCCGTTCTCGCGGTGATTGTAGAAGCGCCAGTAGTTCCCGTGACACGTCAATTTGAAATCGAAGCGCCCGTCGTTGAACGCGCCCTCGCGCAGCGGCGGTGGCGTCAAGAAGCCGTTCCCAAATCCGACGTCGGCGAGGTACGGCTCGTCGAGATGCACGAGCAGGGCGAGATGATTGATGGGCGCGCCTTCCACATAGCGACTGCGATTCACGTTGGCGCCGATGACGTCGACGCGTAAGCCGATCTGACGGATGGCCCATGCAAAGAGCAAATTCATCTCGAAGCACCAGCCGCCGCGTTCGCGTACGACGAGCTTCTCGAAGATGCAGTCGTGATCCAGCGACGGAACCATGCCCAGCTGCACGTCGATGTTTTCGAAGGGGATCGCGAGCAAGTGCGCGCGATGAAGGTTATGCAGCGTCTGACGAGTCGGTGAGAGCGGCCCGCCGTAACCGATGCGGCGAAGATAGCGATGGAGTTTGAGCGACATTAGTGCGGTAGGGAGATCGTATACGCTCCGCCGCTACCGAGGAAGAGGGGTGGGGACGCATGACCCTTGCGATCGATGCGGACGAGCGCGTTGTCGCGATGGAGGATTACGAACGCCGCCGAGCCGTCGTGCAGCCATTCGACGTCGAAGGGCTGGCCGCCGACCTCGACGCCCGGGCCCGCGGTATCCGTCGTCAGGTCGACCGGCGTTACGGTGGTCGTCGCATAGTTCGAGACGTACGCGAGTTTGCCGGCGGGGTCGACCGCGATGTACATCGGTTCGACGCCCACGGCGACGGTTTTGGTCGTCGCACCGCTCGCGAGGGCGACGACGCTGACGGTGTTGTCGCCGTTGTTGACGGCATACAGCGTCTTGCCGTCCGGTGAAAGCGCGATTCCGGCCGGACGTTCTCCGACGGCGATCGGCGCGAGCACGGCAAGCGGCTTCAGCGCGACCGGAACGACGGCGTTCGAACCCTGCACGCTCACGTACAGGCGCGAGCCGTCGGGGGCGATCGCGATGTAGCGCGGGCCGGTGCCGACGTCGAGGGGCTTACCGGCTTTGAGCGTGCGTACGTCGATCGGCTGGATCGTGCCGTCGTCCTCGTTGGCAACCCAGACGGTCGAGCCGTCGGGCGTGATCGCAAGGCCGTTGGGTGAATTGCCGACGGGAACGCTAGCGACGACCGTGTCGCGCACGGTGTCGATCACGCTCACCGCTTTTGCGCTGCGATCGGCCACGAAATACAGGCGGTCGTCCGGCGTCAGAACGCCGTCGCGAGGTTCGTCGGGCACGGCGATCGGCGCACCCAAAGCGCCGGTGCGCGTGTCGTACGCCATCACCGTGTCGTCGAAGCGGTTGGCGATCCACGCAAGCGGGAGTCGCTCATCGCCGCGCTGCGCGCGCACGTGGAGCGTCAAAGGTTGGAACGGCGCGCCGTGACCATCGACGCCGGTGACGCGCAGGTCGTAGAGGCCGCTCTCTCCGGATGCCAGCACGATCGAAACGGTTTGCGACGCCTGTGGATCCAGCGCGATAGATCCCGCCGGCGGCGACGCGGAGAGACCGTCTTGCGTCTGCACCCGCCACGTCACCGACTCGGGTGTCGCACCAGTGTTGTGGAAGGTGATGATCGCGGACGCGTTGCGCAGCCCGGGCGCAAGTTGCACGGCTGGATCGGACGTTGTGACGCGCACCGGTGTCGAAGCCGGAAAC
>Ga0335074_10007648_pt1 | contig 14988 bp, 17 predicted proteins | sample Lox_Sample_23_FD_206715 | JGI IMG/M metagenome (GOLD analysis project Ga0335074, IMG submission 206715) | Soil microbial communities from Loxahatchee National Wildlife Refuge, Florida, United States - Lox_Sample_2.3 | ecosystem: Environmental > Terrestrial > Soil > Wetlands | place: USA...
GGCGTGGTTGTCACCGCAGATGCCGCAGATGCGGCTCGTGATGAAGTGCGCGTCCCGCGGGTCCTTGCCCTTCATGAAGATGCTGTAGCCGCGGAAGATGGACGAAGTGCTGTGGCACTCCACGACTTTCTTCTGCTTGAAATCAATCTTGGTGTAGATGCCGAGGCTGCCCACGATCCTGGTGATCGGGTCCCAGGCCATCTCCACGAGGCCGGTGCTGTCCTCAACCGCAGTCATTTCCGTACCTTCTTCCTCGCGGTCACCAGGTCTGCTTGTAGCCGGTCAAGAGCTCGTCGCTCTTCTTCCGCCACTTCGGCTCTTCGTCTGCCGTCTTGGCAGTGAACCCGCGCAGCGCGCGGATCACGGTTCCGTACAGCGTGCTGGCAGCGGTCGAGACGCGGGCGCCAGGTGGCTCGTCCATGAACGGCATGAACTTGTCAGGGAAGCCCGGCATCGTGCACGCGATGCAGATGCCGCCCACGTTCGGGCAGCCCCCGACGCCGTTGATCCAGCCGCGCTTGGGCACGTTGCACTTGACGACCGGCCCCCAGCACCCGAGCTTGACCAGGCACTTGGGTGAGCCGTACTCGCTGGCGAAGTCGCCCTGCTCGTAGTAGCCGGCCCGGTCACATCCCTCGTGCACCGTGGCGCCGAACAGCCAGGTCGGGCGCAACGCCTCGTCCAGCGGGATCATTGGCGCCGATCCGGCCAGCTGGTAGAGCAAGTACAGGATCGTCTCGGACAGGTTGTCGGGATGGATCGGGCAGCCGGGCACGCACACGATCGGCAGCCCGGCCTTTGAGCGCCAGTCCCAGCCGAGGTAGTCGGGCACGCCCATCGCGCCGGTGGGATTGCCGGCCATGGCGTGGATTCCGCCGTAAGTAGCGCACGTGCCGACGGCGAGGATGCCGGTTGCCTTAGGCGCCAGCCGGTCGAGCCACTCGTTCGTCGTCATCGGCTGTCCGGTAGCCGGGTTGTTGCCGAATCCGGCCCAGTAGCCCTCGGCCTTGATCGCCTCGTTCGGGATCGAGCCCTCGACCACGAGCACGAACGGGTCGAGCTCGCCGCGGTCGGCCTTGTGCCACCACTCGATGAAGTTGTCGGCGCCCTGCTCCGGCCCGCACTCGAAGTCGATCAGAGGCCAGTGCACGGCGATCTTGGGCAGTCCCGGCAGAGCGCCGAGCGCGATCTCCTCGATGCTCGGCTGCGTGGCTGCGGTGAGCGCGACGGAGTCTCCGTCGCAGCCGAGTCCGCCGTTCATCCAGAGGATGTGAACGACGGGCTCAGTATTCTCGGCGGCTGCTGAGGATGGGCCGGTCTGGGTGTCAGTGGCCATCGCGAGGCCACCTCCTCGCTTCTGGGACGGCGTGATGCTGGCCGGGCTCAACCCGGCAGGTACGGTGGCGGTTAGACGGAACACAGCGCGACGGCCAGCTAACGAATAACGGCCCCTCGGCGACTGCCCGTGCTCCAAACGCCCGTGGTTGCAAGAACGGTGCGCCGGCGCAATGGCTCATGAGCACACCTCGCTTTCTGCGGCCCGCAGACGCTGGCAATGCTAGACCGGTCGCCTTCTGCCGACAAGACGGAACAGTCACTTCACCGGACAGAAATGTCCACCAGCAATGCGCGCGAGCCAGATAGTGCCTGCGGGCTTTCCAGGTCAAGCCCGCAGAACGTAGATTGGACGTCAGCCCCCAGCCGCGGCAACGCCTTGAAGCGAGGCCTCGGGCCGGCCCGCCGGCCCAGACTCATGTGCGGCGCCGCGGGTGACAGCCAGAGGGAGACAGCTGCATTGGCGGAGCCCAGACCTGCGGGCAATCCGATCGAGGTCGTGCCGGTAGTCGTGCTCTCACAGGTGTTTCCGGCCCGGCCGTCCTCCATCCCCGACATCCGTGACTTCGTTCGGCGCTGCCTGGCCGAGTCGCCGCTCACCGAGCAGGGCACGCGCGAGGTCGGCGAGACCGTATTCCGAGCGCTGCTCGACGCGGCCGGTCCGACCGGCTCGATCCAGGTCGCTTTCCGCATCTTCCCCGAGCACGTCGAGGTGGACGTCCTGCACTCCGACTCCGCGATCCAGTCACCTGTGTCGCCTGGACCGCCAGTGACTTACCTGCTGCCAGGCGCGGCGGCGCCCGTCCGGTCACTGAGTCAGAGCCAGTCAGCGGCAGCGCTGCACGCGGTGCCCACCGCCACTACTCCGCCGCAAGCCCCAGACGGCGGAACCGCGGCCGTGCCGTCCGCGGGTACGTTCGCGGAGTGGATGTCCAGCGCATTGCGGCGGGAAGGGCTGACCCAGGAAGCTGCGGCGCGTCAGCTCGGCGTTTCGGTGAAGACGGTGAGCCGCTGGGTAGGCGGCGCGACCGAGCCGAGGATGCGTGACCTTCGGCGCATTCAGGAAGTGTTCGGCGAGGTTCCCCTGCCGTAGGCGCCCCAGTGATACAGCCATAGGCTGACATGCCCATACCTGTCTTGGCGGGCCACTAGACGTCCCCCCACAACTGTCCTACGGTGTCTGCTATGGCGCTCGCTGCTGGACGCCACCAGTTCGGCACGGACAATGGCCGCATCACATTAAGGACCTTCCGCGACGGGCTGGTTGCGCAAGCCGGCCACGACTTGACCATCGAGGCGGTCAGGTGGTCCGGTGAGCTTGTCATGGCGCCGGACCTAACGCCGGAAAGCCTCACCGTCAGCATCGATCTGGGGGCACTGGTCGTGCGCGCCGGGACTGGCGGCATCAAGCCGCTGACCGAGCGTGACAAGCGCGAGATAGCCGTCACCGCCCGCAAGGTACTGTCGGCTGACCGGTACCCGGAGGCCACGTTCGCCGCGACGAGCTTTGAGCCGGGGGCGGACCACGCTGGCGGGACGATTGTCGGTACGCTCACGCTTGCCGGGCGATCGCAGCCGCAGCGACTGCAGGTCACGGAGGCCGCGCCTGGTCAGTACCGGGCCACGACCACCATTCGGCAGACCAGCTTCGGCATTAAGCCGTACTCGGCCTTCCTCGGCTCGCTGAAGGTTGCCGACGCCGTCGAGTTCGAGGCAGAGGTCGACCTGTCGCAGGCCGCCGAGAAGGAGCCGGCCGCATGACTTCGCCGCAACCGCCCGCAAACCTGGATACGCCCGCCAGCGCGGAAACAACCGCTGACCCCATGGTCAGTCTGCTCTTTGACCGCCGGGAGCAGCCGGTACTGGAGCTTGCGAACCAGGCTGGGGCGGTCGCGGCGGCGTGCCATCAGATGGCGATCCGGTTCCACCAGGGCGGCAAGCTCGTGGTCTTCGGTGTCGGCGGGCCAAGCACTGACGCCCAGCACGTCGCGGTGGAGTTCGTGCACCCGGTCATCGTCGGGAAGCGTGCCTTGCCGGCCATCTCGCTCACCTCGGACGTGGCGACGGTAACCGGAGTCGCGGCTACCAGCGGCATGGCCGCGATCTTCAGCCATCAGCTCCGCTACCTGGCAGCGCCCGCCGATATCGCTCTCGGCATCTCCACGGATGGCAACTGCGCCAGCGTGCTGTCCGGCCTGCTGACCGCCCGCGAGCTCGGCATGCTGACGATCGCGCTTGTCGGCGGCGACGGTGGCGCGATCGCCGCCTGCCCGGCCGTCGACCATCTGCTCATCATCTCCTCGGCAGATCCGCGGATCGTCAAGGAACTGCAGGTGACCGCTTACCACGTGCTGTGGGAGCTGGTGCACGTGTTCTTCGAGCAGCCAGGCGTGCTAGCACCGGGGGTGATCGCGTGACAGTGCCCGAGTGCCACGGCGAGGTGTGCATCACCTGCTCGGATACAGCTGTCCAGGTCACCGTCGTCCAGTTGCTCGGTGACGGGCTCGCGCTCGTCGACACCGGAGAGGCCACCGAAGAAGTGAGTGTCGCCCTGGTCACCGCCGCGGTCGGCGACACCATCTTGGTGCACGCCAAAGAAGCCATAGCGGTGGTACAGGCATGACGCATCAAGGAGGGAACGGCAGCGCCCCGGCGACCGGGAGCGCACCTTCCCGGCCGGCGGGCTCGATCGAGTCCCTGTACCCGTTCCTGTACTCCGGCACGACAGACGTATCCGAAGTGCTCGAGCAGGTGCGGCAGTCAACTGTTGCCAAGGCGACCGAGATACTGCAGCTCCGTCGCACCGTCCGGGACACGGACGGCGCACGCCTGCTGGCATGCGCGCGGGAGATGGCGGGCCGGTTTGCCGCAGGCGGGCGGCTGCTGTCCTTCGGCAACGGCGGCAGTGCGACCGACGCGCAGCAGCTGACCACTCTGTTCCTGGCGCCAGGCCGGAACGCAAGGCCACTGCCTGCGCTTAGCCTGGCCAGCGATGCGTCCGTGCTGACGGCGCTGAGCAACGACATCGGCGTGGACGTTGTCTTCGCCCGCCAGCTCGCCGCGTTCGCCGGCAAGGCCGACATTGCCGTCGGGCTGTCCACCAGCGGCAATTCCGCCAACCTGCTGCGGGCGTTTGACGAAGCGAGCAGGCGCGGGATGCTGACGATCGGCATCGCCGGGTACACCGGCGGCAAGATGGCCGAGCTTGACTGCATCGACTACCTGTTCGTCGCGCCCTCGACCTCGGTGCACCGCATCCAGGAAGCCCAGACCACGATCTACAACATTCTGTGGGAACTCTGCCAGGGCGAGCTAGGCACCGAATTCGCGGCCGGTACGGGGCGGGAGGCCGTCCCGTGACGAACAACCATGTCCCGGGCAAGCTGCTGATCGCTGGTGTGGGCAATGTCTTCCTCGGCGATGACGGGTTCGGCGTCGAGGTGGCGGCCCGGATAGCAGTCGCCGAGCTACCCGACTGGGTGCACGTGGTCGACTACGGGATCAGGGGCATGCACCTGGCCTATGACCTCGCAGGCGGCTTCAACGCGGCGATCCTTATTGATGCGATCGCGCGCGGCGGCAAGCCAGGCACCATCTACGTCATCGAGCCCGACCGGCCAGCCGACCCGCCCGAGACGGACGGCACGCTGGCGGCGAATCCGCTGTTCAACGCGCACGGCATGCAGCCCGACGTCGTACTCGGCATGCTCGATTTGCTCGACGCGGCGGACCGGCAGGTGCTCGTCGTCGGCTGCGAGCCTGCCAGCCTGGACTACGGAATCGGCCTGAGTGAGCCGGTCGCCGCGGCGGTCGACAAGGCAGTCCTGGTCATACTTGACCTCGTCGCCGGCGCGGCCGAATCCGATGAGCATTTACTAGCCACTAAGGAGTGGGCCCATGTGCCTCGGGATTCCGGGTGAGGTTATCGAGTTCCTGCCTGACCAGCCCGACCTGGCCAGGGTCGATGTCAGCGGCGTCCGACGGGTCATCAACGTCGGCCTGCTGGAAGACGAGAAGCTAGAACCAGGCGACTGGGTGCTCATCCATGTGGGTTTCGCGCTGTCGAAGATCGACGAGGACGAGGCCGCGGCGGCCCTGCAGTTCCTCGAGGGCATCGGACAGGCCTACGAGGACGAGCTTGCCGCGCTCGCGGAGTCACGGATCGAGTAGGCAGGAGCCGAAGCGATGAAATTCGTCGATGAGTTCCGCGACGCCGATAAGGCTCATGCCCTTGCGGCCAGGATCGCCGCGCTGTGCGAGCCCGGCAGGCAGTACAAGCTCATGGAGGTCTGCGGCGGTCATACGCACACCATCTACAAGCACGGGCTCGAGGACTACCTGCCCGAGCAGGTGACGTTGGTACACGGCCCGGGCTGCCCGGTCTGCGTTATCCCGATGGGCCGGGTCGATGACGCGATGGCCCTGGCCAGTGATCCCGATGTGATCATGACTTCGTTCGGCGACATGATGCGCGTTCCCGGCAGCAATGGCTCGTTCTTTGACGCCAAGGCGCGCGGCACGGACATCCGGATGGTCTACTCGCCGCTGGATTCGCTCAAGATTGCCCGCCAGAACCCGGACAAGCGCGTGGTCTTCATGGCCATCGGCTTTGAGACGACCGCTCCGTCAACGGCCATGACGGTGCTGCGTGCCGCAGCCGAGGGCCTGACGAACTTCTCTATCTTCTGCAACCACGTCACGATCATCCCGGCGATCAAAGCCATCCTGGACTCACCCGACCTGCGCCTCGATGGCTTCATCGGGCCTGGCCACGTGTCCACCGTGATTGGCTGCCGGCCGTATGAGTTCATTGCCCGCGACTACGGCAAGCCGGTCGTGGTGGCCGGCTTCGAGCCGCTGGACATCCTGCAGTCCATTTACATGCTCATGCTGCAGCTCGCGAACGGACAGGCGAGCATCGAGAACCAGTACTCGCGGGTCGTCCCGTGGGATGGGAACACGGTCGCGCTGCGCGCGATCGGGCAGACGATGGAACTGCGGCCGTACTTCGAGTGGCGTGGCCTCGGCTTCATCTCGCACTCGGCGCTTAAGGTCCGCGATTCCTACGCCCGGTTCGATGCCGAGAACCTGTTTTCCGTGCCAGGCGTCCGCGTCGCGGACCCGAAGGCCTGCCAGTGCGGCGAAGTGCTGAAAGGCGTCCTGAAGCCCTGGGAATGCAAGGTCTTCGGGACTGCGTGCACACCCGAGACGCCGATCGGCACCTGCATGGTTTCCCCAGAGGGCGCTTGCGCCGCGTACTACAACTACGGCCGGCTGACCCGGCACCGCGTCAGGGAGGCGACTACCTCATGACCGCTCCCGACCTGGATGCTTCACCCGATCGGCCGACCAGCGCGCGATGGGTAGAAGAGGCGCTGCGTGAGCACGACGCGCAGACGGCCGGTGAGGCCACCCGGTTTGAGCACCGCGGCTCGCCGCAGCCACCACCAGGCTCGGTCAGGGAAGAACTCGTGCTGGAGCGGATCGACCGCGCCCGCCGTGCCCGTCCGCGGGTGAAGGAAGACCGGATAACGATGTCGCACGGCGCTGGCGGCAAGGCCACGCAGACGCTGATCGAGGCGTTGTTCCTCGACGCTTTCCGCAATCCGGTACTCGAGCCCCTGGAGGATGCCGCGCGGCTGCACGTGAACGGGACCCAGGTCGCGATGACGACCGACTCCTACGTGGTCTCGCCACTGTTCTTCCCCGGCGGCGATATCGGCGATCTCGCGGTGAATGGCACCGTGAACGACCTTTCCATGGCAGGCGCAACTCCGCTGTTCCTGTCAGCCGGGTTCATCCTCGAGGAGGGGTTCGGTGTCGCCGACCTCGCCAGGATCGCTACCTCCATGCAGGCGGCCGCCCGACGAGCCGGCGTGCAGGTCGTCACCGGCGACACCAAGGTTGTCGAGAAGGGCAAGGCCGATGGGTGCTATATCAACACGGCCGGCATCGGCGTGATCGAGCACAGCATCGACCTCGGCGTAGCGCGGGCCCAGGCCGGTGACGTCATCATGGTGTCAGGGCCGATCGGGGACCACGGAATCACGATCATGCTGGCTCGCGGCGAGCTGGACATCGAGGCCGATATCTTCTCGGACACCGCGCCGCTAAACGGCATGGTCGCGGACCTGCTGACGGCGGCACCCGGCGTGCGCGCACTCAGGGACGCGACTCGGGGTGGCGTGGCCACGATCCTCAACGAGATTGCCGCTGCCGCAGGCGTCGGGGTGGTGGTGAGCGAGGAGGACATCCCGGTCCGCGCCGAGGTCCGCGGTGCCTCGGAACTGCTCGGTATCGACCCGATGTACGTTGCCTGTGAGGGACGACTGGTGGCCGTTGTCAGCCCGGAGGACGCTGATAACGCGCTGGCGGCGCTGCGGGCTCATCCGCTCGGGGAGCGGGCCGCCGTCATCGGTACCGTGACTGCCGAGCCTCCCGGCATCGTTCAGCTCAAGACCGCTTTCGGCGGCACGAGGATCGTCGACCTCCTGGTCGGCGACCCGCTGCCGCGGATTTGCTAGGCGGCTGCACAGATGCACGAACTTGCGGTCACCGAGAGTCTGGTGGATGCGGTGATCGCGCGATTGCCGGACAAGCGAGTCACCTGCGTCAGGCTTGAGATCGGCGCGATGTCGGGCGTCGTGGCGGATTCGGTCCGCTTCTGCTTCGACATCGTCACCGAGGGGACCAATCTTGACGGGGCGACGCTGGAGATCACCCAGCCGCCGGCCTCGTGTCGCTGCCGCATCTGCGACGTCGACTTCGAGCCGGATGGCCCGTTCGCTCTCTGTCCATGCGGAAGCGCTGAGGTGACCGTGCTGGCCGGGCAGGACCTGAAAATCACGTCGGTCCTGGTGGTGTAGCCATGTGCGGAACATGTGGCTGCTCCCCGGGCACCATCATCAGCCTGCACGGGCCGGCCGGGCACAGCGAGGAGGACCACGACCACCACGCGGCACACAATCACCCGCACCGGGACCAGGAACGCACGATCGAGCTGCAGCAGAAGGTACTAGCCAAGAACGACGAGCTGGCTGATACCAACCGTCGGTGGCTGCACGATCGTGGCGTTCTGGCGGTCAACCTGATGAGCTCGCCCGGCTCGGGCAAGACGACCCTGCTGGAGCGGACTGCCAGGGAGCTGGCCGGGCAGATGTCGATCTCGGTAATCGAGGGCGACCAGGAGACCGAGCTGGACGCGAGGCGCATCCTGGCCGCGGGCAGCCGGGTTGTTCAGATCAACACCGGGGCCGGATGCCATCTGGACGCCGAAATGGTGGCTCGTGGCTTGCGCGCCCTGGACCCGCCCGGCGGATCGATCGTGGTGATCGAGAACGTAGGCAACCTGGTCTGCCCCGCCCTGTTCGACCTGGGCGAGGCGGCCAAGGTGGTGCTCGCCTCGGTGACCGAGGGTGCGGACAAGCCGCTGAAGTACCCGAACATGTTCCGCCAGGCGGACCTGGTGCTGCTCAACAAGACCGACTTGCTGCCGTACGTCGACTTCGACGTAACCCGGTATTCGTCATACCTGCGCCAGATGGCGCCGGACGCGGCGCTGCTGCAGCTGTCGGCGACAAGCGGCGACGGCACCACCGCCTGGTACGACTGGCTGCGCGGGCGAAGACTGCCGCCGCTCGATTAGGGTCGCGGTTTCGCCGCGACGATTACCGGCCGGGGGTGTGGCGGCGGCGCATCGACGTCACCAGTCGCCGGTCTCGCCGGGAGCGCACCCGCTCGACGAGATCATCGGCGGCAGTCGGCCACCGCGTGAAGTCGAAGTCGAAGCCCGCGTCCAACAGGAGGCCAGGCACGACGTAGCGGCTCTTGAGCAGGAGCTCGGTGTCCGAACGGAGCGCGAACGCTCCGACCTCAGCCATCAGTTTCGTCGCGGGCAGCCCGACGGGCACGCCCCATGCGTCGCGCAGGGTCCGCATGAACGCGCGCTGCGGCAGCGGTTCGGGGGCGGCGAGGTTCACCGGGCCGGCGAGATCGCCGCAGGCGATGATGAACTCGACCGCCCGGACGAAGTCTCGGTCATGGATCCAGGACACGTACTGCCGGCCGCCGGCGACCGGTCCGCCCAAGCCGAGGCGGGCCATCCGCAGCAGGTAGTCGAAGACTCCGCCGCGGTCTGGGCTCATCACCATCGCCGAGCGCAGGACGACCTTGCGGGTGTGCGGCGTCTCGGCGGCTTGCTGCTCCTTCTCCCACGCTTTGGCGATATCGACGCTGAAACCCCAGTAGCCCGGCACGCCCGGCTCGGTGCCGCCGATCAGCCCGGTCGCCTCGTCGTTGGCCGCGTCGAACCGGTGGGCGTAGATCGTGGCGGTACTCATCTGCAACCAGATTCGCGGCGGGCGCTCGGCAGCCGCGATCGCCCTGCCTACCACGCGCGCGGACAGGACCCGTGAGTCCATCATGGAATGCAGGTTCTTCTGGGTGTAACGGCAGCTGACGCTGCGCCCGGCGAGGTTGACCACGACGTCGCTGCCGTTGATCTCGGCGTTCCAGGGCCCTGAAGTCTCGCCGTCCCACCAGACCTCGCGCGCCCCCGCCGGTCGCCTGGTGAGGATAATCACCTCGTGTCCGGCCGCCGTGAACGCGCGGTTGAGGATCGCTCCCACCTGGCCGGTTCCCCCGGGTATCACGATCTTCACCGGGTCGGCCCCTTTCGCCTCGAACGCGGTCAAACTTAGCGTGCTGGGCGCCCGCACCGATACCCAGGTCCGCCACCGGCCCGGCCCGGCCAGCGACCCCGGCCGACGAAGGACGATCCCGCTGACAGTCCCGGAGATCAAACGGCTCGCGCCGTCACAGCCCGACCACATCCGCCGCGACACCGCGATTGCTCAGGCCAGCTAGCGAATTGCCGCTGCCGTACTTAGGCGTCTGAGAGCCGGTCCCAGGCGCCCGCCACAGCAGCCTGGCCCAGGCTGATGCCGCCGTCATTGCAGGGCACCCGGCGGTGCTGCAGCACGCGGAAACCCGCGTCCGTCAGCAAGCTCACCACCCGACCGGTTAGCAGCAGGTTCTGGAACACGCCGCCCGACAGCGCGACGACGCCGAGCCCGGTCTGCTCGCGCAGCCGCGTGCAGACGGTCGCGATCACTGCTGCCACGCCGTTATGGAAGCGCCCGGCGATCACCGGCGCGGCAACTCCCGCCACCAGGTCGTCGGCTGCACCGCGGACGAGGTCAGAACCGCTGACCACCAGCGGTGCGAGGCTGCTGCTCGGGGCGCCGGGAGTAACGCGGGCAGGGTAGCTACCCCGTTCGCCAGGATCCGCGAGCTGCTCAAGTTCGATCGCGGCCTGACCCTCATAGTTGACCGCGTCTCTCGCCCCGAGCAGCGCCGCGACCGCGTCGAACAGCCGCCCGGCGCTGGAGGTGACCGGCGAATTGATGCCGCGCTCGGCCATCGTGAGCACCGCAGCCCACTGCCGCTCGTTTCGCTGCCTGACGGCCAGGTCGCCAGGCAGTCCGGCTGGGTAACTCGCCGCGAGGTAGGTGGCTGCCATCCGCCAGGGTTGCCGGATCGCGGCAGCGCCGCCCGGCATCGGCACTGGATGCAGGTAACCAGCCCGCACAAACCCGGCCAGATCCGCGATCAGGAACTCCCCGCCCCAGATAGTCCCGTCGCTGCCGTAGCCAGTGCCGTCGAACGCTACCCCGATGACCGGCCCTTGCTCGCCGTTGTCGGCCAGGCAGGAGGCGATGTGCGCGTGATGATGCTGCACCCCCAGCAGCGCGACGCCGTCAAGGTCGGCCGCGTACTTGGTCGACAGGTAGTCCGGATGCAGGTCATAGGCGACCAGCTCCGGCTCGATGTCGAACAACCGGCGGAAATGCTCGATGCCTTCGGTGAACGATCGCAGTGTCTCGGCATTCTCCAGGTCGCCGATGTGGTGCGAGACGAACGCGCGGTCCCTCTTGGCCAGGCAGAAGGTGTTCTTCAGCTCGGCTCCGCAGGCCAGCACAGGCCGGGGGAACGTGACGCTGACGGTGAGCGGTTCTGGCACATAACCACGGGAACGACGGAGGACCGACTCGCGGCCGCCGGCCACGCGCACAACCGAGTCGTCGGTCCTGATGTGGATGGCCCGGTCATGGATGAGGAACGCATCCGCGATTCCGGCGAGCCGGGTGCGCGCATCAGAGTCCCGGAAGGCGATCGGCTCGTCGGAGACGTTGCCGCTGGTCGCCACGACCGGCCTGGCCATCGCATCCAGCAGCAGGTGATGCAGCGGCGTGTACGGCAGCATGAGCCCGAGCTGGCGGTTGCCGGGTGCCACCGCCGGGGCGACGAGCCGGCCAGGGCCTGGCCGTCGCGGCAGGAGCACGATCGGTCGCCTGGCACAGGTCAGCAACTCGGCTGCCACGTCATCGACGGCGCACAGCGCACGCGCAGTCGCCAGATCCGGCACCATCAGGGCAAACGGCTTGTCCTCCCGGTGCTTGCGGGCGCGAAGCGCCGCTGCAGCTGCCTCGTTCCCTGCATCGATCATTAGGTGGTAACCACCGAGCCCCTTGACGGCCAGGACCTTTCCCGCGCGGAGCAGCCCGGCGGCGGCGCCGATCGGATCATCGGACGGCGGATCCGTGCTGGCGGCCACCAGCGACAGGCTCGGCCCGCAGTCCGGGCAGCAGACCGGCTGTGCATGGAACCGGCGGTCAGCCGGATCGTGGTACTCGGCGGCGCAGCGCTCGCACATGGCGAACGCATTCATCGTGGTCAGCGGCCGGTCGTAGGGCACATCGCGGACGATGGTGAATCGCGGCCCGCAGTTTGTGCAGTTGATGAACGGGTACCGATACCGCCTATCTGCCGGATCGGCCAGTTCGCGCAGGCAGTCCGCGCAGGTAGCGCTGTCGGCAGACACGAGTGTCCGGCGCTGGCCGCCGAGTTGGCTTGGAGCGATGACGAAGGGGCCCTCGCCGGTCAGCCCGAGGCTCCGGGTACTGATCCGCTCGATCCGGGCCAGCGGCGGCGCCTCCTGCTCCAGGAGCACCAGGAACTTTGCCACCGCCTCGGTGCTGCCCTCGACCTCGGCGAAGACGCCGTCGACATCATTGCCCACCAGGCCAGCCAGGCCGAGGCTGGTCGCGAGCGAGTAGACGAACGGCCGGAAGCCGACGCCCTGGACTACGCCCTCGACGCGAACGCCCGTCCTGACTCGCTCACTCATGCCTTCAGTGTGGCCGCGCGCTGGCGCGCTCGCACGTTCTCAGTCCGACGCTGCGACCTCGTGACAGGGCTCTGCAACCAGCAAGCGGTCGCCAGTCTGGACGACTGGGTCCCCGTCAATGCCGAGCGTGAACTTGCCCTGCTGCACGAGGCCAAGTACCAGGCCCGGCCGCTCCTCCCTGACGGCGCTGAGCCGCCTACCAACTACCGTGGCGTCGACGTCGAACTCGCCGATGCGGTGGGTGTCGGACTCAACCAGCTCAGCGAGCATGTCCGCGGCGTGCGGTGCCTCCAGGCTCTTCGCCAGGGTCGAGGCGATCAGCTTGTGCGAGGACATCACCTGCTGCACGCCAAGATCCTGCAGCGCCTCGCGAACCGAGGGCGAATTGACCAGCGCGACGACCGGAAGGTCGGGAGCTTGCTTGCGCGTCAGCACCGCACTGACCAGGACTTCGCCGTCCGTCTTCCCGGTGATCAGCGCTTGCTCGGCGCCTGCGGGCTTGGCGGCCTTGATGGCGGTTTCGTCGGTGGGATCACCTCGGACCAGGTGAATCTCGCCCGGCAGGCTCGCCGGATCGACTTCAGCCAGCAGCACCACGGAGACACCGGCTGCCACGAGCTCCTCGAGGATCGCGGGCACCGCCGGGCTCATGCCGATAACCAGCCGGTAGTTCGTGGTCGGAAAGTGGCTGTGCATGGACAGAAGCCTCCGTACTCCGGCTACTACTGCCCCGCCTGTCGCGAGCGCGAACACCGAGGCAAGCAGCGGGATCGTGGTGAGCATCACCAGGCTTGCCACAAGCCGGCCTGCCCAGTTATCCGGGGTGACATCTCCGTAGCCGACCGTGGTCGCGGTGGTGATAGCCCAGTACAAGCCTGTGGTGAACGGCTTGCCCTGGGTGGCGGCGAAGGCCCCGCCGCCGACCAGAATGCAGCCGACGGCAATCAGCAGCAAGATGGCGATATGACGCCGCTGACCTCGGCCGAGGATGCGGAGAATAAATGCGTACACAGCGACAATCGTGCCGTATGACCCGTCGTGCTGCTGCCCCTTGCCGGCAGGCATAGATCTCAAGCCGGTATCACTCTCAGCTTGGCGGGGCAGCCCCGCGCGAGTGACAGCGAAGCCGCGAAGATGCGATACTACTCGTTGGTGCACCCTCGGTGTGGATTCGCTCGAGGCAGCTCTCTTGGACGCGAGATGAAAGTGCCGTTCGGCAAGACGAGAACGCGGGGTCCGCTGCCGGATCTAGATCGCGCATACCAAGACCAGCTCACGGCGCTCCGCAAGATACGGCGCGCGGTGGCGACAGCAGCGACCGCCAGGAAGCAACTGGAGCTCCAACTCGGGCAGCAGACGGAGCAAGAGCCGGGCGACGGTGGCGACTCTCGTCGAGCGGACGGCGACCTCCAGCTCGAAACGCTGCGCGACCGGTACACGGCAGCGCAGGAGAAGGAACGGCGCTTCTTTGCGGCAAGCCAGCGCCTTCAGGTCAGGATCGACGCGTTCCGGTCGGCGAAGGAAGCTGCAGAGGCGTCGTACGTCGCGGTGCAAGACGCGGTACATGCCACGCAGGCCGAGATCAGTGACGACACCTGACCGCGTTTCGCAGTCACTTTGGCGGCCGGCTACTCATAGCCGCTCCATTGAGCGAGTCGGAGGCCGCCATGGTGGGAAGGGTAACGCGACGTCGCCAGCATGTGACTGTCCAAACCTGCGCTAGTCACCAAGTGAGAAGACCGACCTCGCGATTTACTGCCGGTACTCGTACAGCACGCCGTATGGACGAGGATCACCGGTGGTGTGTCCGCAGTAGCCGCCAGCCCAAGCTGTCCTACTACCAGCCAACCTGACGCGGATGTCAGCCAGGATCGCGCGTACCCACCTGCTCATGAATACGTCGGTAACCTTGTTCTGGCCCTCAGCTTCCCGGACTACTACGGCCGCAACCTCAACGCCTTCGACGACTGCATGCGAGACGTTGTGACCCAGGACTTCGGGTGGGCACCAGACACTACAGGCCTCGCGTTGGCCTTCACCGGCTACGACGCCTTCGCACCGCTGACGGCATGCCTGGGACCGGAATCCAGTCGCGCCGGTATTCCGGTCCAGTCCTGACCCACGCCCCGAACGGCGCGCCGTCCAGGCGTCAGGCGGCTTGGACGGGTGGCGGGTGGGAGTGCAGGGTCTTCGACCCGTCGGGGCTGACGGCGCTGGTTGTGCCGTCGGGATGGAGGGTGAACACCCAGCCCCATTTATGTATCGCGATGAGATGGTGGAACCGGCACAGCAGCACCAGGTTGGTCAGCGAGTGCCAGCCGCCGTCCTTGCGGGCAACGATGTGGTGGACCTCGCAGCCGGCCGCCGGCATGTCACAGCCCGGGAACCGGCAGTGCCTGTCCCGCCTCTTCACCGCCCGGCGCAGGTGCAGCGGGATGGTGTCGACCGCGGGCAGGATCTCCAGC
>Ga0335074_10007649_pt1 | contig 14988 bp, 11 predicted proteins | sample Lox_Sample_23_FD_206715 | JGI IMG/M metagenome (GOLD analysis project Ga0335074, IMG submission 206715) | Soil microbial communities from Loxahatchee National Wildlife Refuge, Florida, United States - Lox_Sample_2.3 | ecosystem: Environmental > Terrestrial > Soil > Wetlands | place: USA...
CCGTTCAACACGGATCAGGGTGTATTCAGCGTCGCGAGCACCGATCCGACAACGACGATGCCCGGTTATGGTTCTAACAGCTCCAACTTCTGGGTCGACGTCCAGATCACCACGTCTGCGCCAGCCGGCGCGTCCTACCGGCTGTGGCCGGACTACCCGTCGGTGCCGGGCAGCGTCAACTCGGACACGTCGGGCTACTCGCTGGCCGCGGAGTTCGAATTGACCGAGTCTTGCACGCTGGACAACATCTGGTTCTACTCCGCGCCCGGGGCGGGGGCACTGCCGACCAGATGCGCCCTCTGGGAGGTCGACTCGCAGAGCGAGGTCCCGGGTACCGACAACAGTTCGCCCGCCTGGTCAGGCGCGGCCGGCTCCGGCTGGGTGTCGTGCTCCTACAGCGGCATCACGCTTGCCGCCGGCGACTACAAGGCGTCCGTATTCTACGGCGGCGGATCGGAGTGGTACCTGGCCACCGGCGGCTACTGGGGTCCGGGGGGCATCGGCGCAAACGGCATCACCACCGGGCCGGTCACCGCACCGGGAAGCTCCGCCGCCACAAGCCCTGGCCAGGGCACCTATAACGCCGGCTCCTGGGCATACCCGCAGTCCTACGCTTCCGGCGGGAATGGCGAAAACTACTGGGTCGACGTCGAGGTCACGCCGGCGGGTTAAGCCATCTCGCGCCGGCTCCGTCGCATGCTCGGCGAAGGGCTGCGAGGGCAATGCGCCCGTCCAGGGAATCCGCGCCCGTCCAGGGAATCCGCCCGTCCAAGGAATCCGCGCCCCATCCAAGAATCTGAAAGCAGGACATATGGCAGGGAAGTTCACGGCTCGCCATCGTGACTCAGATGCGGGTCAGGTGCTGAGCCGGAGAAAGGTCGTTAAGAGGGCGGCCGGCGTGGTCGGCGCCGGCGCGGCCGGAGCGGCGCTCGCTAAAACCGCCTCGTCGGCTTTCGCCGCGGGCACCACCGTTGAATCAGGGGCGCTGGCTCCGGCCGTTGTTCAGCTAACCGACGCGGCGATGATCGCGGTGGACGCGTCCCTCGGCAATGACTTCCGTGTGACCATTACCGGTAACCGGACCATGGCCACTCCAGTCAACTCAGAAAACGGCCAGCAGATCATCTTCCAGGTGACGCAGGGCTCCGGCGGGCCGTTCACGCTTACCTGGGACAGCGGCTATGAGTTTTCCTCCGGCTTGCCGCAGCCCGCCCTCAGCACCGCTGCCGGGCAGACAGACCTGCTTGGCTTCATCTATAACGGGCCGCTGCGCGCCTGGCTGCTGGCCGCGTTCGTGAACGGATTCGCCTGATGAGCGATTACCGCTTGTTCCCCTCTGCAAACGGGCCAGATACTCCCGTTGATTTCGGATCTGGCTACGAGTTCGTGTCGGCTATGGGGTTCTGGGTCACGCAGGAGACGATGTACTTCCAGGGGTACTGGTGGTGGGTCTGCGCGACCGAGCAATCAGCGGCGCCGCAGACGTTCTGCCTATGGCAGGACACCGGCGACGCCGATCAGAAGGGTGACTACGGTGCCCTGGTCGAGGCGTCCGTCGTGACGTCAGGCGATCTGGTCGCTGGACAGTGGAACTACGTCCCGCTGCCGCAGCCGATCCCGCTGACCCAGTACCTCGCGTACCGGGCCGCGACGGCCTCGCCGCGCTACGCCCCCGCCAGCAACGGGCAGTTCGGCGCGGGCGGCGTCTACGCGCAAGGCATAACCAACGGGCCGCTCTTCGCCTTCGCCGACGTCACCTCCGGTAACAGCGGCGACGTTGACTTCTTCCAGGCCAGCAACTGCACCTACCAGGATGGCACGCTCGACCCGACGTCGGTCTACCCAGGGCTCGGCTACGACGGACTGAACCTCTGGCTCGACGTGCAGGTCACCGACGACGTACCAGCGAATGCGACGTACCGCTGCTGGCCCAACCAGCCGAACCCGCTCTATCCGCCCGAGGCGCCATTGCCATTCACCGTCTCGACGCAGATCGCGGTGTCCGAACCAGCGCAGGTTCTCAAGGTCTGGTTCATGTCGCAGACCGGCAATTCGCAACTGCCTAGCATCTGCGGTATCTGGGACGCGGAGACGCAGGACGTGCTGCCCGGTTCGGTGAACGATTCCCCCACCTGGCTGCTGCCCGATGGGTCAGCCGCCGGACCCGGTGACGGCTGGTGCTCCTGTGACTACTCCGCGACCGGCGTTGTCCTGGCGGCTAATCATAACTACAGGGTTGCGACGGGCATGTATATGCCTGGTTACGTCTGGTATTCGGGCGACCAGGGTTACTGGCTGACCGATGGCGGAGGCTATCCCTCTCAGGGGATCGGCGCTGCCCACGGGGCTGGGAACGGCATCATCGCCTGCGTGCCGTGTGGCCTTCAGCCGAACCCGCTGACTCCATGCGCGCAGGACACCAGCGGCAGCTGGGCTTATCCCAACACGGTGGAGGACGACGGTGACAACTACTACATCGACCTGGAAGTAGCTCCCGCCGGGACTGGGTCTTCTCCGCCAGGTCCCCCGCAGGTCAACAGCGCCGCATTCTTCACCTTCTTCCCGTAAGTCTCACGCCCCCGGTCTGCTTCAATACCGCGCTCGCCTGGCGGTTCGCCCGCGGGCCCGCATGAATGGTGTTGGGGCGGCCCGCTGCTGCTCCCGGCCGGCGGCACGGAGGTAGGGAAGTGACCTGTGTGCCGTACGGTACCCGTGTCGCCTGCGGGCTGACCCCCGTCCCGGCCCCCGGTCCCGGTCCCGGCCCCCGGCCCCGGTTTAATGTGCCGTTTTACCGCGTCGTGGAAGTCTACCCGTCGTATACGTATGACAGACGGACACGAAGCGGTAAACCTCCACGTTGTTTTCGATTTCGCGGCGGTAACGGCGGCCTCCTGGACGATGCCGCTGGACCCGTCGGCCGTCGGCCGCCGCCAGAAGGCAGTAACCGAACGATCGCGTGTACTCCTACTCCCGCCCGAGGGCTCAGGCGCACATTTCGGGGTGATATTTGCTCCCGCGGCAGGTTGATCACGCAGCCGCCGCCGGCTGGCAGCTGCCGTACCGGGGCAGAACGGACGTCCGGCGGCCGTTCCCGGTTACCGTGTGTACTTGCACCCCTGATGAGGGGTGTAAGTACACACGATCATCCGGATAACCTCTCCTGGCGGCACGAGATGCGGTCGATCCGCGCGGCAAGCCCGGCGGCCTCTTGTAGTTACCATCCCGTTATTTGAGCCAGAGCCCTCACCGGGGGCAAGTACACGCATTGACCGGGACCAGCCGCCGGGCGTCGCCCCGGCCAGGTACGCGGCACGCTCGCCGGCTCCCAGTGAAACAGCTAATACGCCAACAAATTCTCCGGAGGGGTTCGTGCGCTCCGGAGCGCTTTGGCAGGCACGGTCGGCCGGATCGGCTTGCGGCGAAACCGGCAGGCGGGCGAAACCGGCAGACGGGCGAAACCGGCAGGCGGGCGAAACCGGCAGGCGGGCGAAACCGGCAGGCGGGCGAAACCGGCAGGCGGGCGAAACCGGCAGGCGGGCTAAAACGGTTAAAACGTCACGTAATGAGATATATGCGATGTGTCGGAAAATATATGTAATTGCGTTGATTCCTGTCGCCTTTCGCTGATATCGTCCCCCGCGCAGGCTGAGAAAGCTGAGCCGACAGATGACTGAGCGGGCTGAACGGATGGCTGAGCCGACAGATGGCTGATTTTGGGGACGTCACGATGCATGACGCTAGGGAGACAGACGCGGACGCGCCGCGCTTGAGCCGCCGTCGTGCGGTCGGGGTGGCGCTGGTCGGTGCCGCCATGGGCATCGCTGGAGCGGCAGCGCTGCCCGGGCGGCGCAGCGGCGCCACCGCCCGCGGTGCCACAGCCCCCAGTGCCACCGCCCGCGGTGCCACAGCCCCCAGTGCCACCGCCCGCGGTGCCACCGCCCGCGGAGGGCAGACCGCCATGGCAGCCGGACTAACCGACGTCATGGAGCCAGCCGCGGCCGCGGCGACCTACCGGCTGTTCGGTCATCACCAGGGCCCGGACACCGCCGTGCCGACCGGGAGCAAGGGCCTGGTCACCAGCCTCATCTTCGAGCTGACGACAGGCGGCGGCTGGCTAGAGGGCTACTGGCTCTGGGTCTGCGACCAGGGACAGCCCACCTCACCACAGACGTTCACGCTGTGGCTGCCCTACGTCGGGGCAAACTACAAGGACACAGGAATGATCGTCCCCGGCACGACCGTCACCTCGGCTGAACTTGTGCCCGGCCGGTGGAACTTCGTCCCGCTGCGGCACGCCATACCGCTGTCGATCGCCACGTCGTACCAGCTGGCGACCGCCGCGGTCGGTGGAGTTCCGCTCACTCAGAACATGTGGGGTCCACGCGATATCTGGGCGAAGGGGGTCACTAGCGGCCCGCTGATCGCGCCGTCGACGGGACCCGGCTCGACCGACCAGTGCGCCTCCGCCCCGGGCTCTAGCCCGACGAAGGTCGTGCCGGCCTACAGTTACGGGTTCCCCTACTTCTGGCTGGACGTGCAGATCACCACCGAGGCGCCGTCCGGCAGTTCACACCGGCTGTGGCCGAGCATGCCGTTCATCGTGGAGCCGCCCAAGACGACCGGCTCCGACGAGATCGCGGACACAAGCGAACAATCCTCCGGCACCGAGTTCTGGCTCTCCGCCGAGTGCACGCTGGACAAGATCTGGTTCTTCTCGCCGCCCCGGAACCCGGTGGCCGGAACGCCAGCGGCCGCCCTGCTGCCCGGAGCGTGCGCGATCTTCGACGTTGCGAACCAGAGCATGGTCAGCGGGACCATGCGGGGCGCGGCCGGTTCCTCCCCGAGGGAGACACCCGACTGGCGCACGCCCGGCGGCGGCGCGGCGAAGGCGGGTGACGGCTGGATCTACTGCGCCTACAGGGGCATCACGCTGCCCGCGGGCAAGTACAAGACCGCCGTCTACTGCTACGGGGGCGGCACGACATTGGACTACAAGTACTACTTTTTCCAGGAACAGCGATTCTACTTCGGCCCTGTCATCAACGACAGCACTGGGGCGGCGACCGGGCCTGCCACGGTGCCGGATGGCATCAGCAACGGGCCGTTGTACTCACCGAACCTCGCCAAGGCCGCGCTCGGGCAGTCAAACGGCTCCGTCCCCACGATTGCCGCCGGGTCACCCGTGCATGCCAACAGCACCTACCAGCTCAACGACGCGTCGAACACCGGGATGTTCCTCTACCCGGACACATTCGACAGCTCCGATAACGGCGAGGTCCGCTGGGTAGACGTGGAGGTCACCCCGCTGCGGTAGGCGTAGCCGCACCTAGCATCTGGAAGGACTCGCTGGCCTGACGACGTAGCGTTTCATCAACGAGGCCGGCGGATATAAGCTCGCGGAGCCGGCGGAGCCGGACGTACCGTGATGACATGAAATCGCGGTAGCTCATGCCGTTTCTCGCATAGGCGCCGGCGAGTTCGGCGACACCATCCGGCACCCGCCAGCACAGCTTCAGGTCGGGGAAAGTCCCGGACAGCTTGGAGAAGTCGACCCGGTAGTTGCGCAGGTCCGGGCCGGCGTCCTTGGCAAGTGAAACCTTTGAGCCGTGCACCGCGTCGCGCACCAGGTCAGCGATGTCCTTGACCTGTACGTTGTCCTCGTCCCGGCCGACGTTGAACGCCTCATTGTGGACAAGCTCGCGTGGTGCTTCGAGGACGGCGAGGAATGCCCGGCTGATGTCCTCGATGTGGACCAGCGGTCGCCACGGCGACCCGTCGCTCTCCAGTCGCACCTCGCCGGTGGTCAGCGCGACGGCGGTCAGGTTGTTCACCACGATATCGAGCCGCAGGCGCGGCGAGGCACCGTAAGCGGTGGCGTTGCGCAGGTACGTCGGGCTGAACGTGTCATCTGCCAGTTGGGACAGGTCGCGCTCGGCCAGCACCTTGGTCTCGCCGTAGGGGGTTACCGGGTACAGTTCCGCGTCCTCGGCCACGGCCTGCGAACCGGCCGCCCCGTACAGGCTGCACGATGACGCGAACAGGAAGCGCTCGATGCCGGCCTGTTTCGTGGCCCGGGCCAGGCGCAGCGTCCCCTCATGATTGATGTCGTACGTCGCTGCCGGGTTGAGGTCACCGAGCGGGTCATTGGACAGCGCGGCCAGGCAGATCACCGCGTCGTAGCCGGCCAGCTGGCTCGCCTCAGCGTCCCTCATGTCACGGGCCGGCCGCGCGCCGATGTCTTCCGGTGGGGCACCGAAGTCACATCCCTCATACAAGCCGACGTCGAAACCGTCGACTTCATGCCCAGCCCTACGCAGGAACGGGACCATGACGGTTCCGATGTAGCCGCGATCACCCGCGACGAGTACTTTCATTATCAGCTCCCCTGACCGTTAGGAGACGGGACCGGCCCAGCATAGGAGAGGCCGCCGTATGGCCCTGATACATCAGCCGGACCTCCGCCGTATCACCAGCGCACGTTCGGTGCTCCCATAGGGCGATGAGTACATCTGCCACCGCGATCCGACGGCGCCCGGGCGCCGTCGCGCTGGACCCGGCCGAGGCGAGGGAGCGCTCGATCCGGCGCAGGATCAATGCGGCGTGGGGGCTGCTCTATCTCAACACCATGACGTTCGTCCCGCAGACCTCCGTCATCCCGCTGCCGTCGAAGGTCGGCAAGGGGATCGCGCAGGGCGCTCTTCCGCTGGCCATTCTGGTGCTGCTGACCGTGAACCCCAAGATAAGGGTTCGCCCGAATGTGTTCCTGTGCCTGGTGTCCCTGCTGATCCCGGACACGGTGCTCACCGCGATCCAACTGCACCATCTTGGCACCGCGTTCCGGACTTTCCGGCTCGCCGAGTACGTGGCCGCGCTCTGGCTGCTGACGCCGTGGTGGGGCCGGTCGGACATGCTGCTTCTCCGGTGCCATCTGCGCTGGCTTTACGTGGGGCTCGGCTCAGTGCTCCTCGGCTTCCTGGTCTCCCCTCATCGCGCCTTCTCTTTCGACAACAGGCTCACCGGGGTGATCTGGCCGATGCTTCCCACGCAGATCGCGCAGTACGCGGCGATCGCGTGCGGACTTACTGTCGTACTCTGGCTCGCCCGCCTGGTAAGTGGACGAGTCACCCTCGCGGGCGTGGCGGGCGCCATGGTCATCCTCCTTCTCTCGCACACGAGGACCGCGCTGGTCGGCCTGGTCGCGGGCCTCCTGGTCGCGGGCCTGAGCCTGTTCACCGTGAACGCCAGGGTGCGGAAGTTCTTCGCGACGGCAGCGGTCCTCGTGTCAGTTGGCGTGCTGACGGTGGCCGGGTTCATAGCCGCCTGGCTGGCACGTGGCGAGAACGCGCAGGGGCTGACGACCCTGACCGGACGGACCAACTTCTGGTCACTCGTGCTCAATACACCGCGTGACAAGTTCCAGGAGATCTTCGGATTCGGCCTGTCCAGCGCGAGCATCAACGGGCTGCCCATCGACAGCAACTGGCTATCCGCCTACATGCAGGAGGGTCTCGTCGGCGTAGTGGCCTGTGCCGCGATCCTGGTGTTCCTGCTGGTGACCGCGTTCTTCCAGTCACCTGGCGCACGACGCGCGCTCGCCCTGTTCCTGGTGACCTACTGCCTGGTGGCCTCGTTTACCGAGGACGCCTTCACCGATGTCTCGACGTACCTCCTTGAGCTCACCGTGGCCGCGTCGCTCCTTGCGATCCCCCTTATGAGCAGGAAGGGGCGTCAGACCGGGTTCGCTACAGCGAAGCGGTAGATATCGAGCAGCTCCGCAACGCTGCGCTCCGGGTCGAAACGCTCCTGGTAAGTCTTGCGTGCCTGATCACCGTACGCCTCGTACCGCTCGGGGTTCCGCTCAACGTCGGCAATCGCGAGTGCCAGCCCGGCCGGATCACCGGGGTTGAACAGCACACCGTCGACACCTGGCGTGATGAGCTCGGCGAATGACCCGTGACCTGCCGCGATGGGTGGGACGCCCGCGGCCATGGCCTCGACGGCGACGAGGCCGAATGTTTCCTCCCAGACGGACGGAAGCAGGACCGCGCGTGCCCGGGAGATGAGCTCGCCGCACTGCTCGCTGCTGAGCGTCCCCTTCAGCTCGACTGAAGGCCGGCTCGACGCCCATGCCGCCAGCTCGCCCGCGAGCGGGCCCGCTCCGGCAATCGCCAGTTTCAGCCCCGGCTGGCCGGCTTGCTTGAGATAACGGTCCCAGCCCGCCATCAGCAGGCGCACTCCCTTGGGCTCGTCCAGCCGTCCCGCGTAAACAACGGTCCACGCCCGCGTCACCGGGGGCCAGTCGCGGCGCGGGATGAGGTTGTATCTGACGAACGCGCGGCCAGGCGCGGGATTGAATGATCGGAGCAGGTCACGCTGTGCTGCCGAGATGAATATGTAAGCCGACACCAGCGATCGCCACGCCTGCCGGTGCACGCTCGTGGCCAGTGCCACCGGCGCGGTGGCCGCGCGTGATTCCCGGTAACAGCCATGCAGGACCGCCCGGACGGGCAGGCCATGGGCACAGTCGTGGCATACGGCTCCGTCGCGGAAGAACGTGCCGTTGGCGCAGGTCAGCCTGTAGTTATGAACGGTGGCCACAACCGGGACCCGCTCATCGCGGCAGGCATGCAGCACAGAGGCGCTGAGCAGGGGAAACGTGTTATGAATGTGAACGACATCGGGCTCGTGCTCACGCAGGGCCGTTTTAAGGTCGCGGCGGGCTTCGCGGCTCCAGATGGTCCGTGCCGGAAGCGCCGCCTTCTTCGCCAGCGACCACTGCTCGATCTCATCGCTGTTGCGGCCGAACCGCGCGACCTCGTGTCCCGAGAGCGCTAGCGCCTCGGCTTCCTGATCGACGACGCGATTCTCCCCGCTGGGAGCACCCGAGCGGTAGCGGTTGTGGACAAGCAGGATCCTCATCGGCTACTAGAGAACCGGCGAAAGCATCGTGATACCTCGACGTGAAAGTTCGCCGCGGAGGTATCACGCGCTGGCCGCGGCAGATCCTCTAAGCTGGCGCGCCTCTCATGCCGTCCGCTGACCTTCCGTTAGGATCCGGAGAAGAAATTGACCGTGGTACCCCGGCTCACCATCGGCCTTCCGGTCTACAACGGCGAGAAGTACGTCGCCGAATCGCTGGATGCCCTGCTCGGCCAGAGCTTCGCGGATTTCGAGCTGATCATTTCGGACAACGCCTCGACCGACGGCACTCCCGATATCTGCCGCGGTTACGAGAAGCAGGACTCCCGGGTTCGCTATTTCCGCCAGCAGCGGAACGTCGGGCTCGCCCCGAACCACAACTTCGTCGCGGAGCGGGCACGCGGCGAGCTGTTCAAGTGGGCGTCGAACGACGACCTGTATGCCCGCGATCTGATCGAGCGCTGCGTCGACGTGCTCGACAAGGACCAGGACGTTGTACTCGCCCACTCCTGGACGGCTAAGGTCGACGACTCGGGCACCGTGACCATGGCGTTCGAGTATCCGCTCAACACGGCGGCCGCACGAGCGCCGGAGCGCTTCCGGAGCTTGCTGTTCGACAACGGCGGCGACGACGACTACGGCGTCATCAGGACCGAGGTCCTGCGCCGGACGGCGATGAAGGAAAGCTATCACCACGCCGACCGCACCATCATCGCCGAGCTATGTTTGTACGGCCGGTTCTATCAGGTCCCTGACTGGCTGTACTTCCGGCGCGACCATGCCGATCGCGCCGAGCGCGCGTGCCCGACCATGCGGAGCCGGTGCGCGAACATGGATCCCCGCCGGGCGGACCGGCTGCGGCATCCGGCGGTCCGGCTGTACGGCGAATATGTCTGGGCCTACATCCGCGCGATCAGACGCGCGCCCCTCTCCGGGGCCGAGCGGCGGGAGTGCTTCGGTTATCTGGCTCAGTGGTTCGCCAGCCGTGCGCGCCCAGGGGGCACGGGGCCGGGTGAGCTCACTCCGGTGTCCCATCCGGACATCCAGATCGACGCCATCGTGGCCGGCCGTGACCGATCCTGACAGCGGCGAGCCCGGGTCGGGAAACCTCGCGGACCTCTACAAACACGATTTCTGGATCAAGGAAAATCAGAAACATATCCCGGCGCACTACCGGCTGAAGAAGTCCGCGCGCATCATAAACGCCATTGCTGGACAGGAAGAACGAGGATTGTTGGATGTTGGCTGCGGTCCGGCGACATTGATGCGCCTGCTGCGCCCGAACATCCATTACCACGGGATCGACATAGCTATACACGACCCTGGGCCGAACCTGATCGAGTCCGATATTCTTGAGAACTCCATCAGGTTTGACGGCGAATCCTTCGACATAATTACCGCCCTTGGGCTGTTCGAATATGTCGGGGGCTGCCAGGACGCGAAGTTCAGTGAGATAGCGGACCTGCTGAGCGAGGACGGCAAGTTCGTGGTCACGTATACGAACTTCGGACACCGGGATAAGCATATATTCAAGGCGTTCAGTAATGTTCAGCCTCTCGGCGACTTCCGGCGGAGCCTAGCCCGCCACTTCACCATCGACAGGTGCTTCCCGACCTCGTATAACTGGCATGGCGGCCAGCCCAACCATGCGCTGCTGAAGGCCGCCAACATGCGCGTGCAGGCGAACATCCCCATCGTCGGCCCGAGGCTGGCTGTCGAGTACTTCTTCATCTGCTCGCGCCCGTTACGAAGGGGCTACGAGCTGTGGATGTCAATGACGCCCTCGGCCCAGTAGTCGGAGTACATGCTCCACGTCACCGTGACGGGCGATCCGGTAGCGGGCGATGTAGCCCCGGCCGAATTCCCCGCGCCCGAGCTGAGATCGACATCCCGCACGAATCGCGTCACGGCCGGTGACCGCGCCGACTCGTCTCCGCTGCCGTCCGCGATGAAGCTGGCGACCATGTCGTCCGCCGAGGCTGTCGCGACCGTCGCGGAAGCGACGGCGCCATCGCCGTACCCGGCCCGCACCGGGCCGAACGGGGTGCGCTGACTGACTCCGGTGAAGCTCTCGGCACCGCCGCTGAGTTCCAGTGGCGGGCTAGCGCAGCCGCGAACCGCGAACGCGATCTTGTCGGCGCCGGTCGGCGGGTTTACCAGGCCCCAGATGCTCAGGTAGCCGGCGTGCCTGTTGTCGGTATGGATGGTCGCGAGTTCGGACATCTCCTCGCCGTTGTCCGTGATGACCGCCGAGCACCCTATGTCGCTGCCGGTGCCGACGGTGGCTGCCACGAGGAGCGCGCGGTCGCTGCCGTTTCCCACCTCTTGTGTCCAGGCCAAGGATGAGACGTTCGCCGCGCCCGCACTGGATGCCGCGGCATAGCCGACACCCGGCAGCGTGCTGAAAACGCGGTCCGCGCCGTAACTGGTCCCGGACGGGCTAGTCGCCTCGATGCGGTAGTGATAGGCCGTGGCCGGCTCCAGTCCGCCGATCGTCATGCTCTCGCCTACCGCCGACGTACCGCTGCCCGCCGTGCCGACCGCGACCGGAACCGGAGCGCCGTAGCGCGAGGTCAGGCCGTACTCGAACCTGTAGATAGTGGTCTTACCCTCGGGGTTGACGGTGCCGTGCAACGTGGCGCCGGAACTCGACAGTCCGGTCACACCGCCGGTTACCGCGGCCGGAGCCATACCCGTGCCGTCATCGCGGGCGGGCATGCTGGTGATGGACAGCGAGTTGACCCGGAAGGTCTCGTTCTGGCCCCCCGTCGAGCAGATCTCGAACCCGTAGCTGAACGCGGTGACTGTGCTGGCCGACGGCACGTACCGGGCATCTTCCAGCCAGGTGAGCATGGAGAGGATGTCTACCCGGCCGGCCGGCTCGTGACCTTGGCTGAGCTGCCAGATCAGCTCCGACCCGAACTGGCACAGGCCCCAGCGCTGCACGGGCACGCCGTTCGAGCCGCCGAAAGTCGCGGTGGCGATGAACGGGCAGCTTCCGACCGCCTGCGAGCCGTAGTTGTCCATCTGGATCATGACCTCGTCGTTCCAGTGGTTCAGCCAGAGGTCGAATCCAGTGTCGTAGTTGTCATGCCCGCCCGGGCCGGCACCGGGACTGGTCTCGGAAAATGACGAGACGATGCTCCCGAAACTGGACAAGGGCTGCTCGTTGTAGTCGGCGCCGGTGTTCGGGAAGCTCACCACCGCGGTATTCCCCGCGGGCATGTTCGCGGTCACATACCAGTCGCCGGGGCCCGCCGCGTAGAGGGTCTGCCGCCAGCCAGGAATCGGGTTCCAGACATCTTGGCCGACCGTGGGCTCACCGGGGCTGTTGATCTGCGGGTCGTTGTAGGGGCCGCACCCTCCCATCGCCGCGGACGTGCTGCAGGTGGTGGCGAGTGCCGGGGCCGCCGAGATGATGCCCGCGCCGCCCGCGATGGCTGCAACCGCGAACAGGGCCGCCAGGGCGCGGCACATGGACCGTTTTCTGTTGCTCATAGCATCCTGATAGTTACCCAGGGCAACATGGGGTTAAGCTGTGTCCGCTTCGGGTGCTCGGGCCGGCTGCCGTTCCGGCAGCCGGCTGTCCGTGCTCGGCAAGCGCGTGTCTGTGCCCGGCAGGCGGCTGACCGTGCCGGGCAGGAGCAGCCCGGACAGGGCGGCGAACTGATCGGCTAGGGCGAGCTTGTTGGCCGCGTTGCGCACCACCATCCGCTGCTGCAGTTCCTCACGACGGGTATCTAGCCGCTTGAACTGCTCGATGAGCCCGTCCGTGTCCACGGAGTCGGCGAACTGATGGAACTCGGCGACACCCATGTCCGACATCAGCGAGATGAATTTCCGTGAGTAGCCAAGCGAGATGGTCGGCTTGCAGAGCTTGAGCGCGCACATCACGTTGTGGTACCGGGTGGCTACGACCATGCCTACGGGAACCATCTCCCGGATCAGTTCCGGGTACGTGGATGCGGCGGCAATAGTGACCCGCGACGGGTCGAGGCCGGGCCGGGATTCCAGGAGGCTCGCCCGGATTTTCTCCGCGATAGCGACGTCGAACTTCTTGTCCCCCCCGAACATCCGGACCCGGTAGTCGTTGTCGACCAGCCACCTGGTGAAGTTCGTCATCGTTTCGACGTACCGGGAATGGATCTGGTCCGCCACCTTGCGGTCGTCGTTTCCGCCGTAGTAAGCCATCACGCCCACACCGACGAGCCGAGGGTCGCCGTGCTCGTACGGCGGTGTCGGAACGCCGAAGACGAGGTCCGGGCAGACCGGGTCCGACGACGTGTCGATGCCGCGCTGCCGCATCGCGTCGCGTGAGTAGATGTCCCGGTAAGAGCGGTAGGAGACCAGGCGCGCCGTGGCGTTCGACACCCACCGGGTCGCCCGCTTGTTGATCAGGTCGGCGCCCACGCTCACCAGTGCCACCCTCGTGCCGAACAGCCGCCCGGACGCGGCGAGCAGGAGCAGCGAGTACGGGAAACCCCACGCCTTCTGCGGCAGCGTGGTCTCAAGCGCGCCCGCACCCGGCACGATCACCGCGTCGTGGCGGCGCACCCAGGACGCGACGCGGAAGACGTCGATGCCTTTGCCGACCGCCTTGAGGAAGGCCGCTGGGACGCCGGTTACCCGATCCTCGAATTGCTGGTACCAGAACACCGGCGCGGCATCGATGCCGTAGCTGGACCGCACGACTTCAGGCCCCCCGCAGAGCGCGTCCACCACGACATCCGGGTGGGCTTCGCGCAGGTAGGCGAGTACCGTCTCCATCGACGCGTCGTTGCCGGAATTACCCGAGCCGAGCAGGCCGAACAAACCTACCGTGGGCGCCGTGGCGCGTGACAAGTTGCCCATCATCAGCCCTTCAGCTCCCTGGGACCGGCTATCCCGCGGCCCGACCGGCTAGCCCCGCGGCCCGCGGTCGTGCAGACGCTTCCACAGGACTCGCGGTGGGCGGCGCTTGATACATCCACGCCCCGCCTGTCTCCGTCCGGCACTGCCGCTGTGGCCGCTCCTGCGGCCGGGCGGGCCACGACCCCCTGCGGTGTATCAAGGTGCGGGCGTGGCGAATCCTATGCACCGAGGAATACCGGTTCACTGGCCTGAGACTGACGAGCTGAGGGGCGAGATCTGTCGTGCGCGCTTACGTCATCAACCTGGCTCGTTCGCTGGACCGGCGTGCGCACATCACTGCTGAGCTGAAGAAGACTGGCCTGGACTACGAAATCATCACGGCCGTCGACGGGCAGGATCTGGACCTTGGCGACCCTGCCGTCATCGATCCTTCTTTCCTCAGCAGAATCATTTTCCCCGCAGGCTCAGCGGGGGCCGCATTGAGTCACCTGAGCGCATACAGGAAAATAGTCGACGACGGGCTGGACACGGCGTTGGTGATAGAGGACGACGCTATGTTGCCCGCTGACCTACTGAGCCTGGCGGACGCCGTGGCCAGTCAGCTGTCAGGCGCGGAAGTGGCGCTGCTCAGTGTCGACAGCCCCGAGCCGTGCCAGATGAGCAGGGAAGGTGCGGTGGACCTTCCGTCGCAGCGATTGCTCGTGCTGCCCATCGACGTCTCTCAGCCGCGGAGCGCGGGCGCGTACGTGATCACCAGGGAGGCCTGCGAGCGCATGGTCAAGTGCCGGCTGCCCATACGGGTGCAGGCCGACATGTGGTGGTCTTTCTACCGGGAAGGCCTTCTCGACCGGGTGCGCTGCGTCGTTCCGCTGCCAGTTGAGAAGAATCCGAAATTCACGTCGACGATCGGGTCTTATTCGCTGGGCGAGGGTGCCCGAGCTCGCCTGATTGGTCCGATCATGCGGGCGGAAATTCCTGTCCTGCACCAGGCTCTGGCCTACCGGCGGCAGCGGATCCACCGTCGGTGGCACCGGACGGAGCTTGTCGACGAGCCGTTCGTGGAGAAGCCATCCAGGCTGGAATAGGCTGTGCCCGGCACGCGATAGCCGGAATCGCTGACCGTGCGGCTGCTATGCTCCATTCTGGCCGCTCACCGGGCCGACCGCGCAGCTCCCGGCCCGCGACCGCCACGAAATGTGTGCCAGGGCCAGTTTTCAG